>Ga0209038_10000351_pt1 | contig 14687 bp, 10 predicted proteins | sample BogFormECP03_OM3_FD_188237 | JGI IMG/M metagenome (GOLD analysis project Ga0209038, IMG submission 188237) | Bog forest soil microbial communities from Calvert Island, British Columbia, Canada - ECP03_OM3 (SPAdes) (version 2) | ecosystem: Environmental > Aquatic > Freshwater > Wetlands > Bog ...
TCGACGACATCGGCCACCGTCACGACCACCCCGCCTTCCCCCAGCAGCGCAGCGACCACCGAGCCGCTCGCTCCCGCTCCGACGACCACTCTGACCGAGGTGCCGACGACCAGCGCGGAAACGACCGCGGCGCCGACCACCACACCGCCGACGAGCACGAGCATCGATGACGGCCGTCATCATCACCGCCACCGCGACGGCACGCCCTAGCAGTCGGTAGGATCTGTTTTCGTGGGGGGCAGCAGACCACCATATGACGTCGACGGATATTCAACGCGCGACGTGAATTTCGGTGCGAACGATGACGAGCAGTTCGGCGCCGCCGAGACGTCCTCGCCCTGGTTTCTCAAGCCGTGGGTGCTGGCGCTGTGGGGCCTGGCGGTTCTGCTGCTGATCGCGATAATCATCTACGGCCTGGTCATCCTGGCCACCAACAACGGGGGCGGCGCACCGGCGACCACCCGGCCGTCGACAACCACATCGTCGTCAACCGCACCCGCCCGGACGACCACACCGTCGTCGACGCTTCCGACCACGACGGCCCCTTCGGCCGAGACGACGACCGAACCTTTGCCACCTGTAGTCAGTCCAACCTGGACGCAACAGCCACGTTCCCGCCATCACTGGTGGAACGGCAACGTGCCTCAGATACCCGGGTTACCCCCGATTCACGTCCCGGGCGTCAACCCGTAATCGACCGCGCATCCCGCTGCCGCAACCAGGTTAGGGCAGCCTTTGTCGCGGTCAACGCCTGAAAGATGTAACTATGAGCGGGCCTGGTTATTAAGTTACTAGTGAGTAACATAGTGGAAGTTACCGCTCAGTAACCTCGGATTGGGGAGACGCTCCGTGCAGACGCAGATGCTGATCAGACTGGTAGTGGGCCTCGGCATGACGGCGATCGTCGGTTTGTTCGCCCTCCGCCGGGTCGGCTGGCTGGTCAAACTCACGCTTTCCGGCCAGCAGGTCAGCGGTCGCACCGACGACATCGGGGCGCGGGTGTGGGCGCAGGTCTCCGAGGTGCTCGGGCAAAGCAAGCTGCTGAAATGGTCGATCCCCGGTGTGGCGCACTTCTTCACCATGTGGGGCTTCATCATCCTGCTCACGGTCTACATCGAGGCCTATGGATTGCTATTCCAGCCGAACTTCCATATCCCGATCATCGGGCGATGGGACGCGCTGGGCTTCCTGCAGGACTTCTTCGCGACCGCTGTCTTCCTTGGTATCGCTACCTTCGCGGTCATCCGTCTCACGCGTAGCCCGCGTGAGATCGGACGTTCCTCGCGGTTCTACGGCTCACACAGCGGCGGGGCGTGGCTGATCCTGTTCATGATCTTCAACGTCATCTGGACCTACGTGCTGGTTCGCGGGTCCGCGGTCAACAACGGCACGCTTCCCTACGGCAAGGGCGCGTTCCTGTCCCAGCTATTCGGCGCGATCCTCAAGCCGCTGGGCCATACCGGTAACGAGGTTCTGGAGACAGTGGCCCTGCTGCTGCACATCGGCGTCATGCTGTCCTTCCTGATCATCGTGCTGCACTCCAAGCACCTGCACATCTTCCTGGCGCCGATCAACGTCACGTTCAAGCGGCTACCTGACGGGTTGGGTCCGCTGCTGCCGGTCGAGGCCGAAGGCAAGCCAATCGACTTCGAAAACCCGCCCGACGACGCCGCATTCGGCCGCGGCAAGATCGAAGACTTCACCTGGAAGGGCATGCTCGACTTCGCCACCTGTACCGAATGTGGGCGCTGCCAGTCGCAATGCCCGGCCTGGAACACCGGCAAGCCGCTTTCGCCCAAGCTCGTCATCATGGACCTGCGCGACCACTGGATGGCCAAGGCGCCCTACCTACTCGGCGAGAAGACCGCGGAGCCGTTCGAGGGGCTCGACATGGAAACGGTCCACGAAGAGGGCCATCACGTGCCCGAGTCCGGGTTCGGCCGGGTGCCCGGGCACGGGCCCGAGCAGGCGGCCCGTCCGCTGGTCGGTACCGCCGAGCAGGGCGGCGTGATCGACCCCGACGTGCTGTGGTCGTGTGTGAACTGCGGCGCCTGCGTCGAGCAGTGCCCGGTGGACATCGAGCACATCGACCACATCGTTGACCTGCGCCGCTACCAGGTCATGATGAAGTCGGAGTTTCCCTCCGAGCTGTCGGTGCTGTTCAAAAACCTTGAGAACAAAGGCAATCCGTGGGGCCAGAACGCCTCCGACCGCACCAACTGGATCGACGAGGTCGACTTCGACGTCCCGGTTTACGGCGAGGACGTGGACAGCTTCGACGGCTACGAATACCTGTTCTGGGTGGGCTGCGCCGGCGCCTACGACGACAAGGCCAAGAAGACCACCAAGGCGGTCGCCGAGCTGTTGGCGATCGCCGGGGTCAAGTATTTGGTGCTCGGCACCGGCGAAACCTGCAACGGCGACTCGGCGCGCCGCTCGGGTAACGAGTTTCTGTTCCAGCAGCTGGCCCAGCAGGCCGTCGGAACGCTGGACGACCTGTTCGAGGGCGTGGAGACCGTCGACCGCAAGATCGTGGTCACCTGCCCGCATTGTTTCAACACGCTGGGCCGCGAATACCGCCAGTTGGGCGCCAATTACACTGTGCTGCACCACACCCAGCTGCTCAACCGGCTGGTGCGCGACAAGAAGCTGGTCCCGGTGAGCCCCGTCTCCGAAGACATCACCTATCACGACCCGTGCTTCCTGGGCCGGCACAACAAGGTCTACGAGGCGCCGCGCGAGCTGATCGGCGCGGCCGGCGCGAAGCTCACGGAGATGCCGAGGCACGCCGACCGCAGCTTCTGCTGCGGCGCCGGGGGTGCGCGGATGTGGATGGAAGAGCACATCGGCAAGCGGATCAACCACGAGCGCGTCGACGAGGCGCTGGCCACCGGTGCCAGCACGGTCGCCACCGCATGCCCGTTCTGCCGGGTGATGGTCACCGACGGTGTCAACGACCGGCAGGAGGCCGCCGGACGAGAAGGCGTCGACGTACGCGACGTCGCGCAGCTGCTACTCGAATCGCTCGAGTACGACAAGGCGACGCTGTCGGAGAAGGGCACAGCCGCCAAGGAAGCGGCAGAGCGGGCCCCCAAGCCTGCGCCGAAGGCCGCCGCACCGGCCGCACCGGCCGACCCTCCTGCTGAGGCTCCTAAGAAACCCGCCGAGCAGCCCGCCGAAGCCAAGGCTGCGCCGGCATCCGCCAAGGGGCTGGGTATCGCCGGCGGCGCCAAGCGACCTGGCGCCAAGAAGGCAGCGCCGCAAGCCCAAGCGCCCGCGACACCAGCCCAACCGGTCCCAGACGCACCGGCAGCCCCCGAGGCCAAGGCTCTTGCAACGCCAGCCGCTTCCGTTAAGGGGCTAGGTATCGCGGCCGGCGCCAAGCGACCTGGCGCCAAGAAGGCGGCGGCCCAAACGGCGGCGGCCGAAGCTCCCGCACAGCCCACACCAGCCAAGCAGCAAATTGAAACGAAGACGGAAGCTGAACCGAAACCGGAGCCCTCAGAGCAAGCCGACGGCGCCGCGGCACCGCCGGCAGCACCTGTTAAAGGGCTGGGCATCGCACGTGGCGCCCGTCCGCCCGGCAAGCGCGGATAACGGTTTGACGCGGACCAGCAAATTTCAGTGGACAGCAATGGCACCATAGGTGAGGTGACTGCTCACCAGCTGCCCGTGCACGCCTCCGGTCATCACCGGCAGCGAGCCTTCGGGCAGTCGTCCAAGCTTCAGGACGTTTCGTACGAGATCCGCGGCCTAGTGCACCAGCATGCCGCGCGGCTGGAAGCCGAAGGGCACCGCATCCTTAAGCTCAATATCGGCACCCGGCGCCGTTCGGCTTCGAGGCCCCCGACGTCATCATGCGCGACATGATCCAGGCGCTGCCCTACGCCCAGGGCACTCGGACTCGAAGGGCATCCTGCCGGCCCGGCGTGCGATTTGAGCACGTCAGCATGCCGATATTTGCCTCAACATCATCGATCTGTGGCTAACATAGATAACCAAGCCGGAACCCGATATGGCGTACGCTGTGGGCGTGACCGGCGTCGACGCGAGTGCGGCCACCCGCACCGAAGAGGTCTACCAATTCCTGCGCAGGGACCTGCTGAACGGGCGCATCGCACCAGGGGAACGGCTCAAACTTGTCGAACTGTCCAACCGGTTCGAGCTAAGCCAGTCGGTGATCCGCGAGGCGCTGGCCCGCCTGGCAGAGATGGGCCTCGTAGTCGCCACCCCCCAACGCGGATTCCGTGTCCGCGATTTGTCGGTCCAAGACGTCCAGGCGTTGACCGAAGCACGCGTTGAGATCGAATCAGCGACCTTGCGCCTTGCGATCGAACGCGGAGACATTCACTGGGAGACCGGCGTACTCGCCAGCCACCACCTCCTCGAGAACACACCAGTATTGGATGACGGTCAGTTCAACGAGGACTGGCTCGCCCGCCATCACGCTTTTCATCGAGCACTACTTGCCGGCTCCGGCAATCCGCACCTCGAAGCGACGTCGGTCCAGATGCGCGACTGTTCCGAACTCTATCGACGTTGGTATTGCGCGTTCATTGACGACGGCGATCGCGATATTGCGACCGAGCACCGCCTGCTCAAGGAACTTACGCTGGCCCGCCAGACTGACGCCGCCGTCGCCTTGCTGCGGACTCATATCGAGCGTGCGCCATTGAAGCTAGTTGCGTACGCCGCTGAGCACGGCACACCCGCGCTGGACCGCCTCGCGCGGTGACTGAAGGACATCGAACGGCGAAAACACCGATACGCCACGGCGACTCGTGCGCATCGCCTGATTCGAGGGTATCGTGTCCTCGATTGTAAAAGACCACGGCTATTCATCGCAGCCGGTCTCATTCACCCCCAACATCGGTGCGACGCAAGCCAACTCGCGAGCGCTACAACTTCCACGCACGCCAGGCCGCATCAGTTGGTGTCAGGAAGACATATTTGAGCAATCTCGCTGGCGCCACCCGACTTCTAACCCACCGCTGGAGAGTTCCTCCGAAAACGTCCGCAGCACCCGGCCCAGTCGTGTGGGAATTGCAGCAACGTGAGGGCTTGAGATCGAATAGGGCGTGCACGGTTACCGTCGTGGATGCGCTCGACTCCCGGCGCGGTGGGGTACGTTGACGCCGTGGCAGCAAACCCGAACGACCGGGAGGCCAGCACAGTGCGGGTGACCGAGTCCGCGCGCGAGGCGATCGGCGACCCCGCCGGCATCGAATGGTCGGCCCCAGAAGCACGGAAGCTCAAAGGGATACGCGCTGAGGTGCGGCTATATGGCGCTCGCCGACGTTCCGCCGCGGGGCGCCGTAAAGTCATCGGCCCTGCGGGCAGCGCGTAACCCCAACGAAAGAGACGGATACCACCATCGGTCCAAACCCACGACACCGCGCAGTTAGTAGGGTGTTCTAGTACTTAGAAAAGTGGCTCTGTCCCTGCGGTCGAGCGAAATGGCATTAGTGCAGTGAGATTTCGAAGCCGACGGCCTCGGTGAATGTGAAATCGCGCCAGGTCGACCAACACCGGTGAATCGAGGCGGCCTCATCGGGCCCCGCGTACTGCGCGAAGGCGGACCGCATGGCCTTAGTTGTCAAGTCCCCAGCGACAGTGACGACAGATCCTCGTCAAGTTTGGATTGGCCGATTAGCCTGAAGCCGTGAACAAGCAACGGCCACGAACCGTGTTGGGCGCCCTCATTCGCCAGCAGCGCGAATTGGCGCAGCTGCCGATGCGGGAACTTGCCAAGATGGTGGGAATATCGAATCCGTACCTGTCCCAGATCGAGCGCGGGTTGCGGGCACCGTCGGACGCCGTGCTGAAATCGATCGCTGAAACGCTCGAAATCTCCGCTGATGACCTGTACAGCAGAGCTGGCTTCGTCGAGCGACCGCAGTTGTCCGATGGCCAGTCCGCCGACCTCGGCGTGGCGATTGAGGCCGCAACCGAATTGACCGCAGCGCAGCGACGGGCGCTGCTGGAGATCTATCGAAGTTTCCTTGACGCCAACCTCGTTCGCCGTGCGCACACCGATTGACACCTCGCCTTCGGCGCGCGAGACAAAACCCCCGCCGCTCAGGGCAGGGGTTCGGTCTGAGGGCTTCGTCACTTCAGCGCATCGCGAGCAATTTTGACGTATGGGCTGGTGAAGCTCTCGACGAACTGTGTATGAATGTTCGTCAGCGCGGTCACCCAATTGAGCCGGCTGCGGCTGGCCGCGGCCCGTTCGAAGTCCAGCACCCTCTGCAACGCCTTCTCGTAGGAATCGACGTAGAACTGCCCGGATTTCTTGGCCAGCTGAACCGGCGTCTGGTTCAACGCGCGGATCCGGCTAACGGTCTCCTTGGACGTGGGCGTGTCCTTACCCTTAGGTGTGGTTGCACTCTTAAGTGTGGTTGCCATGCTCAACTCCTTGAATCTGATCGTGGATATCTGATAGTTAGCAGTTTAGCTGGTTGCGAGCTAACCTGCAAATCAGCACCGGACCTGTGATCAGCATTCACTTCGAAGCCGTGCCCTCACTGCATTCGACGGGCCGCGAGGCAGCCAGGATGAGGGAACGCTTCGCGGCGCCAGGACGGAATATGATCTTGGCCTTAACGAGAGAAACGATCGGTGCTGGAACGTCAATACCCTTGCGGCTGTTTCGAAGTCAGCCCCACCATCCATGAATACCGCCTGACTCGGTGAAGCGCGTTCAACAAGCATCTCGACGGCGAGCGCGTGCATGTGTCGACTTTCGACGCCATGTGGGAAGAACTGGCGTTATGCGACTCCGGGGTCGGAAGTCTGTGCCGGGGCGGCGAGTACGTCGTCGATCTTGTATTGACGTGCGGCCGCGACCGGCACCGACGGGTCGATGTCCCCGTCGCGTGCCAGTGCCTCCAGCACGGCGACGACCTGGGATTCGGCGTCGGTGTTGAAATAGCGCCGAGCGGCGGGCCGGGTGTCGGAGAAGCCGAATCCGTCGGTGCCGAGCGTGACGTAGGTGCCGGGCACCCAGGGCCGGATCTGCTCGGGAACCGCGCGCATCCAGTCCGACACGGCGATCACCGGCCCGGTGGCGCCGGCCAGCGCCTCGCTCACGTACGGGACACCGGCGGGCTGGTCGGGGTGGCGCAGCTTCTCCTTTTCGACGGCGATGCCGTCGCGGTTCAGCTCGCCCCAACTGGTCACCGAGCACACGTCGGCGGCGACATCCCATTCGGCGGCCAGCATCTCGGCGGCTTGCAGCGCCGAGGGCATTGCCACCCCGGAAGCCAGGATGTGCGCCGTGCTGGCGTGCGGCTCGGTGGACGTGTGGTACCGGTAGATGCCCCGCAGCAGGCCTTCAGGGTCGAAGTTCTCCGGCTCCGCTGGCTGCACATACGGCTCGTTGTAGATGGTGAGATAGAAGAAGACGTTCTCCGGGTTTTCCCCGAACATGCGGGCCAGCCCGCTTTCGATGATGTAGGCGATCTCGAAGGCGAAGGCGGGGTCGTAGGCGACCACCGCCGGATTGGTGGCCGCCAGCAGCAGTGACTGGCCGTCGGCGTGCTGCAGGCCTTCGCCGGTCAGCGTGGTGCGCCCGGCGGTGGCCCCGAGCAGGAAGCCGCGCGTCATCTGGTCGGCCGCGGCCCACAGGCCGTCGCCGGTGCGCTGGAACCCGAACATCGAATAGAAGATGTAGATCGGGATCATCGGCTCGTTGTGCGTCGCATACGACGTGCCGGCCGCGGTGAACGACGCCGTCGAGCCTGCTTCGTTGATGCCCTCGTGCAGGATCTGGCCGATTTCGCTTTCCTTGTACGCCAGCATCAGCTCGGCGTCGACGGCGGTGTACAGCTGGCCGTTGCGGTTGTAGATCTTCAGTGAAGGGAACCACGAGTCCATGCCGAACGTGCGCGCCTCGTCGGGAATGATCGGCACGATCCGCGGACCGATATCTTTGTCGCGCAACAGTTCTTTGAACGTGCGCACCGTCGCCATTGTGGTGGCGACTTCCTGGCTTCCCGATCCCTTCTTCAGCGGGGCGTAGATGTCGCGGCCAGGAAGCTGCAGCGCCTTGGCTTTGGTTCGGCGCTCGGGCAGAAAGCCCCCGAGGGTCCGGCGGCGGTCGAGCATGTATCGGATCTCCGGGGCATCTGGGCCGGGGTGGTAGTAGGGCGGCAGGTAGGGGTCTTCCTCCAGTTGAGCGTCGCTGATCGGAATGCGCTCGCGGTCGCGGAAATCTTTGAGGTCCTGCAGCGTGAGCTTTTTCATCTGGTGGGTGGCGTTGCGGCCCTCGAAGTGCTTGCCCAGCGTGTAGCCTTTGATGGTCTTGGCCAGGATCACCGTCGGTTGTCCTTTGTGGTCGACGGCGGCCCGGTAGGCGGCATACACCTTGCGGTAGTCGTGCCCGCCGCGCTTGAGGTTCCAGATCTCTTGATCGGTAAGGCTTTCCACCAGCGCCTTGGTGCGCGGGTCACGCCCGAAGAAGTGGTCGCGTACATAGGCCCCATCGTTGGCCTTATACGTCTGGTAGTCGCCGTCGGGTGTGACGTTCATCAAATTGACCAGCGCGCCGTCGCGGTCGGCGTGCAGCAGGGCGTCCCACTCGCGACCCCAGACCACTTTGATGACGTTCCAGCCGGCCCCGCGGAAGAACGACTCCAGTTCCTGGATGATCTTGCCGTTACCGCGCACCGGGCCATCAAGGCGCTGCAGGTTGCAGTTGATGACGAAGGTCAAGTTGTCCAACGCCTCCAGCGCGGCGACATGCGCCAGACCGCGGCTTTCCGGCTCGTCCATCTCGCCGTCGCCCAAAAAGCACCACACGTGCTGATCGGAGGTGTCTTTGATGCCCCGATCGTGCAGGTAGTGGTTGAACCGCGCCTGATAGATCGCGTTGAGCGGGCCCAGGCCCATCGACACGGTGGGGAATTCCCAGAAGTCGGGCATCGGCCGCGGGTGCGGATAAGACGGCAACCCGCCGCCGGGGTGACTGTGTTCCTGCCGGAACCCGTCGAGCCGGTCGGCGCTAAGCCGTCCCTCCAAGAACGCGCGCGCGTAAATGCCGGGGGAGGCGTGGCCCTGAATGAACACGTGGTCCCCGCCGCCGGGATGCGCCTTCCCCCGGAAGAAGTGGTTGAAGCCGACTTCATAGAGCGCCGCAGACGATGCGTAGGTGGAAATGTGGCCGCCCACGCCGACTCCCGGACGCTGGGCACGGTGCACCATGATGGCGGCGTTCCATCTGATCCACGCCCGGTAGCGGCGCTCGACGTCCTCGTCGCCGGGAAACCACGGCTCCAGTTCGGTCGGGATCGTGTTGACATAGTCGGTCGACGTCAGCGCCGGGATGGCCACCCGTTGTTCGCCGGCGCGCTCCAGCAGGCGCAGCATCAGGTAACGCGCACGGGCGGGCCCCGAGCGCTCCAGCAGCTCGTCGAAGGACTCCAGCCACTCGGAGGTCTCCTCGGGGTCAATGTCGGGCAGGTAGGACGCCACACCTTCGCGGATCACCCGCACCCGATCGGGTTCGCTTGCACCGGTTGGGTTTTGCGCCAGATCGTGACGTATGAACTCGGTGGTCAACTTACGCTCCTGTAGTACGGGATCGGCTGCCGGTCAGGGCATCGCGGCAGCGGTCAGAGGGCCCGGAGAATGTCCTCGACCCGGTCTTTGGCGTCGCCAAAGAGCATCGCGGAGTTCTGTCGGAAGAACAGCGGATTCTGCACACCCGCGTAGCCCGACGCCATGGATCGTTTGAACACGACGACGTTGTCGGCGTCCCAGACGGTCAGGACCGGCATGCCCGCGATGGGGCTGCCGGGATCCTCGGCCGCGGCGGGATTGACGGTGTCGTTGGCACCGATGACCAGCACGACGTCGGTGTCGTCGAAATCGTCGTTGATTTCGTCCATTTCGAGCACGATGTCGTACGGAACCCTGGCCTCGGCCAACAGCACGTTCATGTGGCCGGGAAGCCGGCCAGCGACGGGGTGGATGCCGAAGCGGACGTTGACGCCGCGCTCACGCAGCCTTCCGGTGAGTTCGGCGACGCCGTACTGTGCCTGCGCGACGGCCATGCCGTAGCCCGGTGTGATGACCACGGAGTCGGCCGAGGCCAGCAGTTCTGCAACGCCCTCAGCCGAGATCTCGCGGTGCTCACCGTAGTCTTTGTCATCCGAGGGCCCGGCTTCGATGCCGAAACCGCCCGCGATGACGGAGATGAAGGACCGGTTCATCGCCTTGCACATGATGTAGGACAGGTACGCACCCGACGATCCGACCAGGGCGCCGGTGATGATCAGAAGGTCATTTGCGAGCAAGAAGCCCGAGGCGGCCGCCGCCCAGCCCGAGTAGCTGTTGAGCATCGACACGACGACCGGCATGTCGCCGCCCCCGATGGAGGCGACCAGGTGCCAGCCCAGCAGCAAGGCGAGCGCGGTGACGGCCCCGAGCAGCCAAAGCTGGGGGTCGGCCTCGAACCACCCCGTGAGCACAAAATAGAGAACCAGCGCGCTGACATTGAGAATGTTCTTGCCCGGCAGCATCATTGGTTTGGACTTGATCCGCGCCGACAGCTTGAGGTTGGCCACGATCGATCCGGTGAACGTGACCGCGCCGATGAACACTCCGATGATGACCTCGGCCGAGTGAATTCCGAGCATGCCGTCCGTGCGGAGCGTAGCCGCCTCGTGGGCGTCGTGATGTCCCTCGATGAGCAGGAACCCGTTCCAGCCGACCAGGACTGCGGCTAGACCCACGAAGGAGTGCAGCAGCGCGATCAGTTCGGGCATGCCGGTCATCTCAACCACACGGGCGCGCCACAGGCCGATCGCGGCGCCGACGCTCATCGCGCCTATCAGCAGTGCCAGGCCCAGCGGTGAGATGTGTCGGTCCAGCGTCATGGCGATGGTCGCGACCAGTGCCACGGCCATGCCGGAAATCCCGAAGGTGTTGCCGACCTTGGATGTTTCGTGCTTCGACAGCCCAGCCAATGCCAGGATGAACAGCAGCGCCGCGACGATGTACGCCGCGGAGGCGGCGGTCTCGACCGTGAACATGGATTTCGCTCCGATTAGCTACGGCAGGGTTCAGCTGCGGGAGAACATGGCGAGCATGCGGCGCGTCACCGCGAAGCCACCGAAAACGTTGATGCTGGCTAAGAGGATGGCGACGCAGGAGATCACGATGATCGCGAGATCGGCGTGGGCGATCTGAAGCAGCGCACCGACCACGATGATTCCCGAGATCGCATTGGTCACCGACATCAGCGGGGTGTGCAGCGCGTGGTGCACGTGCCCGATGACGTAGGAGCCGATCACGATCGCCAACGCGAAGACCGTCAGATGCACCTGCAGCGCGGCCGGCGAAATTGCGACCACACCGAACAGCAAGGCCGCGGCCACGAGCACCAGGCCGAGCCGGCGTCCGGCCGACATCGGCTGTTTCACCGGCGACTCAATCACCGGCGCCGCGGCCGGAGCGATCGCCGGTGCGGCGGAGACGTGTACAGGTGGTGGGGGCCAGGTGCATTCACCGTCGCGGGCGACGGTAACAGACCGCTGAACCGGGTCCTCGAAATCCAGTACGAGCTGCCCATCTTTCTCGGGGGTCATCAGCTTCAGCAGATTCACCACGTTCGTGCCATACAACTGCGATGCCTGGGCGGGCAGGCGTCCCGCGAGGTCGGTGTAGCCGATGATCGTGACACCGTGGTCGGTTACCACCGCCCGATCCTTGACCGTGCCCTCGACGTTGCCGCCGTTTTGGGCGGCCATGTCGACGATCACGCTGCCCGGCTTCATCGACGCGACCATCTCCGCGGTGATGATCCGCGGAGCCGCACGGCCGGGGATCAGCGCGGTGGTGACGATGATATCGACGTCCTTGCATTGCTCGGCGTACAGCTGCGCCTCGCGGATCTTGTAGTCGTCGCTCATCTCCTTGGCGTAGCCGGTGCTCGATACCTCCGCCTCGGGCGATTCGATCGACAGATACTCGCCGCCAAGCGATTTGACCTGATCAGCTACCTCCGGTCGAGGGTCGGTCGCGAACACGACGGCGCCCAGGCTGCCTGCCGCACCGATCGCCGCCAGACCGGCGACACCCGCGCCGATGACGAGGACCTTGGCCGGCGGAACCTTCCCTGCGGCGGTCACCTGACCGGTGAAGAACCTGCCGAAGACGTGGGCGGCCTCGATGACCGCGCGATAGCCCGCGATGTTGGCCATCGAGGACAACACATCCAGCGACTGCGCCCGCGAGATCCGGGGCGCCGCATCCATCGCCAGCGCCGTGAGCCGGCGCTCGGTGAGGTCTGCCAACAAATCCGGATCGAGGGCCGGCGACAATATGCCGACCAGCGTTGCGCCAGGCCGCATCCCGTCGCGCTGAGGGATCGACAGCGCGTTTACACCCAAAACGATGTCGGTTCTGCGGGCGTCCCCGATCGTGGCCCCCGCCTCGACGTACATCTCGTCGGAGAACGACGACGCGGATCCGGCACCCGCGTCGACGACGACGTCGTACCCGAGCTTGATCAGCTGGGTGACTGTTGTCGGCGTCGCCGCCACCCGTGTTTCGCCGGGTCGCGCCTCCAGAACAACACCGATGATCATCACGTCGCCGGAAGGTTCACCAACTCGGCAAGCCGAGCCCGGTGCGGCCCCCCGAGCTCAGTCCCGCCACCCCTGCGCCCACGATAACCACAGGGATCTCGATGTCAGCGCCGTTCGCGATGGGACCGACCATGACGGGCCTCCGGAGTCTGAACCGAGTCGATTTGGTCCACCACCACCCCGTTGGGGGGGTTGCGAACCCATCGAGGTAGTGGTGTGTCTCACACTCAAACATCGCACCGACGCTACGTCAATATTTTAACGATATTTAGTCCAAGTCTCGTCATGATCGGCGGGCTTGTAGCGGTGTGTGGGCACGGGATGCACGGTGGCCGACCCCGGTCCCGACCACGTGACCGGTTTCTTCGCAGTCAGCCTCGCCAGACCACAAACTGGGATCGCAACCGCGCCCGACCGGCTACTTCGGTGGTTAACGCGCCAGGCCCGGATCGCATCGACGGGCCGGTGTGGGGCTCACGGGTCCGCGCGGACACCGACTGCCAGCAAGAATATAGTTATCTGATTTCTATATCGAGATACCGGTTGTAGGCTTTGGCCTTAGCCGCCTACTCGTTTCGGCGCAGCGCCTTCGCCCAGCGGGCTGGCCTGCGACTGCAGGTCTGTCGAGTCGGCGATCGTCCCTTTCCGTCGGGCGAGTGGAGCGGCAGGTTGTGCCGAGGAGGTTTGAATGACCGGCACCGTCACCGGCGTCCCGGGGTACCCGTGGTACACGGGCGGCCAGTGGCGCGTGATGTCCCCAAATTGTTCGACGATTTGGAGCCCTAGACCGGTGCGCACCCGGGGTGGGGTGGACCGGGTCCAAATTGTCTGGCCGATTTCAGCGTCATCGCCTGGATCAACGCACGAGCCGCGAACGGCAGTTCCGATTCGGAGCCATGGGACAACAGACAGCTCGCGTAGTCGGTTATCGAGTAAGAGGAGTCGACGGTGAGCCTGCATGGTTTGACCTCAATTACATTGGGCGTGCCCGATGTTGAGGCCGTAAGTCGCTTCTACGAGGCGTTCGGTCGGCGGGCCGCTCGCAGCGCGGCGGCCAACGACGTAAGGGGACACCTATTGTGAGCAGCACGCAAAATCGACAGGTGTGGCTGCGCTCGCGTCCCACGGGCATCCCGCGAGCCAGCGATTTCGGGTTGCGAGAGGTCGCGGTGCCAACGATCCAGGACGGCGCGTTTCTGGTCCGAAATGAGTTTCTGTCGGCTGATCCGGCGATGCGAGGCTGGATCAATGACAGCTACAATTACGACGCACGCATCGAGATCGGCGACACGATGCGCGCCTTCGCCGCCGGGGTGATTATCGAGTCACGCAATGACGCCTACGCGATCGGCGATCAGGTCATGGGCCTGTTTGGGTGGCAGGAATATGCTGCGGCGACTCCGGCACAGGTATGGCGCAAGGTTGGCGAGCGGGACCTGCCGCTCTCGCTATCGCTGGGTGTGCTGGGACTGAACGGGCTCACCGCGTACTTTGGGTTGCTTGACGTGCTGCATCCGGTGGCGGGGGAGACCGTCGTTGTGTCGACCGCCGCCGGTTCGGTGGGATCGGCGGTCGGCCAGATCGCCAAGATCAAGGGTTGTCGCGCAGTCGGAGTGGCCGGCGGACCGGACAAGGTTCGTCAGTGCGTTGAGGAATTCGGCTACGACGCCGCCATTGACTACAAGCACTCCGATGATTTGGAAGCTTCTCTGGTCGCGCACTGTGCCGATGGCATCGACGCGTTCTTTGACAACACCTCGGGAGCTATCCACGACGCGGTGTTAGGACACATCAATCTGCATGCACGCATCGCGATTTGTGGGACGGCGTCGTATGCGACTTGGGAGCCCTGGCATCAGGGACCGAGGCCCGAGCGGCACTTGCTGGTCAAGCGCGCCACCATGCAGGGTTTTTTGACCACTGACTATTTGGCGCGGTTCGACGAGGCGATAGGCGACCTTGCCGGCTGGATACGAGATGGACGCCTCACATACCGCGAGGACATCCATCACGGCATCGAGAAGGCACCCGGATCCATCGAAGAGCTGTACTCAGGTCACAACGCGGGCAAGTTGATCATCCGCGTCTGAAAGACAA
>Ga0209038_10000352_pt1 | contig 14685 bp, 14 predicted proteins | sample BogFormECP03_OM3_FD_188237 | JGI IMG/M metagenome (GOLD analysis project Ga0209038, IMG submission 188237) | Bog forest soil microbial communities from Calvert Island, British Columbia, Canada - ECP03_OM3 (SPAdes) (version 2) | ecosystem: Environmental > Aquatic > Freshwater > Wetlands > Bog ...
TCGCGCCGTAGGCGGCTCCGCCGGCGAGCCCGACCGTCCCGGCCATGCTGCCGATGTTGATGATCGAGCCCCGTCCGCGCGCTGCCATGCCGGGCGCGAACGCTGCGACCAGATAGTAAGGCGCGCGAACGTTGGCGGCGAACATCGCGTCGAAGTCGTCGATCCCGACCTCCGGCGTGGCGCCCCAGATGGAAAAACCAGCATTGTTGACGAGGATGTCGACGTCGCCAACCTCCTTGGCCAGCTCGGCGAGCCGCTCCGCATCGCCCAGGTCGGCCTGAACAAACTCGGCCTGGCCGGCCGCGTCGCGAACGCTCCTGACGATCCGAGCGCCGCGCTCGGCATCACGGCCCAGCACCAGTACCTCGGCGCCGTCACGGCCAAGCGCCGTGGCGATTGCCGCTCCGATCCCCGCGGTCGCACCGGTGACGAGCGCCCGTCGGCCCAGGAGGGGCCCGTCGGATGAGAGGAGGGGCCGGTCGGATGAAGTGATCTCGGTGCTCGTGGCGGTCATCGTTTCCCTTTCGTGGAGGACAGCCTGTTTGCTCGTGCGACAACGGTACCACACAGACCGGTCTGTCTCGTTGCCGTCTCCGTCGCCTCGTGCCGTGCTCGTCTGGCGTCCTGGTGCCCGGCGGGGCGGTCCCCTGTAGCTTTAGGGAGGGGACGCTCGCCAAACCGTTCAGAAGTGGTTCTGGCGATCGTCGATTCTTGACTGTCGAGGGGACAAGTGATTTTCAAGCCGTCCACATGGCTGGTCGTTGTGCTCGCGGGCGGAGTGCTCGTCACCGGCTGCGGGAGCAGCAGCACCTTGACAACCACCACGACGGCTGCAGCACCCACCCCGACGGCCACAACAACGGCTCCAAAGCCGGCCGAAACTGTCCCGAGCAAGATCACGACGACCCCCACCGCACATGCGACGACACCCACCGCACATGCGACGACACCCACAACCTCGACGGCCAGCTTGCAGACCACACCCGTGGCGAAGCCGGCAGGCCAGCAGCAGATCGTGACGGCCTGCACGCACCGCAGCCCTTCCGAACGATCGGGCCTCTCGTCCAGCCTCACGGCCAAGCTCGCGAAGCTGTGTGAAAAGGGGACCAGCGGGGACGCGGCCGCCCAGCACAAGATCCTCCAGGAAGTGTGCATCGAACTGGTGGACAGCTCCCACATACCGGCCGGCGCCCCCAGCGAACAGGCGCTCGCGGTCTGTAAGACTGAGTAGCGCTATCTGGTAAGCGGACGAGCGCCCAAACGCGACGATGGAGGATCAATGAGTCTCAGGCTGTACACATCGCTGGCCGTTGCCGTCATCGCGGCGGCGCTCCTGGCAGGCTGCGGGAGCAGCAACAGCTCCACGACCAACAGCCAGACGACGTCAATCGCCACGAATGCCGTGTCGCCGGCGGCGGCGCAGCAGGCAGCTACCAGCTGCAAGCACGCTATCCAGTCGCAGACCAAGCTCACGAGCACCGAGAAGGCCAAACTCGAAGTGCTCTGCGGGAAGGCCGCGAGTGGCAACGGCGCGAACCTCTCGCAGGTCGCTCATGAAGTCTGCGTCGAACTCGTCAACGTGAGCCGCGTCACCGGTGCGGACAAGGAACGTGCGCTCAACCTCTGCAAGCTCCAGTAGCGCACTCGGTCGGCGCCGAGGTCGCCGAGGCCCCGGCTAGTCCGCCGTGGCCTCCTGCTCGTCCTCTCCGTCCTCGTCCCCCGCGTAGAGAGACTCGCTCGCAAGCTCCTGGTTCTTTGAGCCGAACAGCTTGATCTCGAGCAGGTCCTGGCGGTAGTCGTCCGGGGCGATCAGCGTGAAGCGCTCCTCGATCAACTCGCACTGGTCGACGGCGAGGCCGGCAAGCTCCGCGGTGACGATCCGACCGCCCGCGATCAGCGGATGCCCCCACACGAGCGTCATCGCGGCCACCTCGCCGGAGTGCCCGCGCCAGGCCCCGATCACCTCCTCGCACAGATCCATCCGCCAGTCGGGGTTGTGCTCGGCGGTCTCCTCCGTGAAGTCCACGTAGGAGGCGAAGTCGCTGGCCTCCTCGTCATCGACCGGGGGGACGAAGCGCACGTAGCCGAACAGCTCGTATCCGCCGGAGGTGAGCGATGTCGCCGGCACATACGTACGTCCATGCCAGCTGCGATCGGGATACCAGATCAGCTCGCCCGGCTCACCCAGGTCCTCGGGCTCACCGTCGAGCTCGAGGGCCGCCGCAAGGAACTCCTGGCGCAGCCGCTCCTCCCAGCGCCCGTAGGGCAGCTCCTCCTGCGGGGGCTCGGCGGCGAAGCGGGGCAGAAAGCGTTCCTCCGGAGGCATGGCTGTGGCGCAGCCTAACCTTCCGGGGCTCCCGACAGGTCACTCGGACCAGCTCAGGCCTCGCGCAGCACGGCCGCGGCATGCTCGGGGGCGACGATGTTCAGGTTCACCCCGGTGGACAGCTCAAGGCCCGCCAGATCGGTCAGGCGCGGAAGCACGTCGATTCGCCAGCAGAAGTGCTCGGCTCCACGGGGCGCCGTGCGCACCCACATGTTCAGCGGCGGACTTGCGCCGAAATGGCGTGCCAGGCGGCACAGCCCGTCGTGCAGGAGCGCGGCGCCGGTGGGCCCATCTTCCTCGAAGCGCGGGCGCGGCCTGCGCGGGGCGAGCATCAGCTGGAACGGCAGGCGCGAGGCGTACGGCGCCATCAGTACCGCCTCCTCGTCGATTGCCACGATCCGCTCGCCCATGCGCACCTCCTCGGCGACCAGGTCGCCGAGCAGGCTTTGGCCCATCGTGCGCGTGGTGTAGGCGCCGGAGCGCTCTCGCTCGCGTGCCACCTCTGCGGGCACGAAGTCGAGCGCGTAGAGCTGGGCGTGCGTGTGCGGCAGCGATGCCCCGGCCTCGCGCCGCTCGTTCACGATCAGCTGCACGCACGCGCTGTCGGAGTGCGCCCGCATGCGCTCGCGCCAGGTCTCGACCGCGGCCATCACCTGCTCGACGGGAAGTTCAGCCAGCGAGAGCACCGGCTGGGGCCCATTGACGATCACCTCGTGAGAGCCCGTGGCGGGCAGCGAGCAGAACAACTGCGGCAGCGCCCGTCCCCGTGGCTCCTCGCCGTCATCCCGCTCGGGCTCACCAGGTGTGAGCGCGGGGTACAGGTTGGGAATTACGCGCACCGTCCAGCCGGGGGAGTTCGGCGGTCCGCCGTTGGGCCGCACGGCGTAGAGCTCCGGTGGCGTGCGGTCCTCGTGCCCGTCGGCGAACGGATCCCGGTCGGGATCGATCAGCTGTGCCTCAGCCTCTCGTATGTGTCCGCCCGGCTCTCCCCCGGGGCGCCGCGAACGCTCTCCGGCGACGATCGTCCTGTGCCCGCTCAGCGGGTCGATCCGAATCTCAGGCATCAGTCATCGAGCGCATAGCGCTCGACGTCCTGTTCGAGCTTGGCCTGGCTCAGGTAGGGGCCCTGGCGGATGTACTCGTGACCGCTGCGGTCGTAGAACACGGTGACGGGCGTGAAGGTCGAGTCGGTGACCGCCTCGCCGGCGTTGCCGCTCTGGTCGTAGTAGCTCGGATAGCTGACCGGGAACGTCCTCAGAAACGCGAGCGCGGCGGCGTGGCTCGTATCGCCGGAGTCGATGCCGATGAACGCGACTTCGCGTCCCCGTGTGAGCGACACGCGCTGAAAGGCGCCGAACTCCGAGCGGCAGGGAAGGCACCAGGAGGCCCACTTGTTGATCACCACCGGCTCGCCGCGCAGGGCCGCCAAGCGGGCGCGGATCGCGCCGAGCCCTCCCGGCAGGAGCGTTCCCCCCTGGGCATGCAGCGCAGCCAGCGGGGCCGGCGAGTTCGCCAGGCGAGCGCGCATCTGGGCCAGCGTGAGGCCGGACGGCGCCGCCGGCGTCGCGGCGGAGCCGGCCAGCTGGACGAGGCCGACGGCGAGCACCGCCAACAGCGCCACTGCGCCCAATAGGACCGTCAAGCGCTTCGGCGTCATCGCCGCTAAGGGTGGCAGATGAGCCAGCAGGCCGGCGGCAACTTCAATCCCGCCCCGACGTGCTATATCCTCTGATTACAGGGTAGAGTCGGGTTGCATTGGGCACCCGGCGAACGGTGCCAGCGGGCACCGGTTTTTCCGAGCCACGCCGAAGCCACTTTCTGCGGCGGCTCCGTCTCGAAGTCCAGAGCCTCAATGGCCGAGTCCACCTCAGTGGCCCTCGCGGCCGCGCCCATTCCAAGTTCCGCCGACATTTCGCGCGCGGAGAAGCTCGTGCGCGAGCGCTTCCTGCAGCCGGGCGAGGATCCGGCGATTGCGCTCGCGCCCGGCACGCCGCGCAGGCGCGCGCTGGATCAGGCGCTGGCCGAGCTCGAGGCAGACCCCAAGGCCAAGCATCCCTCGACCGCCTGGCGTGGCGAGTTCTCGCTGTTGCTCGGCCTCGAGCGCCTGCTGTCCGAGGATGAGCCCAAGCTGGCCGACGGCACGGTGCTCTCGGCGCACCAGGTCGACGCGCTGTCGGGCACGCTCGCGGCATTGCTGGCCGAGGCCCAGCACACGACTCCCAACGGCGATCGCCGCGCCACCGCGTCAGCCTCCCCGGAGCTGCTCGCCTCTGCGGACATCCTCGGTCCCGAGGACGCCCCTCAGAGCGGTGAGACCGAGCTCGAGTCTGCGTCCACTGAGGACGCCGAGTCCGCCGAGGAGGACGATGAGGAGGAGGAGGAGCCGGAGGAGCTCGATGAGGAGGAGGACGTCGACGAGGACGACGATGACGACCTCGGTCCGGTCCAGCGCGCCGCGCCCGACGAGGAGGAGGACGACGACGACCTCGAGGACGAGGTCGATCTGATCGCCCAGGAGGAGGAGGACGAGCCCGAGCCCGAGCCCGAGCTCCAGAGCGACTCCGAGGAGGAGCCTCGTGACTGGGTCGAGGAGGGCGAGGAGGAGTCACTCGGCGAGCAGCCCGAGGACCCCAACGCCGCCAAGCGGTTCTGGTTCGAGCACGCGACCGGCGCCGGCAAGACCGTCGCGGCGCTCGGATTCGTCGAGGCCTCGCAGACCGGCGGGGTGCTGATCCTGACCCATCGGCGCAACCTGGTCGACCAGTTCAACGGCGAGCTACGCGATCGCGGCTACGCCAAGCGCATCAGCCGTCCCCTGTTGAAGGGGGAGGACTCGGTCAAGGGACCGGTCACGGTCGAGACATACCAATGGTTCGTGCGCAACGCGGGCAAGATCTCGAGCGCCTACACGATCGTCATCTGCGACGAGGCGCACACCGCTCTGGGCGAGAAGACCAGCGGCGCGATCCGCAATTGGACGGGCCCCATCTTCGTCGGCATGACGGCCACGGGTGCGCTGATCGCGCGCCACGTCACCGACCTGTTCCCCACCCAGACCTCGCGCTTCGACCTCGCTCAGGCCGCACGCAGGGGCGTGATCGCGCCGCTCCGCTGCGTGCGCATCTCGCCCGGCGTGGGGGTCCGCACGATCGCCAAGGTTCCCCTGCGCAGGGGCGAGGTGGACACCGAGTTCGACCAGGACGAGCTTGCCAAACTGCTCGACCAGCAGCCGTTCAACGTCGCCGTCGCGAACCTCTATCGCACACGCTTCAACGGCGTGCCCGGCGTGGTCTACGCGGCGGGCGTCCGTCACGCGTACAACCTCGCCGAGGCGTTCCGCGCCGAGGGCATCAAGGCGCAGGGGGTCTCGGGGGAGACCCCCAAGCGCGAGCTGGCCGAGATCCTCGCGCGCTATGAGCGAGGCGACATCGACGTGCTGATCAACGCGCAGCTGCTCGCCGAGGGCTGGAACAGCCCGCGGGCGACCGTCTGTGTGCACCTCGCGCCGACGGCCTCCAAGCGCATCTACCAGCAGCGCGTGGGGCGCGTCACGCGCCGGCATCCGGGCAAGGAGGCGGGGCTGGTCGTCGACTTCGTTCACCCAGCCACCAAGCACGACGATCCCGTGGTGACGCTGCATTCGCTGCTCGACCGCGACGTCTACCGGGGCGGCGCGATCGTGGTCGGCCCCGTGCGCCGCGGACGCGGGCGGCGGATGCGCGTGGAGCGTCGCGTGCTGCCGGTGTGCGCCGAGGAGGAGCGGCGGTTTGCCGTGTTCGAGCGCGAGCTCTGGCGGATCGCGGTTGAGCATCTCGACTACGGCGAGCAGCACGTGTGGGCCGCGCTCGCCGGAGCGCGGGTCGCGCCCAGCGGCTGGCGCAGGGCGCGCGCGATGCTCCACTTCGATCGCACCGGGGAGCTGAAGAGCCGCTTCCTGATCACCGCCGTGCAGCGCAACAAGAACCCGCAGCTGCGCTTGCGGGCGCTGACGGACATCGCCTCACTGCGTGACCCCGATGCGTTCGACTCGGCGATCGACATCATCGGCGGGTGGCCGCGCGAGGAGCGCAAGGAGGCGACCAAGATCATGCTGCGCGCTCTCGTCGAGCGCCGGATAGGACGGCGCGACCAGGCCAACGCATGGATCTGGCGCCTGGCCGAGTACACCCGCGACGTCCACGAGGAGTACGCGGTGCAGCGCTGGCCGGAGACCAAGCGCCTGCTCGGGCTGCTCGTGAACTCCGCCGGCGGCGCCCACGCGCGCAACGCGCGCCGCCTCATCCACGCGGCTCGAAAGCAGGACCGGCGCCTGGCCGCAGCGCTCCTGGCGGCGGCGCTCGCACACACCCCGGAGGCCGAGGAGGCCCTGCGCGGGGCGCGCACACGCATGGCGCGTAAGCCGCCGGCGCTGGCCCGCGAGCTGTTGCGCAACTTCCCCAAACGCCGTGCGCGCAACGCCCGGCGGCGGCGCAAGGGGGCGAAGGGCGGCGCCAACGGCGCGGGTCCTCGCGCGGACACGCGGGCGGCGGATGCCGTCAACGCCGGCGCGCCTGCAAGCGAGCAGGAGGCGCGGGTGCAGCGCGACTCCGTAGCGGCAAACGCTCGTTCCGGCGAGCCCGCCGTGCCGGTCAGCGGATCAGGGCTTCAGGCGGGCGCGAACGAGACGTTGCGGCGCAACGTCGAAGAGGCGCTCAACCACGCTCGCGAGTGACCGCCGCCAGATGAACCTCACCCGCGTCAAGCGCGGTGTGGCCCCCCTGCGCGAGCGCGATCAGTAGGCGCCCCGTGCCGTCGATCCCCTCGGCCCGCCCCCGCCCGGGAAGGCCGGCGGGACCGTGTGCTCCCCAGGTGATCTCGCGGCCGAGCAGCGCATCGCGCGCGCGCCAGGCTTCGAGCACGGCCTGCTCGGACCCCGCGAGTCGCACACAGAGCGCCCCCAGCAGCCGCGCGAGCATCGGCTCGATCTCCCGCGGAGCCGCTCCGAGGGTCGCGGTCCGCTCGCGCAACTCGGCCGGCAGGTCCTCGACCCTGAGCGCGACGTTCAGTCCGATTCCGAGGATCGCCCAACCCTCCTGGGGGCGCCCCTCGGCGAGTATCCCCGCGAGCTTTCCAAGGCCCGAGGCGCACGGGAGCACGATGTCGTTGGGCCATTTGATGCGCGCCTGCTGTCCCACCACGTCGCAGACCGCGACCGCGGCGATCAGCGGCAACAGCGTCGGCGGGGAGCGCAGCAGCAGCGACATCAAGAGTGAGCTGTCCGCGGGCGCCGTCCAGCGGCGGCCCTGTCGCCCGCGCCCGGCGGTCTGCAGCGAGGCGGTCACGAGCGTTCCGTGCGGCGCCCCCGAGATCGCCAGCAGGCGCGCGCGATCGTTGGTGGAGTCGGTGGTGCGCAGATGCACCCGTGGCCGGCCGAGCGGATTCACGCCGGTCGCATGAGCAGCTCGTCGTCGCGGCCGACACCCAGGAGATCCGCGGCCGAGCCGCGATTGACGGCCAGCGCGGGCGTGCGCTGGGCGTCCTCGTAGAGCAGCAGCTCTCCCGCGGCGACATCGGCGAACGTGGTGGCGTAGCGCGCCGGGTAGAGGCGATCTGCGACCTGGACCGACAGCGCCTCGCCCAGGCGCACGCCGGCCGAGGAGAGCAGCACATGGGAGGAATCGAGCGTCAGGTTGCCGAAGTGGTCGGCGCGCAGTACATGGGTGACGATCGCACCGTCTGCGGTGTGCGCGCGGGGCAGCTCGAGCGCGGTCAGCTCCTCCACGGCGAGCGGCTCACCGAGTGCGGCCAGCGGCTCTCCGGCCGCCAGGGCGGCCGCGACCGGGGCGAAGATGTCGCGACCGTGGAAGGTCGCGGAGACCGGCTGAAGGCGCTCGGGCGAGCGGCCGATGTCGACCGCCTCGAGCACTCCTTCGAGGCGCTCGGCGGCCAGCATCAAGAGGCCATTGTCGGGACCCACGAGCAGCCGGTCCTGCGCTGAGACACGCAGTGCCACGGCGCGTCGCGCGTGTCGCCCCTCGGCACCCACGGTCGGATCGACGACGCCCAGATGGACCCCGGCCGGCACATACGCCAGCGCGTCGCGCAGCACCAGCGCGCCTGTGCGCACGTCGTGGCGCGGGATTGCGTGGGTCAGGTCGATCACGCGCGCGGCCGGGCAGCGCTGGGCGATCACCCCGTGGCAGACCCCCACGAACTCGTCCTTGAGACCGTAGTCTGAGAGGAAGCTGACGAGCGGCGAGGACACTGGAACGATCAGCGCTCCCGGGTGGCGACGTCGGCGAGGAGCGCCTCCAGCACGCCGTCGATGTCGTGGCGGGAGGCCTCCACGTCGGCCGCGAGGCCGTGCTCGCGCAGCGTGGCGCTCGTGACAGGCCCGATCGAGACTATGCGCGGCCGCGGCGAGAGGTCCGCCTGCGCCCCTCCCCGGTCGGCGGCCTCCAGGAAGAAGCGCACGGTCGAGGACGAGGTGAAGGTGATGTAGTCGGCGCCCTGCGCGCGCGCGAGCGCCTCGGCGGAGAGCGGCTCGACGACCGTCTCATAGAGGTCGAGCACGTCCACCTCGGCTCCCCGCGCACGCAGCGCGTCCGGGAGCACGTCGCGCGCCGTGCGCCCCCGCGCCACGAGCGCGCGGCTGACGGGTATCTCCTCGAGCGCCGCCACGAGCGCCTCGGCGACCGATTGCGCCGGCACCACATCCGCGGTGATAGCCCGCCCGGCGAGCGCTCGCGCGGTGGCAGGGCCGATCGCCGCCACGCGCGCGCCGGCCAGCGCCCGGGCATCCTGCCCGCCGGCGGTGAGACGCTCGAACAGCACGTCCACGCCGCTGGCGCTCGTGAGGCAGATCAGATCGTAGGGGGCGAGGTCGAGGGGCGGGCCGGGGAGCGGGCGGATGCGGATCACCGGCGCCTGCACCACCTGTGCGCCCAGGGCTTCCAGGCTGCGCGAGAGGCCGCTGGCCTGGGCGCGTGCGCGCGTGACCGCCACCGTCAGCCCGGACAGCGGGCGCGGGGCGATCCAGGCGAGCCGTGAGGCGAGCCCCACCACCGCGCCAACGACCGTGATCGAGGGCGCTCTGATGTCCTCTTCGCGGACCGTATCGGCGATCGTGTCAAGCGTGCCGGTCACGGTCCGCTGGCCTGGGAGCGTGCCCGCTTCGACGACCGCCGCGGGTTCTGATCGAGGGCGCCCGGCAGCGATCAGCGACTCGGCGATCTGCGGCAGGCGTCCCACTCCCATGTAGAACACGAGCGTCCCCGGAAATGCCGCCAGCGCCGGCCACTCGAGCGGCTCCTCGGCCTCCTCCGGGGAGTCCGGGGCGCGCGGGTGGCCGGTGACGAGCGCCACCGCGCCCGCCAGTCCGCGGTGGGTGACGGGGATACCTGCATATGCCGCCGCGGCGACGCCGGCGGTCACGCCGGGCACGACCTCGTAGGGAACGCCGGCGGCACGCAGCGCGAGCGCCTCCTCGCCGCCGCGACCGAATACGAACGGATCCCCGCCCTTCAGGCGCACGACCGTGTTGCCGGCCTGCGCGCGCGCCACCATCAGCTCCTCGGTGTGCTCCTGCGGGACCGACTCGCCCCCGCCCTGCTTGCCCACGTAGGCCAGCTCCGCATCGGGACGCGCGCCGTCGAGCGCCGCGGCCGGGATCAGGCGGTCATATAGGATCACGTCCGCCAGTGCGATCAGCTCGAGCGCGCGAGCGGTGAGCAGGCCGGGGTCGCCGGGCCCGGCGCCCACGAGGTACACGCGCCCGCCCGACCCCGGTGGCTCAGGCGTTCCCAACGGTGGCCATCTCCTCCGCGCGCTGGAGCATCTCGCCGGCCCCGGCGAGCTTCAGCCGTGCCGCCACATCGCGCCCCAGCGCCTCAGGGTCGTAGAAGCCACCGAGCAGCTGATCACTGATCCAGGCCGAGCCGTCGGGCAGCCCCACCCATGCGCGCAGCTCCAGGCAGCCGCAGCCGGCGGGCGCGGCCCAGGCGCCGAGCGGCGTGTGGCAGCCGGCGCCCAGCTCGCGCGCGAGGGCGCGCTCGGCCAGCAGGCAGGCGAAGGCGTCGGTGTCGGTGATCTCCGTCACCGCCTCCCGCACGGGCTCCTCAACGGCGCGCGCCTGCAGCGCGAGCGTGCCCTGGCCCGGCGCCGGCACGAACCGCGCCGGATCGAGCACCGCCCCGGCGGCGTGCGTGAGGCCGAGCCGCTGCAGGCCCGCAAGCGCGAGGACGATCGCGTCGAAGTCTCCCCGCTCGAGCATCTGCACGCGCGTGTCCACGTTCCCGCGCATCGCGGTCACGTCGAGATCCTCGCGCACGGCCCGCAGTTGGGCCATGCGGCGGATGCTGCTGGTCCCGACCCGCGCGCCCGGGGCCAGATCGTCCAGTGAAGCGGCGCCGCAGAGAGCGTCCTCGGCCGCCGCGCGCGCCGGGGCCCCCAGCAGCGCGGTGCCCTCCGCCAGCTCGCCGGGCACGTCCTTGGCCGAGTGCACGGCGAGGTCGATCTCCCCTGTAAGCAGCGCATCCTCGAGCTCTGAGACCCATCGCGACTTGTCCTCGCCGCTTGACCCGCGGTCTCCGCGGGTGACGATCGGGACGATCTCCCAGCTTCCCCGACCGCCGCTCTCCAACAGGTCGGCCACCGACCGGGCCTGTGCCAGCGCGAGCGCGCTGCGCCGGGTTCCGATCCGCATCAGCGCTCGCGACGACGACGCAGGTCGTGGACCTCCGCCAGCTTCCCCGATGTCTCTTGGATCGATGAGTCCTCCTCGCGCAGCCCGAACAGCTCCCGCACGAGCTCGAGGCTCGCATGACCGCGGTCCTCGCCGAGGCTGCGCAGCCGGATCGTCGGCTCGTGCAGCAGGCGGCTCATGACCGCTCGCGCGATCGCCTCGACGCGCACGAGGTCGCGCGGCGAAGCCGATTCCCAGCGCTCGGCGTTCTCGGCCAGCACCTGCTCCACCAGCAGGTTGCCGTGCTCGCGCAGGGCGCTGACCGTGGGCAGCGCGTCGAGCTGGCCGAGCCAGCGGGCGAAGCGCCGGATCTCCTCCTCGACGATCTCAAGCGCCTGGGGCGTCTCGGAGGCGCGCGAGCTCAGGTTGCGCTCCACGACCGCCTGCAGGTCGTCGATGTCATACAGGCTCACGCCCTCAAGGCGGCTGCAGTCGGGGTCGATGTCGCGCGGCACCGCGATGTCGATCAGCAGCAGCGGGCGCTGCCCGCGCTCGTGCATCACCAGCTCGAGCTCCTCGCGGCCGACGATCGGATGGGGGGAGGAGGTGGAGGAGAGCACGATGTCGGCCCTCAGCAGCTCCTCAGGAAGACCGTCCAGCCCCACGACCGAGCCGCCGAAGCGCTGGGCGAGGCTCAGCGCCCTGTCGGCATGCCGGTTGGCAACGAAGATCGTGTCGGCGCCGCGGTCAGCGAGCGCGCGCGCGGTCAGCTCGCTCGTGTCGCCTGCGCCCAGGATGATCACGTGACGCTCCTCGAGCGTGCCGAGGACGCTCAAGGCGAGGTCGACCGCGACGGAGGGAACGCTGACCCGGCTCGAGCCGATGCCGGTCTCCGAGCGCACGCGCTTGCCCGTCGTCAGTGCGGCGGCGAACAGGCGGTTGGACAGCGGCCCCGTGCAGCCCGCCCGCATCGCGGATTCGTGGGCGCGCCTGACCTGGCCCTGGATCTCCGCCTCGCCGACGATCATCGACTCAAGGCCCGCGGTCACGCGATAGAGCTGGCGCGCCGCGTCGCAGTTGCGCGGGGAGTAGATCGCCTCGGCCAGCTCGGTCGGACGTATCGATGCGCGGCGGGCGAGCAGGCCCAGCACCTCGGACTCGGCGCGCACAGGGTCTCCCACGACCAGGTAGACCTCGGTGCGGTTGCAGGTTGAGATCACGACCGCCTCGCGCACCTCGGCGGTCGCCGTGGCCTCCTTGACGAACTCGCTCGCCTCGGACTCGGTGAAGGCCAGACGCTCGCGCAGCGCCACCGGCGCGGTCTTGTGCGAGATGCCGAGCGCGAGCAGCTCGCTCATGCGCGCGTCGACTCCGGGCGATGGACGTCAATCTCCTCCGCCTTGGACGAGTGCTCCTCCTCCAGAAGCTCCCCCAGCTGGCGCTCCATGCGGCTGAGCCGGATCCCCATGATCGCCACGTAGATCAGCACGATCGCGAACACCACCACGTAGGCGCCCGCCACATACTTGCCGGCCGTGTGCAGCGGCAGCGCGGGAAGCTCTGCGAGCGTGATCTGAGCCATCAGCTGCCCTGCCTTGCGGCGCTGCGCGCGGTCATCGTGGTGGCGTGATGCAGCGCCGGCGCCGCGCTGCGCGAGCTGCCTCGCTGCGCCTCCCCCGCCCAGCCGCTGTGACTGTCGGCCCCCGATCGGCGATCGGCCCGCCGGCGCAGCGCGCGCAGCTGGGCGCGTGTGTGCTTGGCGGTCAGCTCGAGCTTGCACAGCGTCGCGAACAGCAGCGTCATCCCGAGCAGCGACACCAGAAACGTGACCGCCATCGGCGTGGGCAGGTTCGAGCTGCTTTCGAGGACGCGCGGATGGAGATAGGCGGTCGACAGGCGCACGGCGATGAAGTTCAGCGGCACGAACGCCCCGGCAGTGATCGCGAACACCGACGCATAGCGCGCCTGGCGCTCGGGATCCTCGATCGCGAAGCGCAGCGGCTGGTAGGTCGCATACAAGAGGAACACGATCAGGAACGAGACGAGCGTCGGCTCACTCCACACCCACCAGTGCCCCCATGATCCCTTCGCCCAGATGGAGCCGGTGATGAGCCCGCCGAGCGCGAAGATCAGGCTCATGTGGATCGTCACGTAGGAGCGCATGTCCCAGCGGGCGTCGCGCGTACGCAGATACTGGATCGCGAGCAGCCCTCCGATCACGAACCCGCACAGGGCGATGATCGCGAGCGGCACGTGCAAGTAGAAGATCTTCTGCAGGAACCCCTGTTCGGCTTCCAGCGGCGCGTAGAAGAACACCAGGCCGAGCGCGATTGTGATCACGGCGACCGTCGAGATGCTCAGCGCGCGCAGGCCCTTTCCGTACCGGTGAGCGTTGCGTGAGGAATCCATTCAGTCCTCCAGGAGGAAATCGAACAGGGCAAAGGCGATCAGCCCGAACACCAGATCATAGAGCCCCAGCGTCAGCAGCCAACGCGCCGCCGGCGCCGTCGCGCGGGTCGCCGAGAACAGCGGCTCGGTCGCCCGCGCGCAGCCGATCACCACCGGCACGAGCAGCGGCAGCGCCAAGAGCGGCCCCAGCAGGTCACGTGCGCGCGTACGCACCGCGAGCGCGGCCACGAGCGTGCCGATCACTGCCACGCCGAGGTCTCCGAGCGCGAGCACCGCGAGCAGGTCGGGCAGCGCTCGCCCGAGCGGCGGGCCCAGCAAGAGCAGCGCAAACGCAGGCACCGCGATCAGCTCCAGCACGACCAGATAGCAGAGCAGCGTGAGCGCCTTTGCGAACAGCAGCGCGCTGCGGTTCACCGGGGCCAGCAGGAAGCCGTCGAATCCGCCCTGATCGGCGTCGGCGACGAACAGGCGGTTGATACCGAGGATCGCGGCGAACAGCAGCGTCACCCACAGGATCCCCGCCGCGAGGTCGCCTTCGACGCTCGAGCGGTTCAGCGCGAAGTGAAAGACCACGAAGGTGGTCACCGCGAACAGCGACATGCCCGGCACGGACTCCAGCGTGCGCAGCTCGACCAGCAGCTCCTTGCGCAGCAGCGCGCCCACGGTCGCGGCGATCCCGGGCGGCCTCGCTCGCGAGGACTCGGTCGCGGCGGCGTCCGGAGCGCCGGTAGCCTCCTGCTCCGCGGCGGGACGAGCGCGCGCGGGAGCCTGAAAGCCCGCCGTCACCGGTACAGCTCCGCGATCGCGGCGGGATCGACCTCTGCCGCGGGGCGGATCAGCGCCACCCGTCCCGCGCGCAGGCCGAGCACGAGATCGGCCTCGGCCAGCCCGCCCGAGGGGTCGTGGCTGCAGATCACCCGCGTATGCCCGGACGCCGCCCCGATCAGCGGCTCGATCAGCTCGACGGCGAACGGATCGAGGTTGGCGTGGGGCTCATCCAGCAGCAGCAGCTCGGGGTCGTGCAGCACGGCGCGCGCCACGGCCACCCGCTGGACCATGCCGCGCGAGAGCGCCCGCAGCGGCTCGGCGGCGCGGCCGCTCATCGCCACGGCCTCGAGCAGCTCCTCGACGCGCCGCTCGCAGACGCCATGCAGGCGGGCGTGGAAGCGCAGGTTCTCGCGCGCGGTCAGCTCGCGGTAGAGCAGCGGCTCGTGGCCGAGCAGGCCGATCCGCCCGCGCACCGCCCACGCCTCCTCGGGGAGGCACGAGCCGAGCACACGAACGCTGC
>Ga0209038_10000353_pt1 | contig 14624 bp, 11 predicted proteins | sample BogFormECP03_OM3_FD_188237 | JGI IMG/M metagenome (GOLD analysis project Ga0209038, IMG submission 188237) | Bog forest soil microbial communities from Calvert Island, British Columbia, Canada - ECP03_OM3 (SPAdes) (version 2) | ecosystem: Environmental > Aquatic > Freshwater > Wetlands > Bog ...
CTTTCCCGCCGACGAGGAGGTGCGCGTCGGCGCCGGCTCCTTCTGGCCCGCCAACCATGTCAAGGAGCCCACCATAAGGCTCGCGCGCGAGCTGGACCTGCCGCCCGAGGGCTATCAGGGCAACTGGATCCCACACCGCCTGCGCCCGGCCGTCGAGGACGGGGTCTTCTTCGTGGGAGATTCCGCGGGACACTGCCTGCCGCTGACCGCCGAGGGCATCCGCACGGCGCTCTACTTCGGCCTGGCCTGCGGACGCGAGCTGCGAGCGGTGCTCGACGGCCGCCGTTCACGCACGGACGCGCTCACGCGCTACGGCGCCTTCTCCGACCGCCACGAGCGCAAATACCGCTGGATGCTCGGCAGCCAGCGCATCCTCGCCCGGATGATGCCCAGCCGCTCGGTCACCTGGTGGGTCCGTCTCCTCGAGAACCCCCAGGTCTCCGACTGGATCTTCGAGCACTACCTCGCGATCGCGCCGCCCTCGTTCGTGGAGGACGGGCCGCGGCCCACAGGCTCTCCCGCCAGGCGGCTGACGCCGATCACGGCGTCCTGAGGGCATCTCACTCTCATACGCCGAGGACCTCGAGGCCCGGCACACGCTCGAACTCGCGCGCGTTTGCCGTTGCGATCGACAGGCCGTGCGCTATCGCTGTGGCGGCTATCCACAGGTCGTGGATCCCAATTACCTCGCCCCTGGCTTCAACGCGCGCCCAGATCTCCGCGTGGATCCGGGCGATCTCGAGCGTGATCGGGAGTGTCTCCAGTTCGGTCAGGACATGCTCCACATAGGCCTGACGTTGGGTGCGTCGCGCACCATCGACCGCCCGATGGATGCCGTGCAGCAGCTCGCTGCTGGTGATCACGCTGATCGAGTGCTCTTCGTCCTGGGGAACACGCCCCAGCGCTCCGCCGCCGCGCTCGGCGTCGACGAGCACGGATGTGTCAATCAGCCAGCCGGCCACTTGCTCAAGGGCGGCCCAAGGCCTTCACGTGCGGCTTCCACGTCGCGAGCGAAGTCCTCGTCCACGGCCGGAAGGCTCTCCACGAAGCTCCGCCACGCATCTCCCTTGAGGCTCTGCGGGCGCAATGGCCGGCGCAGCTCGGCCACCGGCGCGCCATTGCGGACGATCTCGATCTCCTCTCCCGCACCGACCCGGTTGATGACAGCCGAGAAGTTGCGTGCCACCTCCGTCGCGGTCATCCGGGTCATGCGACGAGAATATCAGATAAATCAGATATGCCTCAGGCAACCTCGCGCAGTGGCCGCCCACTCGAGCTCGTCGCGCTCAGCGCAAGCCGGCTGGCCTCCACCGCGCTGGCCCAGCACACCTCTCCGAGCATGCCCGGCGCGGCCACCATGTCGCCGGCGAGGAACACGCCGTCGCCGCGATCGATCGCCGGCCGGTCGCGCCAGGTGGCGCCGGGCATGTCGAGGGCACCCGAGCGCCCGTCCATGACCTGGCGCCGGCGCCAGGTCTCGCGCTCGCGCCAGTCGACCAGCGCAACGTCCAGCAGCCGCTCTAGGCGCAGCGCTGCCTGCTCGGTGCTCTCGTCCGGGCGGATCGGCATCTGCGCCTGGATCAGCTCCTCGCCCTCGGGAGCGATCGACGGGTTCGCCGCCGAGTAGCGGCCGATCCAGCCGGCCTCGTCCATGTCCGAGACGACCGTCGGGTCGCCGCGGCGGTGGCGCAGGCCCAGATCGAGGCATACGGTGTTGCCGCTCTTCCAGCTGAGGCGCTCGTCACCGAGCAGCTCGCCGGCCTGCTCGAGCTCGGTGGCCACTATCACCGGCGAGTCGGGCAGGACATCGAGCCGGGTGCCCACCAGCACGTTGACTCCCAGGTCGCGGACGCGGCGCTCGAGCGAGGAGACCAGCGTGCTCCAACCGCCGACGGGATAGCGCACGATCGAGGGAGCCGTGAGCAGCAGGCGGACTGCCTTCTCCCAGATGAAGGCCGCCGACAGCTCGCCGGGATCGTGGTGGAAGGTGTAGACGCCGCAGGCCGCCGAGAGCATGTCGGCCGTTGCCTCATCCGTGTGGCCAGCGGCCCACGTCCGGAAGTCCACATCGACCGGCGCCTTTCGTCCGCGCAGGCGGAGCACCGACGTGAGGCTGCCCAGCGGCGGCGTCCGGTGGATCGCGCCTCCCAGGCGCAGCCGCACGCCGGTGAGCCGGGGGCTGCAGTGCGCGGGGAGCAGATCGCGCTCGCGCATCCACTTCCAGAACCCCCCGTCGCCGTACATCGCGTGGGGCCCGAGGTTCGCCTTGTAGGGGCCGTCGGTGCTGCGCGCGCGCCCTCCCAACTGCTCGTGGGCCTCGATCAGGTCCACGTTCGCCCCCTCCTCCGCGCAGGCTATCGCGGAGACAAGTCCCGCAAGCCCGCCCCCCACGATCGTGATCTGTGCCGATCGGCTGCCGTTGCCGTTGCCGTTGGTGTGACTCATGGCGATGCCTCCATTCGGGGAGCCGGCGATGGGCTCGCCGGCGAGAGACGTTAGGTGTGTTTCTCCGCCTGTCAAACTAGACCGAGACTGGCCTGCTTTACAGTTCCAGTCATGGCCGAGGAGGCAGGACCAGTTGCGCCCCCGGGAGGACCCGGCCTGCTGCTGGAGATCAACCGCGCGGATGAGCTGCCGCTGCACGAGCAGATCGAGAGCGCGCTGCGGGAGCGGATCCGCTCCGGGCGCCTGTCAAGCAACACGCGTCTGCCCTCGACGAGGGCGCTCGCGCAGGAGCTGGGGGTCTCGCGGGGAGTGGTGACCGAGGCCTACGGCCAGCTCGCCGCCGAGGGCTACCTGGCGATGAGCCAGGGTGCGCCTGTGCGGGTGGCCAAAGCCGTGCGCACGGCGAATCCCCGTCCTCCCGCACGCTCGCTTCTGGAGAGCTTCGCCTATCACTTCCACCCCGGGCTGCCCGACCTTGCCGGCTTTCCGCGCGAGACCTGGCTGCGCTCGCTCCGTGCAGCGCTACGCCGCTCGCCACATGCCGCGCTCGGCTACGGCGACCCCCGCGGCGTACCTGAGCTGCGCGAAGCTCTCTGCAACTACCTCGGCCGCGTTCGCGGCATGGACGCAGACCCCGAGCACACGCTGATGGTCACCGGCTTCATGCAGGGCTTCGCGCTGATCTGCCGAGCGCTTGCCAGGCGCGGCGTCGAGCGCGTAGCGCTCGAGGATCCCGGCTGGCACGTACACCGGCTGATCGTCGAAAACGCGGGCCTCGAAGTCGTTCCCGTTCCTGTCGACGAGGAGGGGCTGCTGGTCGAGGAGCTCGCAAAGACGGACGCGTCAGCGGTCGTCGTAACGGCCGCCCACCAGTTCCCCACAGGAGCGGTGCTCGGGCCCGCGCGGCGCGCCGCGCTGATCGAGTGGGCCGAGGAGGAGAGGCTGATCGTCGAGGACGACTACGACGCGGAGTACCGCTACGACCGGGTCGCGGTCGGCGCGCTGCAGGGGCTCGCGCCCGAACACGTCGCCTACATCGGCTCGGCCAGCAAGCGCCTGGCGCCGGGCATGCGTCTCGGCTGGCTGCTGATGCCCTCCTGGCTGACCTGGGAGCTGACGATGGCAAAGACGATCGAGGACGGCGGCTCGGAGGTGATCGGGCAGCTCGCCCTGTGCGACTTCATCACGCGGGGAGAGCTCGACCGGCACGTGCGGCGCATGCGCCTGCGCTATCAGCGCCGGCGTGAGACACTCTTGCAAGCGCTCGAGCGGTGGCTACCGCAGGGCCGTCTCGAGAGCCACGGCGCGGCGGGGCTGTTCGAGCTGGTGATGCTGGCCGATGGGGTCGACGAGCCGGCGTTGTTGAGGGCGGCCGCCGAGCGCGGCGTCGGCATCGACGGCCTCGCGCTGCACCGCTTCCTCCCCGGCGGCGCACCCGGCCTGCTGCTCGGCTATGGCAACCTCTCAGAGCCGGCGATCGAGCAGGGCGTCCGACTGCTTGGCCAGGCGTTCGCCCAGGTGCAGGACGAGCGCGCGCCAAGCTAGGGACGCCCGCAACGCCAGGTCGTATGCGCCGGTAATCAACGCCGCACCACGAGTACAGCGCCGATCACGAGCAGCACCAGCCCGATGATCCGCGGCGCGCCGATGTGCTGCTTGGCGATCCCCAGCAGCCCGAAGCGGTCGACCACGACCGCGATCGCGAGCTGTCCGCTGACCACGATTGCGGTCAGCGCGCTCAGCCCCAGCGTGCGCACGGTCACCAGCGCCACCGACACATAGAACGCGCCGAGGACGCCGCCGATCAGCGACCACCACGGCGCCTTGCCGACATGGGCGATGCCCGACAGCCCGCCGCTTGAGATCGCCGCGACCACCACCAGCGCGAGCAGGCCGATCGTGAACGAGATCGTTGCCGCCTGCAGCGCTCCGACCTCGCGGCCGAGGCGCGCGTTGACGGGCGCCTGCAGCCCGACGAAGCAGCCCGCCGCCACGGCCAGCAGCACCGCCAGAGAGCGGCTCACTTCGCCTCCAGCCAGTTCTCGCCCACGCCGAGGTCGACCGCCAGGGGCGGGTCGTGCTCCCACACCCCCACCATCTCCCGCTCGATCAGCAGACCCGCTGTCGAGGTCTCGGCGGGAGGCCCTTCGAACAGCAGCTCGTCGTGGATCGTGAGGATCAGGCGCGTCTCAGCTCCCGCCTCTGAGAGGGCGCGATGGCAGCGCACCATCGCGAGCTTGATGATGTCAGCGGCGGTGCCCTGGATGACCGTGTTGACCGCGAGCCGTTCGCCGAGCGTGCGCACCTGGTAGTTGCGCGCCTGCAGCTCGGGAATCTGGCGGCGGCGACCCCACATCGTCGTAACGTAGCCATCGCTCTTTGCCTGCTCAACCGTCTGTGAGACGAATGCGGCCACCTGCGGAAAGCGCTCGAGGTAGGCGTCGATGAACTCCTTCGCCTCCTCCCGGGGGATGTTCAGACGGTCGGCGAGGCCGAAGTCCGAGAGCCCATACACGATCCCGTAGTTGATCATCTTCGCCTTCGAGCGCATGCCCGGATCGATGTCGGAGGGATCCACCGCGAAGACCTGCGAGGCGGTCGCCGTGTGCACGTCTTCGCCCCGTCTGAAGATCTCCTTCAGCACCGGCTCGTCAGCCACGTGCGCAAGCACGCGCAGCTCGATCTGAGAGTAATCCACGGACGTCAGCAGCGAGCCCGGCTCCGCCTCGAAGCAGCCGCGAATCTCGCGCCCGAGCGGCGTGCGGATCGGTACGTTCTGCATGTTCGGATTGGTGCTCGACAGGCGCCCCGTCTGGGCGACCGCCTGCAGGAACGTGGTATGGATCCGCGAGCGCTCGTCGACCAGCTCGGGGAGCACGTCCAGGTAGGTCTTGATCAGCGTCGACAGCTCCCGCCAGCGCTCGATCTTCGGGATGATCTCGTGCTCGTCTCGGATCGCCTGCAGCACCCGTGCGTCGGTGGAGAACCCCGTCTTGCCGCGCCGCTTGTGCGAGAGGCCCAGCTTCCCGAACAGGATCTCCCCCAGCTGCTGGGGCGAGGCGATCAGGAACTCCTCTTCGGCCAGCGCGAAGATCTCCGTTTCAAGGCCCGCGATCTCCTCACGCACGCGCTCGGTGATCTCAGCCAGGCGCTCCAGGTTGAGCCTCACCCCGAGAATCTCCATGTCGCGCAACACCGCCACCAGCGGCAGCTCGATCTCGTGCATCAGCTCGGTGAGGCCTCGCTCGGAGAGCTGCTCGCGCTGCCAGTCGGCGAGCGCCCCCAGCAGCAACGCGTCGGCCGCCTCGGGATCTTCGACGTCGCTGGCCAACCCACGCTCCTCACAGAGCTCCGCGAACGGGTAGCCGCGCCGGGCCGGCTCGAGCAGGTAGGCGCCGAGCAGGGTGTCGTGGGCCAGCCCCGGGGGCACGAGCCCGAGCGCCTTGGCGTCGTGGACCACGACCGCGCTCTCGCCGCACGCCGCGGCGACCTGCTCGGGGCCGTCGCAGTCGCCCACCAGCACCTCTCCGGGCTCCGACGCCGCTTTCGCCGAGGAGCCCTTGCCGCCGGCGCGCGACGCCGGGGCCACGGCGAAGCGCCATGGCGAGCCCTCCGCGAAGAGGGCGCCTTCGGGCGCCTCGGCGGCCTGCACCACCACCCGCAGCTCGGCCGCGGCGTCGTCCAGGCGCTCGATGTCCGCCGGCGTCCCCGCGCGCACGGGGGCGCTGAGCCTGACCTCCGCCACCGGCGCGGGGGCCGCGATCTCGGGGTCCCCGAGCGCTTCCTCCAGCCGCCGGAGCGGATCGCGCAACTCGTAGGTGCGGAACACCTCACGCACCTGCGAGCGGTCGGGCTCGCGGGCCGCCTCCGCGACAATGTCGAAGTCGACGGCGAGATCGCGCTGGACGGTCGCAAGGCGCTTTGACACGCGAGCGTCCTCGGCGTGCTCGAGCAGGTTCTGTTTTCGCTTCGGGCCGCTGACGTCCTCGATATGCGACAACACGCCCTCGAGTGAGCCGAAGCTCTGGATCAGCTCGCTTGCGGTCTTGTCCCCGATCCCCGGGATTCCGGGGATGTTGTCCGAGGTGTCCCCCTTCAGCCCGTAGAAGTCCGGGATCAGTTCCGGCGGGATTCCGTAGCGGTCGACGACCGCCTGACGGTCGTAGATCTTCGTGTCGGTGATCCCCCGCGAGGTGGCCATCACCTTGACCATGCCCTGATCGTCGATCAGCTGGAAGACATCGCGGTCGCCCGTCACGATCATCACAGGCACCGGCGGGCTGGCCTCGAGCGCTCGCGCGGCGAGCGAGGCGATCACGTCGTCCGCCTCATAACCCTCGAGCCGCACGTTGCGATAGCCGAACGCGTCGACCAGCGGTTCCATCGCCGGCCACTGCTGCTTGAGCAGGTCTGGGCGCGAGCGGCGCTGGGCCTTGTAGTCGGTGAACAGCTCGGTGCGACCGGACGTGCCCGCGTCCCAGGCGACCACCGTGGGACACACGCCGTACTCGGTCACGATCTTCACGAGCATCGAGGCGAACCCGAAGATCGCGTTCGTCGGCACGCCGGTCGAGGTGGAGATCGACTCGGGTAGCGCATAGAAGGCGCGATACACGAGACTGGGTCCGTCGATCAGGAACAGGCGCCTCTCCGACCCGTTCCCAGCGCCCGCGGATGCACCCGCGCTCCCTGTGGTCTTCGGAGCCATTGAGGGACTCACTCTACGAGGAACCACGGAGCGCAAGAGAGCCCCTCTGAGCGGTTCGGGCGGCCTCGGCCTGCTTGTCAGCGGGTCCCCCGCGCGGGGATAGGGCCTAACATGCCCTGCCCCCGGAACCAAGGACCTCTCAACGATGAGCAGCACGCCCAGCGCCCAATACCGTCTCACGATCCGCGTCAAGATCGACGACGCGCCCGGCATGCTCGGCGTTCTCACGGGGGCGATCGGCGACGCCGGGGGCCTTGTCGGCGCTGTGGACCTCGTCGAGGTCGACGGCAGCCAGAGCCTGCGCGACATCGTCGTCGACGCCTCCGGCAAGGAGCACTGGGAGCGGATCATCGACGCGATCGAGGAGCTCGACGGCGTCGAGGTGATCGACGCCACCGACCGCACGTTCCTGCTGCACGTGGGGGGCAAGATCGAACAGCACAACAAGCATCCGCTGAAGACCAGGGACGACCTCTCGATGACCTACACTCCCGGCGTCGCGCGCGTATCCCTGGCGATCGCCGACGACCCCGACAGGGCCTTCCAGTACACGATCAAGCGCAACACCGTCGCCGTCGTCTCCGACGGCAGCGCCGTGCTCGGGCTCGGAGCGATCGGTCCGGCCGCGGCGATGCCGGTGATGGAGGGCAAGTGCTGCCTGTTCAAGGAGTTCGCAGGGGTCGATGCGTTCCCCATCTGCCTCGACACCACAGATACGGACGAGATCGTGCGGGCGGTCGAACTGATCGCCCCCGCGTTCGGGGGCGTCAACCTGGAGGACATCTCGGCCCCGCGCTGCTTTGAGATCGAGGAGCGACTGAAGGAGCAGCTCGATATTCCCGTGTTCCACGACGACCAGCACGGCACCGCCGTCGTCGTGATGGCCGCGCTGCTGAACGCGATCAAGCTCACCAACCGGCGCCTTGGGGACCTGAAGGTGTTGATCATCGGCCTGGGGGCCGCCGGTGTCGCGGTGGCGAAGATCCTGCTCGAGGCCGGGGTGCGCCAGATCATCGGCGCCGACTCCCGCGGCGCCCTGCACGTCCAGCGCGAGGACTACCTGGATGGGTCCATGAACCCGGTCAAGCGCTGGTTTGCCGAGGTCACGAACCCCGACTGCCGCGCGGGCGCGCCGGCCGACGTGATCGAGGGAGCCGACCTGCTGATCGGGGTCTCCGGCGCCCGCGCGCTGCCCGCGGAGGCGCTGTCGCGCATGAACGCCGACGCGATGGTGTTCGCGATGGCCAACCCCAACCCGGAGGTCGTCCCCGAGGAGGCCGCCCCGTACGTACGGATCATGGCAACGGGGCGATCGGATTACCCGAACCAGATCAACAACGTGCTGTGCTTCCCCGGCATCTTCCGCGGAGCCCTCGACGTACGTGCGACCGCGATCACCGAGGAGATGAAGATGGCCGCCGCGCACGCGATCGCCGCGATCGTCGAGGAGTCCGAACTGCGCGAGGACTACATCATCCCCTCCGTCTTCAACCGCGAGGTCGCCCCCGCCGTGGCCGCCGCCGTGGCCGATGAGGCGCGAGCAGCCGGGACCGCGTTGGCCGGTCAGGAGGTGGGGTTCGCCCACGGGGACACGATGACCGGCAGCTCATCCGGCGACATGCACACTGCGCGACGGGCCGGGTCGGGCGAAGGGCGGGTGTGAGAAGCTGACGGCGTGAGCGCCTTGCGCGTGACGGTTACGGGTGCGACGGGGCTGATCGGTCCGGGGCTGGTGGCCGCTCTGCGGGAGCAGGGGGCGCAGGTCACCGTGCTCTCGCGCGACCCCACGCGTGCCAGCGCGAGACTGGACTCGGCCACGTCGGCCGACTCCGCCGGGGGGCCACCGGTCGAGGCCGTGCGATGGGATCTGATGAACGAGCCGGCGCCGGCCGAGGCCCTGGCCGGTCGCGACGCGGTCGTGCACCTCGCGGGCGAGCCCGTAGCACAGCGCTGGACGACGAAGGCCAGGAAGGCCATCAGCGAGAGCCGGCTGAAGGGCACCCGCCATCTCGTCGAGGGCCTGCGCGAGGCCGGGCGGTCGCAGAGGAGTGAACGACCGCGCACACTGGTGAGCAGCTCGGCGATCGGCTACTACGGCCAGCGCGGCGAAGAGCCGCTCGACGAGGACGCAGCGGCTGGGAACGACTTCCTGGCGGACGTCTGCGCGGAGTGGGAGCGCGAGGCCGAGCGAGCATCGGAGCTCGGGGTGCGCGTCGTGCGGGTGCGCACCGGCGTCGTGCTCGACCGCAACGGCGGCGCACTCGCGAAGATGCTGCCTCCGTTCCGGATCGGCGTCGGCGGACCGGTCGCCGGGGGCCGCCAGTACATATCGTGGATTCATCGCGACGACCTGCTGGGGATGTTCCTCACCGCGCTCGCCGACGACCGCTGGGTCGGGCCGATCAACGCCACGGCTCCCGAGCCGGTCACAAACCGTGACTTCTCCCGAGCTCTCGGCCGCACGCTGGGGCGACCCTCGCTGCTGCCCGTACCGGGGACCGCGCTGCGCCTGCTGTACGGGGAGATGGCGGAGATCGTCACCACGGGCGCGCGCGTGATGCCCGCGAAGCCGCTCGTGCTCGGCTACCAGTTCCGCCACCCCAGCCTGGCGGGGGCGCTGGAGTCGGCGGTCGCGCCCACATAAAGACGGCTGGGTTGGTGTTCCTCTTTGGCGAGTTGGTGCGCCATCGTCTATACAACCGAGGCCTTTTCCGGGGGTGCTCGACGATCAGTAGATACCAATGCGCACCAAGTCTCGAAAGAGAGAACACACACCAGGGCCCAGCCCCGGCTCAGACCGGCGCCGGCACGCCCTCCCGGTGACCCGCGGGACGGTTCTGGGTCTCGATGATCACCCGGCAGGGACGCTTGCTCAGCAGATATGCCGCGGTCGGTCCGATCCGCTGCTCGCCCGCAGGCGCGTGGATGGTCGACCAGTAGATGACGTCCGAGCCCACCCGTTCGGCTTCTTCGACCAGTGCCGCTCCGGGGTTTCGCGTGCGGATCAGGCCGGTGTGGATCTTGATGCCGGCGCGCCGCGCCTTGATGCGGGCCCCCTCCAGCACAGAGCGGCCCTGGGCCTCCTCCTCCTCGAGTCCCGCCTCGAGCGACAGCTGGCTGGGTACGGGGAGCACGAAGATCGCGTATACGACGCCGTCGGCGCCGACCAGCTTGGCCGCGCTCGAGAGCGCCGACGCGCTGACATCGTCACCGAAGATCGGAACGAGCGCGGTGCGGTAGTCGAGCTCCTCGAAGTCGGGCGGACGCTCCGCGCGGGGTATTCGGTAATCCGCTTTCGGATCGAGGCCCTGGCGGTGGCGGTAGAGGAAGTAGCCGCCCATGCCCACGATCATCCAGGGGATGCCCACATAGCGGGCCTCCACGTGTAGCGCGACGACGGCGATCCAGGCGCCGAAGGTGCCGATGCCCCCGATGACGGCAGTCATCGGGATCTCATAACCCCGGATTCGTACGTTCCACGGACATTTGTACGGGCGTTCGCGGTCGGGGTCCTTGACGCGCAGCGCGATGATCGCGGCGTGGGCGATGGTGAACGAGAGCATCGCGCCGAAGGAGTAGAGGTTGCCGAGCACTTCGGTGTTGCCGTAGAGGATCAGCGTGCCGGCGAGGCAGGAGAAGAACACGAGCGTGAACCACGGCGTGCGGAACTTCGGGTGCAGCTGGGAGAAGAGGCTCGGCAGCTGGCGGTGCTCGGCCAGCGACCACGACAGCCGCGAGATACCGATCATGCCGGCGTTGGTGGCGATGAACAGGATCGTGGCGGCGAGGATGCCGACGTAGTAGCGGGCGAGTTTGAGGACCGTTCCATGCAGGCCCAGCCGCGAGATGATCCCCAGCACCGGATCGTTCTGGAAGAAGCCGCCGAGCCCGGTGGCGTAGCCGGCGCTCTTGAAGCTTTCTTTCAGCTCGGGGCTGTAGCCGACGCCATGATGGACGACCGGGAGCGCGGAGAGGGCCACCACGGAGATCCCCGCATATACGCCGAGCACGGCGAGGACGACGAGGTTTACGGCCTTCGGCACCTCGCGCCCGGGATCGCGCGACTCCTCGGCCATGTTCGCCACCGTCTCGATGCCCGTGTAGGCGAGCATCGCCAGCGACAGCGCGAAGATCAGTTCTTTCCACGTGGGCACGCTGCCCAGGTGCACCTGGTTGACGAGCAGCGAAGGGTTGAGAACCAGCACGCAACCGACCCCGACGAGCAGGATCTGGGTGCTCAGATCGAGGATCGCAAGGACGAAGTTGAGGTTGGCCGACTCCCCCAGGCCACGGATGTTCAGCGCGGCCAGCAGGCCTACGACGATCAGCCCCCCGAAGATGTCGTCGGGGTTGTGGTTGAGGGCGTGCAGGTGCGGGAACGCGCTGAGGTAGTGGGGGACGAAGAACGCCGAGATGGCGATCGTGAGGATGTAGTCGAGGCTGAGCGCCCAGCCCGCGAAGAACGAGACCACGTCGTCGAACGCATGGCGGGCGAACGAGGAGGAACCGCCCGCTTCGGGGAACATCGCGGCGCCCTCGGCGTAGGTTTTGGCCGTCAGCGCGAACAGCCCCCCCGCGAACACGAATACCAGCGGGGTCAGCCCGAGCGCATGGGCGGCGACGAGGCCGAGCGCGTAGTAGATCGAGGAGCCGACGTTGCCGTAGGCGGTCGCGAACAGGCCCGGTACGCCGACCGAACGGCGCAGCCCGTGCTCGGAGAGACGTGCCATCACCTGGAGCGTATAGGGACCTCCCGCGGGTGATGCCCTGCAAAATCCCGTGCACCAGAGGTTCGAATGCAGGAAGTGGACGTATGATCTCGACGACCCGGGTCCGAAGCGAATTCCCGGCCTGGATATTGATGACGCGCCGCGGAAACTACGACTCAGGAGAGGACTTCGTCCTCGAATATGGCGAGTTGCGCTTCACCTTCAACGAGGAGGATTTCGCCGAGCGCTGCGAACAGGCCGCGCTGAAGGTCGGGTTCGTCGGGGGGCGGCTGGGCGAGGAGGAGCTCGAAGACCTCGTGAACCTTGCCGTCAACGGCGAGATCTCCGATCCGGCATCGGCGCTCGGGGAGCACGTCAACGACTGCTGGCCGGAGCTGATCGGGCCCGCCGAGCGCTCTCTGGTCCACTGGCTGCGTCGGCTCGTGTTCCGCGGCGCCTGGCTCGATCAGCGTGTGAACGAGGGCGAGCTCAACGTGGTCTTCAACGATGAGACCGGCGGCTTCGCCTATGTTCAGCCCACGGACCCGCGATCTACGAGTAGCTGCGAGCCGATCGAGCTGGCGCCCGAGCCCTCCTGGGGCCGAGTCGGCTACCGGCGCTAGCACGGTCGCTGAGCGGCACCGGCCGATCTGCGACCGGTCCGGGTCTCAGCCCGAGCCGCTGTCAGCCCGCTGCCGCCTCCATCGCGCCGGCACGGGCCTGGACAATCGCGCGCGCGCCATCCTCCCCGACGAGCAGCTCCGGCCTGAGCGTGCCGCTGTTGAGAAGGTCGAGGATCGGCTGGCGACCGGTCGATGTGAGCGCAACGTCCAGCGCGATCACGGCCGTCTCGCCGCCCAGGGGGCGGCTCGCGGTGGCAATCACCGTCAACGAGCCGCCATCGCGTAGGTTGCGCGCGGCGGCCAGGGCCCTGCGCGCGACCTGCGGCTGCAGGCCGTCGAGACTGTCGATCAGCACCAACGCGTGCCCGCCACGGGTGGCCACCCGCTTGGCGGTCTCCACAGCGCGCTCGACCGCCTGACCCTGCGCGTCGGGGGAGGCGGCGAAGCTGAGGGCGGCGATAGGAGGCACCGGGCCCTCCTGCCACTGCGCGATCTCCTCGGGTCTTACCCCGCTGAGCACGACGGTGATCTCGAGATCATCGCGGCCGGCGAACACATCCGCCAGCCGGCGCAGGATCTCGGTCTTGCCGGCATGGGCAGCGCCGACGATCACTGCGCGCGAGCCGCGACCCAGCGGTGTGAGCCACTCGATCGCCTCGAGCGTGGGGTCCTGAGAACCCAGCGCGAGCCGCTCGTTCGGATAGTCGACCGGAAGGTCCTCGTAGCGGGCGCCGTCGGACACGGTCTCCGCAGATGCTCCGTTGATGGTGTCGATGCGTACGAGCGAGGGGTAGCGCTCGGAGCGACGTGGCGTACGCACCGGTCCGGTCACGCGGTCACCGGAGACCAGCTCGCAGCGGCGGACCTGCGCCGCGGAGATATAGACGTCATCGTCGGAGGGCTCCGGCGGGGCCACGCGCAGAAAGGCCGAGCCATTGCCGAGCAGCTCGACCACGCCCGCGGCGATGTGGCCGCCGCGATCGCTCGCGCCCTTCACCTCCGCCTGCTCGTCCTTCACCGGCGTGGCGCTCTCAGCGCTGTCCTGATCCTTTGCGGAGGCCGCCTGGCGTCGGGAGCGCGAGGCTGATAGGCGGCGGCCCCGGCGTTTTCCCCGGCCTGCCTCCGCTCGCTCCTCCGGCTCGCCCCCGTCGGAGTCCTCGGAGAACGCGGCGGGCATGTCGCCTGCTTCCTCCAGCTTCGGACCTGCGTCGCCAAGGATCGTGTCGATCAGATCGGCCTTGCGCAGCCGACGGAAGCCGTCGAGGCCAAGCTGATCGGCGATCGCGTGCAGGTCGGCCAGAGAACTTGCCTGAAGCTCTGAGCGCTCGAGTACGGCCATATGCTTACTTCTCCTTCGGTGGTTGGACGGGGCGGTCGGCGTCCCGCCGCGTTGGACAGCGGCGGGCACCCAATGCAGATCAGCCTAGCGATCAGCGCGGTCGGGTCTCGAACGGCTCGTAGCGCAGCTCCTCGGCGAGCACCAGGTCCCTGTCGGGCTCGAGCTGGCCCGAGAGCGCCGCCCGCACGGTGAGAAAATCCGCCGCCGCAGAGACGTCGTGGACGCGGAAGATGTGAGCGCCCACGTCCGCCCCATGGGCAAGCGCGGCGAGCGTGCCCGCGAGGCGCTCGCGCGGGGGCCGTCCGGTGAGAGCCCCGATGAAGTCCTTGCGCGAGATCGCCATCAACAGCGGCATCCCGAGCTCGTGCAGGCGTTCGGACTCGGCGAGCAGCCGGATCGTCTGGGCGGGCGTCTTCGCGAAGTCCGGGCCCGGGTCGACGATCAATTGATCGGGCTCCACACCGGCGGCGATCGCAGCAGCGGTGCGCTCACGCAGGAAATCGAGTACCTCACCGGTGATGTCCTCATACAGATCCGGATCCTGCCGGCGTTCTCTCGGCGCGGCCGCCGTGTGCATCACGACCAACGCGGCGCCCGTCTGCGCACACAGCTTGGCCATGCCCGGAGAGCGCAGGCCGCTCACGTCGTTGACAATCCTCGCCCCTGCGGCGATCGCCGCACGCGCGACCAAGGGCTTATAGGTGTCGACCGAGACGATCGCTCCGAGTTCGCCGGCGACCCGCTCGATCAGCGGCACGACCCTCTCGATCTCCTCCCCCACCTCGACCGGCGGGCGACCG
>Ga0209038_10000354_pt1 | contig 14608 bp, 8 predicted proteins | sample BogFormECP03_OM3_FD_188237 | JGI IMG/M metagenome (GOLD analysis project Ga0209038, IMG submission 188237) | Bog forest soil microbial communities from Calvert Island, British Columbia, Canada - ECP03_OM3 (SPAdes) (version 2) | ecosystem: Environmental > Aquatic > Freshwater > Wetlands > Bog ...
AGTGCCGTCGTGGCTGGTGGGCAATACATCGCGGCTGGTGCTGCGCGACGCGGTGATGTCCGTGCTGAAGACGCAGGAACTCGCGGGCCTGGACCTGATTTCTGATGGCGAGCTGATGCGTTTCGATCCCAGCCACCCGGAAACGAACGGGATGATTGATTACTTTGTTTCGCAGATGGAAGGGATCCGCAAACATTTTTCGCTTTCGGATTTTGACCGCTTTCGCGCGGACCGAGCTTCAGGTTTCCGGCTGCTCACTGCAGGCATGGTGGTGGAGCGGGTCGGTGAAGGCACTTTAAATTTGCCGCGGGACTACGAATTTTCACGCGTGCTGACGAAATCGCCACTGAAGTTTACTTGCACCGGCCCGCACATGCTCGCGCGGCTGCTGACGAATTGTTTCTACAAAGATACCGCCGAGCTGGCGATGGACATCGCGGACATTCTGCGCCGCCAGCTCGAGCTGATCGAAGCAGACACGGTGCAGCTGGACGAAGCGAGCATCGTGGGATTTCCGCAGGATGCGCCGTGGGCCGCGGAAGCGATCAATCACGCGCTGGGCGGCATTCTGAACGAAAAAGCGGTGCACATCTGCTTCGGGAATTATGGCGGGCAGCCGATGCTGCGCGGGTTCTGGCGCGATTTGATTCCATTTTTGAATTCGCTCAAGACCGATCACCTGGTTTTGGAATTTGCGCGGCGGGGGTATGAGGAATTGTCCGCGTTCAGCGAACTGGATCCCAAGATCGGGCTAGGGATCGGCGTGATTGATATCAAGGATAACGAAGTGGAGTCGCGCGAATTGATCGCTTCGCGCATTGAGAAAATCGCGAAGACGATTGGCGTGGAGCGGCTGCATTACGTTCATCCAGACTGCGGATTCTGGATGCTGCAGCGCAGCGTGGTGGACCGCAAGATGCGCGCGCTGGTCGAGGGCAGAGATTTGTTCGAGGGGCGCGAGTAGGAAATTCCTACTTTTAGCGTGCGGATTGATTCGCGGCGTTGGAGCGTTGCAGGTGGAAGACGAAAAAGCAGCCGTCCGGGCGACGATCTTCACTCACCTTTCGGGAATCGCGCTGGCGCCCACGGTGGCGGCGCTGGCAGACCGCGGCGTCTTCCGGCTGTTCGATTCTGCTGCGGCGTGGATCACACTGGACGAAATCTGCGAGCACACTCACGCGAATCGCGGCTACTTGCGCGTGGCGCTGCGCTTGCTGACTTCGTGTGGATGGCTGCGGCAGCGCAGCGAAGCGAACGACGGGGCGTCGCGGTACGCGCTTACGCCTGAGGGCGTCATCGGAGTGCGACTCGCCGCGCCGCTCTACCGCGAAGTGATTTCGTTTATTCCGAAAGCGCTGTTCCTCGAAGATTTTCTTTACGGCAAGTTCGATGGCCCGGTCCTCCCTTCCCTGCAATCGCTGGTGCAGCGCGCGCGCGAACGATGGCTCGTGGCGCCGCAGGATGATCCGGTGGCGGCACACGTGGTGGAAAACATTCGCGGCCATCTGGATGGCGTGCTGATCGGCCCGGCGATGGTGGCGCTGGCGCGCGGCGGCGTGCTGGCGCGGCTGGAACAGGGGCCGGTGGAAACCCGAACGCTCGCGGGAAATCACGCCAGTTTGAATTGCCTGTTCGACCTGCTGGCGACGCAAGGTTGGCTGCAGCGCGACGAAGATAGTGTGCGGCTGACATCGCGCGGGCTGTACGCTGCGCAGATTGCGACTTCGTATGGCGTGACGGTTTCGTATTTGCCGATGTTCAATTCGCTGCCCACGCTGCTGTTTGGAAATGCGCGCGGGCCCAGGGTGGACGAAAGCGGCGTGGAACTGCTGGTGAATCGCGGGATGAACGTGTGGGGCAGCGGCGGAGCGCACAAAACCTATTTCAAGAAAGTGGATGAAATTATTATCGAGATTTTCAATCGCCCGCTGGCGCGGCAACCGCAGGGGATTTGCGACATGGGCTGCGGCGATGGAACTTTTCTGGAGCATTTGTACGAGGTGGTGAAGCAGAAAACCGCGCGAGGCAAGGTGCTGGAGCAACATCCGCTGGTGCTGGTGGGCGCTGATTTCAACAAGGTGGCGCGCCGCGTCGCCAAGCAGCATTTGCGCAAAGCGGAAGTGCCGGTATGCCATGTGATTGCCGGAGACATCAATCGCCCCGCACAGCTCGGCAGCGATCTGGAAGCGCTGGGGCTGGACGTGCACGATTTGCTGCACGTGCGTTCTTTTCTCGATCACAATCGTCCGTATTCGCCACCGGCGAATTATGCGCGCGGCAACCGCCGCGGGAAATCGACTGGCGCGTTCGCTTACCTGGGCGAGGAAATTCCCGCGGACGAGCTGGAAGAAAATCTGGTGCGATATTTGCGCCGCTGGGCGCCTTATGTGGGGCGGTTCGGACTGCTGGTGCTGGAGCTGCACACGTTGCCGCCGGAACTGGCCGCCGCGAATCTGCGGCAGACTCCGGTGGTGGCGTACGACGGCACGCATGGATTCTCCGATCAATATCTGGTGGAGCTGCCGATTTTTTTGGAGTGCGCACGGGAGGCGGGATTGCAGGCGGACGATCGTTACCACGCGAAGTTCCCGGCATCGGAGCTCGCGACGGTGAGTGTGAATTTCTTCACGGCGCTGGCCGGCGCAGCGGGGCCGGAATTAGTTACGAGCGCCGCCGTCTCGCAGGGGTGATTTTGGGCATCAGCCGTAGTTCGGAGGATTCACGGACTGGTCCATGCCCATGCAGGTCTGGCCGCCCGGTTGGACGTTCACGCTGATCAGGCACGGCCCTTTTTCCAGCAGCGCGCGCTTTATGGCAGGCGCGAGTTCTTCCGCTTTGTCCACTTCCCAGGCCGCCATGCCGTAGCCCTGCGCGATTTTCACCGCGTCAATTCCGGGGATTTCAATTCCGGGCACATTCGAGCCGACGCTGGTGAAATTGCTGAATCCGCGCAGCGCGGAATAATCGCCGTTGCGAATCAGTATAAAAATCACCGGAACCTGCTGCTGCACGGCGGTCCACAGCGCCTGGATGGAATATTGCGCCGAACCGTCGCCGATGGGCGCAATCACGCGCCGGGTGGGGTTGGCCATTTGCAAACCGACGGCGAGCGGCACTGCGAATCCCAGAATACCGCTGCGCACGGAATAAAATGAACCGGGCTCATCGCGCTGGAGGTAACGATCGAGATCGCCTTTCGAGGAGGGGCACTCCTCCGCGATGATCGCATCCGCGGGTAGCAATTTGTTGAGCGTGCTGAAAAGATACGCGGTGGTCATCGGATGGCTGGGTTGTGGCTCGACGGAAGCGTCGCGCTTTATCGCCCGCTGCGGTTCGCGTTTCTGCAGCCGGTCACGCAAAAATTGCGCGGCTGCGGCGATGTTGCCGACGATGCTGGTGCCGGCGAGAGCGGATGCAGCATCGAAGGGCGAATTGGTGATCTGAAAAAGTTTTGTGCCCTCGCGGATGGCGGCGCCCGGCACGTAGGCGTAATAGAGAAACACCGGCGCGCCGAGAACCAGCACCACGTCATGTTGCGCCAATTGCGCGGCCAGCGGCGCTTGCGCCGGCAACAGACCGCCCGAGAATAACGGATGCGAGCGCGGAAACGTCCAGCGCGCAGGAAGCGGCTCTTCATACACGCGAGCGCGCAGATGTTCGGCGAGCGCGATTACTTCGTGCCACGCGGAGTCTTCTTCGATCTGCGCGCCGGCGACGATTGCGGGATTGGCTGCGACTTCCAGCGCGCGCGCTGCTTCCATTAGCGCGGTCGAGTCTGGCGCGCCCGTGTGGCTGACTTTTCTTGCGGCGAGCGGATCGCACGGCCGATTCCAATCATCCATGGGGATCGAAATGAATACGGGGCCTTGGGGAGATTGCGTCGCGAGATAGTAGCCGCGCGCGATTGCTGCCGGAACGTCTTCGGCGCGCAGCGGCTCGCAAGCCCACTTCACGTACGGCCGCACGACTTCCACGGCGCGGCTGACGAGAAATGGTTCGGCCAGAATTTGGCGGCGGTCCTGCTGTCCTGTGGTGATTACCAGCGGTGCGTGGCAGTAATGCGCGTCAATGATCGCGGAAAGTCCATTGCCCACGCTGGCGATGGAATGCAGATTCACGAAGGCCGCGGATTTTTTCGCGATTGCGAAGCCGAGCGCGATCCCGGCGGCAGAGCGTTCGTGCAGGGCCAGGACGTAGCGGAAATCGGGCGGCATGTCTTTCAGGAATGGCAGCTCGCTGGAGCCGGGATTGCCGAAAATCGTGGTCATGCCGAGATCGCGCAGGACGTGGTAGGTGACTTCGCGGACTGTGGACGCCATGCACCCTCCGGCGGGAGCTGCCGCTTTTCAGAATTGCAGCTGGCAACGCTTCGCGCGCGACGAATCTGTTTACGAGACCGCGATGGCCAATTCGGCCGCAGAATTTCGCGGCGGCGGTTGCGGCGGCTTCGCGGAACTCAGCGCCAGAATGCCTGCCGCAACCAGAAGCATGTTTAATTCAAACGCTTGCGTGTAATTTCCGAAGCGGTCGAAAATCACGCCGCCGATCCAGCCTGCTGGCGAACAGAATATCGCGGTCAACAGCAGCATCATGCCATTCAATTTCGGAAAAGCCGCGGGGCCGAAGAAATGCGCGGTCACCGTATTCAAGCACACAAACGTCCATCCGAATGCGATGCCGTACAACATCCCCGCGGCAATCGCGAGCGCCAGCGCCGCGGGGCGCGCCTCGATAGCCAGCAGCGAGCCGACGAAGTAGCACAGCAGACCGCTCGCGAATGCAAAGCGCGCGGCGATTTTATCCATCAGCCAGCCGCCCACCAAGCGGCCGGCGATCGCGCCCAACGTGAACAGGCCCATAGCCCAGGCCGCGGTGTTTGCCTGGAAATGCGCGGCCCTCAAATGCAGAATCCAGTGTGCGATGAAAAAGAAATAGGGAAATTGGCAGGCAATCCCGCCGAGCAGCACCAGCCAGTATGCCGAGGTGCGATACGCTTCCCGCGGCGTCCAGGAATACTTGGTGATGCGCCGATCCATCGCGGACGATGTCAGCGCAATAGCTTCTTCAGGCGCGCCATCCACGGTCTGGCCGCAATCTGCGGGACGCTCCTTGACCAGCGAGAGCGCAATGATGCCGGAAAACATGGGAATGGCGGCGACCAGCAGCCAGGCGTGCCGCCAGTTCCCCCCATCCGCCGCGAGAATTTTGTTGAAAAGAGGCGCGCACAAAAAACCGGCGAAGCCTGAAGCGCTGAGCGGGATGGCCATCGCTCTGCCGCGAAATTGCTTGAACCAGCGCGCTACCAGCGTCGTGACGGGAATGATGGTGCTGAAACAAATTCCCGTGGCAATGATGACGCCGAATGCCACGAGGTAATGCCAAGGCTTCGACGCGAAGAACGCGAGGAACAATGCTCCGGCCGAAAGAAAAACCGAACCGATGACGAATGCGGCGCGGGTGCCCCACTTCAGGATGACGGCGACCACCAGCGTGGCAGGAAGGCCGATGAACAGATTGATCAGCGTGAATCCCAAGCCATAGGTGCTGCGGCTCATCGGAATCTGCTTCAGCATGTAGGTGTTGATTACCGCGCCGCCGAATAGTGGGACGCCCATGTTCAGGAAATCCAGCGCGAAGAGCACTCCTACCAGCTTCCAGCCGTAAAATCCGGAGCTGCTTTTCATTCTTGCTCCTGACTGCGAGCCGTGCGGGAAGAATTATTTACGCACTCCCTGTTCCGCTGCCTTTATGGAATAATTCGCGTTCCGGGAGACCCGCGGACGGTATCAGAGCCGAGGGGCGCTGTCATCGTCAAATGGGAGCGGCGGTTTCGCCCAGTGAAAAGTTCCGCGTTCTACAGGGTTTGCAGTAGGGAGAATGCGGGTTGGCTCGATTAAGATGGGCGTGCTGAGAACGGCTTGGATCGCGCGGCGAGTCATGGAGTTGAGAGGGCCTGATGCGTAAATGGATCATCGCGGGCGTCGTGGTGATGCTGTTGGTGCTGGTTGTCGCGGGGGTATTGCTGGGACCGACGATGCACAGCTTCGTGCGCGCGCGAACGCAGAAGGTTTTGGAGACGCATTTCGCGAGTTCGGTGGAATTTTCGGACTTTGATGTGAGTTTGTTTCCGCGACTGCGTGTGACGATTACCGGCCTGGTGTTGCGGCATAAAGGCCGCACCGATATTCCGCCGCTGATCGAAGTGAAGACGGTTTCGATGTACGGAAATTTGGCGGGGCTGCTGCGCCCCCGGCCCTACATTTCCTTTGTACAGCTCGATGGCTTGCAAATTCATACGCCGCCGCGCGAGCCGGGCGGGCAGCCGTTGATTCATAAGACCGATCAGGACCTGACGAAGAAATATCCAATGCTGATTGGCGAAGTGCGCGCGGACGATGCGAACATCGAAGTGCTGCGAGCACAATCCGACAAACCGCCGCGCGAATTTCCCATTCATTATCTGGATCTGCACGATGTGAGTTTCGATCACCCGGCGCAATTCCACGCGCTGCTGACCAACGCTATTCCTAAAGGCGAAATTGATTCCAGCGGCGAATTCGGACCTTGGGAGGCGGAGGAACCGAGCGCGACTTCGGCCGACGGACACTATACGTTTCAGAACGCGGACCTGGGCACGCTGAAGGGGCTGCGCGGGATTCTTTCGTCGAAAGGACAATTTTCCGGCCCGCTGGATTATTTGGCGGTGGATGGATATACGGATACGCCCGACTTCGGCTTGCGCACGGGCGGCACCCCGGTGGCGCTGCACACGGATTTTTCGGCGCTGGTGGACGGGACGAACGGCGACGTAATTCTGAAAAGCGTGATCGCCAAGTTTCAGCACACTACTTTGGCGGTGAACGGGAAGATCGTGGACGCCAACAAGGATGTGAAGGGGCGCACGATTTTCTTGAACGCGACATCGGAAAACGCGCGCATCGAAGATCTGCTGCGACTGGTGGTTAAATCCGACGAGCCGATGATGACCGGCTCCGCAAATCTGAAGACGACGATTGATATTCCGGAAGGCGAAGGGGATCTGCTGGAGCGCATGAAACTCGCCGGACAATTCGGCGTGGGCCACGCGCAGTTTACCAGCGCGATCGTGCAGGATAAAGTGGACACGCTCAGCCGCAAAGGACAGGGCAAGCCGAAGGACACGGACATCAGCGAAGTCGCTTCCGATCTGCGCGGAAATTTCAGGCTGGCTGACGGCGTGGTGACATTTTCTAATTTGAGTTTTGCGGTGCAGGGCGCTTCGCTGCATTTGGACGGCACCTACAATATGGATAGCACGGCGATGGATTTCCACGGCGACTTGCTACTGCGGGCCAAGCTTTCGCAAACGACTACTGGCGCGAAATCGTTTTTTCTGAAGGCTGCGGACCCGTTTTTCAAGGGCAAGAACGGCGGAACGGATTTGCACATCAAGATTACCGGGACGAAGGACCATCCGACGTTTGGACTGGATCAGGGCGGAGGCAAGAAGTAGTCCTTCGCTCATTCCCGGGCACGTTTTCATGCTACACGCTTCCGGATCGAGAAAACCTGGCCGCACGATTGCTTTTCCTCCTCGCTGACTTCCCTATTTTCCTGAACCGCTGGCAAAAAATGTTCTGGCATGTGCGACGCGATGGTATGAGAATGCAACGGCTCTGCATCGCTGCTAGTTTGTCGTCCGCTGGCGAGAGCGTGCGTGACGATTTGCGCGCGGATCTCCCGTTCGCGTGAGCCATTTCATCTTAGGAGAGACTTTTCATGCCTTTGCGCTCGATGTGTTGCTCGCTGTTAACGATTACCGCGTTGCTCTCGGCTCAAATCACGCCGGGACAGAACACCGACGTGCAGAGTTCTCCGACAATCGCCGGTTACACGAAGGCGTCGGCCGCGACGGAAATTGCGCTGGAGAAAAAGTTTCAAGACGGCATTGTGCCCGGAAACATTCGCGAAAACATGCGGCGCCTGAGCGCGCGGCCGCATCATGTGGGCTCGCCTTACGATAAAGACAATGCGGAATGGATCCTGGCGCGAATGAAGGAGTGGGGCTTCGACGCGCATATCGAGACATTCAGCGTTTTATTTCCTACGCCGAAGGAACGCCTCATCGAGCTGCTGGAACCTACGCAGTTCCGCGCGAAGATGCAAGAGCCCGTGCTGTCGATCGATCCCACAAGCAATCAAACGGCGGAACAGCTGCCGACCTACAACGCGTATTCGGTGGATGGAGACGTGACCGCGCCGCTGGTCTATGTGAATTACGGCATTCGCGAGGATTACGAGCAGCTCGATCGCCTGGGAATTTCAGTGAAGGGTGCGATCGTCATCGCGCGTTACGGTTCCGGCTGGCGCGGCACGAAACCAAAAGTGGCCGCGGAGCATGGCGCGATCGGCTGCATCATCTATTCGGATCCGCGCGGCGACGGATATTTCCAGGGCGACGATTATCCCGCGGGCGGCTGGCGGCCGCGCGAAGGCGTGCAACGCGGCAGCGTGATGGATACGGACTATCCCGGCGATCCGCTCACACCTGGCGTGGGCGCGACGCCCGATGCAAAACGCCTGGCGATCAAAGATGCCAAGACCATTACGAAAATTCCCGTGCTGCCAATTTCTTACGCCGATGCGCTGCCGCTGCTTTCCGCGCTGCAAGGTCCGGTGGCGCCGGAAAAATGGCGCGGCGGCCTGGGGATTACGTATCACATCGGTCCGGGACCGGCGAAAGTACATCTGAAAGTCGCGTCCAATTGGGACATGAAACCAATCTATGACGTGATTGGCACGCTGCATGGCGGCGACGACGCGGGGCAGTGGGTAATCCGCGGAAACCATTTCGATGCGTGGGTGAACGGCGCCGACGATCCAATTTCCGGCCAGTCGGAAATGCTGGAGGAAGCGCGCATGCTCGGCGAACTGCACAAAGAAGGTTGGACGCCGAAGCGCACCATTATTTATTGCGCGTGGGATGGAGAAGAGCCCGGCTTGCTAGGGTCCGTGGAGTGGGTGGAAACACATCTGGCCGAGCTGCAACAGCACGCTGTGGCGTATCTTAATTCCGACAGCAACGAGAGAGGCCAATTCGGCGCAGGCGGCACGCAGGATTTACAGGAGGTCGTCAGCAGCGTGACGCGCGAAATTCAGGACCCGGAAACACATTTGTCCGTCTTTCAGCGCGCGCACCTGGTGAGCATCAGCGAAGCGAAGAATGCCGAAGAACGCGCGGAGGCTCGGAAGCGTGCGGACCTGGAGATTTCCGCGCTGGGAGACGGGTCGGACTATACGGCCTTCCAGGATTTCGCCGGGATTTCCACGCTGGATATGGGATTTGGCGGCGAAGACGATGGCGATCAGTATCATTCGATTTACGATGATTTTTACTGGTACACGCATTTCGTGGATACGGATTTTTCGTATGGGCGCGCGCTGGCCCAGACCGCCGGGACGACGATTCTCCGTTTGGCCGGGGCGGATCTAATTCCGGTGGACTACGCGCCGCAAGCGGAAGCCATCGCAAAATACGAAACGGAATTGGAAAAATTGCTGAAGGATAAGCAGGACGAAATCACCGAGCGCAATCTGGAATTGCAAGAAGGCGTCTTCACGGCAGCGGCAGACCCGCGCAAAACCTACGTGCCGCCACCCGTGGAGGCGGTTCCGCCGTATATGAACTTTACGCCAATGAAAAATTCCATCGAGACGCTGAAGAAAAGCGCGGAGCGGTATTCCAAAGCGCTCGCGCAGTGGCGGGCCGCCGGTTCGCCGGCTTTGGCGCCGCAATCCTTGGAAACGCTGAATGCGGATTTGCTGCGGATTTCGCGACTGTTCTTGAATGAAAAAGGATTGCCGGAACGTCCCTGGTTCAAAAACCAGATTTACGCGCCCGGCGCCTACACGGGATATGGCGCGAAGACGGTGGCGGCGGTCCATGAATACATGGACGAGAAGAAATGGAAAGAAGCGGAAGCACAGATTCCGCCAGTGGCGCAAGTAATCGAAAACGTGGCTGCCGGAATCAACAAGGCGGCTGCTGATTTCGAAACTGCTTTGCCGTCGAAACGCTGACAAACCAGGTGACGTTTTCACCGCATCTGGTCATGCGCGGAAATCTGGAACTCTTCCTGCAAGGGCAATCGTTCGAGCCGGGTGCCGGGAAAAACGGCCACCGCAAGATTAAATACGATGTAGGTTCCGCACCAGTTGAGGATTCGCTGCGTCCGGAGCGCTAATTCGATTCCGGCGCGCGCGCTGTTTCGGAATGTCCCTTCTGCGCTGCTTCGAGCGTATTCACGCTCGGCGTCCTTGTCGGCGGGATTCTGGCGAACTGCGGTGCGTAATTCCTCGGCAGCCTGCGCGTCATCGCCATGCGCTGCGAGTTCCGCGCCCGAAGCCCTGCGAGCATCTCGATGCCGACAATTTGATGCCCGTTCACAGTGAAATTATAGCAAGCGCTCCGGGCCATGGCGTCAGCCCGGAAACGGCTCACCCTTCCGCACGATGCGTATTCGATGATCGGTGAATTTCGAGTGCATCTCCGGCAGCTCGTACTTCGGCATGTGGCAGGTGACGCAATTCTTATCGCTCACCGGGCAGGTTGGCGCGGCGTGTGCGATTTGCGCCGCTTGCGCGTGCGTGTTCGATGCGTGACACTTCAGGCATCGCTCATCATACGAACCCAAATCATGCACCAGCGGTTTGTGCGGATCGTGGCAGGAGTAGCAAGTCAATCGCGCGTCGCCGCTTTCGCCCCAGCACTTGCTGGTCTCCAAACGATAGGGCTGAAAGCGCACCGTGAGAGTTCCCGAAAGGCCGGCCATGGCGACATCCCATTTCGCGCGGTGGCACGCTCCGCAGAACTCCACCGAAGCGACTGGACTAAGCCCGCGCGGATTAAAGATCAGCTTTCTTCCCTGCTCGAAATCTTCGGCCTGCATTGCCGCGGTGTGCTGCGCGCCAGGTCCATGACAAGCTTCGCAGCTCACACCGGGAATCACATGTGCGAGGTCAAATCGATTGCTGGTGGTGGAAGCCGTGGAATGGCAGCCGAAACAGTGCTGAGTTTCTTCAGGGTCCAGCGACCGGCCAGCCGCGTCCGCGAGTTTGCGGGGAGTGGAATGCGAGTGACCCGTGGTGATGTCCAGCCCCTGCAGCTCGCGGTAATAGCTCAGACGACTTTCGTAGAACGAACCGTTTTGCCGGTAAACGTACGTTTGACCTACCTCGCCGTAACCGAACGCCCAGCCCAATCGCACGGATATGGATTTTGCGCCTTCGTGAACGGAGTAATTGCTGCCGCCCGCGCCCGATGCGATTTCGTAACGATAGGGCCCCGCCTGAAAATTCAGCCGCTGGTGCGAATGCAAAATATCCGAATTCGCCGCCTCCACGGATGCGTGGGCCATCGGCGTGGTCTGCTGCAAAGCCGTCTTGACGGTGTGGCACGTGGCACACGCTGCCGCCCCCACATATTGCTCGCGCGGTGCTGCGCCTTTCGTCGGCCACCACGCGGAAAGCTTCAGGCGATCTTGCGTGGCCATCGAGATGTTGCCCAAATCAGACTGTTGCGCGGGAAGCGCGAGCGAGATTGCAAATGACGCGGCGGCTGCCAGCGCGATCGCGAACGGCAGGGCTTGAGGTCTTGATTTGGAAAGAAATGCCAAGCTGATGAGTCTCCGAGATTTCGTTTCTCGATCTACAACGGCGATTGCCGCGCGATCGATGGCGCACTAGAGTGCGCCGCTACAAATTCAAATGCAAAGGCAAAGTCAAAAGCGCCCGCCTAAAGGCGGCCGCTACAAAATCGAAACCTTGGCCTACGCTCGGCTGCCACAAAATCGGTACTTCAGCGGCTGAAGCCGCGCTGACTCGTCTATGTTATCGTCGTGGCTAACGCCATTCTGTTTCGATCGTCGTTTATACGTCACGCAATGCGCCTGCGAAGCCTTGCAGCGTGGCGCGGCGAAAACACGATGAAGAATCCCGCGCGTTCTCCAAATGACAAAAGCTGCGACTTCTTCCCACCCGTAACCTTTGCTCCAGCACGAGGCGCAAGTGCAATAGCCGATGCGTGAATGTTAAGGATTTGCATTGCGAATGATTCGCCTGTAGTGCTGCAAACGGCTGCGGAATTACCTCGCGGCAGACCGGGGCAACGATTCCTAAGGCACAGTTTCTTCAAATTGCTTGCGCTCCGAAATCACGGAGATCGATTACTGCTCGGGTGACGCGGCTGCCATTTCCCTGTAGAACTTTTGTAGCGTGTAGAACGCCTGCTTGCGCTGGCCGCGGTCTGAAATCAGGCCCTTGCGATTGTAAAAATCCTGCACGCCAGCGAGCGGCCGGCGCGGCGAGCGGAAATCCATCAGCACCCAGGGCGACATGCCGGCGAGGGACGGAATCTTCCGCAACATCGCGATTTGGTGCTGAAATAGGCTCGTTTGGTACTCTTCGGTCCAGCGCGCATCCGCGCTACCGTGCGCCCCGAAGGGAGCCCCCGCGCCAAATTCGCTGACGATCAGAGGCTTATCGTAAGCGGTTGTCCATTGCAGCTCGTCGGCGGCAGCGATAGGGCCGTTGTACCAGCCGACGTATTCATTCATGCCAAGAACATCCAGATATTCTCCCAGCGGATCGTCTAGTAGCCGGTTATTGGCGCCAGCGTTGGCGATGAAGTGATTCATCGCGGCGGTGATGAGGCGCGTGGAATCTCGTTCGCGCGCGTAACTAGCCAACTGTTTCATGAATTCCGTTCGCGCGGGATTCACTGGCGTCTCATTGCCGATAGACCAGAAGACGGTCGCCGCGCGATTGTGATCTCGGGCGATCAAATCCCGCATTTGTTCTTCGGCAATCTGCAGCGTGGCGGAATTTTGCCAATCAATGTCCCAGTAAACGGGAATCTCCTCCCAGACCAGAAGCCCCATTTGATCGGCCAGGCGAATCATGTCTTCGTTGTACGGATAATGCGCGAGGCGGACGAAATTGCATCCCAGTTCCCTGGCCCAGCCGAGCAAGACGGCGTCGTCCTCGGCGGAAAATGCGCGCCCGCCGCGGAATGGCGCCTCCTCATGCATGGAAATACCGCGGAGGAAAATGGGCTTGCCGTTCAGGAGGATTTTCGTGCCGCTCGTTTCAACGGTGCGAAATCCAATCTGATCCTGCACGCGATCGCGTGCGCCCGAAAGCTCCACGCGGTAAAGCTTTGGATTTTCTGGTGACCATAGCTGAAGCTGCGCGGCAAATTTGAATTCCGCGTACCCGTGGTCATCGGTGGTCACTTGCTGCTTGACGCTGGCCTCCGGAATCTCGATCGTCACCTGTTCCGGCTGCGTCGCCCCGTCCAGCTTCACCCATCCGGCGATTTGGCCCTGGGAACCCTTGGCAAGCTGCACGAAATAATCCTGGATGAATGTTGCGGGCACTTCGACGATGGCCACGTCGCGCGTCAGTCCACCGTAGTTCCACCAGTCAGTGTTCAGAGCGGGCACGGCGTCGCTGTGCCGCGTGTTGTTCACTTCCACGACGACGAAATTGTCGCCCTCGCGCACGTCCTTGGTTATCTCAAAATTAAAAGGTGTGAACCCGCCCTGATGCTCGCCGATCGCTTTGCCGTTGAGATACACGCGGGCCTGATAATTCGCCGCGCCAAAGTAGAGGAAGCTTCGAGCCAGTTCGGCGCGGTGAAAAGAGAACGACCGCTCGTACCAGATGGGCCCTTCGTAGAACAGAAGACTCTCGCGCTGCGAGTTCCAGTCACCAGGAACCTGCAAAGTGCCAGAAGCATCGAAATCGTATTCCACCAGATCCTGTTTGTCCTTGGGCTTGCGGTTTTCGTAGAAGCGCGAACCGAGGCCATTCTCGTAGGGATCAATAATCACATGCCAGACGCCATTCAAGCTGATGGTGGCTCGGGCGTGAAGGTTGGCGATCAGATTTGACGGCGACGGCGCAGCGTTGGCTAAACTCGCCGCAACGAAAAGTAGTCCCAGGAAACGTTTCATAGTCCTATGCTCGCAATGCGAACTTGCCGCCGGCTCGTCTCTTCTTCGATCCCTCGCGCAGGGGAAGCGTCGAATCGGCGGCTGAAGTTTCCAGTTCCATATAGTATGTACGTGTGCGGATGTCAAACCGCATGTGACTACCGGAGAGCAAGAGCGATGTTGGCGCGGAAGCGCGCGGCGGCCTGGCGAAAAGTCCCGCGCGCGGTTGCGAGAGGAATTTCAAGTAAATATACGCAGTGGCTCGAAATTCGTTGACAGCGGAAGGTCGAAATGCCAGAGTCGCGCGCGCCGTTATCGTTACCGAATCCGATTTAATCCTGGATTTATGGAGCACGCGATTCCGACGTGCGTCTGCTCCATTGCAGGCGCGCGACTAGGTGAAAGGATCAGCACGATGCGGAGACTCGGTTGGACGGCGTGGTGCGCCACAATTTTGCTGACGCTGCTGCTGGCGACGGTTCGCGACGCCGCGGCGCAGTGGCTTCCGCTGAATCCAGTTACCAGCGTGCTAAAACGGGCCGACGGCGTGGATCTGACGATGCAGACCGGCATGCTGCGAATACAAGTGTGCTCCGATTCGATCATCCACGTTCTGTATTCGCCGACGGCGTCGT
>Ga0209038_10000356_pt1 | contig 14438 bp, 19 predicted proteins | sample BogFormECP03_OM3_FD_188237 | JGI IMG/M metagenome (GOLD analysis project Ga0209038, IMG submission 188237) | Bog forest soil microbial communities from Calvert Island, British Columbia, Canada - ECP03_OM3 (SPAdes) (version 2) | ecosystem: Environmental > Aquatic > Freshwater > Wetlands > Bog ...
CGGCTTCCTTCAAGTCGCTGTATCTGAAGCGCCCCTTCATAGCGCATCGGAACGATAGATCTTCACTCGTGGGGCGCTTCAGATACAGCACTAAGACTTGTCGTTACTAATCCGGCCAACTTCTCCGAAGAGCGTTTCTGACCAGCAATGTCGATCATCGATAACGGACTTGTCGACTACGTGTGCAGCGAATCGAGATACCACCATTGCGTGTTCGGTGATCAGCCCGAGGCAGTGGTTCTTGGCGTCCCGCGAATCGTTGGCCACGAGCATCACCAACCGGATCAAGGTGGAGGCATTGGCGAATGTTCGAACAGAGAATTCGACGGCCGCGATTCGCCTGCGGCCGCCGATATGGCATCTCTGGATGACCTTCCAATGTAAGAGTAATTCTTTAGCTCGCTTTCGCCTCTGGGTCGCGCTTTCGGAAGGCGGCTTCTCCCGCGTCGGACACCTTGACCCACTTCGCGTCAGGCGAGGCCCCTAGGTCGTAGTTGTCATGCCAGTTCCACCACTTGTACGGCGGAGTCTGGGGGTAACCTTCTGGCGAGTCCTCCCAAGTCTCCTGCCGGCCGAGCGGCGTGAGGTCGAGGTAGCTCCAGGTGCTCCCTATCGCCTCGTCGCCGCGGTTGTTAGTGAAGTATGTGCGGAACACCCGGTCGCCATCGCGGAAGAACACGTTGTGCCCGTGCCATTCATCGACGCCGAAGTCCTTGTCGAAGCCGTCGGTGATGGTGTACCACGGCATCTCCCAGCCCATCCGCGCCTTCAGGCGCGCGATGTCCGCCTGCGGCGCGCGTGAGGCATAGGCGAGGGTGGTGTCGCGTGCGTTCAGGTGGGCCAGGTGCGCGACCTGATCGGCACCCAGGGAGCAGCCGCGGCAGGCGTGCTCGGGCCAGCCGAAAACTCCGGGCTCGAAGAAGGCACGATAGACGATCAACTGCGGGCGGGCCTCGAATAAATCGAGCAGGCTTACCTTGCCGTTGGGTCCGTCGAACTCGTACTTCTTGTCCACCGCCAGCCAAGGCATCCGCCGGCGTTCGGCAGTCAGCGCGTCACGGGAGCGGGTTAAAGCCTTCTCCTTCACGAGGAGCTGCTGGCGCGCAGCCTCCCACTGTTGGTACGACACGATCGGAGGAGTATTCATCGCGAGATTCGGCTTCTCATTTGTTCCGGTCGACATTTTGATTCTTCCTTTCCTCTGAGTTTGGCAGGACTTCCCCTGTCCAGCTCTTGCGAGATACTTTCACGGCCAACGCTGTCAGCCCGCCGGTAGAAACCGCGCCGGCAACGACTAATCCTACGGTTGTCCAACAGAATGGACACATGGTTCACCTCCTCGGTAGCGAAGCGTGACTGCTGAGTCCGCTTCTAAATGGGTGACGGGTGGATGGAATTCCTTTCGACAGATCAAATAGCAAGAATTCCCTCCCTTGCTTTATGCGTTGACGGGCTCTGCGTTAACGAGCGCGGCAAACTGGCGCTGGAGTGCTTTGACCGCACCGCCGCGCCAACCCTCCGCGACGGCCTCTGACATGGGATCCGGAAATATTTCCTCTTCCCCTTTCGCCACTCCGTCGAAGATAGCGCGCGCAACGGACTCTGGCGAGGCCTTCGGTATTTGCAGGCCTCGGGTCATATCCGTATCCACGGGGCCGGGCAGGACCACATGCACTCGAATGTCCCGCTTGGCCAGAAGAACGCGCAGCGATTGTGCCAGCGAAAACGCGGCCGCCTTGGAGATCGAATAAGCTGGACTGAACGGCACAGCCGCAATGGCCGATAACGACAGGACATTTACGATGGCTCCTCGAGAACGCGTCAGCAGCGGCAGGAAAGCCTGGGTTACGCCATACGGGCCATAGAGATTGACGGCCAGACTCTGTTCGAGCGCGGCGCGATCGCTCAAGTCGTCATAAAGCGCCAAGCCGGCATTGTTGATGAGGAGATCGAGAGATTCGACTCTCTCGACTGCTCCTTGAATCTGCCGAGCGTCGGTCACGTCCAGGGTCAGGGGCGTGACCCGCTCATCCGAATGGGCCAAGGGCTGGCGTGTACTGGCATACACCCGCTTCGCGCCTCTCCTCAAGGCTTCCTCGACCAGCGCCTTTCCGATTCCGCGATTGGCCCCGGTCACTAGAACTGCTTTGTCTGCGATTGTCATATGTCCTCCTATCGATCACCTCTCAGGTGGCTTCTATACGGGTGACGAGTGGAGGGAGTTCACTTCGACAAAGCAGCAGAAAAAAATCAGCCCCGCTTTTGTAGCAGGAACTGTCTCACCGCGGGGTCCTCGGCCAGACCAATCGCCCGGTCGAAGGCATCCGTGGCCTCAGACATTTTCCCGAGCCGCTGCAAGAGGTGAGCGCGAACGGCCCAGTAAGGCTGATAAGCGAAGACATCGTCCGGGTCGATCCCATCCAACACCGCGAGCCCCGCATGCGGACCATTCGCTTCGGCCACTGCCGCGGCGTATCCGGTTTGTGTACCGAGCGTCGGCGATATGCGGATCAGTTGCTTATAGAACCCTACAATCGCTCCCCACTCAATCCGACCGCTGCGTGCCCGCTCCGCATGTACCGACTGAATCGCGGCTTCAAGTTGAAACCGGCCGAACCGTCCTTTCTTGAACGCCTCAGCGAGATGGCCTTCTGCCTCTTCTATTAAAGGAAGAGACCATTGCTTCGTGTCCTGTTCGGAAAGAGCAACGTACCGGCCATGCTGCCCCCTTCGCGCCGCGCGCCGAGCTTCGCAGTGAAGCATGAGAGCTAAAAGGCCGTGGACCTCCGCCTCGCTCGGCAGCAACTGGAGAAGCACTCGCGTGAGCCAGATCGCTTCCTCGGCCAGATCCCGTCCGCGCTGGTCGACGCCTGCCATGTCATCCCAGCCGATTCCGAAGGCGGCATAAATTGCTTCCAGCACGGCCTCGAGCCGCTGCGGCAGTTCACGCTCTTGCGGGATTTCGAATTGAATACCGCCGTCGCGGATTTTTGTCTTGGCACGCACCAGACGCTGCCCCATTGTCGTCGGCGAAACCAGGAAGGCGTGGGCAATGCGCGCGGCATCCAGGCCGAGAACTGTCTGGAGCATGAGCGGCGTGTGCATCGCCGCATCAATTGCCGGATGTGCACACACAAACAGGAGTTTCAGCCGTTCATCTGGAAATTCTGTTGACAATGTCAGATTGGGCTCCTTGGACTCTTCGCTGAGGAGCAGCAGAGTAGGCGCGCTCGCTTCGGCTACTTGCCGATGACGAACGAGATCGATGAGAGAGTGGCGCGCCGTCGTCAGCAACCAGGCTTCTGGATTCTGTGGCACGCCGTCTCGCGGCCAAGTTGTAAGCGCTTTTACTAATGCACTACTGAGGGCGTCCTCCGCACTGGCCACGTCGCGCGTGTGCGAGGAAAGGTATGCCACCAGGCGACCATAACACTCGCGAGCCACCCGCTCGATGGTCCGGTGAGTGCTCTCTTGTTCACTTCCACTCATCCGGTGACTCGACGCTTGTATTCAGGCGAAACGGGACGGACCTCCACAGCACCGATCGAGGCAGCCGGACATCGCGCCGCCCATTCGAGCGCCGCGTCAAGCGAGGGAAGCTCCAGGATTGTGAAGCCTCCCAGTTGCTCCTTGGTATCCGCGAAGGGGCCATCCTGTACACGCCGCTTTCCATCCTTCAGTCGCACCGTGGTCCCCGTCTCCGGGGGTTGCAGTGGATTGCCACCGACGTAGATGTCGGCCTCGACGAGCGCTTTGTAGTACGCCCGCCACGCACCGAGGTAGGGATCATTTTCGTCCCCATGCCGTGCCGCAAAAGCTTCTGGTGATTCAAAGATCAGCAAGGCGAATTGCATCACCTTTTCCTCCTTGGGAACAGTTGGGAGCGCCTGTGCTCTCCTGAATGTATGACGGATGGGCCGCGCCCCATTCGACAGATTTCAGGAAATTTCGAGGAATATCAAGCGGCCGAAGGCGAATTGTCGCACCCCACCCCCATAGGCGGTTATTAACCAGGGCTTCGATGCGGAATCGAAGGCCCTGAACAGCTCGCTCAGAGGTGCCTGACCCTTGCTGGGAGCAGGTAGCGTTTACAAATGGACGGTGGCGATTATTTCGGCGTGAGTGATGGGCAAACCAGAGTGATTCCGGGCCAGAAGTTGGCTTCGAGGAAATGGCTATTGATCTCCTCCAAGAGCGTTTCTGGACCACGGCTCCGCCCGTTGTCTTGCGATTGCATGTTCGCGATTCGCGGCGTCTGACGATCTTCTCATAAGATGTATATACAGCCATGCAAGATGTTGAAAATTACGCCTCCTGCGATACCCGAGTAATCTCCGCCAGGAGCGCGCTCAGTTCGCCTGTGTTTTTTGCGCCCAGAGCAGTTCGCAACTGCTCCTGGGCCTGCTTCCAGTGGCGCAAAGATTGCTGGAACTTCTTTCGGCCAGCCTTTGGCATCGAAGCCCTGTTATTCGATAGTGCTGACGGCGGAGCTGTCGTTTGGCGATCACTTCGAGAAAGCAATCGGCGCAGGCCTGGTATTCCGGGTCGATCCCGCCCGCCTGGTGACTAGGGGCGAACTGGATGGCTGGAGCGTAACCCTGGTCCCCTTGCGGGAACCCAAACACGACTACATCTATCCCGTGAATCCTCCCTTGCGCTCCAATGGACTGCAAATCCTTGGGCCGAGCTATGGCGACGACACCAGGGTTCGCTTGGACATGCTCACGAGATGCGCTTCCTGCTATATTCAGCCGACTATGATCGGATCTCACCGCTGGTGACAAATGCGCTGTGGCCCTACAACGCTCCCGATCCCGACAAGGCCGTCGACGAATACCTGGGTGCGCTCAAGTCGTTGACCACTGGCAAGCTGGAGCTCACTGTGCGGGCCTACGACGCCGATCCTGTTACCGGATCCATCCGCCACATCAGCTTCCAAGCCCGGTTCATCACGCCCGGCACTTTTGAATTCGATCCGCCACTGAAACTGAAGCGGGCCGTATGCCCCAGTCTCCCGGATTGACACTCCCCTCCCTGCCCCGTTTTACCGCGATCCCGTGGCTGAAGCGCAGAGCGCACGCATCGTCGCCGCCGCGCTGCGAGCACGACCAGTAGCAACCGGCGAACGCGCCAAACGCATAGAGATCCGGGGATGATGCGGATGAGGACGTCGATTTGTGCCAAATCGCACCGGCAACGCGAAGTTTGTCTGGAGCACTGGCCGTGCAACTGGGAACGAATGCATGATCGTGTCATCGTGCCACGCAGGTGGGATGTCAGCCTGATCGATGCCCTCATATCCACCCTTGATCAACAACTTAGGAGAAACCGAGGTTGGCCTGCGGGGTTTGTGCAAAGGGGAGGGTCTGCGGAAACGGCCGGAACTTGACTGATTATTTAAATTAGGCCGCAAGAAGCGGATAGACGGCGCGACACTCTCACGCGAAAATGGCAAATTGTGCCTCTGAATGTATTGGTCAGGCTTGGTAGTGGCAAGTTCGTCGTGTCGAGAGCGAGAGAATCGTTCGGTGAGCGAGCCGGAGGTACAAATCAGAATGCCGGTAGACATCACTAATCGCGTTGTACGGTTTTGTGCTTATTCTTACCAACCGAGCAGGAGGGAATGAAGCTATGAAAACGAACTACAAACTGGCGCTGGCATTGCTGGCAGGCGTCTCGATCGGCGTCGCTGGCGCCGCGGCAATTCATGCGCAACAAGCAAAGACGCCACCCGGGTACGTCATCGCGGAAGTCGAGGTAACAGACCCCACTACCTTACAAAAATATGGTGAGAAGGCGCCGCAAATAGTGGCGTCTTTTAATGGCCACTATGTCGTTCGTGGCGGTGGCAAGATCCAGGCTCTCGAGGGCGAACCGCCAAAGGGCTACATCGTGGTAATCGCTTTCGAGAGCGCGGAGAAAGCGCGTGAGTGGTACGATTCGCCAGCCTATGCGGCGATCAGGTCGATTAGGCAAAGCTCCACCAAGAGCCGCCTATTTATCGCCGAAGGCGTCGCCCCCCAGTGACGAGACAGGTCGAGTGCTTTTCAGATCATTTCAAACGGCCATTGTGGCTCTCCATGGAGCCAGGCGAGTGTCCTTTGGAGGAGAGATGAACTGGATGACGATACTGTTTGTGGTAGGGGCCATGGTGATCGCCGGAGCTCAATCTGAATTGTCGCGGGAAAAGAAGGCAACTGAACAGATCATTCGGGAAGGATCGTTTGAACTTGATACCAGCGCCGACAGAGCTTTGCTGTTCTTCACACCAGAAGGGGAACGGGCCTGGGTGAAGGGCTGGAATCCGAAGCCTGTGTACCCGCCGCAAGCGGACGTGGCATTCAGGACGAATGCCGTCTTTCGGGTCGACGAGGACGAAGAACGCTCCTTATGGACGATTGTTGAGGCCGATTTGCAGGAACACATCGCGGAGTATGTATACGTGGTCGAAGGCGAGCGGTTGTCGCGGGTGCGGGTGCAGATCCAGCCTCTCGGTGAAAAGCACTGCCGGGTGCGGGTGCGCTACGTGCACACGGCGACTTCGGAAAAGGGTCTGCAGTTTGTAGCAAGTGTGACCGAAGAGGCCTACGCACAGAAGATACGAGATTGGCAGCGCCTGGTTAGCGCTGCGATTCGGTAAGTCTGCGATGAAACAATAGGCCTGTTGCCCAATCTGAGGCATGCCCGAAAAGAAGAGCACATCGGCAGCGGGCCGAAAGCGGGCCGCATCGCCCGCGCACAGAGTTTCCCGCGAGCACTTCCGCTCCTTTCGGTTCCGCCGCGGCGCAGATGAGGGCACGCGGTTGCTGTTCACCGTAGATAACGTGTGAACTCTTTGGGACACTCAGATCAATCGAACTTCTTCAACTTTGGCCAGAGGTCCCGCAGATTCTGATTCGACCCGCGACAGAGCCAGAGAGTGAACTGTTCGTCACGCCGCGAGTAGGGGTGCTCCACGCGCCCGACGGCTTCCACACTTTGGAAGGACTCACGATCGCCCCGACCATCGCTCCCCAGCACGATTACGATGTCACCCGTGTAGTCGCGCGGTCCCCAATACCAGTAGTTGTTATGGTAGCTGATCGCCCGCGGGAGGCCGTAACTCGCCCCAAAGAAATCGATCGCCGCAGCTTCGCCCCAACTGTTGCAGAAGATGGCGGTTCGCGCGCGATCCTCCGGCGACAGGCTGTTATAGGCGCGCGCGACCTGCTGCACCATACTCTCCCAGCCGAACTCGTCGGCGAAGTATTGCGGCAGAGGACCGTTTTTGTGCCGTTTCGTCACTGGTGGCTCGATGTGCAGCGCCGCCTGGTAGCGGAGGTAGTTTTCTGGCGACAGAATGGGGCAAGAAATTGGCGCCAGTAGCGCACCAACGGCGACGATCGCCGCGACATATGCGGGCCGCCCCCAGGTGAAACGATGCCTCGTGATCCGCTCAAACCCCACTGCGCCTGCGGCAAAGAGTACAGGGTAGATCGGCGCAACATAATAGTTCTTGCCCTTGAGGACAATGAACATTGTTACCACAACCACACTGGCCCAACCGAGCGAGCGATACCGACGGCCTTCGCGCCCGAAAAAGAACCAGAGCAACCCTCCCGCCCATAGCGGCAAAAGGATGGGATTCATGATGGCCGCTTGATCGGCAAGGAAGCTCAGCGGGCCCCGAACGATGTCACGATTGCTCATGCGGATGTTGTGCAGAAGCTGCAGGAAAGGAAAATCGTGTTGCAGTTGCCACACGAAGTTGGGCAGTGCGATGGCCGCTGCCACCAGCATCCCCAACCACAACCAGCCGCTCTTGAGAAAACGACGCTCAGGACCGAGAAGAACTCCGACGAGTATGCCGAACACAAGAAAAGCGATGGAGTATTTGGTCTGGAGTCCAACACCGGTGAGCACGCCGAACCAGAACCAGTATCGAGGCTCGCCACGGTTGATCGCCCGCACCACGCACCACAGGCAGCCCATCCAGAGAAGCGGCTCAAAGGCGTTCATGGTCAGCCAGTGGTGCATGATCAGGTAGATCGGGACCGGGATCACGGCCAATGCGGCCAGCGATTGGGCAAAGCGGCCCCCACCCATCTCGCGCGCCGACTGTCCCGCCATCCAGGCGAGCCCCGCTCCCGCAAGCGCCGGCAACAGGCGCAACCCCAGAAGTGAATCACCGAACGCGCGCCAGGCGAACCAAGCGATAAACACGTTCATCGGCGGGTAGTCAACGTAGCCCCAAGCAAGGTGCTGCGAGCACGCCACGTAGTACATCTCGTCGCGGAAGATTCCATAACGCGTCGCGGTGAGCAGATGGAGCAGAAGCTTTGCGAGCGCAAAGTAAAGAACAATTGCAGGGCCGGAGGTGAAGCGGCTATGAGGCTTCGCCGCTTCCGACTCAGCAAGCGTAACAGCAGAAGCCATGCTCACTCCTTTGCCGGCGTGGACTTGAGAGCTACTATCAGTTATACGAAACAATCGCAGAACAGTTCTCCGAATCTTGGACTGAACACACCTATGCCCGCTCGGCTGCCCGCACTTCCTCGGGCCGGTTCCGGGCTCATCCGGAAGATATGTGGCGCCCGCGCGAGAGCTGCAACACGACTTCCGAGTTCGCCGTTCGGCATGATCGCCAAGCCAGCATCGTGTTTTCGTGTCCGGGGCCGCTAGTATTTGAGCCCGGTATCGCAGAGTATGGTAACCACCGTCGCATCGAGCCGAAGACGGCCGGATTGCAGGAGTTTGACCGCGGCGCAGACATTCGCTGCGGAAGAGTAACCGACGTACAATCCTTCATCACGAGCGAGCCGATTCCGCCAATCAGAAGCTTCCTGATCGGTCACCGCTAGCGACAAATCCATGAGTTTGGGGTCCCAGCAATGCGGTATCGCACCGTAGCCGGTTCCCTGCAATATGTGACGTGCTTTGCGCACAGGGTTTCCCGCGAGCACTTCCGTGCCTTTCGGCTCGACCGCGGCGCAGACAACCGCAGGCCGTTGCCGTTTTAGAAACCGAGCCGTACCCACAAACGTGCCGCCGCTTCCTACGCAAGCTGTAAATCCCTCGATCACTCCGTCGAGTTGCCTCCAGAGTTCAGGTCCAGTACCCTCTTCGTGGACGCGGACAGAATTGATGTCGCGGAATTGATCCACGTGGAATCCGTTCCGTTCGACGGCGATTCGCACGGCAGCAGCCTCGGCTGCCGCTATGTCGGCTCCGGTGACCAGGCCTAGCGTACCGTCTATCTGAGGCACGCGGATCAGTTCGGCACCTAGGTCTTGAATCATGCGGGCGCGTTGGGGGCTGTTACCAGCTGACATTGTTGCAACCAAGGGATGCCCAAGAACGTTGCAGACCACAGCCAAGCCAGCCCCGAAGTTCCCGCTGGTCATCGAAACAACGGACTGCCCTGGGTGTAAGTCACCGCGCTGTAGCGCGTCCTGGACGATGGCGCGTGCGGCCCGATCCTTTACGCTACCGCCGGGCTGTAAAAACTCAGCCTTTGCGAAGATTCGTCCAGGCCCCTGATACACGCGTTCGAGAGCTAGTAGGCGCGTGTTCCCGATCAGGTCGAGTGCGTTTTCGCGAGGGCAAACCGTTCCCAGGCTGCTGCTCTGGGAACCCGGATTTAAGGCGCTCAAGGTTCACCCACCTGCACGTCCATATTGGCTCCGACGCACCTCGAACTGGTGATGGACGGCAATGATTCCCTGATCCTATTGATTGCCGCTTCCGCAAGGCACCTGGTTGAATCCAAGACCGGCAGGGGCGGATCGGCGTGCGCTAAAAGTATGGGAAGTTCAGTGCAGCAGAGGCCGGCGGCATCGCATCCGCGAGACCGTAACTCCCCAATCAAATCCGTAACGTATCTCTGCGCCTCGATCGTGAAGTTGCCTTGCACCATTTCCTCGAAGATGAACTGATCGAGGCGCTTGCACTCATCCCTTGAAGGAATCCGATACTCTATACCCAAGCGCTCAAACTGAGAGGAATAGATGTCTCCCTCCATTATGAGCGACGTGCCTAGTAACGCTAGGCGTTTGAACCCGCGGCGCCAGCATTCTACCGCCACCTCAGCCGCTATATGCAACCAGGGTAAGGGGGATTCAGCGGTTACAAGATCGAAAACTTTGTGAATCGTGTTGCACGGCGCAACCAGGAATTCAGCGCCAACATCGGCAAGCTTATTACCGGACGACAGCATCAGTCGTGAGACGCTCGCCCAATCGTTACCCTCGATATAGCGCATGTACTCAGTGAAAGCATGAGAGTGCATGCTGACCTCAAGGTCTATGCTTGAACTCCGAGCCAGGGCCGAGAGTTCATTAGAAATGACTTCGTAACACAGTGCGGCTCCGGGAGGACTGCAACCAACGATTCCGACGTGACGTGGCACCGTTAGCTGCGCTCCAGCGTTGCATCCACTTCGGCCGTAGCACAGGGGTTGCAATCTTGCGCGCGAGGTCGCTTCAGTACATCGGCGAATGCCTTCACAGTGCGCTCTACATCATCCTTCGATGTGCTCCAGTTGCAAACACTCACTCGGATGGCACGACGGCCGTGCCAAGTCGTTCCCGTGAAAAACGCCTCCCCGGTCGCAGCCACTGCTGCGATTACCTCGTCGGTTCTGAGGTCGTGATCTTGTTCGGAAGCATCGGTCCCCAAGTCGAGGAATCGCACTAATGCCTGATTCAGAACCGGTGGGCATAAAATCTCCGCGCCCGCCAGTTCACCGACTTGCATCACAAGTGTCTTGGTGTGCTCGCAGCATCTCTCGATAAGATCTGAAATCCCTCGCCGCCCAAGCTGGCGCAGAGCCGCATAGGTAGCAAACCCCCGTGCCCTGCGCGACCATTCTGGATTCCAGTCGATCTGGTCGCGCGCCTCGTCATCGTGGGTGAGGTATACAGCTCGATGCGACATCGAGCCGCTGTGGGCCCTGGAATCGGCGACGAACGCATATCCAGAGTCAAATGGAACGTTCAGCCATTTGTGTCCATCCATCGTCCACGAATCCGCGCGCTCTACGCCTCGCACCAAGCCACGCCGTTTTGAGCTTGCCCCGACCCACAATCCAAATGCTCCGTCAACATGAACCCAGGCACCGTACTTTCTGGCAAGCGGTATTAGCGTTTCGAAATCGTCAAACGCTCCCGTACATATGTCACCAGCCTGAACGATCACGATAGTGGGGGAAGGCGAACCTTCGTGTAACGCCCGTTCTAGTGCTGTGGGTATCAGTCGGCTGACGGAGTCGGTTGGCAGATCTACAATGTTGGATTCACCGAGACCGAGGTAGCGAACAGCACGCTCAATGGAACCGTGGCGTTGGCCATTCGAGAGCACGCGGATGGGCGGCGCCCCGAAGAGTCCCTTCTTTTCGACGTCCCAGCCAAGGCGACCCAAAAGAGCATGGCGTGCCGCTGCTAGACAGGTGAAGTGCGCCATCTGCGTGCCCGTGACAAAAGCAAAGCTGGCTTCGGACGGAAGGCCGATGAGTTCCTTAAGCCAGCTACCGGCGATTTCTTCCACCACAGCAGCAGCCGGTCCGCAGGAATAAAGAGCTGCATTTTGGTCCCAAGTTGACGTAAGCCAATCGGCCGCAAGAGCAGCCGGCAATGATCCACCGATCACCCAACCGAAGAACCGGCCACCGGCTGACCCAATGATTGCCCCTTCGACATCTCTTGCCAGATCCGCTACAACAACTTCGGGCGAAACGCCCTCCTCAGTGAGTGGCTTAGCAAGCCGGCGCCACACAGTGGCACGATCCACGCGGCTTGCCACCGGCATACGATCCAGGCCATCCAAATAAGACAGCGCGCTATACAGTGCTACCTCAAGGGGACGGCGAAATCCTGGATCTTTCATGGGGAGACTTTAGATGGTTTCCATCACGCAATCTATCCGAATCTTGCTTTCAAAACTCCAACCAGCGGCTTCGACAACCCAAAGTTTGTCGAACGCAGATAGTGTTGTCGCGCCACGGCGTCGGGATGCCTTCCTGATTGAGGCGCCCCATTTGTGCTAGTGGATTGCTCATAGTTGATTATTTAAATTAGGCCGCAAGAAGCGGATAGACTGCGGGACACTGTTGCGCGAACATGACAGCGATGAAGACTCTATCGCTGCTCCGCTCCTTGTTGTTGCTTTCCTTAATTGTCTCAGTTGCCCCCTTGCGAGCTTTGGAATCGCCAGACACGCCGTCGAACCAAAACAATCCGACAGGGGTCAATGTCTATCCCATCAAGGAAGGGTTTGTCGACGTCAACGGCCTGTTTCTGTACTACACAGAGTTAGGCGAGGGACAGCCGCTCGTCGTTTTGCATGGAGGCCCTGGTGGAACACATAATTATTTTCTTCCCTACTTGCTGCCGCTCGCCCGAACCAATCGGATTATTTTCATGGACGAACGCGGTTCTGGGAGATCCGGCAAACTCGAGGACGCCTCGGGATACACAGTTGAAAACATGGCGGAAGACGTTGAGGCGCTGCGCGTGGCTCTTAAACTGGGCTCCATTAACTTGCTAGGACATTCATTTGGGGGTGTGATCGCCCAGGCGTATGCTCTTAAGTATCAGAAGAATCTCTCCCATCTAATTCTGGCCAATACTTTCGATAGTACTAAAGAGTTGAACCAAGTCTGGGCTCGCTTGAAGACGAAGATTGATCCTCAACACTTGCAGAGAATCGAAGAACTTGAAAAAGAAGGTCTATTCGATAAAGGCAAACCTTGGGAACACGGCCGTTACACCGCTGAGTATGCCGAACTGGCCTGGGGCTGGGCATACTATCCTTATATGTACGAGAACCATCCCAACCCGAACTACAATCCCTTGGGCAACTTGGGCATTGCCTGGGATGTTTATCGCGAAATGTCTGGTTCCAACGGCGAATTCGTCATCGACGGGAACATGAAGTCCGTAGAATACGCTGAAGAGCTACGGACCGTCCGGGTACCCACTTTAATCATAGCCGGCGAGCATGACGAGTGGTCTTTGCAAATGTCCAATGAAATGCACTCCAACATTCCGGGCTCCCAATTGGCTGTTCTGCCAAAGAGCAAACATATGACCTTTGTCGACCAGAACGCCATGTTCAACAACACGGTCGACGCGTTTATTCACTCTGGATCTCTCCCGTCGACTAAGGCAAGTGTGAACTTCCCCTGAGGCGCTACAGCCCGCGGCTATATGATCGTTTCGAGGTGGGCGAGTCACGTGACAGGATTGTCGACTGGAAACTTCCCGCCGACGAACGCTCGATGCCGCCTGGCAGAACTACTACGGGTTGCTCCCAGAAGCAGGCCAGCTGATACTAAATGTATGCCATGCACTGTAGTGCCCTCCCTGAGGTGGTAGAGACACGGACGCCTCATAGCGATTAGCGGGCGTTACCAAACAAGACTTTCTCTGGAGAAAAGTTCATGAGACGAGCTGTCACCCGATTCTTATGCCTGCTAGTTCTTGCTCCATTCCCCATGCAATCCCAGGAGGCAGGGAAGGCGTCCGGTCAAGCGCCTGACACCGCAGCTTGGCTTGAGGACTTCGAACAACTCAAACACGAAATGGCCGTTCACTACGCAAACCTCGAATGGGCGATTACGGAGCGAGGCCTGAACCTCCGGGCCCTCTCCGACCAGACAGTCGCCAGCCTCAAAGAAGCCACAACCCAGGCCGCCGCGCGCCGCGTGATTGAGACATTCCTGAGCGCATTTGGCGACGGCCATCTCGTTGTGCGGTGGCCATCGCCGCAGCAAATCTCAGCTCCTAAGCCTGGTGTGGCACCGAGCGCAACCGGTGCCGGTAATCACTTTGCAGCCGGATAGGATACCACCACAGCAAATTGGACAGCGGCATCGATTTCGCCAAGGTGCCGCACTACAGTACCGTGCAGACGCCGGATTCGCCCTACTTCCCGATCGGAATTCTCGACACGCCCGAGGGACGATTCGGCGTGCTCCGCATCGCGCTTTTCTCCCAGTTCGAGTTTCCCGAGATGTGCGAGGAGCAAGTAGCCGCAATGAAACTGTCGCCGACGGCTCCGTGCGAAGGAGGATGTGCTGGTCCGATCGAGCGGGAGACCGCGAACCGCGTCACTGCCGCGTTCGAACGGCAACTTCGCCAACTGGAGAGCAAACGCATTGCCGCGCTGATGGTGGATATAACAGGGAATGGCGGCGGAGATAATTGGGTTGAGGTCGCGATGCGCCCGCTCACTGCTCACGCCCTGAAAGAACCGCGCAGCGGTTATATCCGGCACGAACACTGGGTCACGCAACTCTCCGACAAGCTTGACGTCGTGGAGGCTGACGCTCGTCGAGCCCGCGGCGACTATCAGAAACAACCCGTCGACGCGGCAAAAACGCTGCGCAGCGCCCTGGACGAGGCACGCAAGCCCTGCGTCCGCGACGATATGTGGAATGACCAGCTGCCAGGTTGCTCGTT
>Ga0209038_10000358_pt1 | contig 14307 bp, 19 predicted proteins | sample BogFormECP03_OM3_FD_188237 | JGI IMG/M metagenome (GOLD analysis project Ga0209038, IMG submission 188237) | Bog forest soil microbial communities from Calvert Island, British Columbia, Canada - ECP03_OM3 (SPAdes) (version 2) | ecosystem: Environmental > Aquatic > Freshwater > Wetlands > Bog ...
AAATATATAATGTTAAATTTAAATGTCTACGTTTCCATCTCAGTGCTCATAGGCCCGCCAATATATCATTTCTCCAGTCAAGCTCTTCGCAGAGCTAACACTCAACAACTTCATCTGTTGCGCAGCGACCACGCCCATTGATGCCACTCTAAAAGACTCAGCCGCCTTCTGATAAAATTCCTCCGCATCCACAGAGCTTGTGTGCTCACAACGATCCCCCCTCCATGACATAAATGTACCGAATGGTTGCAGCACAATGACTCCAATTTTGCCTCTACACCGCACAGTCGGTTGTACGAAACTATAGCTGAAAGGTCTGCCAACAACGCCACGGGAACATCTCAGCCCCAGAGTTGCACCATTGTCACTCCTGTCGAAGTGGCTCTTTTCTGCATAGTCTCGAGTCGCAAACCCCGAGAAGATGGCGTTGCGCAAACCTATAAGATACATCAGTTCCTGGTCAAAAACAGCTCGAAGAGTCACACCTGACGGCACTGCGTTATGCATCGCTGCGTCCATCCTCCACTTCGTCACTACAGTCGGCAATAGCACGTCTGCAATCTATCATGCTATCAATACGTAAACACATAAAAAAGGGGGTACCGTTATGAGGCCATCCAAAACAAAGTCAGTATTCTGAAGGAGCTCGCATTTAGATGCAGTTGTCATTCGAGGGTTTTGAATATTGCGGTAGGCCCCGACACCGCCAGTCTGATTGGCCACATCGCCAAGACCAACCATTCGACTGGGATAGACGCCTTTGACAGCTCTGTCTTCTTTCTTTGGTGAACGACTGATGTACCGTCGTTCGCGCACATTTTGCTCGAGGTGTTTATGTGCTTCCAACAACCATTTGTTCACGATGGGGACAGTGTGGAGGTTGTAGGCAACGACGAGGGTAAGCCACTCCTTATCGAAGATGTCGATGTTGTTGATGTTGTTGATGTTGTTGATGTTGTTGATGTTGTTGATGTTGTTGATGTTGTTGAGTTCCGAGTCCGCTCGTAACATCTTTTTGAGTTCCTCGACATCGTACGGGCAGTCGTCGGTGACAAAGAGGTGGATCTCCAAATGTCGACTCTGCAATGGCTGGACGACAAAGGAGTCTGCAGAGTTCATGACGTAAAAGTTGTCATGCAGGAATTGAGTTGGATCAGGAGGGTCAATCACGATGCGGCGTCCGAGGGAAGGAGAAGCGTAGTCGGTCGTATATGATGTATACGAGACATCGTGGACATAAAACTCGGCGTACCGATATGCTTGGTGGAGCTGTCTGCGCATTTTCGTGAATTCGAGTTTGAACTCTCGAAGTTCGTCCAACCAATGCGAGAGGTTGGTAGTGTGTTCCCTGGCGTAATTGAGAAAGTCGCTGTATAAATCAACGATCGCATTCTTTGGTGAGAGGAGCCGTTCGAAAAGGCTGCGTTCATAGAAATGGTGCAGGACAATGCTGATGAAATGCTTTGGATTGCACAAACAGACCCGTACCAACAGTCGTGAATGTGAGGACAAGTCCTCTTGAGCCTCGATGCCATCCAACACCACACAAACCTTCGGCCACACTGTAGACAACAGCCGCCGTCGCCCTTTTCTGGGCAACGCATCCCCAACGTCACCCACCGAGATGTCCTGCAAAGGTTCCCACCCACGAGCGGCAAGCCTTCTTTCGATGGCATCACTCAGCTCGTGGACCTGCTCAAAGACTTGCATACCAGTGTTGTGACAATGATCTATGACACTGAGTCCCTAATGAGAACGAAGCCAATAGAAACAGGAAATCGATATGCTTGTTATACGTCTTACAACGGACTCAACAGAACCTTATTTAGGGTGCTCAGTCGCAAGTTGACCCTAGTAAAGAATACTAGTAGACGAGTTGTAATAACTCAAATATCAGATAGACTGCTCTTGCTTGTCACAATAGTGGCTCCAACGTCTGGTCAATCACTACACCCACCGTGTATAATGCAGCAATGGATACCCAAAAACCCCAATGAGCCAAGTGGTAGCACCCCCACACAAATTGTCAAGAAGGCACACCCCAAGAGAGACTCAAAACATGCAGTAGAGGCAGGAAGGGCGCAGTTTTAATAAGGGAGAGGGAGGCAGGCAGGGGCCCAAGGGTTTTGGGGAGAACTCAGGGACTCAGGGAGGGTGGGAGGCAGGACGAGATGGATTGCAACACCTACAGGTCAGAGATCACCAATGAGGGGCACACCTTTGATGGATGCAGCTTCGATTCGATGGATTGAGCCTAGAAACGACAGGAACGATGGATTTTCGGTCAGCGTAAACCTTGGTCACGAAGTGAAAAGTGTTCGGAACGCCTAGTCCAGACATAAATCTTACCTAACTTATTTACTAGTGGCCACTAATGCCCTGGCCTCTAAATGTGAATTTCCATCAACGTAAACCCCGTCATCGACTTCAACAATGACTGCGACAGCCCCCAGGGCCCAGTACGACACTAAGAAGTAATTACCTTGCCTGCATTAACGATTAGAACGAGTCCAGAAGATTGATTTGGCTTTGCTCGGTCCTAAGCATCACCCATTCATCACCTCTGTCCCACCTGCAGCACCGATCCAACCAGAGAATGTAATCGGTTGGGCCATCCGACTTTCCCGGGCTCGAGCCGACGGGGATTTCACCGAATCGGTCTGTCTCAGACCTAGGGAGGCAGATTTAACTTCGATTCTGTATTGGTAGCGATCTGAAGTCTTCAAAATGTCGGTCAGGCCAGTCTCGCCTTCATACTTTCCCGACATATGGTCGGTTGGGACAGCCTCCAATGTCGGGGTTCCCGAGAATCATAGATCATAGTGGTGAGACGGGAAAGTGCCTGACGATCGGCGGGGAGTGGCATGTCCCGTCTCATCCCCAATTGGCAGAATATTTCGAGTTTAATTGATATTATTTGGGATCATACCTAATGAGACAAGAAACATTGAGATCTAGCTTCAATGGTGCTGATTCCTGTCTCAGCTACCGCTGTTGGGAGTTATCACACTTACATGGGGTGGAATAGGCATCACTGGGAGCAGTAATGGGATCGAGTGGGTCGTGTCGGGTTTGGGGGTATGACCCGACTCGCTCGTGGCTGAGATACAGAGCTCGAGCGGGTTTAGAGCATAGGACCGACTTGGCACAACCTCCTGAAGCTTGAGATCGACCCGCTCGACCATATTTCGGGTATCTCAAAGGTTTAGACCGGCCCACTCGGTATCCAGGGTGGGTCGGTACGGGTCGAGCATCAGGTCTTGATTGTAACGTGCAATGAGTCAATTTAAGCTTAATTGACACTCGTCACGTTACAATTTTCTCGTGACAACTTGGGTACTCTCAGCGGCGGCGAGTCCGCTATTCCATTTCACTTTGTAACGTGCAATTGAATTATTTAAGCTTAATTAGCACACATCACGTTACATTGCGATTCCAATCGATACCCGATCGATCTCTGTTGGGTATTTGAGACAGTCAACCCGATCCGCTCAGTCCAGGGTTGGGATTCGGTCAGGGCAGTCCGACTTCCTGACCCGAGTCCGACTGAGATTTCTCCGGCCCGGTCGTGTTCGGACAGAAGGGATCTATTCTAGTACCGGACCTGGATTGGATTCGGTCTCTAGCATGTCAATTGTCGGTCGGACTGGTCTAAGTTCTAGATTTACCCGATATATGTCGGGTCGGACAGACAGTGTACTCGGACTGTCCGAGATTTATAATATATGGTAGATTGAAATGGGATCAGCATTGATTAAGCTTCTTTCGAGTGTGTTTCCCATTTCAACGGACGAGTGGTATAATCACCATAAGGCTGTCTGTCCTCACCAGCGTTTCCAACGATGTCTTTGCGGCTCCATATGCGGTTGTGCATACACTGGGTGCACACCTAGTGCTATAGGATTACCAGGCGGCACAGTCCGCCCGATACTTGTAGGTATATTATGGTTTACAAATTGAAATGGGACCAGGGGCCGGGTTGGGATTCGTGCGGGTCAGTCCGACTCCCCAACCCGTGTCCGACCAAGATTTCTCATACCTGGTCGTGTCCGGACATAGAGATCTGTTCATGACCTCGGACCCGGATCGGGATCGGTCTCTGGCATCTCAAACCTCGGTCGGATCAGTTTGACCTTGAGATTTACCCGATAAAAGTCGGGTTAGACAATGTACGTAGTCGGACGACCCGATTGAAATGGGATCGGCATGTTTAAGCTTAATTTAGGCGCGTTTCCCATTTCAACGAACGTTCAAACTTCACCCCAATTGTGTCTCCCCTCAATAGTGTGTCTCGAGCAGTATTGGCATCGGACCGAACATCTGATCGGTCCTGGGGGTAGTCAAACCCGCTCGAACCTAAATCGGGTGGGTCTGGGGTAGCTTCAAGACCACTCGAATCAGGTTTGGCTTGAGATAGAGCCCGACTGGTCCCCAATGGCTAAAGTTCGCCCGAAACCCGGGCCGGTCGGGTTACTCAGAAGGTGAGACCGATCCGACCGGTTGACTGTATGCGTATTGGATGATGTGACGGGAAATTTTAGCTTAATTAGTGCTCATCCCATTACCTACATTGTTGTAATTTGTTTAATGTAACTAGACCCACAGTGGGTGGCCCGCGGCATTGGAGTTTTTAATGTGTATGGATTGTAGGCAGGAATGAAATCTGTTGGGATTGCCACCACTGATGCGCAGGTACACTTATTGAAGAACTTAATCATTGAAGGAGATCTATGGGCTACTTATACTACTTTGCAATCTACTAGATGAATAAACAAATCATCATCATGAATTGTCATCCGTGACACAAACAATAATCATGAACAGTAATCATGAAACACAAACAATAATCATGATCCCTAATGGGTAATCATGAGCTCTAATCAGTAATGAAGACAACAAAGAATGCTTGGAAATCAACATGTGAGCGCCGGAAGTGAGGTCCGTTCATCAACCACAGTGGTGGAAAGTGGTGGCAAAGTGGTGGCAAAGTGGTGGCCACGAGAACTTCAGCCGTGCACTTTGTAGGCAAAATTAGCATTTTTTTGCTAAATAGCCTTCTTGTTTAATGTAACGGGAAATCACTTCCGTTAGGCCCAATTAATGCCTGTCCCGTTACAATTCTCCCGTTACGTCGGGTCACCTGACCGCCCACAGTTACCCGACTGACCTTCAAAAGCTTCACCCGGGTTGGGTTTTGCCTGCATCTCAGCCTGCCTGAGCTGCATCCGATTCGGAGCGGGTGACAGCAATGCCAACCCGATACCCGCCCAGTATATCGACCGACAGGCCGGGTACTGGGTCGGACCGAATTTGGGTCCGCTCGTTTGCCAATACTGGTCTCGAGCAGACTGTTGGCTTTATGAATTGCGTCGGGTATACCTATTGCGCCGTATGACCTCGCGAAATTGCTGGGCGGCCTGGTCCGCCCAGGGCTGTACTACTAGTGACACTGAGCGGCCCGCTCCGCTCGACTAATATGTGGATTATATTCAGGAATTGTAATGGGACGGACGCAAATTGGGCGCAAATCAAGCTGTTTCCCGTTACAATTAAATATTGTATACAGTTGAGAGTCGACCTACACACACTGCTAGGGCGGACGCACCACTAAGTGGACACATTGCCAGGTGGACGCACCGCAAGCTATATGGACACACTGCTGGAGTAGACAGCATGTTGGGGCGGACACACGTCTGGGACTTTGTGAAATGGGTACGACTTAAATTAAGCTGAAATAGAGCGGTTTCCCATTTCACTAGTAGAAGTCCGGTCAAATATCGGACACCTGACATAAATCTCAGTCGGTACCAGACCTTTCTCTTCTGAAGCTGCGTCGGTACCAGACTGAACTTGAGATCCTCACGACTTTTGTAGCATCGGACCGGACTTGAGATGCTTCTTGTACCAGATATTGTTGTGTCGGGTCAGTACAAGGGCCGATGTCCGACACGACCCGCACGAATCCCAACCCTGGCTCGGTCGGATTCCCTGTCCTGTCCGTTCCCAACCTGGCCTTGATGAATTCTCGCTCATTCTAAGCCCGATCACGGTCGGGTTCCAGGAAGCTCTTGACGAGATCGGTCCGATGACCCAAAGTCCCGAGCGAGACACCGAGCGGTCTCGGGTTGTACGCGCCCGGCGCCCATCTCTGGCTGGGAGCTCTCAGGTTGCCAAGAGTGGACCTGCGGCTGTTGGAAGTAGCCACATACTCCCAATGGCGGCGGGTATAGTCTGCCTTGCAACTTGAATATTGTAACGTGACGAGTGCCAGTTGAGCTTAAATAATGTAATTTCACGTTACAAACGGCGGCGTGCCTGCTTCCCAATAGCTGTGGACTATCTGACAAATGGTGCGGCTCCTGGGGGCTGTACTTCAGCTGGGAGCGGTGCGCCGCCTCCGGTCGGATCGATCTGAATCCTTTGTAGGACCGACATTATGTCGGTCGACTCGGTCTAAGGGGGTTACCCGGGCTCGAGACCGATTACATTCTCTGTCCTCGACGGCTTCCAACCTGTGCTTAAAGTTGGCAGCCATTTCCCGCAGACTGTCTGGAACAGCCTCAGCCTTTTCTTCCTGCTGCAAAAAGATCTCGCTGTCTTCCTCAAAGACTAAAGTTGTCTCCGTCACCAAACCCGAGGCAATCCTCTATGTAATCCAATGTGCTCCCATCTATCGTATTGCAATCCTCTGAATCTGTTTCGGCATCTTCATCCCTTTGATCCTCATCCTCTTCTTCATCGCGGCTATCCTAGATGGCCAGCTCGATTTCGAGGACTGGTCTGAAGTGTTCGTCCAAATCATCCAGGGATATTCTGTGATCGAGATTCTCTGCTGATACTGCTATTAAAATAAGTTGTACTGTGTACAAGCAACTATAACAAGATTTATCTCCTGTGGAGATCACACGGAAAGAGCTGAAAGTCAACTGAATATGCGTTGATTTCGACTAGGTATCCTTCATGGATAATCCCAGCGCTAAATACTAGTTTCTAATGATAAAGAAAAACCTAATTGAGACTACAATGACTAGAACACAAAGCAAACTTGCCCCTATTGCAGACCATCAAGTCTGTGTCATTGCGTGCAGATTTGCCAAAACAGTCTCAGTCATCATTTCATCAAACTCTTCCGCTGTTTTATCCTCTGACCACATCGGAAGGTGTAATTCTCGGCCACAGACTGAAAATTCAGGGGTCCAGTGACGCAATTCGTCGTATAAGGTGATGCCCTCTGCTGGAATATCTCTGAAGGTAACCTATATTGTGTTAGCTATTACCTAACCGACAGATTTACCGTGAAAGATTCGCCATCTTGAACCAGCCCATATTCTCCTGTGACACATTGAACAAAGCGACAGAGTTCCTCAATAGATAACGAACGAATCCAATCGGTCAAGAGTCCTGTCGTGCGATGGTAACCAGCAACATCACGATCTGGCACTGGTTCAGGGCGGAAAGCAGTACTGAAACAAAAATAAATTTTGCTCAATACTGTGTCAGCCGTGATGATGTTCGATGCAAAATGGCGATACAAGGCCCAAAACTTAACGTTTGGGAGCTGCTGTAGCAATTAATAAATGTTTCAAGAATAAGATCATACCGAAGTAAATCCTTTTGGGACTGAGAGAATCCCCTCTCGAACCCATTTATACTGCTCAGCCTTATAACAAATGAGCGCATTTGTGGCCAATTGACAGGCAACTACAGATGTGCCTTGCTCTGGGTCGTGAAGACTAGCCCAGACAGATTTCCGGTCGAGACCAAGGGACTCATCAATCCAAATCCCAATCTCTTCCGGAATTGATAATTCAATCTCGACATCGAGTTTTTGAACTCTCATAGCTAGATTGAAAAGAGACTTGTTAAGGGACTCTGTCAATGCCATGGGTATGTACCCGTAGACACTGTACGCGAAGATCTTTGGGTGGAGATCGTTTGGGAACGGGATTTGTTTGTGAACAATAACAAACCAGTAGAGCAGTTTTCCAAAGACTTGGTAGAGAGGCCTTCTCTGAGGCAATAACGTACGGCTAAAGGACGGGAATACGTAACGAAAAGGTTCAACTTTCTCGAGTTCGAAGAGGTCTGAATGGCGAAGCAAATGATCAAAAACAGTATTGATCATGTCTCGAAATATTCCCCCAGTATCGCATGCTGGGGAATTGTGAAGTCTGATAATAGGGAGGATAAGTAAGGCCGTTTCTGAAGCTTGTGAAAGAAGATCGATTATTGTTGTCCGAATATCGATCGTATTCCCAGCAAGATCCCATCGGGGGGAGGGAAGGGACAAAGAGTTTGCTAAGGCGGCAATAACGTCTCGTTCATTTCCTAATACTTCCTCAACATCACTTGTATACTCATCTATAATGAGTTAGAAAACAAATTAAATGAAAGTAACCTTCGAGAAATCTGATCGATTTAGGAGTCAGCTGGTGGAATGGAGCACGTGGTGTCCGTTCATTACGTGAGTCATGTCTTTCGGCAGACAAAGGGTCCTTTCGATTTCGTTTTTGCTGTTTCAGGGGAGGCGTTACAGACTCATCGTCCGAGCTGACCAAATCGTGCACTGACTTGCGCTTTCGATCAACAGGAGGGTTGGACCGACTTTCGAACTCGGAAATCACATAATCCAGGAGTTCTTTCTTCCAGTGTTTAGGCATAGGATCTGTTTTACGTAGTAGAAAATCGAAATCACCAGTCGATGACGATTTATTGGCTGGTCTTTCCGGTGCGTCGTCTTCGCTCAGAACCGATTCGTCTGCAACAGGATCAGGGAGAAAAGATTGTGGCGCAATAGGACCGATGTAAATTCTTTTCTCGGAAGTGCCAGTGCTACCGCTTGCAAATCTATCATGAGTTAATCATCAAGAGGATATACCCTTCAAGCTGTCGGAGTCCAAACGTATCAAAGTCGTAGTGACCTGCCAAAGAATGCAAGTCTTTGGCAGAGCCCTGGATCTTGTAGAATTTGAAAATGTGTAACTGTAAGTGTGCAAACGCAGCACGAATCTTGTTTACAACATACTCATGAGATGAATCCTCAAAATCGATGGTTTGAACCATCCCCATTTTTTCAAGGAGCAGCATATCGTTCGTGAGCGGTCTCACCACTTGAGGTGGATTATTCTCGCCATTGTTTGGCGTACATATGAAGGTGAAGGATTTGCTCTTTTGAACTGGCGGTTGTTTCGTCGGCTTTTTGTTCGTGGAACTGCCAAACGATGCCAACATGCGCAAGTCTAGTCCAGGCCGTCTTGGAGGGACTGGAGTAATAACAGTATTTACAGGAAGTGTCCCATTAGATCTATAATCAGTTATTGTTACAGCAATACTTTTGGTACCTGTTCGCAACAATTGAATTGGTTGGAGATTGATTAAAAATATTTGAAGCCGAATGATATGGCTTAAATGAAGCATCCCGTTCTGCAATGGCGGTTCGAGTAACACCCGAAAGGAGAGACGGGCCCGGCGTATCGTATATCCCCGATGGGAGATTCCTCGGCTCAGCTCCTACTATCAATTCCGTTAAAGAGGTTTTATCATACCAGTGGGAGTCAATGACTGTCTATTAAGATCATTGCTTGGATTCGGAATTGTAGCATTTGGAGAACAGTCCCTGAGATGATAATTTGAGTGGTGCTCACAACACTCGCAGCTAAATCGTGACATATTCGCAGGAGGGCTACTCCAAAATGCAAATTCCAAGCATTGGCATTTCTGACAACGACCAAGTTTAATTGTTTCCATCAAGTCAATCGAAAAATACAACAGTATATGTTGTAAGTGGTTCGAGTGAAAAAGTATGGGAAAACTGGAGAATTTTATTGTCTGTTGGCCAGGTCTTAAAGTTTGATGGCAGAGCCGATAACGGGAAATAAATTCAGGGGCACTTTCTTGATTGGCCAGAATTCAGCCCCACCGTCCCACATGGAGTTGCTCATTGACTTAAAAGTCTGCCGCAAAATGCTTGATTAGCTGAAAGTCGGTCACACAGTACCACCGACAGAGGTACCGACTTGTTCAATTTAAAATGAGCTACACACTCTGATTGGCAAATATTATTTTGTGGCACCACACACCGCACACACGCGCCTTCATAAAAATTTGAGAACACATTTAGAGGAAATCGGTACATCTCGCTGCAGATTTCTTTAGCTATCAGGAATCTAAAACGCAACTATTTAACAACCAAAGAAGCGTTTGTAGCACACCTTTGAGTGTCTGTAGCCAGCTTTCAATAATTTAAAAGCTTGGTAAGTGGATGGGTACCCATCCACCGAATGATAAAAGATCCCAAATTAACATTCTGGAAGGAGTGTGTGTGTGCCACAAATTAAAGGCGTTTGGCCAACCAGAGGCCTCGCTGCCCATCATTTATGCAGGCGACGTTTTAAATTGCCCACTTCTTATCTGGCAATTTAACAACGATCCAATCAGAGAGAGACTTGGCATTGCCCCTGAATTTGAACGCAGGCAGCGATGTTGCAGTTTCGTCGGAAACTTGAAAACAAAACAGGAGTTGGACATTCTCAACTAATCTTACAATGCCACCTCATCCGGACGATGGAAGTCCATTCTTTCAATTAGCAAGAGTTGCCATCCAACAAGCGAGTTTTGCAATAGACCAACATCCAGAAGAACGAGAGCGAATCGCGGGACATCACGAACGGATAGAACGATTATTGACAGCTGTTTTACGATTGCAGACACTTCAACCTAATTACATTGTTGGTATCGACGACTGGATACACACAATTACAGATTTACGGACGGCACTAGTGAGACGCCTCGAAATTCTAAATGTACATGATCAGGATATGGGCATGAATTCTGACGACGATGTTATTCCAGCAACAATCAAGCCTTGCATACAAGTTAAAACCGGCGGACGTCCTAAATTCGTCATCGATTGGGAAGTTGTGCTAGCATATCGTCAAATTGGACATCAATGGGTAGAGATTGCAGAATGGCTCGGTATCTCCTCTAAAACATTACGGCGACGTCGCGAAGAAGACAACATTCCTGAGCCGCAACCATTTTCGACAATTACAACTGCAGAGTTGGACCAAATCGTCCTCAATATCATTCAACAAAGCGCTGGTGTCATTGGGTCACAATTCATGCAATCTGCAATACGAGATTTGGGTTTGCGTGTGGAACGTCGACGTATTAGAGAAAGCGTGTCAAGAGTGGATCCACTTGGAAATTACAATCGTTGGGCAACGATGATTCCTCGTTCGGTCTATTCTGTTGCTGGCCCTAATAGTCTTTGGCACATGGATGGAAATTTGAAATTGCGTGACTATGGATTTGTTTTGCATGGAGCGATTGATGGATATTCTCGGTACGTTATATATCTCGAGGCCAATCTCAACAATCGAGCAGAAACTGTTTTGAATGCTTTTTTATGTGGTGTTGAGTCGGTTCAACAAATACCTATCAGAGTCAGAGCGGATAAAGGTGGAGAAAATAGGGACGTTGCATTGTGGATGATTGCAACGCAGGGAGAAAATCGGGGGAGTTTTATCACTGGACGGAGTGTGCACAATCAACGGATCGAACGATTATGGCGCGATGTTAATCGATGGCTAACGTCGTTTCATTTGATTTTTCAGCATTTACATACAATTGGAATCTACGACTCTCACGATCCCATCGATCAGTTTACGATAGCCTTTGTTTACTTACCAATTATACGCCGCAGTTTGTCGAAATTCATCCGCGTTTGGAATCATCACAAATTACGAACTGAAAGATATCGAACTCCAGCTCAATTGTATCTCGATTCCCTGGACATTCATTTACAATTCACTCACTCGTTGTCCCCTACTATCGATTATGCAAATTACGGTATTGATTGGGATGGTCCTTTACCTGCCAACATTTCAGAAGAGGAGGATGGGAACGTTCTTAACTTGACCGGCGTAATCGTAAATCCTGCACCACGACCGATATCAAACATGGATTGGACTGTCCTACAAGATCAATATCATTCATTATTGGAAGGAGTTTTTAGAGAATCAAATGAGGACTGGATGCTGGCAAATCATAATTACGGAGTTGATTTCTATGAAGATATCAGAAATTGGGTTAGAAGTAGACTATAGTAGTAAGAATCGCTATTAAAATAAGTTGTACTCTGACTGCTAAAATACCACCGCATAGGGCAAAGACCGGCATTTGTGACAGTATCCCCCTCCTACGATCGAGAGTCCATGCGAGAGCCAAGTGCCAAAACGACGAACGAAGAACCGAAGGTTGAAAGACGGAAGACGAGGCTGGGGTCGAGATTCTGAGATGGAAGCGATGGAGGGGAACGACGAAGAAGACGACGACCGGAGACGGTGACAAAGGAGAAGTGAAACAGGAGGAGACGACGAAGGAGACAACCCGTGTGGAGGAAAGAGAGCCGCAAGGATTGATGCAGGCCGAGACGAGTGACGATACACCGCTGCCACAAACGCAATACCAAACGCCATACCAAACACAAACATTCCAAATCCATAATCCAACACAGACAGACACCATAGAAATGCAATCCGAAAGGTAAGAGCAATAAAACATAAAACGTGAAACATAAAACATGAAACATAAAACAAAGGAGAACGAGACAGAAGAGAAAGCGGTGGTCCGAGAAGGATAAACCGCGGAAGAAGAGTGATGTCGATCATGATCGAGGGCCGCACAATAGGAAGGAATAGCGTAGGGAAGAATAGCGGGCGATACAATGACGACCGAAGACAGAGGCTCAAGAAATCGACGAAATCGACGAACAGAACAGGAAACTGACGCAACAATCTGGCCATAGTGACGCTATGAAGAGTGAAGAACGATAGGAGCTGCGATGGACAGAGGAAGTCGGATGTCAATCGAGGTGGAGGGATAAGAAGGTGGAGAGGAGAACGATGGTAGAAGAGACCGAGGCTATTAGGAATGAAGGAGCAGGTTGTGCTGCAAGGACCCCGGATCTCGAAAGCGAAGAAAGAAATGCTGAGATAGGAATAAACGGTGATGCTGAGACAAATCCAGGTTGGGCCGGAAAAGATGAAGGCTGAGGCTGAGAAACAGAACAAATAAGGGAGATGAAGACAAGAGAGGAGACCGAGAATCCAAAGGGAGCCATAAATCCGGAGAACGGACGACTACAAGGATCTGGTGAAAAATTGGAAAGACAATGGCGATACTGTGAAGACATAGACGAAGACGAACAGTAGCCGATTGACAGGAAATGATGACAGAGCTCGAAGGTTGTGGACACGATAGGCGAGAGAGACTGATACAGGAGACTGGCCGAGACGGAAGATGGAGGATAAAAAGTGACGTTTTGCTGGGACCTTCAACAACCCATGGTGACGTAACACCTAGACAACCAGGGCCACGAATCAAACCTGCAATGAGGGACGCAGCAAGAAACCCCAAACGGAAAGGAGACAGGAAACCAGAACAGTCGAGAAAGGATGTCGAAGCAACAAACGAGGTGGAAGGATGAATGGAGGAAGACATAGAGGATGCATAATGCGTAGGAACGAAGATGGATAAAAGGGACGACAGGTTGAGCCGAGATAATCGATTGGCGAGAAGACAGGAAAGCCGAGACCGAGGATAAGAATAGCTGACGTGGGTTGAACCATAGAACGTGCTATGTGCGCACTTGAAAGCAGGGACAAGAAACGAGAATAAAATAATGCGTAATCAAGAGCTCACCGCAAGAAGCCAGAAGGAGAGTGTTAATGAATGGAGACAACCAAGATGCTGCCTATAGGTGAGGCACACCGTCTGAATCCAGCATGAATCCAGGCTTAAATGAACCCATCAGACGTCAGCCATAGGTGAACGTCAAGACGTCGGCGAGAGCGCCGGGGAGAGAGAATGAACGGTCGGAGAGAAGGTGAGGGAGGAGAAGGTAAAGGTGAAGGTGGGAATAGAATAGAATTGCATTAACAACACGGATTCGACGTGCATGTTGAACAATTGCAGAGGAGAGACGGCCGAAAGGGCGAGAAAGATGAACTTGAAATAATAGAAGTGTCGAGAACGGTCGCGCATACGTCCGTGTAGGGAACGTACATAAGAGACGACATTGAGAAATGTGAATAGAACCAGAGGGGGCACTGAGAGGGAACTGAGAAGTATTAAAAGTAGACGGAAATGGAGTACGAGGGTACATTGACGAAGGCGAGGTGATAAAAGTTGAAAATTGCCAGACGGAAATGCGGGAAAACGGAGGTAAAGACGAAGGACGGATTAGAGCGTATCAACGATATTGTAAGGAATTAGACATTGAAGATATCGAGACGAGTACGAAGG
>Ga0209038_10000360_pt1 | contig 14291 bp, 9 predicted proteins | sample BogFormECP03_OM3_FD_188237 | JGI IMG/M metagenome (GOLD analysis project Ga0209038, IMG submission 188237) | Bog forest soil microbial communities from Calvert Island, British Columbia, Canada - ECP03_OM3 (SPAdes) (version 2) | ecosystem: Environmental > Aquatic > Freshwater > Wetlands > Bog ...
GACGGCGAATTCAGGTTTGCCTCTCACGGCCGCCCCGTTAAAGGGGATTGCGGTGGGCGCTCCCATAACATCTTACGAGCGCGGCGCGTGCGTTTTCGATTTTGATGGCGATGGGCGTCCGGACGTTTTTCTCGTCAATGCCATCGGCAACGGGCACGCCGCGCTGTATCGAAATGCTGGCGGCGGCAAGTTTATTGATGTCACGCGCGCATCCGGGATTGATATTCACGAAGCCGGGATCGGGTGCGCTGTCGGAGATTACGATAACGATGGGTGGCCCGATCTTGCGGTTAGCTTCATCGGGCGCGTGGCGCTTTATCGCAATCAGGGCGATGGCACATTTCGCGACGTGACGGCGACTGCAGGAATTAAGGCGCCTGGCATGGCGATGGGGATGACTTTCGTGGATTACGATCACGATGGCGATCTCGATCTGTACGTGACGCAGCGGCCGTGGGCGCAGGATTTCCGGAATTCTGGGGAAGTTTCGGATTTGCTTTGGCGGAATAATGGGAACGGCACATTTACTGATGTCACGGCGGAGACGGGCCTCGGCGCGCGGCCTGGTGCATTGGGGGCGATCGCCTCGGACATCAACAACGATCGCGCGATCGATTTCATTGTGACTGGCGTGCCGGATGGGCCGCCGGCGGCGTTTTTCAATCGGCGCGAAGGGGCTTTCGAAAAGCGGGAGATGTGGCCGAGCGAAACGCCGGGGCAGAGTGCAGGAATCGCGACGCTCGACTTCGATAAGGACGGCTGGATCGATGTGGCGCTTACGCATGGCGTCGCGCCGGGAATTTCTCTGTGGCGGAATGATGGCGGAAAAAAATTCATTCCAGTGAAACTGCCGGATCTCGGTTGGAAGCGCGGCTGGGGAATTGCGGCGGTTGACTACGACAATGATGGATGGATTGATCTTGTGGCTGTGGGTGCAGATGACTCGGGCGGACGGATTGCGCTGCTGCGCAATGAGGGCCCGGCAGGATTCCGCGATGTGACCAAAGATGTCGGGCTCGACAAGCTTGCCTTGAAAAATCCGCGGGCGGTAATTCCGTTTGATTTTGCGGGCGATGGCTCCGTCGGACTGCTGATCACGCAGCTCGGCGCGCCGCCGCTGCTGCTGCGCAACGTAGGCGGGAATAAAAATAACTGGCTGGAACTGACACTTAGGGGCGCGAACGACAATAAATCTGCGATTGGCACAAAGGTCGAGGTATTCGCTGGGGCCATGCGCCAAAAGTTCGAGATCACCGGCGCATCGGGATATCTGAGTCAAGGGCCACTCGATCTCCACGTTGGGCTCGGCGCGGAGACGGAAGCGGATGTGGTGCGCATGCTTTGGCCCACCGGCGTGCTGCAAGACGAAGTGAAACTGGCCGCGAACCAGCGCAAAGAAATCAGCGAAATTGACCGGCGCGGCAGCTCCTGCCCGATTGTCTTCGTGTGGAATGGCTCGCGCTATGAATTCCTTGCGGACATGATTGGGCCGGGCATTGTTGGGCATTGGATCGCGCCGGGCCAGCGCGACGTTCCCGATCCGGATGAATATCTCAAGGTGAGCGGCTCGCAAGTGGCTTTGCGCGATGGACGCATCAGTTTCCGCATGCTCGAGCCGATGGAAGAGCTCGATTATCTCGATCGCGTGCGGCTGCTGGCCGTGGATCATCCGTCCGATGTCGAGGTCTATCCGAATGAATATTTCGCTAGCAACCCGCCTTTCCCTGAATTCAAAGTGATCGCCAGCCGTGCGGCGCATCCGCCGGCCGGGGCCTGGGACGATCGCGGGCGCGACGTGCTGCCGCTGCTGCTCGAGCGCGATCGCACATACGTCATGGATTTCCCGGAAGCGCCGTATCAAGGATTCGCGCAGATGCACACGCTTACGCTCGATCTCGGCGAATGGGATTCCTCGCGGCCGCTACGTTTGCTGATGGACGGCTTCACCGATTATTTCACCGCGAATTCGATGTACGCCGCATGGCAAGCCGGGATGCAGCCAATCGCGCCCTATGTTGAAGCGCAAGACGCATCCGGCAAGTGGACGCGCGTGATGGACGACATGGGCTTCCCTGCCGGCCTGGCCCGCACGATGATCGCCGATCTCACCGGGAAGCTACCGCCGGGCGCGCGCCGCATTCGCATCAGCACCAATCTTAAAATTTATTGGGATCGCATCCGCGTGGACAATTCGCCGGCAGATATCGCTTATAAGCTCAGCGAAGTACCGTTGGCCGGCGCTCGGCTCGATTTCCGCGGCTATCCGGAAGTGATCGAGGGAACGCCGAAAAACGACATCCGCTACGTTTATGAAAACGTAAGCCGCACGGGCCCCTACACGCGCCAAGTCGGAAATTATACGCGCTACGGCGACGTCACGCCGCTCTTGGAGAAGACCGACGAGGAATATGTAGTGTACGGCTCGGGCGATGAAGTGTCGGTGGAGTTCGATGCTTCACGCCTAGCGCCGCCGCGACCCGGCTGGACGCGCGACTATTTCTTCTATGCCGACGGCTTCGCCAAGGATATGGATTTCTACGCGGCCCACGGCGACACGGTAGCACCGCTGCCCTTCCACACGCTCGTGCCCTATCCTTATCCGGCTGGAATCGGCTACCCGATGGACGCCGAGCACCTGCGCTACTGGCTCGAATACAACACGCGGCCAGTCAGCGGCCCGGCTGGCTCGCTGTTTCAGTTCCAATATCCCCACTGATGCTTCCTTCCGACGGACGCAGTCCCGCGATTCGGTGAGAGGGAACTCCGCCTTGGTCGTGGCGGAGCCGCGGCATCACGGTGGCAGCCCCTGAATTTATTCGGGGGAGGAGCGCTTCAGCGCTCCGAAACAGACCCGTTTTGACGATGCGCTTCAGCGCTGGGCCCTTTTGAGGCAGCTCATCGTGCAGCTTCCGAAGGTGCTTTGGAATCCAATCTCGAAATTAGGACGCTACCGCTAGCCTCCGTGAATAGCCGCGATTGCCTCGCTCCTGCTACAATGGTAATTTCAACGAATCCATAGGCATACGGGAGCGCAGCGGTGCGTCCCGCTTATACATGGAACCACGAGAGGCTCTGACCCCTACTGAGAATCGCGCGAATGGCGCCGGGGCTGCGGGTGTGCCCGGGCGGCACGTAACGTTTTGGCGCGTCGAGGGGAGCCTGCTGAACCTAACGGCGGTGCGCCCGGTGGGCTTTTTTGCCTGGAACGCGCAGAGCTTTCTTGAGCGCTGGGGCCGACGCGGCGCCATGGGCTTGCTGGCCGTGGCGCGGCCTTTCCTCTACCTCACCAACCGGGTGGTTGCTACGCGGCTGCTGCATACGGTGCTGCGCGGGGTTAGCAAGGATCGCCTGGACTTGCTGGGCGAGGAGTACTTTGAATACTTCTTTAAGCCGCGGTTGAAGCCGGCTGGGGTCGCGAAGCTGCGCGAAGCTGTTGCTGGCGGCGAGCGGATTGTGCTGGTGAGTCAGGGGCTGGACCACATCATGGGCCCGTTGGCTCGGCACTTGGGGATCGAGAGCTTGATCGCCAATCGCCTGGAGTTTCGCGACGGAACGGCTACTGGGCGATTGCTCGAGCCCATCATTCGCCCGCGCGGGGCGCTGGCCAAATTATCCGGGCATCAGCCGGACGGACGGATTTCCCGCGAGGCCTTGGCACGGGATCTGGGATTCGGAAAAAATCCTGCCATTCTGGATGACGCCGTCCGCCCGGCGATGCGGACCACGCCGCGCATGACCATTCCGGTGGTCGATTACCCGCAGGGGCGCGCTACTAAGCAGCTCTCGGTGCACGCTTCACTGGCGGGAAAGAAAATTTTGCTGATCGGCGGGACGGGGTTTATCGGCAAGGTCTGGCTGGCGAATTTGCTCACGGATTTGCCGGAAATTGGGAAGGTTTTCGTGCTGGTGCGGCGGAATCGCTCGACGACTTCGCTCGAACGATTTCAGAAGGTGGTGGAGACGTCGCCGGTTTACGGGCCGCTGGCAAAACGGCACGGGGCGGGCTTTGCCGAATTTCTTCGCGAACGCGTGGAGATTGTGGAAGGCGATATCACCAAGCCTGGGCTTGGAATGGTGCCTGAGACGCGCGCGGAACTTGCCGCGTCGCTCGATCTGATCGTCAATAGTTCCGGGCTCACCGATTTCAATCCAGATTTGCGCGATGCGCTTTCCTCGAACGTAAATGCGGTGGCGCATTTGCTCGATTTCCTGGGCGAGTGCCGCCATGGCGCGCTGCTGCATCTTTCTACCTGCTACGTGGCGGGCCAGCGCGATGGCCGGATCCACGAAATCGCGGCGCCGAATTACAATCCCGCGGGCATCGCTGGATTCGACGCGGAGCAGGAATGGCATTCGCTCGAGAATTTTATTCGCGAGACTGAAGCGCGCTCGGAAAGCGCGGAAGTGGCCGAGGAGTTGCGCAAGCAGGCGCTGGGCAAGGAACATGCCGCGAAGGATTTGCACGGCGTGGCGCTCGAAAATCAGGTGCGCAAAAACCGGCTGCGCTGGATTCGCCAGACGCTGACTGAGGCGGGAACGCGGCGCGCGAACGAGCTCGGTTGGCCGAACACTTATACGCTCACGAAAAGCCTCGCTGAATCGCTGATCGTGAATTTCGTGCGGCGATCGCCGCAGACTTCCGTGGCGATTGTGCGGCCGGCGATCGTGGAATCGTCGATCCGGCAGCCGTTTCTTGGCTGGAATGAGGGCATCAACACTTCGGCTTCGCTTTCTTATTTGCTCGGCACTTATTTCCGGCAGTTGCCGACGAACGAGCGCAAATGCCTCGATATCGTGCCCGTGGATCTGGTCTGCCGCGGGATGACTTTAGTTTCCGCGGCGTTGATGGCGGGCTGCCATGAGGCCGTTTATCAAATTGCGTCGTCGGTGACAAATCCCTGCGATATGGGCCGCTCGATTGAGCTGACCGGCTTGGGCCATCGCCGCCATTACCGGGCGCAAAATGGATTGAAGCATCGCATCAAACTGAAATTCGATGCGATTCCCGTATCGAAGGCGCGCTACGAAACCCTTTCGGCGCCGGCGCAAAAGGCGATTGTGCAGGCTATTCAGCGGGGCGTCGAGCCATTCGGATTCCAGATGCCCACGCTGGCGCGTCGGGAGCGCGAGCTCGATAAAGTTACCAAGCTCATTGCGCTGTTCGAGCCTTTCATTCTGCATAACGATCATATTTTCGAGGCTGCGAATATCGAGCGGCTGTCGGCGTCGCTTGCGGCTGAGGAACGCGCTGAGTTCAGTTACGATGTGCGCGAACTCGATTGGTGGAATTATTGGATCAACGTGCACATTCCGGCGCTGCGCAAGTGGTGCTATCCTCTCATCGAAGGACGCGCTCCAGAAGCGCTGCCGCGGCGTTCTGTGCGTCTCGCGCCCGATGGCGGCGGCTCGAATTCGCCGGAATCGGACGGGGATGCCGCGCGACGGGCGGCGCCGGCCGCGTCTTGAACACCCAACCACTGTGGCTATTTTCCTGACCGGCTCGACGGGATATATCGGGGCGCACGTTCTGGCGAATTTGCTGGTGCGCTCGGGTGAGAAATTCAATTTGCTGGTGCGCGCCCGCGACGATGACGAAGCGCGGCAGCGGCTTTGGCGCGCGGTGCAGATTCATCTCGATTTTCCGCGCTTTCGCGAGTGGCTGGATTCGCGCGTGACGTTCTATCGCGGCGATTTGACTGGCTCGCGATTTGGGCTGGACGATAGTTCGTACGCGCAGTTGGTTCGCACAACCGATTCCGTAATTCATTGCGCTGCCTCACTCAATCGCAAATCCGAGAAAGCCTGCCTCAACGTAAATCTGCGAGGCACTTTGCAAGTGATTCAGGTGGCGTCGCGCGCCGACGCTGATCATGGCTTGCGGCGATTCAGTCACGTGAGCACCGTCGCTGTGGCGGGAATGCGCAGCAATGAAGTGGTGCAGGAAGATACGGCGATTGATTGGGACCGCTCGGACTACGATCCCTACGCGCGCACCAAGAAATTCTGCGAGCACATGGGGCGCGAGCTGCTCCCGAATGTTTCCAAATTATTCTTACGTCCGAGTATTGTGCTGGGCGATAGCCGCCGTCCTGAAACCACGCAATTCGACATGGTGCGCGCGTTTGTTTTTCTGGCGGGGCTGCCGATGCTTCCCTTCCGCCCGAACGATCAGCTCGATATCGTTCCAGTGGATTACGTCGCCGATGGAATTTCCACGTTGCACATGAAGGAAAAGCCCGCGCACGAGATTTATCATCTGGCTTCGGGAACAGGTTCCGAAACGTTTCAGCAACTCACCGAGGCGCTCTCGGAGGCGCAGGGAAAACGCGGGCCAATTTTTATGCCAGGTCTCGAAGGCCCTTCGACGCGCATGGTGAATTCGTTGGCGCGACGATCCGGGAAAGTCGGCGGCATCGCCACGCTGCTCAAAGTTTTTCTGCCTTACCTGGTTTGGAATACGGTTTTCGATAATTCGCGCATCGCGGCTGAGTTGGGACGCAAGCCCGAGCCATTTTCGAAATATTGCTTCGGCTTGCTGCGATTCAGCCGCGAGAATAATTTTCAGTATCGCTATCAGGATTGGCCCGGGGCGGCAGCTTCTTCGGCGGCTGTGGCGCCCTCGTCCGCGGGTTCGACGAGGAATTCCCGCGCATGAGCGATGTGGCCCTAGCTGCCTGGGTTAGCGCGATGATCGATACGAAGAAGTTTGCGTGGATGCTTGGATCGGGCGAGGCCTGGCGACCGGGCGAGAAGCTCAAATTGCTTTTCGCAGGGTACAACGGGACGCGAAATACTGGATCGGACGTGCGCGTCGAAGAAATTCTGCGGCAAGTGCGGCGCATTTTCGATCCTGCGAATCTTTCGCTTTCCGTGATGACTCAGAATTTCGAGCTCACGCGCGGTTATTTTGGGGACGCGCGACAGCTGCATCTGCCCGATGTTTATCCGCCGTTTTTGGCGCGAGAGGTGCCCCGCCATGATGGTGTGATAGCTTGCGAAGGCTCGATGTTCAAGAGCAAATTCGCGAATGCCCTCACCATAATGATTATCGGCGCGCTGGGTATTGCTGCGGCGGAGAATAAACTCAGCGTCGGATATGGGGCCGAAGCCGGCGAGATGGATCCTTTTGTCCAGCGGATGTGCCGGCGATATTGCCGCGATTCCTTTATCATCACGCGAAATCCTGAGTCGCAGGAGGTTCTTGGGAAACTCGGTATCTCGACCGAGTTGGGAACCGACACAGCTTGGACGTTCGAGCCCCATCCGTCTGAATATGGACGCAAAATGCTGCACGAGGCCGGCTGGGATGGTCGCGCGCCAATTCTCGCCGTGTGTCCCATTCATCCTTTTTGGTGGCCGGTGAAGGCGTCGATTGCGAAGCGCGTGGCGCACCTTACAACGGGCGCTTACAAAGACAGCTACTACCGCACGATTTATTTTCATCGCTCCGGCGCGGATGTGGATGCGGCATTTGAGAAATATTTATCTGCGATGGGGCGAGCGATCGAGCGTTACCGTCGTGACCGGCCGCTGTTTACGGTTCTAGTGGCGATGGAGCAGCTCGATCGGCGCGCATGCGAGCGGCTGGCCCCGAAAATCGGCGGCGCACCGATTTTTTCTTCCGACCAGCTTGACATGTATGAGCTGGTGAGCGTGTTGCGTTGCTGCGATCGCTTGGTTTCATCGCGCTATCACGCGATCGTAACTTCGATGCCGGCGGGCATGGTTTCTGCGGGCGTGACCATGGACGAGCGCATCCGCAATTTGATGCACGAGCGCGGGCACGATCATCTTTCGCTGCGCGTGGATGATCCGGACCTCGAGGAGAAACTGGTGATCGCGATGCACGCGCTCGACCGCGACGAGGATGCGATCCGCGATGCCATCGGGCGCACAGTAATCAAGAATCTGCAATTAATGGCGCGCATGGGAACGTATCTCGAGGCGCATCTGGCGCGGCAATATCCGGAATTTCCGATTCGTGGCGGACGGCGCAGTTGGGAAGAATATTTGCCGCAGCTCAGTCCGGCGCTGGAGCAATTGGCGGAAGCTCGCTGCTAAATGAACTTTCTCGAAAATATTTTCGAGCGATTGAAGTCGGCCGGCAATGTGGCTGTGTTGCAGGAAATTCATCCGTCGCGTGTCGATGGCGTTTCGGGGAACGAACTTCTAGCGCGGGTGGCGCAGGCGCGCGCATTCATTGTTAGCACAGGACTGAAAAGCGGCGATCGCTGCGCGCTGCTCGGAGCGAACGGTATCCACTGGGTTGCCATCGATCTTGCGTTGTTGGCTGAAGGCATCACCGTAGTGCCGCTGTATTCTCGCCAGGCGCCGTCCGAACTCGTGACGATGATGAAGGATTGTTCGCCGGCGCGATTGCTTTGCGCGACTTCGGAGTTGCGCGATTCGATTACCGCGGTGTGGCCCGCACTTCCTCCAACCACGCTTTTCGTCGAAGTCTTCTCGCGGGACGCGAACGGAAGGGCTGGTTTCGCGGACGGAGAAGCATCAAAACAAATCGACGCCAAGTTGCTCAACCTAGTTGACCCAATCACGATCATCTACACCTCCGGTACCTCTGGCGAACCAAAGGGCGTGATGCTTACCGCTGGGAATCTTAACCACATCGTTCCTTGCACGACTGCGCGGCTGGATCGCCTGATGGCCATGTACCCAAAGCAGTTGCGCCCCGAGCAGATCTTTCACTATGCACCGCTTAGTTTCGCGGCGTCCTGGCTCATTCTGTTGACTGCACTCTCGCGGAACTCGGTGTTCTCGCTCTCCACTGATCTGGCACGGCTAGCCGATGAAATGAAAGTGGTCAAGCCGGACTATTTTTTGAACGTGCCTACGCTGCTGGAGCGGATCCGCGGACGAATCGAAGCGCAAATGGCGGAGCGCGGCGGGGTAATCGCGGGGCTGTTCAATCGGGCCAAAGCCGCATTCGCGCGCAAGCAGAGCGGTGCGCGAGGAGCTGCCGACGCACTGTGGCTCGGTCTGGCCAACGCGATTTTGTTCCGAAAGATTCGCAGGGCGATCGGGCCGAATCTGAAGGCGCTGATTTGCGGTTCGGCGCCGCTGGCGGTGGAAACGCAGCGATTTTTTATGATGCTCGGCATTCCGGTTTTGCAGGCTTATGGGTTGACGGAGACAACTGGCATTTGCACGTTGGATGATCCGCAGAATTACGCGCCCGGGTTTGTAGGGCCGGCGATTCCGGGGATCGAAATGAAAGTTGGCGAGAATAGCGAGATCCTGGTGCGCGGACCGAATGTGTTTCCTGGATATTGGGAGCGCCCTGAGGCGACGGGAAAGGCGCTCGAGGGCGGATGGTTTCACACCGGGGATCAGGGCGAGGTGAATGCTGAGGGAAATTGGCGGATTATCGGGCGGGTGAAGAATCTAATCATATTGAATTCGGGACACAACATTGCGCCTGAGCCGATTGAGGAAGAATTGAAGAAGCTTGTGCCCGCGGCTGAGCATGTGGTGCTTGTGGGCAATAATCGCAGCTATCTGGCCGCGATTTTTGCTTCGGGCGCCGGATCTGCAAATGGATTGCACTCCGAAACGGCGCAGCAAGCTGTCGATCGCGTGAATCAGTCTTTGCCGCATTACCGGCAGATTCGGGCGTTTTGCATTTCGGCGGAGCCATTTTCGATCGAGAATGGATTGCTTACGGCCAATGGTAAACTGAAACGGGACGCGATCAGCGAGAGGCTTCGCGAGCCGATCGAGGAGCTTTTCCGGAAGAAAACAGGATGAGAGATTTTCGCGCCACGACGATGTCTTGGGGATTGCGCAACGGTTGCGTCGAACTGGCGCTGCACCGGCCGCCTTACAACGAGATTGGCTCGGAATCGTTGGTGGAATTTGAACGGTTTATTGCCGAGCTCGAGACGGTTTTCGGCTCGGCGCATGCGTTGATCATCCATAGCGAGTTGGGACCGGGATTTTGCGCGGGCGCGGATTTGCGGGAGTTGTTCCGGCGCTCGCAGGAAGTGGCGCCGGACGCGCGCCTGACGGAGCTGCGGGAATTTTTGCAGCGGATCCATCGAGTCTTCAACCGGATTGATGCTGCGCCTTTGACGACGATTGCCGCAGTGCACGGCGTGGCGTTTGGCGGAGGATTTGAGCTGGCTTTGGCTTGCGACCTAATTATTGCGGACAAAATGGCGCGGTTTTGTTTTCCGGAATTGCGGCTGGGGTTGATTCCTGGCTTTGGCGGAATTCCGCGATTGAAACGCGATGTGGGGAATGCGGTGGTGCGCGATTTGCTTTTGACGGGGCGCAGCTTCAACGCCACTCGGGCCCATGGTGTTGGGATTGTGAGCCAGGTGGTTGCTGAGGGTGAAGCTTTGCGGGCGGCCCGAGCTACTGCTGCGCAGCTTGCTAAATTTGATCGCGCTACAGCGATTGCTGCTAAGAGATTTATCAAGCCGATTCCGGAAGAGGAATTGCGGCAGGAGATTGAGATTTTCTGCGACTTGTTCATGCATCCTGCGGTGGAGGCGGGGTTGCGAAAGTTTGTGGAGTCTGAGGATCCTTTGCCTTATTTGCCGTAGGGGATGCCGCCCTAAGGGGCGCCGCTACGAATTCTATGGCGAATTTACACGAAACTACTGAGGCGATCTTAGTTTTAGCGGCACAGCACTTCTCTGTGCCGCGGGCGCAGCTTTCCGCTAACGATGATTTTTTTAAGACGCTGGGGATTAATAGCTTGCAGGCGCTGGATCTTCTGACGCGCGTGGAAAATCATTTTCACATCGAATTGCCCGATTACGAATTGCAGGGCGTCACCGACTTCCGCACTTTGGCCGAGCGAATTCAAGCGCGCCTGTGATGTTGGACCTCACTTGATGCTGGACCTCAGCCGTTATTCCTGCCTTGGTGAAGCACTTCGCGATGCGCTCGAGCGCTGGCCGGACGAAATTTGCCTGATCGAAGCGGATCGCGACCGGGAGAATTGCCGGCTGACGTACCGGCAATTCAAAGAGGCAGCGCTGCCTTTGGCTGCCTGGCTTCAAGAATTTGGCTTCGCGCCCGGTGGCCGCGCAGCGATCATCATGACCAATCAGTCGAAATGGCTGATTTCGGCTTATGCGATTTTTTATTGCGGCGGGGTGCTGGTGCCGCTGGACTATAAATTGACGCCCGTTGAGCAACTGCAGTTGCTGGCTCATTCGCGCGCGGAAGTGCTGATCGTTGAATATCATTTGTGGCGGTCCATCGCGCAGGCCGCCGATTTTGCGAAATTGCACACGAAGACAATCCTCGTGACTGAGGCCCCCGCGGGCGCTGATCTTTTTGGCGCGCGGCGGTGGGAGGAAGCGAACGCTGCGGGCGAGCCTCGTTTCGAGATGCGCAAGCGCGGCGATCCGGCTTGCATCGTTTATTCGTCGGGAACTGGCGGGCGACCTAAGGGATGCGTTCTCACGCACGAGAATTATCTCGAGCAATGCACGTCGCTGACGGCGCTTTATCCTTTTTGGCCGGGCGTGCGTTATCTAAGCATTTTGCCCACGAACCATGCGATTGATTTCATGGTGGGATTTATCGGGCCGTTTACTTGCGGCGCGGCGGTAGTGCATTTGCGAACGCTTCGGCCGGAGTACATTCGCGAAGCGTTCACGCGCTATAAGATCACTTACATGACGCTCGTTCCTATGGTGCTGAAAAATCTTGAGCGCGGGCTGCGGGAGCGATTTGCGGCGCTGCCGGGTACGAAGCGGCGCGTTCTGAATTTTTTAATCGGCGCGAATCGGACTTTCACGCGGCGCCGGCCTAATACGCGATTGAGCCGAGCGCTTTTGGGCGACGTTCACAAGGCGTTCGGCGGAGAATTGCGGGCGCTGTTCGTCGGGGGCGCATTCACAGAACCCGCCACGCTGCAGTTTTTCTACGATCTGGGAATTCTGGTCGGGAATGGTTATGGCTGCACGGAAGCTTGCACTGTCAATACATTGAACGATTTCAAGCCATTTCGCGCGGACACTGTAGGTAAGGCGTTGCCCGGCGTGGAAGTGAAAATCTTGAAGCCCGATGCTGACGGGATTGGCGAAGTGGCCGTGCGCGGGAAGAATGTGATGTCGCACTATCTTGACGATCCGGAAATGACTGCGGAAGTCCTGGTGGACGGCTGGCTGCTGACCGGGGATCTGGGCCGCCTGGATGCATCGGGGCACCTGCAACTTTTTGGGCGCAAGAAAAACATGATTGTCACTGAAGAGGGCAAAAACATTTATCCGGAAGATATCGAGAATGTTTTTGAGGGACTGCCAGTGAAGGAATTCAGCGTGTTTGCGGCGAACTATCTTTGGCCGCAACGGACGATGGTGGGTGAGCAGCTTTTGATTGTGGCGCACCCTGAGGAAGGGCGGGCGATTGATGAGCAGTTGCGCGCGGAGATTGCATCTCGCAATCGGAGGCTTTTGAATTACAAACGCATCAGCGGAATCGTGCCGTGGACACGGGATTTTCCGCGAACTGCATCTATGAAAATTAAGCGGAACGTGTTGGCGGATGAGATTCGCGCGGGCCTGGATCGCAGCGCTGTGCTGCCGCTATGAACGAACGGTTTCTCGCCATCGTGAATCCGGCCGCGGGCGGCGGGCGCTCCGGCAAGCTCGCGGCGCAGACGCTCGCCGAATTGATGGCGAAGGGCGTCGATTGGGAGAGCCGCGAGACTCATGCTGCCGGAGACGCTACGCGGATTGCGCGCGAGGCTTATCGCGAAGGCTGGCGAAAATTTATCGCGGTCGGTGGCGACGGCACATCCTACGAAGTGGTCAATGGACTTTTTCCCGAGTGTCTCGGCGGCGAGCGGCCGGCGCTTGGATTTCTACCGCTAGGCACCGGAAATTCCTTCTTAAAAGACTTCACGCAAAATGGGGCGGCTGGAGCGGCCGAGGCAATCGTTGCGGAACGCAAACGACGCTGCGACGTGATGCGGCTGGTTTATAAGGGCGGGGAGCTCTATTACATCAATCTGCTCACTTTAGGATTTGCGGCCGATGTTGCTGCTGCCACTAACCGGCGATTCAAGAAGTTCGGCGAGGCGGGATATATTCTCGGTGTGTTGACTTGCTTGGCGCGGCTTGACCGGCGGCCTTTTCCGCACCGCGTCGATCCGAATAAAGAGCATGACCGGCGACGGTGCCTTTTTTTGGCGTTCAATAATAGCCGCTTTACCGGCGGCAAGATGATGATCGCGCCCAACGCTGCTACGGATGATGGCTTGCTCGAATATGTGCGTTGGGGGCCGATCGGGCGGCTGGGATTGCTGCGGAATTTGCCCACGCTTTTTGATGGTACGCATATCGAGCATCCCTTGGCTTCGCGGGCGGCGGTGCAGCGCGTCGAGTTTGATCTGGACCGCCCAGTGATCGTAATGGTCGATGGCGAAAGTCTGGAGCTGCAGCTTCGCAGCATCGAGGTTCTGGCCGGCGCGCTGGATGTTTACGTATGAAGAGTGCCTGGCTTGCCGTGCGGTCGGCCGTTCTGTGGGTTTTGAGCGGCCTTCATTTTTTTGTGGTTGGTACTTTTTTGATTTTGCTCGCGATTTTCGTTGATCCGCGGAAGAACGATTGGCCGCAGCGCGTTTTCTTCCGCAATATTTTACGGATCGCCGGCGTGAAATTTGAAGTGCGGCGGGCAGCGGGCTTCGATCCTCAGAAGACTTCGATCTTTATTTGCAATCACGTGGATTTGTTCGATCCGTTCGTGATTTATTCGGCGATTCCGCAGTTTGTCCGCGGATTTGAATTGGAATCGCATTTTAAGATTCCGGTTTATGGCTGGATGATGGGGCGATTTGGGAATGTGCCGGTGCCGGATGTGCCCAGCCGCGGCGGGCTGGAGGAAATGATGCAGCGGGCTAAGGTGGCGCTGGATTCCGGGATTAGCTTGATTGCTTTTGCGGAGGGCTCGCGGACTCGCGATGGGCATGTGGGGCCTTTTCGCAAGGGGGTTTTTAACATTGCGCAGAGGTTTGGGACGCCGATTGTGCCGATGAGCATTTTGGGTTCATTTGAATTTTTTCGCACTGGGAATTGGATGCTGCATCCAGGAAAAATTACCGTGATTCTGCATGACACGATTGATACGACAGGGATCGGAAGAGATGAAGTTGACGCTCTGCGCGATCGCGCGCACGAAATTGTTTCAGCGCCAGTGGAGCAATTTATGCGCGAGCAACAGCAGCCGGTCGAATAACGAAACAGAAGAGAGGACGCGCTACGTCAGCGGCGTACTGGCTTCCGGTAAGGTGCGGCCAGCGCGTAGTTCTTGCC
>Ga0209038_10000361_pt1 | contig 14284 bp, 8 predicted proteins | sample BogFormECP03_OM3_FD_188237 | JGI IMG/M metagenome (GOLD analysis project Ga0209038, IMG submission 188237) | Bog forest soil microbial communities from Calvert Island, British Columbia, Canada - ECP03_OM3 (SPAdes) (version 2) | ecosystem: Environmental > Aquatic > Freshwater > Wetlands > Bog ...
TGATGCGGCAGGCTTCCTCGGTGGAGACGTTGAGCGGCTTGGCTACGGAGTCGGCGATGGTCTTGCGGGCGAGGTCGAGGTCAATTGATTTTGTTCCTCCTAGAAAATATTCCGGATTTATGAGACCCGCGGCAACGAACGCGTCGGTTAGCGTGGGTTGATCGCCGCCTAGGCCGTAGCAGGAGGGGCCCGGGTAGGAACCCATGCTTTCGGGGCCTAGCTGCACGTCTGGTTTCGTTGCGTGCGTCATCGGCTTGACGATGCTGCCGCCGCCTAGCGCGATGGAATGCAAATCGGGGAGAGAGATGGCGACGGGGATGCCGAAAAAATCGGAGGGCTTGCGATAAATTGGTTCGCCGTTGCGCAGGACGCTGACTTTTGCTGTCGTGCCGCCGATGTCCATGGCGACGACGTCGTTGAAGCCGTAGGCTTTTGCGAGGTAGGCGCTGGCGTGGATGCCGAGGATGGGGCCGGACTCGATGGTGTCTATCGCTTTGGTCTTGGCGATTCCGGCGACGCCGCCATTGATGTGGCTGACCAGAAATGTGCCGGTGTATCCGGCGGACTCGCGGAGCTCGTCCTCGGCTTTGAAGAGGGTGGCGGCTAGCGCGCCGTGGGTATAGGTATTGATGAGCGCGGAATAGGTGCGGGTGCGATCTTCGGCGGATTTGGAAATGTCGCTGCCGGCAAGAACCGGGACGGAGCCTAGGAAATGATCGGGATATTGCTGGTCAATGGTTCGCTTGATCGCAATTTCGCGGCGGGGATCGCGATGGGAATCCTGCAGGCTGACGCAGATGCGGCGGACTCCGCTTTCGAGGAGCTTGCGCGCGGCGTTCATGATTTCGAGTTCATCGGCGGAGGGGCTGAGGCCGATGACATCGTGCTGGGAGATGAGGCGATCGAGGACGCTGCTGCGGGGGTCGGGGCCGTAGAGATCGAGTTCGTGACCTTTTGAGACCAGGAGGCCTATGCGCGGACCGCGGGATTCGGCTAGGACGTTGGAGGTGATGGTGGTGGACCAGCGGATTAGCTCGACGTGTTCTAGAAATTCTTTGGTGTCTGGGAAATTTCGTTTCGCGGCTGCTTGCGAGAGGCAGTCGAAGAGGCAGACGGTCAGGTCGTGCGGAGTGGTGTCCACTTTGACGCAGAAGGATTCGTCCGCGTTGGTGAAGAGGGCGTCTGTTAGAGTGCCGCCGACGTCAATGTCTACAGTCCACACGAGGGCCTCACGCGGGTTGCAATTTCAAATTTTTCAGCAACTCGGTTGAATGCATGGTCCATCCGAAGAATGATTCCACGTTGAATAGGGTGGCTGCTTGCTGCTTCGCGTCTCCTGCGGGCATGGTGCCGTCGGCGAGGAGGATCGGCCAGTAATCCAGGAAGAAAGCATCGCGCAGAGTGGATTCGACGCAGACGTTGGTGGCGATGCCTGCGAAGAGCAGGAATTTAATTCCGCGCATGCGGAGCAGGGAGTCGAGCGTGGTGCCGGCAAAGCCGCTGTAGCGCGTTTTGATGACGACGAGGTCGTTGGGTTGGGGCGCGAGCTCGTCCACGATGGCGAAATCCCAGGTGCCTTCGGTGAGGATTTTCCCTTTTAGTTCGGGGCGCGCGTGCATCAGGCACATGGCGAGTTCCTTGCGCGAGTTGGGAGAGTTGGGGCCGCCGCTATTGCTGAGATCGGGCTTGTAGCCCATTTGCAGATAGACGATGGGAATTTGCGCGGCGCGGGCGGCGTGGAGGACGGTGCGGATGGCGTGGATGACTTGAGGGGCGCTGGAAATGTCGAGGCCGGCGAGATCGAGCATGCCGCGCGGACTGGCGAAGGCGTTCTGCATATCCACGACGACGATGGCGGACTTATGAAAGTCAATTTCGAGGGGTTCGGGTTTGGCGAGGAGGGTCGGCATGGTCGGAGGGTATATCTTTCGTGCGTGGGCGGCCTCAAGATTTTATTTCGCCGCGGCGGATGGGGATGCGCGGGCTCTTCGGACGATGCGCGAAGATGAACGTTGCCAAAAGGTTCTCCTGAGGGTCTGCGGGACATAGCGAATCGCAATGTATGATTCGATCTTCGATTCGTGTGATACGAAAACCAGAGCAACGGCAGCCCGGTTCGATGAAGCTGGACCGGCCGATGCAGAGTCAAAGCCAAATTCAAATTCTCCCGCCTAACAAGAAAAAGCAGGCGGCCGCTACAACCGCAACTTCAGTCAGTCGGCGCTGCCGAGTTTGTGGCAAGCTGGGGCGCAGCAAGCAGCGCCCCTACCAATTCAAAAGCTAATTCAAAGGCAACGTCAAACGCGCCCGCCCAACAGGCAGGCGACCGCTACAAAGTCAACGGCACGATCGAAGAGCGGGCTCGAGGGGCTAAAGCCCCTCGGCTGGTGCTGCGTCTCGGCGGGCCTGAAGCCCCGCCCTATCGCGTCGACTGACCTCGACGCCGCGATTAGAACGAGATCTTGGCCCCGAATTGGAACCGGCGCGGATTTAGCACGGTTCTGGGGCTGCCGAAGCTAGCGCTCGGAACTGGTGGAGACGGCACCGGTAAGACGCTGGGACAAGTCGGTGGACCGCTTCCAGCGTCGAACGCGTTCGCGGCAGCCTGAGTCGCGTGCGTGGCGGCATCGTTATAACGACCGGGGACCGGCCCGCAAAATACGGCCGCGCCGTAAACGGAGGTGACCTCATCCACGTTGGCGCGATTCAGGACGTTGAATGCATCTACACTCAGATCGAGGCGGTAGCGCTCTCTAAATTGAAAATAGCGAGCGACGCGCAGGTCCCAGGAATAGAGGTCATCGCCGTAGTAGCTGTTGCGCGGCGCGTTGCCGACGCGGTCGGTTACTGGATTGGTGTCACCGTTGGCGTCGAAGCCGACGAAGAGAGTGAATGGGCGCGGAGTCTGTAACGTCACAATGTTGCTGAAGGTAAAGTTGCGCAGAAAACTGTCCTTGGGGCCTTCCAAGCTGAAGTTGGTTACGAATCGCTGGCGAACGTCCTGGTTGGAATTGGCATATTCCAGCGGGCGATCATAGAGATCCTGGGGCGTGCTGACGAAGGTGGTGAAGGTGCCGTCGTCGAAAGTGTGCGACCAGGTGTAATTGGCGTTGAGAGTAAAAATTTTGTTGAATCTCTCGGTCAACTGAAGAGTGAGGCCGTTGTAATTGGAATTGCCGCTATTGTCTGTGTAATAGAGCAGGCCGGCATTGTTGAATGCCGCGCCGCCGGTCGTCCCCGGAGCTCCAAAGTAGGCTTTGCCGGCGGGCCAGTTGGCAGGCGGCGGTGGAGGTGGCGTGCAGTTGGGGATGCCGGGACTGACGCTGGGAACGGTGGTGCCGGCCGCGGCGCCGAAGGGTGGGCAGACGTTGAGGTTTTCGGCGCGAACCAAGTGGTGCGCCGAAACCCACAGATAGCCGGCGCTGACGGTGAGGCCCTTGGCGATTTCGCGATCAATTTCCAGGTTGGCTTGTTCCGAGTATGGAATCTTGCTGTCGTGCTGGACCAAGCCGGCGCCCGCGGTGCAGGAAGGCGGGCACTGTCCGGTGATGAACTGGGCTGGCACTTGACCGGTGGTGATCAAGGTAGCGGCGGCAGTTGATGGGAACCCCAGTGGCCCCGGTGTGAACTGGTTCAGAACCCAGGTTGCGGTGTTGGCGCCTTGGCGAACTCCGGGCAAGGTCTCGCCGGGAATGATTACGGGCCGCTGCGGCTGGGTGATGAACAGGAACGATAGGTTGTAACGGTCGTCGAAGAGACCGAAGCCGGCGCGGACGACTGTCTTATTGTTGGGCGACCAGGCTAGACCGATGCGTGGCTGGACGCCGTTGTAGTGCGGATTAATTTGCTTGGAGAGACCGGATTCGAAATCGTAGCGCAGACCGTAGTTGAGGGTCAGGCTGGGCTTGATGCGCCACTGATCTTGCGCGTAGAAGCCGTAGTACGCGTGACTCAACGTCTCCGAAAAATTTCCGGTTTCGCTGGGGAGATAGGCATTGTTCCAATTGGTGGGGATTGGCGGCGGAGTTGGGAGCTGGCCGTTAGCGTCCGGTTGCACGGTGCCTACCGGGGCGCCCCAGAAAATGATGGGAACGCCGTTCAAGGGCTGGTCGTTGTTGTTAGGACCGAAGGGAGCGCCGGGCTGCGTGGGAAAGAAGGGAGCCGACGCTGTGGGGCACGGGCCATCGGCAGGGTTGGAAGCGATGCCGGCCAAGGGATTCACGAAGTTGGCGAAGTCCACCAGGCAATTCAGGCCGGGCAGGACGATGCGCATGGGAGTGAAACCGGGCCAGATGATGAAGTTATTGATGTGATTGTAATCAACGCCGAATTTCGCAACGTGATTGCCTTTGACCCAGGATATAGAATCGGTGATTTGGAAACGGCTTTCATAGACGGCATCGAAGACGCCGAAATTGTGGCCGAACAACAGGGTGTTAGGGATGTCCAGGTTGGGCTGACCGGTGACGCCGGGGAAGTTATAGTGGCGGCGGCCGTATTGAACCAGGAAGCTATTCACGAGGTCGGGTTTCACGGTGGTGGCCACATCGCCGACGAGCGATTGATCGCGCAGGAAAAGGTCATGTCCGCTGCTGGGGCCGCCGATGCCGCCGCCATCGAGAGTGTTGCCGACGAGTTGATTGAGGTCGCGGCCGTCTTCGATGTTGTAGCGGATAGAGAGGTGATTATTGGGGTTCAACTGGTAGTCAATTTTGGCGATGCCGTAGTCGTTGTCATTCGTTTTCAAAACAGAATTCAGATATTGCAGAGGAGACAAGTTGCAAGTCGCCAGGGCCGTAGTGCAACCTTCCGGGGCGATTCCCAAAGCTGCCTTGGCGGAGTCTACTAAGCCAATATTTTGGTACAGCGCTGCGGGGTAGGTGGGCGATTCACCGCGGCGCTGGCCTTCGTAATTGGTGAAGAAGAAAATCTTGTCCTTCTTGATGGGGCCGCCGAGGGTGCCACCGAACTGATTTTGTCGCAGGACGTATTGATCGGGCGCGGGCTGAAGGAGAGAGCGCGCATCGGTGGCATTGTTCTGCAAGTAATCGTAGATCGAAGCGTGAAGTTCGTTGCCGCCGGATTTGGTGACGATGTTGACGATGCCGCCGAGAGCGCGGCCGTATTCGGCGCCAAAAGCATTATTGACCACACGAAATTCCTGGACGGATTCCTGGGGCGGAGTGGAGCGCTGCGAACCGGTAGCGGTGTTGATGTTGTCCGCGCCGTCCACGGTGACCAGATTGCTGAGGTCGCGCTGTCCGGCGAAAGAGATGCGCGTGGTTTCAAATTCGGTGATGGTGGACTGCAAGCTGGTGCGACCGGTGGCGACGCCAGCTGTTAAAAGAGCGAAATCGGTGAATTGGCGGCCGCTGATGGGCAGGTCTTGAATTTGCTGGGTGTCAATCACCTGGCTGATTTCCGTTTTGGTGGGCTCGATGGGCGGAACTTCGGTGGTGACGACGACTTGCTCGTTTTGCGTGGCGACCGTCAGGGCGACGTCCACGGTGGCGGTCTGACCGACGGTGAGCATGATGCCTCTATTCACGGTGGTGGCGAATCCGGGGAAGGCGACGGTGAGTTCATAGGTGTCCGGCGGCAAATTGGGAATGACGTAGAGACCTGAATCATTGGAGGTGGTGCGATAGACCGCGTTGGTAGCGGTGTCGTGCAGGGTGACGGTGGCATTCTTTACGGCGCCGCCGCTGGTGTCGTGCACGAAGCCGTTCAATTGGGCGACGGCGGTCTGCGAGAAAGCGGGTCCGGTGCAAGCGAACAGAAGCGCGACAACAAGGACCGCGAGCAGCGCTAAGCGTGCGCCCATGGTTCCCCCCTTGAGCGGACAGCCATTTGAAAGCTGGATAGTCCGCATCCACACCCTTTATGGGGGAAATGGATAACGCCGTGGCGTGGGATTGTCAAGCCTTTAATCGAGCGCTTGTGCGAATATCGCCCCAAGGCGCGGGAACGCGTGTTGACTTGCACGGCGCAAAGCAGTATCGAAGCGGCTGTGCGAGGCCGCGCGTGGCGCGAATACGCATCCGGAATTTCGGATTTCGTAGTTTGCGCGGCGGGGTGGGGCGGATTTTGGTTGTGGCGGAGGGGTGGCGTGAGTTTGTTGCGAGAAAAACATTGAGCGTAGAAAAATATTTTTTGCGGACAGGGATTTTCGATTGGCCGGCGATTGCCTTGTGCGTGATCGCGGCATTTTGCGCGGGTTGCGGCCGGCACGGCGCACACGATGACAATTCCGGAACCGGCGCGAAGGGACCGCTGAACGAAGCGCGTTTGTTGCGCGCGGATGGCGAGCCGGGGAATTGGATGCTGCACGGGCGGACTTATAACGAGCAGCGGTTCAGCCCGTTGAAACTGGTGAACGATAAGAATGCCGGGGAGCTTGGGCTGACGTGGTTCTACGATTTGGACACGCGGCGGGGGCAGGAAGCGACGCCGATCGTGGTGGACGGGGTGATGTATTTCACGACAGCGTGGAGCAAAGTATTTGCGCTGAATGCGGCGACGGGCGCGCCGCTATGGTCTTACGACCCGAAAGTGATTCCGGAGTGGGCGGTGAATGCTTGCTGCGACGTGGTGAATCGCGGCGTGGCGGTGTGGGGCGGCAAAGTATTTTTCGGGACGCTGGACGGAAGATTGATTGCGCTGGATGCGGCGACGGGCCGGCGGGTATGGGAGAAGCTGACGATTGATCGCAAGTTTCGTTACACGATTACGGGGGCGCCGCGGGTGGTGAAAGGCAAAGTGATCATTGGCAATGGCGGCGCGGAGATGGGTGTGCGCGGGTACGTTTCGGCATACGACTCGGAGACGGGCGAAATGGCTTGGCGGTTCTATACGGTGCCAGGCAATCCTGCAAAACCGTTTGAGAATCCAATTTTGGCGAACGCCGCGAAGACTTGGACAGGAGAGTGGTGGAAATACGGCGGCGGCGGAACGGTGTGGGATTCGATTGTGTACGATCCGGAGTTGGATCTGCTTTTTATCGGCGTGGGCAACGGCGGCCCGTGGAATCCGCGCATTCGCAGCCCGCTCGGCGGCGATAATTTATTTACGTGTTCGATTGTGGCGCTGCGGCCGGAGACGGGTGAATACGTGTGGCATTACCAGGAAAATCCGGACGAGGCTTGGGATTATGATTCCGACGAGCAAATGATTTTGGCGGATTTGACGATCTCGGGGCAGCCGCGAAAGGTTTTGATGCATGCGCCGAAGAATGGGATTTTTTATGTGCTGGATCGCGCGACAGGGGCGCTGATTTCGGCCGCGCCTTACACGCACATTACGTGGGCAAGCGGAGTGGACATGAAAACCGGACGGCCTGTGGAGACGGCGCTGGCGCGTTATCCGGGCCGTAATTCGGAAGTGATTATTCCCGGGCCTCTGGGAGCGCATAGTTGGCAGCCGATGTCTTTCAGTCCGCTGACTGGGTTGGTTTACATTCCAATTCAGGACGTGGGATTTCCGTACAAGTCGGATGCGGATTTTCACGCGAAGAATTTGGGATTTGATGTGGGGATTGATTTCGCTGCCGCTGGAATGCCGCAGAATCCGCAGATCAAGAAAGCAATTATGAACAGCGTGCGCGGGAGGCTGGTGGCGTGGAATCCGATTCAGCAGAAGCAGGCGTGGGATGTGGATCGTCCGGAAGCGTGGAACGGCGGAGTGGTTTCTACGGCGGGCAATTTGGTGTTCGAGGGGACCGCGACGGGGAATTTCGAAGCGTATCGCGCGGATACGGGGGCGAAGGTGTGGTCTTATCCGATACAGACGGGCGCGATTGCGGGGCCGATTACTTATATGGTGAATGGCGAGCAGTACGTGGCGATTCTGGCGGGGTGGGGTGGCGTGTTTCCTTTGGCTGTTGGTGAACCTGCATTGAAATCGGGGCGCGTTAGAAATGTGTCGCGCATGCTGGCGTTCAAGCTGGGAGGAAAGGTTGTTTTGCCTGCGCTGCCGGAGATGGAGGCGGAAGTTCTGCATCCGCCCGCGGCTGTTGCTGACGCGGGCACCGTGCGCAGAGGCGAGCAGCTGTATCAGAGATTTTGCGGGAATTGTCATGGGGATGTGGCTGTGAGTGGAGGCGTGTTGCCGGATCTGCGTTATTCGAGCACTTTGACGAATGATCAGTGGTTCAGCGTCGTGCTGGGCGGATTGCTGCGGGAGAATGGGATGGTTTCTTTTGCGCAAGTGATTTCGCGTGGAGATGCGGCGGCGATTCGGGCTTATGTGATTTTTCGCGCGAATGAGAGTTTGAAGGAGAGCGGGCACGAGCAGGGGCGTGGGGATGATTCCAGGCGCTGATTTTGGCACGGCGAGTTGAGGCAACGGCTGAGTACGAAGGCAAATTCAACTACGCCCGCCTAAAAAGCAGGCGGCCGCTACAAAGTCAACGACAGCGGCAACAACAAAGGCAGCCGCAGAGTCAGAGGCAAAGGCTGCCCGGTTCGATGAAGCCGAACCGGCCGCTACGAAGTCAAAAACAACATCAAAAACGGGCGCAGCAAGCAGCGCCCCTACCAATTCAAAAGCAAATTCAACGGCAAAGAAGCCGGCCGGACGCCGGCGCTGCTACTTCAACTGCGGAATCAAAAACTTTGGGGGCTAGTGGACGGCGCGATCGGCGCCGGACCAGTAGGGTTTGCGAAGTTGTTTGCGGTCTGTTTTGCCTGCGGGGGTCTTGGCGATTTCGGCTACGAATTCTACGGATTTGGGGGATTTCACGCCGCCTAGTTTTATTTTGCAGTGGTCGAGGATTTCCTGTTCTGTAAGCGATTGGCCCCCGAGCAAAATTACCAGCGCTTTCACGGCTTCGCCCCATTTAGGGTGCGGCACGCCGATGACGGCACATTCGTGCACTTGGGGCAGAGCCATGATCGCGGCTTCCACTTCGGCGGAATAGACGTTGAAGCCGCCGGAAATGATCATGTCCTTCTTGCGGTCAACGATATAGACAAATCCATCTTCGTCGCGGTAGCCGATGTCGCCGGTGTGATGCCAGCCGTGCGTGCGAATTTCCGCCGTAGCTTCCGGCATCTCATAGTATCCGGGGCTGACGAGTGAACCGCGCGCGACGATTTCGCCGGGCTGGCCGGGAGGCAGGAGTTGGCCGTGGTCGTCCATGATTGCGAGACGCACAGCGGAGGTGGCTTTGCCACAACTGCGCAGGCGTTCGGAATGATCCCCGGCGGCTGCGGCTGCGACGGTTTTTTGATCGAGGAAGGTGAGGAGCATCGGAGCTTCGGTCTGGCCGTAACTTTGGCAGAGGCACGGGCCGAAAATTTCGACGCCTTGTTTTAGCTTGTCGGGCGATACGGGGGAAGCTGCGAGAAGGAATACGCGCAGGCTGGAGTAATCGAATTTGCGCACGTCGGGATGCGCGAGCAGGCCGTAGAACGCGGTGGGCGGAAGAAATAAATGCGTGACGCGGAAGCGTTCGATATTGCGGAGGACTTCGAGTGCGTCGAAACCGGGCATGACTACATTTGTGGCGCCGAGAGTAAACATGGTGAACGCGACTACTCCGGCGGCGTGCGAGAGTGGTGCGACGCTGAGGCAGACGGGATCGGAGCCTTCACTGCGCCAGTAGTGGGAAGCCATTTCCGTCATCGTGCCCCAGGAAAGGCTGGTGACGCGGACGCCTTTGGCTGGTCCGGTGGTGCCGCCGGTGGGAACGAGGCCTACGAGACGATCGGGATTGCCGAGGGCGTCGGCCCATTGGATGTCTGGTGAGGCGCGATCATCCGCGTTCGCGCCTTGCATGAATTTTTCGAGTGAGGGATATTTTCCGTCTTCGGCATCAATGCAGATCAGGTGAGTGAGCGTAGCGACGCGCGCTTGGAGTTCGGGGACGCGGTCGCGGTAGCTGCTGTGATAGAAGAGCCAGGAAGTTTTCACGTAATTGAGATATTCGACGTTGGCGTCGGGGGCGTTGCGGTAATTGATGGGCACCCAGACGGCTCCGGCGCGCATGAGGCCGAGCATGCAGAGAAGAACGCGCGCGTCGTTGATGGAATAGATTGCGACGGGCTGCTCGCCGCGCAGGCCTGCGGCCCACATGGCGCGAGCGATTTGCCGGCTGGCGCTGCGCACATCGGCGTATGAGTAACGCGCGCTGCCGTCAATGATAGCGATGCGATCGGGGACTGCTTCGGCTTGTTTGTCGAAATAATCTATGGCTCGCATATTTGCTGTGCGTTAGTGGAGCGCATCCGCAACCGGCTGCGGATGCGCGGTGCCGCGTCTGACGTTGGCGGTCTCTTTCAGGAATAACGCCACCAGGAATACCAGGCCGGTTCCACCTGCGGACATCAGAAGCGTGATTCCCAGACCGTGTTTTTCGGCGAGCGCGCCGCCTAGAGTGGGCGCGATCGTCGCGCCGAAGACTTCGCCGACGAGTGTGGCCAGGCCGATGGATGTGGCGGCGAATTGCGGCGGCACACTTTCGGTGGGAATCAGCACCATGGTTAGAGTCGGCATGCCCTGCCCCGCATTGGTGAGAAATAAAATCGCGGCGAGGATCCAGGGGTAGGCATAGAGCGGCTGGATCAAGAGCACGAGCGGAACCAGTGCGGACATCGCGGCCATGGCAAGGAGCACGGGCTTGCGTCCGAGGCGATCGGATAGCGCGGGCATGAGAAATCCGAGGATGAAGCTGCCCAGGCCTGTGGCGCCAAGCAAAAATCCGGCGGTGGTGGGTGTCTGATGAGCTACTTCGGTGATGTAGAGCGGCGCGAAGACGTTCGACAAAAATAGCCAGGAGATGAAACCGGCGGCGCCGATGCAGCAGAGCCACACGTTGCGATAGCGTAGGATGGCGAAGTAATCGCGGATTCTCGGTTGGTGGAGGCGCTCGCCGCCTGCACCGGATTTTTTCGGCGGCTCTTTCACGAATTTCCACATCAGCAGACCCATCAGGATTCCCGGCACCCCGCAAACGAAGAAAGCCCAGCGCCAGCCGAAGCGCGCGGCGACTTGCGTGGTCAAAATTGGGGCGACGGCGAGACCGACGAGTGCTCCGGCGCTGACGACGATGCCGATGTTGCGTCCGCGGCGGCTGGGAGTGGAGGATTCTTCGATTAGCGCGGTCATGATGGACCAGCAGGGGCCTTCAGCGATGCCCATCAGCGCGCGAATTAGCAGCAGCTGGTGAAAAGTGTGCGCGATGCCGGAGAGCCAGGACAAAAGCGAGAAGGCGAAGACTGCGGGAATGAGAATCTTGCGGCGGCCGAAGCGGTCTGATAGCGCGCCGAAAAATAAAGTGGAAACGGCCCAGGTGATGGCGAGGACCGAGGCGAGCATGCCGACTTGTTCGTGCGTCAGGTGGAATTCCGGAGCGATGTAGGGCGCAAGGTAGAGCTGCGACGTGCGGTCCAGGAAGACCGTGCCCCAGGAACAGAACAGGATGGCTACGAGCGTATTTTCGTAGCGCTTTGAATAGTCTTTGGCATCCGTATTCATTTCTTGCTCGCTGGGATCATCGTCGCGTTGATCATCGCAACAACATGCAAAGTTCTTGCGCGGCGGCGCGCAGGTGCGGCAGGAAATTGTTGAGCATTTCCTGAGTGGAGACGCGCTGCGCGTGCGCGCCGACATTGACTGCCGCCACCACCTGGCCGCTGGGACTTAGAATCGGCACGGCCATCGAGCGCAGCCCGAGTTCGAGTTCCTGATCCACGATGGAGTAGCCGTTGCGCAGAACCAGGCGCAGGACGGGGCGCAATTTATCGGCGGTGATGATAGTGCGTTCGGTATGGCGCGTGAATTGAATGCGTGCGAGAAACGATTCCAGCTCGTCGGGCGGCAAATTCGCGAGCAGCACGCGGCCCATGGACGTGCAAAAGGCGGGCAGGCGGCTGCCGACGCCGAGATCAATGGCCATGATGCGGGTGACGTTGGCGCGCGCGACGTAAACGATATCGAGGCCATCGAGGGTGGCGATGGAGCAGGATTCGTGCATCATGCGGCTGAAGCGTTCGAGGATCGGATGCGCGGCGGTGGCGAGCGGCATGGAAGAAATATAGGAATGGCCGAGAGCAAGGACGCGCGGCTGCAGAAAAAAATGGCGATTGTCGTCGGAGCCCGCGAAGCCGAGTTTTGCCAGGGTGTAGAGGCAGCGGCGGACGGCGGCGCGGGAGAAGCCGGTTTTGTTGCTGACTTGCGAAATGGTGAGCTGGCGTTTTTTCTGGGAGAAGGCCTGGATCACGGCGAGGCCGCGCGCGAGCGAGGTCATGAAATCGGGATCGCCGGTGAGCGCATCAATTTGCGCGGAGGGAGTGGGCGGGGCGCCAGCTGGGTTCGGTACGGCGGGGGATTTTGCCGGTAATTGCAATTGGGGCGGCGCGGCGCGATTGGCGGCTTTGGTTGGTTTCGGGCGTTTGGCGGATTTATGAATAGCGGGGCGAGGCATCGAAGCTCTCCTGGGCGATGGCCCGGAAACGGCGCAGGATACACGAATTGGGCGATAGGCGCACGCTATTTCGATAATCGGCCTTGACAAGAATGCGGCCACCCGCCTAGATTCGCCAAGGCATTTTGCTGGCCAGGGATCCGAACCACGCAAACTTCGGGGAGAGACGGTGGCGACCCTCGTATCATTGCGCGAAGCGGCGGCGGAGTTGGTGCACGACGGCGATTCCGTGGCGCTCGAAGGATTCACCCACCTGATCCCTTTCGCCGCGGGGCACGAACTGATCCGGCAGCGGCGGCGCGGGCTGACGCTGATTCGCATGACTCCGGATTTAATTTACGACCAGATGATCGGAATGGGCTGCGCCGCGCGATTGATATTTTCCTGGGGCGGAAATCCGGGCGTGGGTTCCCTGCACCGGTTTCGCGACGCGATACAGACGGGCTGGCCGGCGCCGCTCGAGATCGAAGAACATAGCCATGCGGATATGGCCGCGCGTTATCAGGCGGGAGCTTCGGGGCTGCCTTTTGCGGTGCTGCGCGGGTATGTGGGATCGGACTTGCCGAAGCACAATAAGAAAATAAAAGCGATCGAGTGCCCGTTCACTGGAGAAATTTTGACGGCTACTCCGGCGTTGCGTCCTGACGTGGCGATTTTGCACGCGCAGAAAGCGGATCGCCGGGGGAACGTGCTGATGTACGGGATCATCGGAATACAGAAAGAGGCAGCGCTGGCGGCGAAAAAAGTGATCGTGACGGTGGAAGAGATTGTGGACGAGCTAAACGCGCCGTTGAATGCATGCGTGCTGCCTTCCTGGGTGGTTTCGTGTGTTTGCGCGGTGCCGGGCGGGGCGCATCCTTCTTACGCGCACGGATATTACAAGCGCGACAACGCGTTTTGCATGGCATGGGATGGAATTTCGCGGGAGCGGGAAACTTTTCGGGCGTGGATGGAGCGGCACGTGATGGGCACAGCGGATTTTGCGGGATACCGCCGCAGCAGCGAGGCGGAAGCGAAGGTGAGCAGCCATCGTTGAACTGGAATATACGCCGGGCGAGATCATGACAGTTGCCGCCGCAAGGTGGTTGCGGAATGGCAGCGTGTGTTTTGTGGGCATCGGGCTGCCGAGCGCAGCGGCAAATCTGGCGCGGCTGACGCATGCGCCGGACGTGGTGCTGATTTACGAGTCGGGGACGATCGGAGCGAAGCCGCAGGTGCTGCCGCTTTCGATTGGGGACGGCGAGCTGGCGGAAACGGCGGACACAGTGGTGTCTGTTCCCGAAATTTTTCGTTACTGGCTGCAGAGCGGGCGCGTGGACGTGGGTTTCCTGGGGGCGGCGCAGATTGACAAGTTCGGAAACATCAATACGACATTTATTGGCGGGAGTTACGATGCGCCGAAAGTGCGGCTGCCTGGAGCGGGGGGGGCGCCGGAAATCGCGACGGCTGCGAAGGAAGTGGCGATTTTGCTGAAGCAGAGCAAGCGGACATTTGTGGAGCAGCTGGATTTCGTGACGTCTTCTGGATATTTCGAGCGCGGCGGAGGAAAGGGCAGGGCAAAGGTGCGCGGGCGCGGAGCTACGACGGTAATTTCGGATTTGGGAGTTTTGATTTCCGATCCAGCGACGAATGAACTGGTTTTGACGGCGGTGCATCCAGGAGTTTCGGCCGAGCAGGTGCGGAACGCGACGGGATGGGAATTGCTCGTGGCGGCGAAATTGGAAATCACGCCTAAGCCGAATGGGTGCGAACTAGCGGCGTTGCGCGATTTGCATGCGCGGACGGCTGCGGCGCATGGCGGCGGAGTGGGCGCGGAGTGAACGGGCCGCGCTTCCTGGGCGCGCGATGTATAGTTGTGGT
>Ga0209038_10000363_pt1 | contig 14260 bp, 10 predicted proteins | sample BogFormECP03_OM3_FD_188237 | JGI IMG/M metagenome (GOLD analysis project Ga0209038, IMG submission 188237) | Bog forest soil microbial communities from Calvert Island, British Columbia, Canada - ECP03_OM3 (SPAdes) (version 2) | ecosystem: Environmental > Aquatic > Freshwater > Wetlands > Bog ...
AGACTTACCCGGATTGGGACGCGGGCAAACTTTCGAAGGCGCATTCACGCCTCGTAAGCGGGGCCGCGGTTCACGCATCGGCGCAATTGCTTGATTTGGGGCCGTATTTGCGACTGGGCCGCGGCGAGGAAATGACCGGCGGGCGCGAGAAGCAAAGTTTGCTTGCGGATGCGTACGAGGCCATCGTCGCTGCGATTTATTTGGATGGCGGGATCGAAGAGGCGAGATCCTTCATTCGACGCTCTTTGCTGGACCCCGCCATCCTTCGTGCAGAGCAGCCCCTTCATCTCTCGGATTACAAATCGGCCCTCCAGGAATGGGTGCAGCAGCATGCGCGAGGGCGTGTCGATTATCGCGTCGAGCGCGAGAGTGGTCCGGACCACCGCAAACTGTTCGAAGTCGAAGCGTGGTTGGGCGGCGAGCGCCTGGCTACCTCGGAAGGCCGCAGCAAAAAGGAAGCCGAGCAATCCGCCGCAAGGCAAGCGTTGGCTGCTCTGTTGGCCAAGAGTAATTGGAAGTGAGCGAGGCGATGCCGCCGGATGTGCCGTCGGACATTCAGCTGCAGCCGCAGAATTCGTCCGAAGTTGCGCTAACCGCCGCTCAGCCCCCGCGGGAAACCACCTTTCGCGAGTACCTGGAATCCCTCCTGGTCACAATTTTGATCGTGCTGTACGGCACTACGTTCATCGTGCAGACGTTCAAGATCCCTTCGCCGTCGATGGAGCGCACGCTGCTCGTCGGCGACTATCTTCTCGTGAATAAATTCATCTTCGAAGGGCGCGGCGCCTGGTACGAACATTTTCTGCCCTATCGCGCGATTCGCCGCGGCGATATTATCGTCTTCAAGTTTCCTTTTGACGATCATCCGCACTATGTGAAACGCGTGATCGGGCTGCCCGGCGACCGCGTGCGAATTGTGGATGCGAAAGTTTATGTGAACGGCGCGCTGCTCAATGAGCCTTACGTGATTCACGATCCCGGCGCTGCCGATCTTTTCGGCAACGATTTTCCTCCCACCGGCAACACTTTTTACGATGGCCGCCTGCGCCCGGAATGGGCGGCGGATATCCAGAATCATGTAGTCGCAGGCGAACTCGTAGTCCCGCCGGACGACTACTTCGCCATGGGAGATAATCGCGACTATAGCTGGGACTGCCGCTATTGGGGCTTTGTGCGTCGCGACGCTATCATGGGGCGTCCCGTTATTGTGTATTGGTCGGTGGAAGCAACCAGCGGGGATTATGCCAGCGACGATTTCATCAGCAGCCTGCACAGCATGGCGCGAACCTTGCTCCATTTGCCGAGCCGCGCGCGCTGGAGTCGCATGTTCCGCCAAGTGCATTGATCGATCGAGGGCCTCGTGACGCCCGTTTCGACCTCGCCCGCATTCACGCTCGACGTAGCCGCCGATACGACTGAGCGCCCGCACCGCGTATCCATGCTGCGACGGATGCGCTGGATCGGAATTCTGATTATCTTCTGGGTGCTGGCTCAGTTGGTTGGCTCGGCCCTCGTGCAGCATACGCGGCTGCGTCGCGTTCTCAATTCGCGTCTCGAAACTGCTTTCGGGCGTCGCATTGAAGTCGGCCATTATTCCCTGAATCTCTGGGGCTGGCCCGAATTGGAAGCTTCGCCAGTCCGGGTTGCGGAAGATCCTCGCTTCGGTAATGAATATTTTCTTCGCGCCGATTCGGTGACAGTCCGAATCCGTCTTCTGCCGCTGCTAGCTGGACACATCGAGCTGGGTATGCTGTCACTGTCACGGCCAAGCCTCAACCTGGTGCGCGCCGCCGACGGCCGCTGGAACATCGAAGAATGGCTGCCGGCGCCGTCGGGTTCGTTAGGCGCTGCGCCGGCGACGGGCGCCTCCTCGCGAAACCCGGCGCCTCTGCGAATCCGTCGCATCGAGGTCGATTCCGGCCGCGTGAATTTCAAGCGTGGCGACGAAAAGCTTCCGTTCGCCTTCGTCGGAGTGACGGGATCGCTCGAACAGCAGACGCCGGGGCGCTGGCATCTGAATCTCGACGCCAGCCCATCGCGTGCCGCAGTCGTGCTGCAAGAGGCCGGCACGCTGCACGTCGAAGGTCAGCTCGGCGGCACTTCTTCGCGCCTGCGCCCCGCTGATCTAACGATGCGCTGGCAGAACGCCGCCGTCGCCGACGCGCTGCGCCTGATGGGCGGCTACGATCACGGTGTTCGCGGCCTGCTTTCCGTCACGCTCGATGCGCACACGCTTGGTCCCACCTGGACACTAGGGGGGCGAGCTGAAATTCGACGCCTCCACCGGTGGGATTTGCCGATGCGCACGGATAATCCCGCCCTGAACCTCCAAGTTCTTGCTAACTGGCAGCCGGAGATGTCGGAGATCGATTTCGCGGATGCCACTTTGCAGACGCCGCGTTCCAGTGTGAGGGGCGCGGGCGTTGTGTCTTGGGATCCGGCGCGTGCCGCGCGAAACGCCGCCCAGCCGCCTGCGTTCGTGATCACCTCAAGCGGCATCGATATGCAAGACGCCATCGCATGGATCCGCGCGTTCCATCCGAATGTATCAGAAGCGCTCGAACTGCACGGCCGGATCGGCGCTCATCTCACTCTTTCCGGCTGGCCGATGCGCCCGATCGGCGGCTCGCTGCAAACCACGGGCATTTCTCTTGAAGGTGGAAGCCTCCGCTCTGCGCTGCGAACCGGCCCTGGCACGGTTGAATTCGATCGTGAGCTCGCGCGGCTTTCGCCGATGCGCATCGAACTGGGTGCCAGCTCGGCCAGCGATGGCGGCTCTCTGCAACTCAGTGGCTTCGCGCAAGAGCATGGCCCTATCGCGCTTGCAGGGAAAATTACTGGAAGAGCTGCGAAAATCGAGAATTTGGCGGATGCCGTTTCCGCGCTCGGATGGAAATTGCCCGGCGAGTGGAGTGTCGAGGGTCCGGCAAGCCTCGATCTTTTGTGGAATAGCGGGTCGCGGACGGCGCCTGCGCAGCTATTCGGGGAAATTGGCCTGGATGGCGTCCAGATTCGCGCGCCGTTCTTGAATTATCCGATCGAGCGCGTGCATGGAGCTCTGAATCTGATCGGCAATGCGGAAGAACTCGCTGTTTCTTCCGCCGAAGCTTTTGGGGGACAGTGGAGCGGCACGCTCTCGGTGTCCGGGCCTGCCGAAGACGCCAGATTTTCTCTGAAAACGGATCGTCTCAACGCCGAGGATCTCGACCGCTGGTTGAATCCTCGCTGGCGCCAGGGATTTCTTGGCAGCGTTCTTCCGTTTCTCAGTTCCAGCGGCCCGGAGAAAATTCCCAGCACTTTGCGCGCCTCCGGACGACTCAGCGTGGACGACTTTGCTTTTTCTCGCTACTTGGTGCAGCACTTATCCGGAAATTTTGCGCTGGATCAGCGTCAAATCACATTTCAAGACCTCGAAGCCGATTTCAGCGGGGGAAAGGTAAGTGGCCGCATCAAGGCTGATCTTCGCGAATCGCCGGTCTATGGCGTGAGCGTGAACTTTGCCGGGCTCAATCTCGCCGCGTTGGCCGCTGGATCTCCCACGCTGGCGCGTCAGTTCTCGGGAAGTGCAACGGGCGAGATCGAATTCGAGATGCACGGCGTCGGTCGCGATGCGCTGGTCGCGTCGCTCGGCTGCCGAGGCCGCGCGGCTATCCAGCCGGCATCGCTCCTGGGATTTGATTTGTTCGATTCCCTCCACGCCGGTGCTCGACGTGCCGGGAGCAGCGCATTTTCGGAAGTCTCCGGCACATTTGCATGCCGCGACGATCAAATTGAGCTTTCCGGCGTGCGCCTTCGAAGTGGGGATACAATCCTCGGCGCTTCCGGCACTGTAGATTTCGGCCGCAATGCCGATATTCACCTGCAGTGGCTGCCGCGAGCGAAAAATCAGGCGCGCGTCGGCGCCGATGCCCCGGCCGATCCGGCATTCTATTTACTTCGCGGGCCGCTTTTTGCGCCGCGCATCGAGCGCGTGGAAACAACCCCGAGCGAGTAAATCCGAATCTCACTATACTCCGGCGCGTCAGTTTCGGAAGAGCGTACGCGAAAAACTAGCCATATGCCTACGAAACCGCGCCATCATCCTCTCACCACGTTCAAGCGTGGACGCTCGCTCGCCGCGTTGATCGCGATCTTTTGCGCGGCTGGTGCCTTCGGCTTCCGAGCCGCTGCAAACGATCGCGACCGCGTGCGCCTTTCACCGCATTTTGTCGTCGGACAAGTTCTCGATTATCAGATCGAGATGAGAAACGTAACAAAAGGGCGCACCACCGGCATGGTGCAGGATCCCGAAGCCGCCTCCCAACTATCGCAGTCCACGTCTCTCGTCGTGCGTCTCGAAGTGCTGAATATGGAATCGGCCGCCGGGAACGATGCTCCCAAGGTGCGCATTCGCGCCAGTTGCCGGCACGCTTCGGTAACGAGCGAGTCCGACGCCTACGATGAGCAAGCGGAAGCCATGGCCGAGCAATATCGCAAGCTCGAGGGGCATTCGCTGGAATTCGGCTTGGACCCGGAGGGTCACGTCTCCGAGATAACCGGCCTCGAAGGCGTGATTCAGGATCCGGCCACGCTAGCCAGCGTCCGCGGATGGCTCGGAAATATTTCCGCGGGCGCGCGATTTCCGAAGAAGGGCATCGCGATCGGCGAAAAATGGCATACCGAGGAGCCCGTTCCGGGCGCGCCATTGCGCGAGACCGTCTGGCGTGCCGATTCTTCCTATCTTCGGAACGAGCCCTGTCGCAATGCCGGCGGCGGAAATCCCGCCGAAGAACAATCGCCGACGCCCCGAAATGGTGCGCCCGCGTCGGCTGACGATCAGGATTCCTGCGCTGTGATTTTGACCCAATTCCAAATTCTCCAGGCCAATCCTCACGGGGATCTAACTCCGGCGGATTATCTTCACAATGGTCTGCGAACCTCCGGAGTCTGGACCGGCTCAGGCGAGAGCATGAATTTTGTTTCCCTGCAGACCGGTCTGCTTGTAAGCGCTACGCAAAGCGTAGATCAGGATCTAAATTTCACAATCTCGAGCGCAACGGCAACCTCGTCCAAGCTGAACTACACCGGGAACGTTAAGAGCCAATCGCACATCACGCTGCTTCAGCCCGCCATCAAGAATTGAAATCGTTTGTTGTCGTTCCGAGCCCTTTCCTCAGAGTAAGGGATTCCTGGATTCCCTTGTCTTTTTCTGGTGGGGACGTCTGCCGCGCGGTTTTTGACATCTGCGTTATAATGAAAGGCTGGGCATAATGTTTATCTAGCCTCCGGGAGTGACTGTGAGCACTGACTTCAAACTATCAAGCGACTATGAGCCGCGCGGCGACCAGCCAGCCGCCATTTCCCAACTAACCGAGGGCATCGCGTCTGGCGACAAGCACCAAGTCCTTCTGGGCGTAACTGGATCGGGCAAAACCTTCACGATGGCCAAGGTCATCGCCCAGATGAACCGGCCGGCCCTCGTCCTCGCGCACAATAAAACGCTGGCCGCGCAACTCTTTCACGAATTCCGATCGTTCTTCCCCCAAAACGCCGTCGAATACTTCGTAAGCTACTACGATTACTATCAGCCCGAAGCCTACGTCCCCTCAAGCGACGTTTACATAGAAAAAGAAGCCACCACCAACGAGGAACTCGACAAGCTGCGCATGAGCGCGACGCGATCCCTATTCGAGCGTCGCGACGTGATCATCATCGCGTCCGTCTCCTGCATTTACGGTCTAGGCTCGCCCGAAGCCTATTACGGCATGCTGCTGATGCTGGAAAAAGGCCAGTCCATAGCGCGCGAGGCCATGCTGCGCAGGTTTGTGGACATCCAGTACGACCGCTCGGAAGATCTCCGCCGCGGCACATTTCGCGTGCGCGGCGATATCGTGGAAATCCATCCGCCGTACGAAGACACCGCAATACGTATCGAACTTTGGGGCAGCCAGATCGAAGCCATTCGCCGCATCGATCCGCTCACCGGCGAAATTCTTCCAAGCGAGTCCGACATCGCGCGCATGCCGATTTATCCGAAGACGCATTACGTTCTGCCCGCCGAGCAAAAGGAACGCGCCATTCAAACGATCCTCGAAGAGCTCGAATGGTGGCAAGGCGAACTCGATCGAAAGGGAAGAATCGTCGAGTCGCAGCGAGTGCAGCAGCGCACGCATTTCGATATCGAAATGATGCGCACCATCGGCTATTGCCACGGCATCGAAAATTACTCGCGGCATCTCTCAGGCCGCCTGCCGGGCGAAGCGCCTCCGACGCTGCTCGATTACGTGCCTAACGATTACTTGCTCTTCGTAGATGAGTCGCACCAAACGATTCCGCAAGTGCGGGGCATGTTCCACGGTGATCGCGCTCGAAAACAGACGCTGGTGGATTACGGATTCCGGCTCCCCTCGGCGCTCGACAATCGGCCGCTCACATTTGAAGAATTTGAAAATCGCATCAATCAAGCGATTTACGTTTCAGCCACGCCAGGACCGTATGAACTCACAAAAGCTGGCGGAGTAATAGCGGAGCAAGTGATCCGGCCGACGGGTCTGGAGGATCCGCAAGTAGAAGTGCGTCCGGTGAAAGGCCAGGTGGACGATTTGCTCGAGCAGATTCGTCTGCGCGCGGGGAAAAACCAGCGCGTGCTGGTCACCACGCTGACGAAACGCATGTCCGAAGACCTGGCCGAATATCTCACCGAAGTCGGCGTACGCTGCCGCTATTTGCATTCGGAAATCGAGACGCTCGAACGCGTGAAAATCCTGCGCGATTTGCGCCGCGGCGAATTCGACGCCCTGATCGGAATCAACCTGCTGCGCGAAGGCCTCGATCTACCCGAAGTCTCGCTCGTGGCAATCCTCGACGCCGACAAAGAGGGCTTCCTGCGCAGCGCCACATCGCTGGTGCAAACGATCGGCCGCTGCGCCCGCCATCTCGAAGCCCGCGCCATTCTCTATGCAGACCGCATGACCGATTCCATGCGCATAGCCATCGGCGAAACCAATCGCCGCCGTGCCAAACAGCACGCCTACAACCTCGAGCACAACATCACTCCAGAATCCATCATCAAGAGCGTGGACATGCAACTAGCAAGAATTGTAGAAGCGGACTATCTGACCGTGCCGGCGGACGACGTAACGCTAGATTCCATGGCCAACGAAGAAGATCTTCGCCGCGCCATCGAGCAACTCGAAGGGCAAATGCGCGAAGCCGCAAAGAAATTCGAGTTCGAGCGCGCCGCGTCCCTGCGCGATCGCGTTCGAGTTCTGCGCCAGCGCGATCTAACCGCGATTTTCGCGACGGCATCGCCGATCGAGCTCGCTCCGGCAGATTCCGGCACGGCTCCCGAAAATTCGGGCGCCCAAACGGAAGAATCGAGCGCGGCAACTAGCGTCGTGCCTGCCATCGAGACGATCGCGCCGGCCGAACCCGCTCCAAAGTCCGCCAAACGCGCGAGAAAATAATCGCTCTGGTAAGTCCGGCGCTAAACCATACCCTTGCGCAGTTCTTTCAGCGGATAAAAAGTCCCGCGCCAGATGATTCCGCCACGCCAAAGCGTTTCAATTGTTGCGCGCATCGACATGTAAATAAAAACCGCCGCGCCGATCGGGTGTGTTAATCCGTAAAGCGCAGGCTCATGCGTTTCCTGAACGAATCGCCCTTCGATCAATACGGCGACGGTGCAAATCACCGCACAAGCAAGCCGCGCGATTCCCGATGTAAACCAAATGGCAATGAACGGCAGCACGCTGAAAATAAATACCGCTACTATCGAAAAGACCGCACGCCCCACGCTATAGCCATAACCAGCGAATAGATTTTTCATCAATCCTCGAACCAGATTGAAGAAGCCATCATGCCAGCGAATTTGCACGAAGTTCTGGCTCGTAGCGATGCCCGAGCGAAATCTGCCAAGCTTGATCAATTTTCCGAGCTTGATATCGTCCACTACTTCCATGGCCAGCCTTCGATGCGTGCCGATCGCTTGGTAGGCCGAGCGCCGCACCAGTTGAAACGCACCGACGCCGAAATAAGTGTCACTCTTCGGATCGCTGACTTTCCACGGTTGAAACCCCAGCGCAAATCCCAAGCCCAGGTACCCGACCGTCGTGACTTCCCAAAATCCGCGCAATTCGAGCGCAGCCAGCAACGTCATGTGATCCCAATTCTCGCGCAGTGCCAATGCCAGTGTGCGTCGCAGCAAATCGGGCGCAAATCGCACGTCGGCATCCGTGAACACGATCCATTCGCCGTTCGAGCGCGAATACGCCGTTTGCAGCGCGTTCGGCTTGCCAAGCCAGCCTTCCGGCAGCTTTTTGACGTGAAAAACCTGCAGCCGCGCGTCGTTTCGAGCAAAATCGTCCAGAATTGCGCCCGTGGCGTCTTCCGAGCGATCATCGACCGCGATAATTTCAAAGTCCGGATAATCGAGTGCTAGCCAGGATTCCACCGCAGCCGAAATTTTCTCGGCTTCATCGCGCGCGCCAAAGAGAATGGAAATGCGGGGCAGATCGTTGCCGGTGGCCGGCGCAACGTTTGCAAGCCGCGGGATTCTCGCCATGCCGAATCCCGCGCGGACACCTTGAACCAGCCAGAGGAGAGCGATCAGGCCAAAGAATACGGTTGCGAAAGTGTGCAAGCTGAATAATTTCCTGAGCGGCGGACACTCGAACCAGCTATCCTATCATGCGCGATGTCGTTGACTGTTGCGATTGTAGGCGCAGGACGCGTAGGCCGCGGTCTAGGCCACCGCTTGCGGGAATTGGGCTGGCAAATTGGCGCAGTCATCGCGCGTTCGCGTGCTAAGGCGAGCCGGGCCGTCGGTGCGATCGGCGGTGGCGTAGCTCACGGAGGACTGACGCGCCAGGCTGTCGGCGCTGATCTCGTTCTCGTCGCGACACCCGATGATTCGATCGAAACCGTGGCCCGCGATTTGGCGAAAATTGGCGGCAATGAGTGGCGCGGTAAAATTGTTCTGCATACGAGCGGCGCACTGCATCGTAGCGCGCTTGAGTCGCTGGCAAAATTGGGCGCGTCTACCGGCTCGATCCATCCGCTGCAGACTTTCAGCGGGCGCGAAGTGCCCGATCTCGAGGGCGTAGTCTTCGCGATCGAAGGCGATCGTCGAGCGCTGCGCACCGCGCGCAACATCGCGCGGTCGCTCGGCGGCGTTCCGGTCGTAGTCGAGGGGAGTCACAAGGCCGCTTACCACGCGGCAGGGACAATGGTCGCGGGGCAGGGCCTCGCGCTAGCCGAAGCGGCTACGCGAATACTGATGGAATCAGGCTTTACGCGCCGCCAGGCGGTGCAAGCGCTGTTACCGCTGATTCGGCAGATGCTTTCGAATTTCGAGCGGCACGGTCCGCGAGTGGCTTGGACGGGCCCGCATTCGCGCGGCGATTACGCTACGATTGCGCGGCACAACGCTGCGCTCGCGAAATTTCCGCGGGAATTTGGTGGAGCGTACCGCGCTCTCACGTTTCTCGGCGGCCGCGTTCTCGCCGCGGATCCGGCCGCAGCGGAAAAAGCTCTAGAACGCGCACTGAAGGATATTGAATGAAGAATTTTCACTCACGCGATTTTCCAGGAGGAAAAGTTTGACTCCGCTCAGAATACCTGTGGAGACCTCGACTTTGTCGAACGGCCTCCGAGTCGTGGTTTCGCCTGATCATTCCGCGCCAGTAGCCACCGTCGGTGTCTATTATCAAATCGGTTTTCGCCTAGAGCCGCGCGGACGCAGCGGCTTTGCCCATCTTTTCGAGCACATGATGTTTCAAGGCTCGGAAAATGCCGGAAAAATGGAGCACATCAAGCTCATCAACGCTTCCGGTGGCATTTTGAACGGTTCGACCTATCACGACATCACCAACTACTTCGAGGCCGTGCCCTCGAACGCGCTCGAGCGCATCCTCTGGCTCGAAGCCGATCGCATGCGCGCGCTAAAAGTGGACGACGAGAACTTGAAGAATCAGCGCGACGTGGTCAAAGAAGAAGTCCGCGTTAATGTCCTCAATCAGCCTTACGGCGGTTTTCCCTGGCTCGATCTTCCGCCGGTCGCGTTTCGCAATTGGCCTAACGCTCACAATTTCTACGGCGACTTCAACGATCTCGATGCCGCCAATCTCGACGACGTAAAGTCGTTTTTCCATACCTACTACGCGCCCAATAATGCCGTGCTCCTCGTTCTTGGTGATGTCGATCCGGCCGAGTCCTTCTCGCTGGCGAAGCGCTATTTTGAAAGCATCCCGGCAGGCCCGCGTCCTCCGCATGTGGATGCCACCGAGCCTCCGCAAACGGAAGAGCGCCGCGGCGAAGTCCCCGAAAAATTCGGCCCGCTACCGGCAATGGCCATCGGACATCGCGCTCCCGCGCGCGGCACTCCGGATTGGTACGCTGCCGGAATTCTCGATCGCGCGCTGCATGGCGGCCGTGCCGGCCGCATCTACCGCCGCTTGGTGCTCGAGCGCCAAATCGCCATCGAAGCTTCGGGCGCAATCAATTATTCCTCGGGCGATCTTTTCGATTACAACGGACCCACACTGATGATCACCACGATTTATCACAAGCCCGAATATTCCTCCGAACAAACCATCGCTGCCTTCGAAGAAATCATGGGAGAGATTCGCGATAAGGGCATCGACGAGGACGAGCTGCGTCAAATCCAGGTGAAATTCCGCTCCGATTTTTATTCCCACCTGGAAGGAGGCATGGGGGCGCACATGCCCCGTTTTGGATTGATGCACTATTTAGCCTGCTTCACTCTTTTTGACAACGATCCTCAACTCATCAATTCAGTCCTCGACAAATTTCTCGCGGTGACGCCGGAGCAAGTGCGCGATGTCGCTCGCAAGATGCTCGTGCCGCAGCAGCGCTCGATTCTAATTCGCCGCCCTGTAGGGAAGGGAGGCGCGCAATGAGTTCGACAATCATCGAAACTCCGAAATCCGGAACAACGAATGTTCCGCCGCTCGGCCCCGAGCGCCCAGTCGCCTGGCCCAAGCGCACCACGCGCACGCTCGCCAATGGCATGCAGATCGTTCTCGTCGAGACGCACTGGGTGCCGAAGATCACCGCCGAGCTTTTCTTCCGCAGCGGCAACGCCGTCACTGCAGCTCGCGCTCCCGGCCTGGCTGAAATCACCGCGTCCGTCGTTCGCACGGGCACCGCCAATCGCGACAGTCAAACCATCGAGGAGCATCTGCGCCGCATGGGCGCCGATCTCGGAGTCAGCGCCGGCGCCGATACCAGCGCGATTTCTATCTCCGGCCTCGCCGAATCCGCCGATGGTTTACTGGCGATGCTCGACGATCTCGCACGCCACGCTGCGTTTCCAGAAAGCGAATTCGAGCGCGTCCGCCGCCAGAAGCTCGAAGACGTGCGCATCGAGCGCACCACTCCTGCATTCATCGCCGCCGAGCGATTGCGCCACGTGCTTTTCGGTGCGCACCCGTACGCCATCGTCGCGCCCAGCGAAGCGCAGGTCGAATCGTATCGTCGCGAGCAGCTTCAGGAATATTACGCCGCGCATTACGTCCCTTCCGACGCTTTGCTCGTAATCGTAGGAGATTTCCAAACCGCCGCGATGCTCGATCTAATTGAGAATACCTTCGGCGAATGGAGCGCGCCTTCCCCGGCGACGCCGGCGAATCCCGCGCCGCCTGTACTGCGTGGCCGCCAAGTGCATTTCGTTCATCTGCCCGGTAGCGTGCAAACCGACGTGCTCGTCGGAAATCGCGCCATCACTCGGCTCGATCCCGATTGGTACAGGCTCGGCCTCGCAAATTCGATTTACGGCGGCGCCTTCAATTCGCGGCTGGTGATGAATATTCGCGAGCAAAAAGGCTACACCTACAGTCCGCGCAGCGGCGTTTCCGCCCTTCGCGAATATGGGTATTTCACCGTGCATGCCGCCGTCCGCAATGACGTAGTCGCGGCAACACTCACCGAAATGTTCTACGAAATGGATCGTATGCGCTCGCTTCCCGTCGGCGAAGCCGAACTGGCCGACGCGCGCAACTACATGACCGGCGTGTTCTCGCTCGGGGTAGCCACGCAGGACGGAATGATCGGCCAACTCTCCACCGTCTATCTGAATCGCCTCGCGGACGACTATCTCGAAACGTACCGCGAGCGCATCCGTTCGCTCACTAGCGCAGACGTACTCGCCGCGGCTCGCCGGCACTTCGATTCCGCAAACGCGCAGATTGTGATCGTAGGCGATCGCGAGCAGGTGGGCGAACAAGCCGCGCTATTCGGCGAAATGAAGCAATATGACGCACAGGGCAACGAGCTCTCGTAGGGGCGGGGGTTTACCAGTCGCCCGGTTTGGCTTTGGATTTTCGTCCCGCTCACCAGCCCCGCCTACGTGGCGCACGGCAAACGCATGCATAAACGCATAATTCCCTTTGCGGCCGCGCTCTGCCTGGTGTTGGCTCTGAGCGGCGCGTCTATCGCCCGCGGAGGCCAAAAAAAGCAGGCCCCGACCGCGCCCATCGAATTGAACACGGCAACTCCCCTAGAACTGCAAGAGCTACCCGGCGTCGGCCCGCAAATGGCAAAAGCGATCGTGAATTTCCGGGAAAAAAGCGGCCCGTTCCGCCGCCTCGAAGATTTGCTGGCGATACGAGGAATTACCAAGCAACGGCTAGAGAAAATCCGGCCTTACGTGAAGATCAAACCGCCCAGTCCGAACAAACAGACCACGAGCCCGTGAAATTAGTCGCCGCGGAATAGCCGGCAGTAGTCGTCACAGGACCTGATGCGATTTACGGTCAGCGCCTACGCCCAACGCCACCTGGTCCGCGATTTCCAATCCATAGCCCTCGAGCGCAACCACTTTCTTTGGGTGGTTAGTCAAGACGCGAATCTGCTTCAAACCGAGATCGATCAGAATCTGAGCCCCAATTCCGCTCTCGCGCTGAATCAATCGCTGCCGGCTCAAATCGCGGTCAATTTCACCGCGCGAATGCACGAGAATCGCCGGCAGCTGACCCTCTTCGGTAGTCGAATCGATCCGGAATCCGCGTCCCGTATGATGCAGATAAACAAATACTCCGCGATCCTCGCCAGCAATCTTCTCGAGCGATCGCTCGATGAGTTCATGGCAGTCGCAAGCCGTCGAAGCGAGCACATCTCCCGTCAAACAGTGCGAATGTACGCGCACAAGCGGCGCCGCTTTGCCGCCAAGTTCGCCGCGAACGAGCGCAACGTGCACTTCGCTATCCACATCGCTTGAGTAAGCAATCATTCGGAAATTCCCATAGCGGGTGGACAGCACGGACTCGGCAATGCGCCGCACATACCTTTCGTGTTGCATGCGATACCGAATCAAAGATGCGATCGTCAGCAGCTTCAATCCATGTTCGCGGCAAAATTCCAAAAGCTCCGGCGTTCGCGCCATCGTCCCGTCGTCATTCATGATTTCGCAAATCACGCCGGCCGGATCTAGTCCCGCAATGCGCGCCAAATCTACAGATGCTTCCGTCTGCCCGGCACGCACCAGCACGCCGCCGCGCCGCGCGCGCAAAGGGAAAATGTGCCCGGGCCGCGCCAAATCCTCCGGCCGCGTAGTGATGTCTGTTGCAGCAAGAATCGTAGTCGCGCGATCAGCCGCGCTAATCCCAGTAGTAGTTCCGCGCCGGGCATCGATCGATTCGCAAAATGGCGTGCCAAACGCTGAAGTATTCTTCGGCGCCATCATCGTCAGATGGAGCGCATCGCAGCGTTCCTCAGTAAGCGCCAAGCAGATCAACCCGCGCCCGAATTTCGCCATGAAATTAATCATTTCAGGCGTCACTTTCTCCGCCGCCATCGTCAAATCACCTTCATTCTCGCGGTCTTCATCATCCACGAGCACAATCATCCGCCCCTCGCGAATTTCCTCGACAGCCTCTTCCACCGTCGCAAATCGAGCGTCATGTTCAGTCATCTCGCCACCCTCTGCACTGCAAGCCGATCAATCCGGCTCTTTCGGAATGATAACTCAGCGCCGCCAATTCATCGAGCGATCTGCGAGCGACTAGGCCGCGATCAATTGGATGCCTCCAGCCGCAAAAAAAGAGCGTCGCAGCTCGAAAGCCGCGACGCTCAGTTGAATTCAAGTTAAGTCTGCCTGCGCGAGATTTAGTACATCCCGCCCATGCCGCCACCGCCACCAGGACCGCCGCCAGCAGCAACCTTTTTATCGTCTTCCTTGATCTCCGCGACGAGCGCTTCCGTCGTGAGCATCAAAGCGGCGATCGAAGCTGCGTTCTGCAGCGCAAGACGCGTCACCTTCGCA
>Ga0209038_10000364_pt1 | contig 14214 bp, 16 predicted proteins | sample BogFormECP03_OM3_FD_188237 | JGI IMG/M metagenome (GOLD analysis project Ga0209038, IMG submission 188237) | Bog forest soil microbial communities from Calvert Island, British Columbia, Canada - ECP03_OM3 (SPAdes) (version 2) | ecosystem: Environmental > Aquatic > Freshwater > Wetlands > Bog ...
GCGCGTCGTGCCGTGGCCGGCCGTGAACAGTTGCTCAGCCATCGTGACGACTTCGTCGTCGTTGAGCCGCCGCCCGTGCTCTTCCGCCGCGATCATCGCGCTCATCAGATCGGCTTGCGGCCACGCGCGGCGCTGCTTCACCAACGCGCGAAGATATTCCATGAACAGGCGCGCCGATCGATCACCCTCGGCCATCATTGCGGTCGTGCGCACGATTCCGCGCGAGAGGATCACACCGTCCACGAAGTCGCGAAGCATCGCCCAGTCCTCGCGCGGCACGCCGACCATCGCGGAGATCGCATCGGCCGGCAGCGGATACGCGAAGTCCGCGATCACGTCCATGCGGCCAGCACCGGCAAATGCGTCGAGCAGTTCGTCGACTCGCGCTTCAACGCCGGGACGCGCCGCAGCGATCGCGTTGGGGGAGAAGGCTTTCGCCGCGAGCCCCTTCAGCGTCGTGTGATTCGGCGGATCGTTAAACGCGAGCTCTCCCGCCTGCAGCTCGAGGATGGGCTGGTCGCCGAATTTCGCGCGCATCTGGTCCAGGTAGGCGACGCGGCTGAACCGCCGATCGCGCAGGTACGCGACCGCGTCGGCGTAACGCGTCAGCACCCAGCCGCCGACGAACGCACTGAAATGAACCGGGTCGTCTGCACGCAGCCGATGCAGCAGCGGATACGGATCCGGATGCCCCGGCAGTGTGGGATCGACGTCGAGCGGAAAACTATCCTCGGCGATACGCATCGCGGACAACTGTCACGCCGATCACTTGACGGCGGCGATTGCTTCCATCTCGACCAGGAGGCCGTCGACCGCGAGCGAGGTGACGCCGACCATGGTCGAGGCGGGCGGCTCGCCGTCGGGAAACAACTCGGCGCGCGCCTCGCGCATCGCGGAATAGTCGGACTGTTTATAGTTGACGATGTAGGTATTGGTCTTAACGATGTCGGCCGCGGTGGCTCCTGCAGCCGTCAACGCGTCTTTCAGATTCCTGGCAGCCTGACGAATCTGCGCCTTCAGGTCGCCCGGCCCGACCACTTTGCCTTCCTTGTCGATTGCCACCTGGCCCGAGATGAATAGTAACTTCGCCGGTCCCGCGATCGTCACGACCTGGGTAAAGCCGCGCGGCGTCATCAACGTATCGGGATTAATATATTTTTTCTCCACGTCACTTCTCCTGGGTTTTCGATTTGCCGTCGCCGTATTGCAGGACCTGGACCTTCTCGACGGTGATTAGTCCCGAGCCCATCATTTTGTCGAGCACCGGGATGAACGCGTCGATCTTCGCCTGGCTATCGACGATCTCGACGATCATCGGCAGGTCTTCCGATATCCTTAGAATTTTCGCCGAATGCAGATGGCTCGATCTGCCGAAGCCCATCGGGCCGCGGATCACGGTCGCGCCGCCCAGTTGAAGTTCGCGCGCCTTCAGCACGATCGCCTCGTAGAGCGGATGATGGCCCGAGCGTTCGCTCTCGCCGATAAAAATTCTGAGCAGCACCGCATCGCGTGGGATTTGCATCGCTATACACCCCGGTTGATCGCTGTCGCGGCTATGTACCCGAGCCATACTGACAGCATGCACAAGATAACCGAACCGGCGGCGTTCGCGGTCGCCGGAATCCATTCGCCCGCGCGCGCGAGGTAGAGCGTCTCGAGCGAGAAACTCGAGAAGGTGGTGTAGCCGCCGCAGATTCCGACCATCACGAATTGCCGCCCCGGCGTGCCGACCAGCAGGCGTCCGTCTGGTCCCGTCAGCGTCGCGAAAAATCCGATCACCAGGCATCCGGTGAAATTCACGAGCATGGTGCCGTACGGAAATGTGCCGCCGGTGAGCGTCGTGATGACGCCGGAAACAAAATAGCGTCCCATCCCGCCGAGCGCGCTGCCAATCGCAATCAGAACGTACGCGAGCACCGGGAACCTCCGTCAAGTTGCGGCCGCGATATGGCCGGCGTCGGCGACTGCGTTAACAATCAAATGAAGATAGATGAGTCCGCCGTACGGATGCCACCGCTCGAGCATCGTGGCGACGCCGTCGTAGGTCGGCGCGCCCCTCGCGCCCAGCCATTCGAAAAGTTTGTTGCGGCCGCCGACGTCGTCACCGGGGAATATGTTGATGCGCCCGAAGCCGCGCAGCATCACATATTCCGCCGTCCAGCGTCCCACGCCGCGAAACTCCGAGAGGCGGGCGATCGCGTCGTCGTCCGCGCTCCGCTGAATAGACGCGAAATCGCGGTCCTTTGGATCGATCGCGAGCCGTGCGAGTCCGACCAGGTATTCTCCCTTTTGCCGGCTGAGCCCCAGCGCGCGCAACGCGTCGGGGTTCGAGCGCGCAACCGCGGCCGCAGCGGGAAACGATCGCATCGCTCCGCAATGCACTCCGAATGCCTCCGTCAGCCGGTTTAGCACATGCATCCCCGCGCTCAGCGAGACGAGTTGGCACGCGACCGCATTGGCGAACGCCTCGAACACCGTCGCGTAGCGCACCGGCTTCATGCCTCGAAGCCGCTCCGCCAGTTCACGCATACGCGGGTCGCTGCGCACGAGCCGGTAGAAGTCCGACAGGTCACGCTCGAGCCCGAGCATCCGCGTTACGATTGAGGCGACTTCCGCTTTGACAATTTGCGGTCGCGCGGCTCTGAGTTGGACTTCAATTTCCGGACGCGATCCGCCGCGCGTCTGCGTGACCGCGAGCGCGACCGGTGATTTGCCGATCACGAGGACTCGCCGCCAGACGCCGTCGTCGAATCGATCGACGACGTTATGCGGCCGCCGCCGAAGAGCCCACACCGTCAGGTCGAGCCTGAACGGAGGCCGCGCCTTGAGCGTGAACGTCAGCTCGGGCACTTGCGGCGGCCGGCTGCGCTATTCGATATCGCTGTCGGGAATTTTTTGCGGCTGCGTCGAGGCGGCCTGCTTGCTGCTTGGCGTGTTCGAGGTGGTGTTGGCCGCGGTCTGATTCTTGTCATGCTCGTACTTGTAGCCCGAGTAGGCGACCCCGGGCACCATCAACGCGAGACATCCTGAACAGGAAATCGCTGCCGCGACCGCCAACGCGATCGTCATCACCAGTTGTTGCGTCTTGCGCATCGCACCACCGCCACTCGCAGAACTTACGCCTCGTTGCCGCCGATACCGACGCGACTCTCCAGCGCGCGCACCCGCCGGATTATTTCGGGCAGGCGGGTCAGCACGACGGCGTAGCGGCGGAACTTGCGCACGTCCACCGCGGGGATGCCCGAGACGATCGCGTCGTCCTTCAGGTCGTTGTGGATGCCGGCCTTGGCCACCACCATCACGCGGTCGCCGATTGTCACGTGGTCGGCGCATCCGACCTGGCCGCCGAACAGACACCACTTGCCGATTCGGGTCGAGCCCGAGATTCCGGTGTGGCCCGAAAATCGCGAGTACTCGCCGATTTCGCAGTTGTGGCCGATATGCACCTGGTCGTCGAGCTTGACGCCGCGATGCAGGATGGTGGCGCCCATCATCGCGCGATCGACCGTCGAGTTGGCGCCGATTTCCACGTCGTCCTCTAATATAACGCTGCCGACTTGTGGAATTTTGATCAAGTCGCGGTTCTCCTCGACGAAGCCGAAGCCGTCGGCGCCGATTACCGCGCCGTTCAGCAGCGTCACGCGATTGCCGATCACCGTGCCCTCGCGAACCGACACGCCGCTGTGCGCGGTGAAGCGATCGCCGATGCGGACGCCAGGATAAATCGTCACGTTCGGATGAATCACCGCGTCGCGCCCGAGCGTCACGCCCGCGCCAATCACCGTCGAGGCGCCGATCGAAGCGTTCGCACCGATGGTCGCGTCGGGCGCAATCGAAGCGCGCGGATCTATCCCGGCCTCGGGTCGATACGGCGGGAAAAAAATCTCGAGCACGCGCGCGAAGTCCGCGTACGGATTCGCGCTGATCAGCGTCGCGCATTTCGCGTCCGCCGCCAGCTCCGCGGTCGTGATGGCGGCCGAGACGTTGGATTGCAACGCAGGCGCGTACTTCGCGCTCGCGACGAATACGATCATGCCGGGACCGGCAGCCTCGATCGGCGCCGGCGCGAAGATTTCGACGTCGCCGTCGCCGCGGATTTCGAGCCCGAGCTTCGATGCGAGTTCCTTGAGTTTCATGTTGATGCCTTTTGTTTCCGAATCGCGAAAGTTTTCTGTTTCATCGAGCTGCGCGCATTGCGGCCATCGCGTCGGCGAGCTCGGCCGGCTCGATTTGCGTCAGGCAGTGGTAGTGCCCGAAGCGGCAGGTGCGCGCCAGGCAGGGGCTGCATTCGAGCTGGTGGTAAATCACCCGCGTCTTCGGCCCCATCGGCCCGGTGCGAACCGGATTAGTCGAGCCGAAAATCGCCACGGTCGGGATTCCCAGCGCTCCCGCCAGATGCATGCAGCCCGAATCGTTTCCGATGAACCCGTCGCACAGCGACAAGAGCGCGATCAGCTCGCCGATGTTGGTGTGTCCGGCCGCGATCATCGCGCCCGCTTTGCTCGCCGCCGCAACTTCTTCGCACTTGGCCCGCTCCGACGGCGCGCCGACCAGCACGACCTCGGCTTCTTCGCGGCGTGCAAGTAAATCGATCAGCGCACCGTAGTTCTCCGCCGGCCATTGCTTGGCCGGTCCGAACGCGGCGGCAGGCGCGATGGCAAAAATCGGACGGCCAGGACGCTTGCGATTTGCCGCGAGCCATTCGCGCATTCGCTCGCGCGACGGTTCGTGCACGTCGAGCCCGAAATCGTCGGCGCGCCCGTCGGCGACGCCCGTCGCACGCACCATCGCGAGCCAATAATTCACCTGATGGCCCGTCATCGCCGAGGGCGGCGGCGAAGCCTTGAGCGTGAGCATCGCGCCGCGCGCGTCGGCGACGAATCCGGCCCGCCGCCGGATTCCAGCCATCGCGATCCACAGCGCCGACTCGAAACTGTTCGGGAACAACACGCCGAGGTCGAATCGCCGCGAGCGGATGTCGCCGACAATTCTGCGCCGATCGAAAAAGCCCGAGAGACCGCGCCCGACCGAATACGGAATCACCTCGTCGATCCATCGCGCGCCGTCGAAGAAGCTCGCCAGCTCATTCTTGACGAGCACCGCGAGATGCGCGCGCGGCCATGTGCGGCGAATAGCGCGGAGCGCGGGCAGGCTCATTACGACGTCGCCCAGCCAGTTCACTTCCTTGACGAGGATGCGCGCCGGCGGAGGATCAAGCGCGACGACCGGCGCCGATGCGGCAGCGCCGGGCGCGTGCTCCTCACTAAGCCGAATATTTTCCGATTCCACCTGAGTGATTCTCCGCAGCGCGATGCGATCCCGTCAGAGATTTCATCACGCGCGAAGGGCCAAATAAACCCGTGCACTTCCCGCCGTCGAAGCGACTGGCGGGTGTTGAGAATCGAGGCGGATTTCGCGAACAGCTAGGGTCGTGCAGGATGTGGCCGGGCCCTCACCCTGGCGGCGCTGGCGACAAGCGGCCGCGACACGTCGTTTCCAGCCGCGGGGCAGACGTCACCGTCGAGGACCGTGTTCGTAGTGTTGAAAAACGTGTTGGGCGAGGTGGTGTTGCCGGCGGTGCCGTCGAGAATTCCCGCGCAGGCTTCGTTAATAGTATTGCCGGTGGCAGTCGTGTCGCCCGAGGTCACGCCGGTGCAGGTGCCGTCCAGATGGATTCCCGATTGCGTGCTGCCGGAGATCACGTTGCCTGTGATTGTCCCGCCGCTCGATCCGCAGACGTTGATGCCGTCGAAGATCAACGTCCCATCGAGCGTGTTGCCCGTGATAGTTGCGTCGTCGGCCTCGCCCGTCGTGTCACCGGCCACGGCGATACCGAACTGCGTATTGCCCAGGTGATTGTTGGCCACGGTCGCGTCGGCCACGTCGAAGATCAGGATTCCGACAGCCGCGTCGCCCGAGTCAGCCGAAGTATCCGGCGCCCAGATTTCATCGATGACCGTGTTGCCACCAACTCTTCCGGTGGCACCGAAGCCAAGCTGAATGCCGTTTTCGGAAGCTCCATTGGTGGGACCTAGTCCGCGCACTTCGTTGCTGCTCACCGTTAGTTTGGTGCCGACTTCATTTCCCGTGATGCCGTTCTTCTGAAAGTCATGCACGCTGCTGTTCTGGACTGTCACGGTCGACGTGCCCGCACCGCCGGTCACGAGGCTGATGCCGCTCTGTACGAAAATGCCCATCCCAGTCCCCTGCGCGCATCCGTTGGGAGGTACCGAGGTCTGATTTCGTGTGACGACATTCTGTATCGTTCCTTGAGCATCCTGATAGTAGATGCCGACCAGGTTCGGCGCTCCGCAGGCGGTGAGACCATTGTTGCCGGAACCATCGACCGTCAGATTCGAGATCGTGACTGCCCTCGCCGTGTCATGCACGTAGATTTGCGCCGCGATCGGATAGGCGGTCGCGAGGCTCACCGTGTTTTGGACGATCCCGCCGGCTGGCGCTGTCACGACGGCCTGATTCAAAGTACCGGACGCAACTCCCTGCAGCGTAAGACGCTTGTCGATGATGACCTGTTCCGGATACGTCCCGGGGCAAACATTTACCGTGGATCCGGGGGGAGCGGCGGTTACCGCGGCCTGGATGGTCGAAACGTTAGGAGTTCCGCATGTTCCGACGAAGACGGTTGCGGCGTAGGCGGACATCGCGAGGCAGTTCGCGAAAGCCAGCGCCAATAACAATATTACCGCCTTGCCGAATTTGTTTTTCATGAAATTCCCGTCCCAACTAATTGCTGCATTTATAAACCAACCGTAGTACTAGCGCCGCTCTGCGGCAAGTTCTTTTTTCACCTGCTGCCTGGAAAGCGTCATCGTGAATGAACTTCCGCATTGCCGGATTTAGGACTACTATCCGATTATTCCAATTGCGGAATCGCACGCGAGGGGATTGCTGCGATGGCTGGTTTGAGAGATCGACCGCTGATGCGCGCTGCGTTGCTGGCCGCGGCAGTGGCCGCCACGAGCGCTGCGTTGCTGCTGATAGCAGTCGATCGCGGCCAGGTATCGCCCCCTCGTTTCGATTCGATGGCGTTCGTCCCGACGCACTCCGACGTCCACTCTTCGACATCGCCATCGGCGGCATCCGGCGCAGCGTCATCTGCCGCGAAGGCGCTACCCAAACAAATCGGATTCGCGCCGCCTCCGTCGAAAAAGAAATCAGACATGACGCTGGTCGTGATGGTTCCCGATTTGCCGCCGAGCGAGAATCCTGAACCTCCGCAGTCAGCCGGGTGGACCGTGCAGGGCAGCGCCGCTCCGGTCAGCGGTGCCAACTCTCAACCTCCGGGGCAGATTGCGTTGAGCGCCGTCGGCGGCATCTCGTCGCCGCTGACTTCACCGACGGGAGGATCGTTGCCGAGTTCGCCGAGTAGCGCGCCCGCGGCAAATCATCCTGCTGCATCGAATCCCGTTGGTGTTTCGCCGGCTGGACGATCCGCCATCCCGAGCAACAGTGGTTTCGTGCTGCTGGCGGGCGGGCAGGGCAACGGACAATTTGCGCTCTCGAGCGCAGAGCTTTTCGACCCGGCCAAAAACGCGTTCGCCGCCGCTTCCTCGATGAAGGATGCGCGCACCGATCACACGGCGACGGTGTTGCCGGGCGGCAAGATCCTGGTCGCGGGGGGAGAGGGCGCCACGGGCCGCGCGCTGTCGTCAGCAGAATTGTACGATCCCGTCAGCGGAACATTTTCCGCGGTCGCGTCGACGATGGCCACGGCGCGCGCCGAACATACGGCGACGCTCATTTCGGGCTGTAGCTGTCCCGCCGACGGCCAGGTGCTGATCGCCGGCGGCACTACAGCCGCCAGCACGCTCGGCTCCACTCTGAGGAGCGCCGAACTCTTCGATCCTGTGACCGGCACGTTCACCCCGACCGGCGCGATGAAGGCGACGCGCGCGCGCCATTCGGCCACGCTGATTGCCAGCGGTCCGCTGGCTGGAAGCGTGTTGATTGCGGGTGGCTTCAGTGACGAGAGCGGCGGTGACGTCGCCACCGCTGAACTCTACGATCCGGTCACCGGACAGTTCACCACGACCGGCGCGATGAGCGTGCCGCGCGAGAGTCAGACTGCCAGTTGGCTTTCGCCGAACGTCGTTTCTGGCTCTCTCGCCGGCAGCGTGCTGATCGCAGGCGGCGGCGACGTGAGCGCGCCGACCGACAGCGCCGAAGTCTTCAATCCGCAGACGGGCGGATTTTCGCCGGTGGGTGCGATGACGACCGCGCGCACGATGCAATCCGCGATATTGCTGACAACCGGTAAGGTGCTGATCGCAGGCGGTCAGAGCAACGACACGAACTTTCTCGTGAGCGCCGAGCTTTTCGATCCCGCGCACGCGACTTTCGCCGCCACCGGCTCGATGCACAACCTCCACGCCGGCGCGACTGCAACCGCACTCGAGAGCGGCAGCGCGCTGATAGCAGGCGGCCGTTCAAGCTTCGGCGATCTTTACGACCCGGCGGCCGGAACTTTTTCCGCGACCGGCAGAATGATCACCGACGTCGCCGAATCGACTTCGACGCTAATCCGATAGCTATTTCTTGAGCGCTGCGATCACCTGGTTGACGATCGCGTCGGCCTTGGCGCGCATCTGGTCGTCGGTCGCGTCCTGGATTGGATGCGGCACGAAAACGCGGCGCACTTCGGGCAATCCCAGCGCGTCGGCCTGCTTCTGCGCGGCGTCGACGAATTCGCTCGACGCGACTACCACCGAGGGCTTCTTATTCGTCTCGAACCATACGGAGTCGTGCACACTGCACGTTGTGCATGACCCTCAATCGGCGAGCGCTTCGATAACGAAGTCGCTCTCCTCGGCGATCCGGCGGCGCAAGTCGTCGGGCGCCGGCTTGGTGAAGGTTGGTTTGCGAAAGCGTTTGATCTCGACGCCGGGCAGCCGGTCCTGCAGATGCTCGGCGAGGCGATCGAGCAGCACGTTGCCGCGCGGCTTGGCGATGTCGAGCAGCGCGACGCGTCCGACAATCGAGTCAGTGCGGGCGGCCAGCGTGCGCCGAATCGGCACCCGCTCGTCGGTCGGATCGATAATCACCTGTTTCATGTTGCCGTTGCCTCCTCGATTCGCCGGCTAACGCTCGACGATCCCATCGGACCCGAAACCCATCCGGCGAACACCGCGGAAAATTTCCCGGCGTTGCCGCCAGCCACGATGATATTGATATCCTCCGGCCGGCGAAACTTCGCAATCTTCTCGTCGAGCCGCGCTTCCGGCGCATCGCCGAGTGCGCTGAGCGGAATTCCTTCACCGCTCTCGTCGTCGCGAATCAATTCGCGCACCGGCCGTGCCGTCACTTCCTGGATTCGCGCGCGCACCTGCGCCTTGGTCCAATTCTCGCGGGCGAGTGTGTCGGCATGCTCGGGCGAAATGATGAGCAGGATCTCACCGCTGCCGTGCTGCTTCGGATGCCAACATGCTTCGAGCGCCATGCCCAGGCTGCCGGCCAGCGCGCGCGCCGTTCGCGACGTTTGATCGGCAATCTGTCGCGAGCCCGCCTCGAGTCCGAACACCGTCACGACATTTTCGTCCTTGCCGAAGCCGCGCTCGACGTGCAGCGGCTCCCACGGACTGCGCTCCTCCCATTCGGCGAAGCAGGTCGTGAACTTGCCGGGCGCGCCGAGAGTCGAGCGCTCGATATCGCCCGGCCGCGCGCCGCCGACATTGCGCAGCACCAGTTTCAGTGCGCGCCCGATGGTCGCGTTCGAGCGCGTGCCGTAGCCGAGCGCCATCATGCCCATGTTCATGTCGAGGCGGCGGCGAATCGGACCGTTGACGACTATCACCGGCGTCGCGCCCCATGTCGTCGACATGATGCCGTGGATGTTGAAGGTGTCGGTGCAGACCGCCTCGAGCGCCGCGATTACCACCGGCAAATATTCGGGCCGGCATCCGGCCATCACGGCGTTGACCGCGACTTTCTCGACCGTCACCGGCGCGAGGTTGGGCGGCACGATCGCGACGACGTCGCGCGGATCGCGTCGCGTCCCGGTTAGCATCAACATCACGCGCTCAGGAGTCGGCGGCACCACCGGCAAGCCGTCGGTCAACCCGCGCTCGAACATGAATTCGAATACGTCCTCGGCGTCGCCCAACTCGATCCGGCGCGCAGTCATCTTGTCGCCGCGGGCATCCGCTTCGAGACGCTCGGCGATTCCAGGCTCGACCGATTTGGAGCCGCAGCCGGGCCGCGACTCTGGATATGAATTCCAATCGATCGGCGGCGCCGCGACGCCCGACTGTCGCGCCAACTCGGCGAACATCTCGCGCCAGTCGTCGCGTCCGAAGCCTATGAAACGGCGCACCTCGTGTCCGTGCACATCGGCCAGGATGATCGTCGGAACGGTGTCGAGGCCGTAGTCGAACGAGACCTTCAGCGCCGAATCGTCCAGCATCGGAACGGTCAGCGCGTATCGCTCGACGAGTTTCGCGTTGCCTGCGGAGTCCTGGCCGATCGCCCAAACGTCGACCGCTGCGCCGAACGCGCGATGCGCCGCTTCGATCAGTGGCATTGTCATTCCGCACGTTGGGCAATCTTCCTTGACGAAGCAAAGCAGCGCCGTCCGCTTGGACGGGAATGATCGTGTCGCTCCACCGGAGTCGCGCAGCTCGAACGCGGGCAATGAGTTCATGGCGGGGTAGAAGCGCTCGTTTCAGGGACCATCAGGAACTGATGCTGCCGTGGAGAATAGAATTCGACTGACGCAGTAATCAGTGAGGTGCCGTTGATGCCACCGGCGACCAGTACCTCGCCGTCGTTCAGCAACGTCGCGGTGTTCGTGAGCCGCGCGACGTTGGTCTGCCCCACCTGCGAAAACACGTTGCTCTCGGTGAGAAAGACTTCGGCATCCCGCATCCCGACGACCGCCGGTCCCTGGATAGTATATCCGCCGACGACCAGCACGTTTCCGTTGTTGAGCATCGTCGCCGTCGCCAGGTAATGCGGCGCGCTCATGTTGCCGGTTGGGACGAAGACTCCCGCTTCCGGATCGTAAATCTCCGCGCTTCTGAGCGGCGCCATTCCAGCGAGGGTGCGCATGCCAACCAGGACCTTGCCGCTCTTGCCGCCGACTATCAGCACGCGCCCGTCGTTCAAGCTGACTGCGGCGGCACCGACGCGATCGTAGTTCATTCGCGCGAGCATCGGTGAGAAGGTTCGCGTCGAGGGGTTGTACAATTCCGCGGTGTCGTACGAGATGTAGCCGCTGGGCATGCCGCCGCGGCCGCCGCCGGCGATCAGAACTTTGCCGGTGCCGAGCAGCGCGGCGACGTGCGCGACGCGCGGCTGATTCAAATGACCCGCACGGCTGAACGCTCCGATCGACGGATCGTAAACCTCGGCCGTGTCCAGCGTATGCGTCCCGTTGTCGCTGCCGCCGACGACCAGCACGCGCCCGTCCCGCAGCAACGTTGCAGTATGACCTTCCCGCGGCACTGACATCGAACCGGTCGCGCTGAAAGTGCCGCTCGCCGGATCGTAGATCTCAGCACTCGCAAGCTCCGAGCGGAAGCCGACATTCTGCACGCCGCCCGTGAGCAGCACGCGTCCGTCGCGAAGCATCGTGATCGTCTGTCCCGCGCGCTGCACGGTCATCGAGCCGGTCGGCGTGAACGTGCGCGCGGCAGGATCGTAAATCTCGGCACTCGCAAGAATGCCGCCGACTTGTCCGGTCGCCGTTCCGCCGCAGATCAGCACGCGGCCGTCGCGCAGTCGAATCGCAGCCGCGTTGGCGCGCGGCGTCGTCATCGCGAGCGCCGCGACCTGATTGCCCGCGGCATTCGTCACGGTGACGGGAGGCGCCTGTGAATTTCCAGCGCCGCAGGCGCCCAGCGCGAGCGCGAAGAGAAACGAAAGAGCAACGAGGTATCGACGATTCATTTCAAACACCGCGCCGGATCATAAGCCCGCCGGGGCGAGATGGGAAGTTGAATTATTTGCTCGGGGAACGAACGCCACGGCGAAGCGCGTTCATCGTCGCGCTCAGGAACATCCATCCGGGAAAGACGCCGCGCTTGCGCGGTTGCGTCGTCGCTTCGCCGCCGCGGCCAAGCTCTCGCACCAGTCCGAGCAATTGATCGACGTTGACGCGCGATGCGACTTCTTCGAGCGCGCGGAAACGTATGATTCGCTCGCGGTCGATCACAAATGTTGCGGGAAATGCGATGCCGCCTTTTTCGGCGGTGTTGAGCAATCCGTATGCCTTGACGACTTCGCGCCGCGTGTCGCATAGCAGCGGAAACTTGATGCCGAGCTCCTGTCGGACTGGCTCGGCGCGCGCGGCGTCATCGACCGAGATCGCGACCAGGTCGGCGCCGGCCGCGCGAAAATCTTCGAGATGCTCCGAATAGTCCGCCAACTGGCGGAGGCAGAACGGTCACCAATGTCCGCGGTAGAAAACGACGACGCCTATCCCGCGCGCGACCAGCTCGTCGAGGCGCCGCACGACGCCGGTCGAGTCGGCGAGCGCGAACTCGGGAGCCCGCTCGCCCACTGGCGGAATGTGTCGTTCGTCCATAGTCACAACCATAGCCGCGGCCGTGCGCTAGAGGAACATCGCACCTTCGCCGACGATCGCGCATCGCCCGCCGATTCGCAGCGCGAAAACGCCGCTCTCCTTGCGCGCAACCTCGACGCGAATCTCGCTCGGCCGTCCCATCTCGACGCCTTGCCGGATCGTGAATTCAGTTTTGGGCGCCGGCTTGATTAATCCGTAGGTGGCGGCGTATGCGCCGAACGGAGCGGCGGCGCTGCCGGTCGCGGGGTCTTCGGCGATTCCGTTGAACGGCGCGAACATCCGCGAGCGCACGGAGAACTCGCCCGAATTTTCCGCGACAAACACATATAGAAGAGGCGGCTGCGCAACCCCTTTGAACAGCGCGGCCAAAGGCGTCTTGTTCGGGTAGCATCTTCTGAGCGCGTCGAGGTTGCGAAGAGGGACGAAGACGAACGGAAAGCCCGTCGAGACGATCTGGATCGGCAGATCGTCGCGAATATCCGCCGCGCTGATTTCCAGCGCCTCTGCGAAGTGCGCGCGATCGTCACGCTTCTCGCCGAATTCGGCCTCGCGATGCGCCATCCAGACAAAATCCGGTTTGCCGCCGGTGCTTTCGATCGTCACCGTCACCGGGCCGATTCCGAGTTGCAGCGTCGCGTCGACGATTGCCGATTCGAGCGCGATCTCGCCGCGAGTCGCGAGCACCCAGGTCGTGCCGACCGTGGGATGCCCGGCCATCGGTAGTTCTACCGTCGGCGTGAAGATTCGCACGCGTCGCGCGCCGCTGGATTCCGGCGGCATCACGAAGGTCGATTCGCTGAAGTTCATCTCATGCGCCAGCTCCTGCATCTCGACGGCGTTGAGTGCAGCCGCGTCGGTGAAGACTGCAAGCTGATTGCCGCCGAAAGGACGCGAGGTAAAGACGTCGACAAGGATGAAAGGAGTTTTTCTAGGCATCCCGCGATTTTGCCGCGATGGCACGCGCGAGCCAATCTGAATCTTACGAAATGAAAACGGCGATCCGTTGCCGGACCGCCGCTTCGACGATTCTGACTTGCGCGCCTACTTGCCGACGATGAACACGCAGCTGGTAGTGCCGCTGCCGCCGATATTCAGCATCGCAAATTTCTTCGCGCCCTCGACCTGGTAGTCGCCCGCGACATGCGTTATCTGGCGATGGCAATCGAGCATCTGGCGCACTCCGGTCGCGCCGACCGGATGGCCTGCGCCGATCAGTCCGCCGCTTGGATTAATCGGCAGCTTGCCGCCGAGCTCGATCACGCCTTCCTCGACCGCCTTCCACGATTCGCCCGGCTTGGTGATCCCGAAATGATCAATCGCCATGTACTCCGAGGTGGTGAAGCAGTCGTGCGTCTCGATTCCCGACAGCTCGCTGACGCCCGCAATGCCCGCGCGCTTGAACGCGTCGACGATCGCCTGGCGCGTATGCGGCAGTACGTAAGTGTTGTCGCGGCTCTCCGCGACCTTGGTGTCGAATTCGAGCGGCGCCGTGTGATGGCCCCATCCGAGGATGCGCGGAATGTCGGCGAGCTGCTTGCCGTTGCGCTTGGCCCACGCGGTCGCAAATTTTTCGGAAGCGAGGAAAATCGCGACCGAGCCGTCGGTCACCTGCGAGCAATCGCTCACCTTGATGCGGCCGCCGATGACCGAGTTGAACTTGCTTTCGTGCTGCG
>Ga0209038_10000365_pt1 | contig 14192 bp, 13 predicted proteins | sample BogFormECP03_OM3_FD_188237 | JGI IMG/M metagenome (GOLD analysis project Ga0209038, IMG submission 188237) | Bog forest soil microbial communities from Calvert Island, British Columbia, Canada - ECP03_OM3 (SPAdes) (version 2) | ecosystem: Environmental > Aquatic > Freshwater > Wetlands > Bog ...
TGTAAACCGGTCTGTATTCGGCGAATTGGTTGGTGGCGTCGACCACGACCCGCCCGCTCCAATCCGCCACCACGTCAACAAGTTCCGGCACACGCAGGAATGGCAGCGCCAAAATGACCAGATCGGCGCCGGCCGCCTCCTCAACGGTCACCGCTTGGGCCGGGTCGCCGAGGTCAGCCACCAGGTCAGTCAGGCTGTCGGGGCCGCGGCTGTTGCTGAGATACATCGGTATCTGCGCGGCGACCAAGTGATGCGCCAACGCCTGTGCGATCGGCCCCGAGCCGACGAATCCCACTGTCTTAAACACGGTTATGCCCCCCTTCGAGCAGTAACGCGAGAATGTCCGCGCCACACCACGTTTTGTTGACACGCGCACGCAGCTGCGCGTGCTCGGGGTGTTGTCATGGCTTGACCACCACGGTGCCGACCTTGCCGGGCTGGGAGACGTGGCGCACCGCGTCGGTGATTCGGTCGAGGGGGTAAACGGCTGCGACGTCAAAGTGCTGCGGCATGCCGGTTGTAATCATGACGGCACTGGCCACATCGGAGGCGCGTTGCTCGGCTGATACGGCAGTGAGCCACCGATTGATCGTCAGCCCGCGGATCTCCAGTGCCGAGTGCAGGACCGCGGTGGCGTGCAACGGAATCGGCTCTTGGCCCAGCGCGCCGTAGATGATCAGGGTGCCGCCGGGGGAGAGGGTCGACAGGAGGTCGTCCGCCATGGTGCCGCCGACGGGGTCCAGGGCGACCGGTATGGGTCGGCCTGCGGCGGCAGTCCGTATCCGTTCGACAAAGTCCGGGTCGGAGGTGGATACCACTGGCACCGTGGGGAAGCGGTCCCGTAGCTGGTGGGCCCGCGCCTCGCTGCGCACGATGCTGATCGTGGCGATCCGGTGGTGTTCGGCAATAGCGGTAACCAGTCGGCCCACCGACGATGCTGCGGCGTTGTTGAGCACCACCCCGTCGAACCCGACGGCGAAATGCCGCTGTGCGGCGCGGCGCAGCAGCAGCGCGGTGATCGGGTTGCACAGCATTTGGGCGGCCACCTCGTCGGGCACTGAGTCAGGCACGGGCACCGCGATCGCGGCGTCGATATTGACGACCTGGCGCCACGCCCCAGAGTGAGGAAAGAAGCTGACCCGGCTACCGGGGCTGAAGCCACCCACCCCGGCGCCGACCTCGGTGACTACTCCGGTCGCTTCAATTCCGGCGATCAGTTCGCCGCCGATGGTCTGCGGAGCAGATACGGCCAGCAGGTCACCAGGATGGATCGGGAACGCGGTGATTTGTACCTGCAGCTGACCGAGCCCGGGCGGTGGAGGTTCCCCAATATCGGTTGCCTCGAGCACCTCTGCGGGGTCGCCGGAGCGCCGGTAGGTGATTGCCAGGTTCATGCGGTGGACCCCGCGCCGACGGCGTCGGCGATAAATCCGGCCACCGCCACCGGTTGGGCGATGAAGGCGGTGTGCGAGCCGGCGATGGACTTGGTGGTGGCGCCCATGCGTTCGGCCATGAACCGCTCGGCGTCGGGCGGGATGGCATTGTCGTGCTCGGAAACCAGATACCACGATGGCTTGGCTTTCCAGCCGGCGGCGGTGGCGTTTTCGGTGAGGGCAGCCACGGAGAGCGGCCGCTGCGTGGCGAACATGACCTCGACGATATCGACGGGTACGTCTGCGCAGAAGGTCTCGCGGAAACGTTCCTTGGCGATGTAGAGGTCGGGGCCCTGCGGTGCGCCCGGCGCGTCGTAGCTGGTGGGATAGGAAGTGCTTGCCAGCAGCGGCGGTGAGAAGGGTTGTTGCACGCTGGCGCAACTTTCACCCTCGTCGAGCCCGAATGCGGCCAGGTAGACCAGCGCGGTGACGTTGGCCAGTCCAGTCGAGGCTTGTGTGATCACAGCACCGCCATAAGAATGCCCGACGAGGACCACCGGACCGCCGATCGCAGTTACGATCGCCGATATCGCTGCGGCGTCGCAGGCGAGGCTGCGCAGGGGATTAGGTGCCGCTATGACGGTGTGGCCAGCGCTTTGCAGCTCTCGGATTACCCCGGCGAACCCGGACGCGTCGGCGAACGCCCCGTGCACCAGAACGATCGTCGGCGTCGTTGATGTGGTCATGATCATTGTCCCCGAGTGGTAAGCGGACCTCGCGATTCGTCTCAAACATGACATGGCGGCAACTGGCGCGCCGTCATCCATTTGGGTGAGGTGCCTGCGCGCCGGCCGGTCACATATTCGGATGAGTGAGCGCCGAACACCGGCGACCGATACTCGTCAAGGGGCCGATAGGAGTGACACCATGCCGATGATCGACGTACACGCACCCGAGGGTGTGTTCGAGGACAAGCACACGCTGGCGCGCCGCCTGGCGGCCGCCGTCATGGCGGTTGAACAAGTTCCCGAAATTGCGATGTTTCGTCAGAACACCGCGGCGTTCATTCACGAGCTGTCCGCCGATGCCATCTCCAACGTGGACGGCGGTTCGGACTACGTGCGCGTCCAAGTGCTGACCAACGCCGGCGGGCTGGATCGCGACAAGCAGATCGTCTTGGTGGCCCGCCTCACCGAGCTGATCGCCGGGGCGGCGGGTAACCCGCCTGCGCCCGAGCGGATCTGGGTGCTGCTCACGGAGGCCATCGACGGCGGTTGGGGGCTCTGGGGGCACGCGCATACCAATGCCGAGCTGGTGGCAGCGGCACGGCGTGAGATGGCTCAGACTGTGCAAACCTCCCCGGCCGGGAAGGAGTGACGAGTGAGCAGCGCGGAGCTCAAGGTCCGGTTCACCCGCGACGGGCCGCTGGGTGCAGTGACGCTGGCCAACCCCCCACTGAATCTGATTGGCCAGCAGCTGATTTCCGATCTTCTGGCCGCGCTCGACCAGGTTGAAGCCGCGGAGGGGCTGCGGGCATTGGTGTTGCGGGGCGAGGGCAAGGTTTTCAGCGCCGGAGCAGATGTCGCCCTCTTTGCGGGCATGACCGCACACCAGCTGCGTCCGCTGATCGGCTCATTCTTGGATCTGGGGCATCGCATCGAGCGGCTCCCGTATCCGACGCTGGCCGCAGTCCACGGGACGTGCATGGCGGGCGGCTTTGAACTGGCCTTGTTCTGCGATCTGGTCTGGGCGGCCGAAGGCACCATGCTGGGTCTGCCCGAGACCCGGCTGGGCATCGTTCCGCTGGCCGGCGGCATCGAACGGATCGCCACGCGGGCCGGCCTCGGACGCGCGCGGTCGGTGGCGCTGGGCGCGGAGTTGCATACCGCGGAGGAGTTCGTGGCGTGGGGAGTGATCGATCGCGTGTTGGCCGCTGACGAGTTGCACAGCACTGCAGTGGAATTCGCTAGCAAGCTGGCCGCCGGACCGACGCGCGCGTTCGCGGTGGTCAAGGAACTCACCCGCGCCTACACCGCCGGCGGCGTCGCAGGTGCCGACGCGCTGTTGGCCGATGCGGCGGTAGGCCTGTTCGACACCGAGGACGCTCGCGGCGGGATCCGCAGCTTCTTGACGTCGGGTCCCGGGCACGCGACGTTCACCGGCCGCTGACTCGCTGCGGTGCGTTGTAGGCGGCGGGCGCGTTCATTAGCCGGCATCGGGCAGGGCGAGCTTGGCGTGCACAGAAGCGACCGCGGCTGCTCCTTCGCCCATCGCCGCGGCCACCCGCTTCATCGAACCGAGCCGGACGTCGCCCGCGGCGAACACGCCTGGAACAGAGGTCTCGAAGGGCAGGGGCCTGCGCCGCAGCGTGTCCCAGCGCGGTCCGAGGTCATGGTCGAGCTGGGTATCGGTGCGAATGAAGCCCGCTTTACCGGTGGCGATGTTCGGCAGCCACATCGTGTCGGGCAGCGCACCGATGAAGCAAAACAGCCCGGCGCTGGTCAGCGTGGTGGTCGCGCCGTCGTGGCGGTGGGTAATGGTGACCGATTCCAGGCGCTCGCTGCCGTCTACGGCGGTGACTTCGGTGTGGGTAGCGACGGTGATGGTGGGATGATTGACGATGCGGTCCACGAGGTAGGCCGACATGTTGGTGTGGATGCTCTCTCCGCGCAGGATCAGGGAGACATGGGCGCTGCGGTCGGCGAGGAACAAGGCTGCCTGTCCCGCCGAGTTCGCCCCGCCAATCACCGCGACTGGGGACTGCGCGCAGCGGCGCGCTTCCAATTCCGTGGCGGCGTAATAGATCCCGCGGCCTTCGAATTCGGTCCAGCGGGGGAGTGGCAGTCTCTTGTAGCGGGCGCCGGTGGCGATGATGACGGCGCGCCCGGTGATGTGTGATTTGTCGTCGAGGGTCAGTTGGATTGAGCGGTCGGGCAGCGTTTCGAGATCCACCACCCGGTAGGGCGCATACATCTGCGCACCGAATTTCAGGGCTTGGACCGCTGTCCGGCGAATGAGTTCGGCGCCGCTGATCCCGCGGGGAAACCCCGGATAGTTTTCGATCCGTGAGCTGGCGCCGGCTTGTCCACCGGGAGCGACGGAGTCGAGCATGACGGTGTGCAGGCCCTCCGAGGCGCCATAGACCGTCGCTGCCAAACCGGCTGGCCCCCCGCCGATTACGACGAGATCGGTCGCTTCGGTCGCGGTATCCGACCTCGCCAGGCCTATGCGCTGGGCCAGCTGTGTCGGGTCGGCGTTGAGCAGGACCCCGTCGGGCAACAGCACTGCCGGCAGGTCTCCCGGTTGCAGGTCCAGGCTTGTGAGCATTGCCGTGCCGCGCGGCGAGTCCGCGTCTGTCCATCTGTGTGGCAGGTCCATTCGCTCGGCGTAGACCTGCAGCGTCAACGCCGGGGCCGAATTGCGATGGTCGATAATCTCGACGGTGTCGGCGAGCGCGGTCTTCAGTAGCCCACGCCGGCTATACGATGCGGTCAGGATGATGTCAGAGAGCTCGGCATCCTGCGCCATGAGTTGCCGAAACGACTGCGGTCCAATGCGATAGATCGTCCCGGGCTCTCGAGCGCAGGCCGTGATGAACATGCGCTCTCCGGTGAACAGGCTCAGTTCACCGAGGAAATCTCCGGGTCCCATCTCGGCGATCCGAACGGGTGCCTGATCGGAGATGGCGTCGCACAGCAAGTCCACTCGACCTGATTCGATGACGATGAGGTCGTAGCGGTCATCGCCCGGTTGATACAGCAGGTCGCCCGCGGCGAGGGTCTCGAGCGACCCGTATGCGTGCAGGCGGACCATCAGCGCCTGGCTCAGCGCGGGCCGGAGATCGGCCGAACCCTGCCCCGCTACAGCGTGTGCGTCGTCGTCTTGGGGCCGCGACGCTGTCGTGCCGTCATCCGAGCGTGGGTGGCGAGGTGGCATCGGGATCGCCCTTGTCCATTCGGCGGTGGTTGCGGATGAACGTTGCTTGACATCGAAGATGTTAGGTCGCGAGGTGGCGATCCGTCACCTATCCAGGTGACCGGGCTCGGGTTGGCTCAGCGGAGTGTGATGCCGGCCATGTCGATCGCGGCGAGTAGGGGTTCTGCAGCCCGCTGGTAGCGGGCCACCCCGGGTGGACGCGGCGCGGAGGATATCGGCGGTGTAGTCGTGTCGGCGTAGCAGCGCATCGGGAAGAAGCAGGAGATCTGTTCACGCGTGGCTCTTGATCCTGCCGTGGAATGTGACTGTCATGCGCCGCGATCAGCGCCGAGGTACTCACCTAAACGCATGATTGATCGCCGACAGGCAGCACGACATGCTAAGTGCCGCACGAATAATGCCTGTCGGCGTCCGGCTATGCGCAGCCACCTCGTCGGGAAGGACTACCACGAGGGCCCATCCGCATCAGCTCGTACTGGAGGCGGCTGCTGAGGCCGACGTTGATACCTCTAGACCTGATGAAGGGAGCCAAGTTGGAACCGCAAGTGGCGGAGACCGAATTTACGTGCAAGCTCATCACGATCCGCTCCAAAAAGTCGTTTGCCGAAGTCACGGACGCACTGGAAAGCCTCTTCAAGATGGTTGATCTGCAAAGGTTGGCTGACATGACTGCGACGGGTGACCAAGTTGGCATCCACGCGTACTTCGAAGAACTCTCCGGGGACCACGAGTTTTCGATCTTCTTCAAACTCGACCAAGGGTCAACGCAGAGGCTGGCCGGTATTCCGATTGATTGCAGATTCTATTTGATCGGTAATGCCGTCATCGTCAACGGGCTTTTCCGGTACGGGGCGACCGCCGGACTGGGAGCGCCAGTGCGTGTCTGTATTTCGCAGAACGAGGACGAACAGGTTCGCATTGATCTCGATGAACCTACGGCTTTCTTCAGTCAGTTCCCGGAACTCAGAGGCTCAAAAGTCCCCGGCATACTCGATCGAGACCTCGTCAAGTATCTGATCGACTTCGCTTCCTGACACCGATCCCGTCACCTATTCAGTTGAGTGCGCGGCGGACAACCACCGGCAGTCGTGTTCGGAAGCTCAGCGAGCGGCTCACCTGAATAGGTGATCGACGGCCACGTTGCGACATGCGAGGGTCGGTTTCAGGCATCTTGTTGGCTCACCGCGCAACGACCTCGAAAGGCGAAAACTGAAAGAGCAGCGAGCAAACCGGACGCGGCAATCGTCAAAAGAACTGGCTCGTCATCGTTTTGACTGTCGGCACGTCGTGAGAGGAGTGGAAGTGATGAGTTCTCCTTTGGCTGGCGCGGCTGATCTTCGCGCTGAGGTGTTTATCGGCCCATTCCTACCATTCGAGCGGGGGAAGGGGACGTTCGCGGCGACCACGTCCACGCTTGTTTTCGGCGCGTCGGAAGCGGTGCTGATCGACGCGCAACACATCCGTACGGACGTGGCCGCGCTGGGGGATCTGATCGAGCGGACGGGCCGGCGGCTGACGACGATCTACGTGACCCATGGACACGCCGACCACTGGTACGGCGCGGGCGAACTGGTTGCGCGATTCCCCGGAGCACGGGTCGTCGCGACTCTACCGGTCCTGGAATACATCCACGAGGCGGCCGAAGTTGAGGCTCAGCAATGGGCGGCGATGTTCGGTGATCGTGTCGTCAAGCCGACCGCGGTTCCCGAGGCGTTAAACGGACTGACCCTCGAGCTGGAAGGCTACGAGCTTCGCATCGTCGAGGTGGGCCAGGGCGATATCCGTCCCAGTACCGTCGTCCACATCCCGGCCATCGACGCGGTCGTCGCAGGCGACGTCGTCTACAACCAGATTCATGCGATGCTCGGCCTCAGCGGCCCGCGCGAATGGGAGCGCTGGATTCAGAGTGTGGACGTTGTTGAGAAACTTTCCCCTCAGATGATCGTCTGTGGCCACAAGAAGCCGGAGTCCTCCGACCGGGAAGTTGACCGGATGCTCGACGAAACACGCACTTACATCAGCGATTTCGCCGAGGGGGCGCAAAGCCTCAATAGCGCCGAGGAACTGATCGGGCTGATGAAGTCGAAGTACCCCGACTTTGGCAATAGCTGGACATTGCACTTCTCGGCGCAATCTTGGTTCTCGAGAAAGGCGGGGTGAGGCGTCAGGCGCTTCACCATCAGAGAGGAAAGATTATGCGGCGCGCGAAAATACGGACCGAAGACGGAACCATTCTGAGGGCCTATGTGCACTCGCCGGACGCCGAGGCCCACCCCGGGATTGTCATGTGCCCCGGCTTCGGGGGAGTGAAGCCGCTTATCGATCCGTATGCCGCGTTGTTTGCCGAAGCTGGCTTTGCCGTGCTCAATTTCGATAATCGCGGCTGGGGCACCTCCGAGGGCGAACCGCGGCAGGAATTGAACGTGTTCAAACAGCTGACCGACCTACGTGACGCCATCACCTTCGCCGAATCGCAACCGGAGTTCGACTCCGAACAGGGATTTGGCGTTTGGGGGTCGAGTTTCTCGGGGGGATTGGCGATCGTCACCGGCGCCAGTGACCCGCGGGTGCGGTGTGTCGTCGCCCAGATCCCCAACGTCAGTGGTCACCGTAATGCGGTCAAGCTGTTTACCACCGAGGAGCTGCACGAGATCTACCGCCGGACCGCAGCCGACCGGCGTGCTCGCCTGGCCGGCGAGCCCCCGATGATGGTGCCCATATTTTCCGAAGACCCCGACGAACTGTGTGCCTTCCCCAGGCAGTTTCCCGAGGAGTACCGCGAAGCAATCGAATCAGGGATCTGGAACAACCAGACAACGCTTCGCTCACTGGAGAATTTCACCGAGTTCGAACCAGCGGGCTGGCTTCCCTATGTGGCACCAAAGCCGCTGCTGATGATCATCGCCGAACACGACGTATGCACCTTCACCGAAGTTCAGATGGAGGTCTACCAGACCGCTCCCGAACCTAAGAAGCTGATCACCTATGACGGGGGTCACTTCGACGCCTACACAACGTTTTTCGAAGAGACCGGACCCCCGGCTCGAGACTGGTTCGTCGAGCACTTGGCAGTTCCGCGAAACCCGCTAGCCAGCGCGCCGGAGCCGGTCAGCGGCTCCATCTGATAGGTAGGAGGAGATATGCCGTTGTGGAATGTGTATTGCACGGAAGGCACCTATTCAAGCGAGCAGAAACGTGCCTTCGCCGAAGCCATCACCGATATCTACGCCCCCGAAGACGGCGGGCCTCCTGAGATGGCGATGCCCCGCTTCTATGTCGTGGTGGCCTTCCACGATCTGCCTAAGGATTCGCTATTGGTCGGAGGCGTACCGCGCAACGACTTCGTGCGCTTCTCCATCGACCACATCGCCTATGCGATGCCAACCGAATTACGCGAAGCGCTACTGAAGTTCATCAACAAGTCCATCCACCCCTTCGTACGCGACCGCGGATTGGACTGGGAGATTCACATCGACGACACACCCCGAAATCAGTGGACGATTCAGGGCATGCGCCCACCCGACAGCGGCTCAGACGAGGAGAAACGCTGGATCCGGGAAAACCGGCCGTCCAAGCCGGCCCCCAGCAGCGCGTCGAAAAACTGAAAGGGCAGAACCGATATGTCGACCGATCTCGGCTATGACATCTTCGTCTCCGGATCCATACCGCAAAACAATCAGCCGCTCCCCAACGGGGGCCGTCCCGTGTGGTCGCCACTGTCGACCACCCTGATTCACGGTCACAGCGACGCCGTTCTGGTCGACCCGCCGTTCACCCGCGAGCAGGCGCATGCCGTAATCGACTGGGTGCGGGGCAGCAACAAGAACATCACCCACATTTTCGTCACCCATGGACACGGCGACCACTGGTTCACCGCAGGCATGCTCGCCGACGAGTTCGACGCTCAAATCGTCGCCACCGCTGGCACGATCGAACAGATGCACCGCAATGTGGCGATGCGCGACGCCGTGTGGGACAGGCTGTTCCCCGGCCAAATCCCCGAGAGCAATGTCACCGCCGTGCCAGCGGAGAACAACCGAATTGATTTGGAAGGCAAGCAACTTAACATTGTCGAAGTCGGCCATACCGACACCGATGCGACAAGCGTGCTGCACGCGCCGGACCTGGACCTCGTCGTCGCCGGCGACACCGTCTACAACGGTGTCCACCTATACCTAGCGGAATCGGCCGACGGTGGCCGCGACAAATGGCGGTCGGCCATCGGGATCGTCGAAAGCCTCAACCCACGATGGATTGTGGCTGGGCACAAGAACAAAGATCTCGACGATAGCGCCGCACGGGCTATTTCGCAGACGCGGGACTACCTCAACAGCGCCGACGAGTTGCTGTCGCAGCACACCACAGCGCTGGGCTTTTTCAACGCCATGGTCGAACGCTTCCCCGACCGGCTCAATCCCGGAGCGCTCTGGCTAGGGGCCGCCGCGCTATACCGATGAATTCCTCGTGAGACGAACGTGCGGTTCAATCGGAGCCGTTGTCGTCGAGGAATTCTGTGACGTCCGCTCCGAATTCGCTGGCGTGCTGAAACAGGAATCCGTGCGCAGCGTCGGGGTAGATTTTCACCCGGGCTTGGGGAATGAGACCGGCCAGCAGATAGGAGAAGTGCGGCAGGATCATCGGGTCGCTGTCACCTCCGGCGATGAACACCGGGTGATTGATCGCGCTGAGTCGCTGCAGCGCTGCGTGATTCGGGATGCCCCAGTCGCACACCGCGTCATACTGTGCCTGTCTGGTCGCCCAGGTGGTCGGTTCATCGACATCGCCGGTGCGTCCGTATATGCGTCCCAGTATCGCTTGCCCTGCTTCTCGACTCGCAGCCGACGAGGTGAAAAAGACGTCAAGATAACCGTTCGGGTCTGGCTCGGGCTTGCCCACTGCGCTGATTACCTCGGGGGCCCAGCCATGCATTCCGGCCCCACCTTGTGGCGCGGAGGAGGCCAGCACAATTCGGTGCACCAGGTCGGGACGGATGAGTGCGATCTCCTGTGCAACGAAGCTGCCGATCGAGAAACCGAGGATATCGACGCGTGGAACATCCAATGCGGCGATGAAGGAAATGGCGTCGCGCGCCATCTGCTTGATCGTGTTGGGAGTTGTTCCGGTCGTGGCCCCCACGCCCGCGTTGTCGAACGCGACGACGCGCCGCTGGGAGGCCAGAGCGTCGACGAGTCGGGGGTCCCAATTATCCAAGTTGCCGCGAAAGTGTTGCAACAACACCAACGGCACTGTCCCGGTACCGATTTCACGGTAGGCGTAGGCGATGCCGTTCTCGGCGTGAATGACCTGATTAGGAGCTGTGCTATAGCCTAGTTCTGTCGTGGTGGTCATGTCGGCGTTCCTTTGAGGGCATCTGATCAATCAGGGAGATGGGCCCGGGGGCCCGACCAGGCCACCATGTCATGCCACGCATCCGGCGATCACTCACCCGAATAGGTGACTTCCCGCCAGCGGACGGCATGTCATGGTGGTCACGGCCGACGCACTACTGGAGAGACACCATGACCGCAGTTGAGGACGCCAATAGGGCACTGGTGATCGAGGCTTTCGAAGCCCTGTTCAACCGGCGCGACTACGTCGCCGCCGAAGCGTTATGGTCGCCGGATTACATCCAGCACAGCGCTCACATCCCACCGGGCCGCAGCGGCCTGCTCGAGCTCGTCAAGTCACTGCCTGCGGAATTGCGCTACGAACATCAACTCGTCGTCGCCTATGGCAACCACGTCATCCTGCATGGCCGGTTCTCGGGTCATGGACGACCGGCCAACTGGGTGGTCGCCGACGTCGTGCGCATCGCCGAGGGCAAACTCGCGGAGCATTGGGACGTCATCCAAGACGAGGTCGACCGAACGCAATCGGCCAGTGGCCTACCGATGTTCGGTGACGCCTTCCCAGCTGCGGAGCCGGCTGCGCCAGCGACCTCATTAGGGGCCGACCCGTCAGCAGAGCCTTCCCTGCTGCTGCAGGCGTTCACCCGCTACCTGCGCAACAGACCAGGCGACGACGACACCGAGAGCATCCGGGCCTTCAATGACGGCCAAGCGCTGGAAGGGATTTCCGGCTACTCCAGCAGCTTGGGCGGCGTTCCTGCGATCACCCTCGAGCCACTGGTCGGCGAGCCCAAGCGCATTGTCGTCTACTACCACGGGGGTGGCTACATCAGCGGCTCGCCACCGGATCGATACCTTCCGCTGGCCGGCGCCGTGGCGCTCGCCGCACAGGCCAGAGTGCATGTCGTCGACTACCGCTTGGCTCCCGACAATCGCTTTCCCGCAGCCTTTGACGATTGCCTGGCGGCCTACCGGTGGACCGTCCGCGATGGCGGAGAAAATCCCGAGACACTCGCCGTGCTCGGGGATTCCGCCGGCGGCAACCTAGCCTTAGCCGTCACCACGGCCGCCCGTGACGAGAACCTGCCGCTCCCTTCCTGTGTTGCGGTGATCTCGCCCTTCGCCGACTTGACCTTCTCCGGACCCTCATTGGAACTACGCAAGGAAATCGACCCCTACGTAACTCGCGAAACACTGGAATCGATGGCACACGACTACCTCGACGGTGCCGACCCGGCAGACCCTCGCTGCTCGTCTGTGTTTGCCGATCTACACGATCTCCCGCCGCTGCTGATCCAGGTGGGCGAAAACGAGATCCTGTTCGACGACGCGACACGTATCCGCGACGCAGCCGTGGCGGCCGGCGTCGACACGACCTTTCAGCCGTGGGCGCATGGACTTCACGTATGGCCGGTCTACATATCGGCGGGAATACCGGAGTCGGCGCTCGCGATTGAAGATCTCGCGGGCTTCTTCAGACTGCACGCCCGCAGCGACACCTTAGAGGAGACAGCGTCTTGAGCACGCCGCTAGCGCACAACGGGGCACAGCCATTGTTGTGGCCCTACCGCGCGGGTGGCTACCCGCTCGCCAATCGGGTCGTCATGGCGCCTATGACACGTAGCCGCGCAACCAATGCAGACTTGGTGCCGACGGAACTGCACGTGCAGTACTACGCCCAGCGCGCGTCGGCCGGGCTGATCATCACCGAGGGCACGTGGGTCAGTCGCGACGCCGTTGGCTGGCACGACGTTCCCGGATTGTTCACCGATACCCAGGTCCGCGGCTGGTCCGCAGTGACCGAGGCCGTGCACCGTGAGGGTGGTGTCATCTTCGCGCAGCTCTGGCACACCGGCTCGTTATCACATCCCGATTTCTTTTCCGGCACATCACCGTTGGCCCCGTCGGCGGTTAACCCTGGGCTGCACTCGCCAACCTCGTCGGGCAACCAGCCGACGGTGACGCCCAGAGCGATGACGCAAGACGACATTCGCAGGACGATCAACGACTTCGCAACGGCTGCAGCGAACGCCGTACGGGCCGGGTTCGATGGTGTGCAACTTCAAGCGGGGTTCAACTATCTGATTAGCCAGTTCCTCAACCCACGCACAAATGTCCGCACCGACGACTACGGAGGTTCGATCGAAAATCGGGCACGCTTTTTGTTCGACGTACTCGACGCCGTCGGCGCACGCATCGACATCAGCAAGGTGGGGGTCAAGGCCGGGCCGGCCTGGGGTGAACGCGGCGAGTTCGTCTCGACGGCCGACACTTTGGAGACCAGCGAGTACGTGATCGAGCGGCTGAACGAATATTCTTTGGCGCACTTGCTGTTGATGGGCGCGATGGCTGATCTTAGCGGTGGTCCGCTCTCGGATCTGCAGGGCGACGGTATGTTCAAGCATTTCCGGCCCCGCTACCGCGGCACCATTATCGCCAACGTCGGGATGACGCGCGAACGCGGAAATCAGCTCATTGATGACGGTCTGGTCGATCTCGTCGCATTCGCCGAAATGTTCATCGCCAACCCCGACCTACCGCAGCGGTTTGACGCCGTGGCGCCAATCATCCGATCCGACCGCGCATTGCACTACACACCCGGTCCGCATGGATACACCGACTATCCACGCTACGAGACGGCCGCCGAAACCCAAGACGGCGAACAGATTGCGTGAGCTACTGATGACTTTGTCCGTTCGCATCTTCAACACTGGATACACGCCGCTCTTCCTGCGACTTCGGCAATCCGTACACCTTGTTCTTAGCGGCACACTCGCAGTTCGGCTGATGAAATCTCACCGCGCGTTTCTGTAGGGGGATCGCCAAAGCCGCTGGGGCGGTGAGTCGGCTGGGGGGTATAGCGGCCGCAGCGCGGCGGGCGCCCGGAATGGTACCCACTCGCCGAGCGGCTGAGCCAGCCGGTCGGCGATGGCCCAGATCACCGCCGGGTGGTGACCGAACCCCAAATGGCTGGCGATCACGGCGATGTTCTCGGCCCGTGCGGACGGCGGGTCGAGGCAAGCTTGCCAGGCGACGATGCCGTCGTATCGGGAGTAGATCGAGGTGGCCGGCACCGGCAGCGCCTCGAGGCCGGACTCCAGCGGCAGATCCCTTGGCAGGACATGCAAATGCGCGTAGCGGTCGTAGGCATGGCCGGCGCGGGATTGGCTTTCGTGTGCGAGGCGGATCGGGCTGCCCAGCGTGATGACCTGGCGCACCGCGGCCGGAGTGTCGCGGGCGAGGGTTCGGGCGAAGATGCCGCCAAGGCTCCAGCCGATCACACTGACCGCAGAGTTGTATCGCGACCGCAGGTCGAGCAGGCGGTTCTGCAGTCCGGTGACCGTCGCAGCTGTCGGGCCGAGGTTGCGGCCCAGCCGCCAGCCGTGCGCCCGGTAGCCCAGGTCGCGCAGGATGCGCCGCAGTGTCCAAGTGGAACGGTCGTCGGCCAGCAGGCCCGGCAGCACCAGAACCGGCTGCCGGTCGCCGACCGGCAGCAGTTGCCGCAGCGGCAGCGCGGCGATCAGCCACCCGTATT
>Ga0209038_10000366_pt1 | contig 14183 bp, 12 predicted proteins | sample BogFormECP03_OM3_FD_188237 | JGI IMG/M metagenome (GOLD analysis project Ga0209038, IMG submission 188237) | Bog forest soil microbial communities from Calvert Island, British Columbia, Canada - ECP03_OM3 (SPAdes) (version 2) | ecosystem: Environmental > Aquatic > Freshwater > Wetlands > Bog ...
CTGCCGGGTCGAGCTGGCCGTGACGAGCCGCCGGGAGGACAGCGTCGCGAGCGCGCCGCCGAGCGCCAGCAAAAGCAGCACGCGCAGACGCGAGACGCCGGCATACCGACGCAAGCCACCACCGGACGCGTGCGCCCTGCTCGCAGAAGCCCTTCCTCGGGAGGACCTGGTGAACGGGATCTCAGACATGGCGGAGGGTTGGATGCGCGCCATACCAGCATAGACCCCGGATATAAGCGCCCACGGGTGGTGGGTTACCTTGCTCGGGGTGGTGTATCAGCAAGCACACCTTGCTCGGAGGGTGTGTTTTCTTTCGAGACTGGTGCGCATTGGTATCTACAAGGCGGTCGGATGCTCCCCCGAACAACCCGCTGTATAGACGATGGCGCACCAACTCGGCAAAGAGAGACACAACCCACCCACCCGCCGGACAGAGCCTGGGCGCATGCTCAGTGGCGAAGCGCGGACTCGGTCCCGCCGAGCGACCCCGGACCGGCGTAGGAGCGGGGCCCGCGGATGGTGACCTCGGTCGGGTGATCCTCGCCCAGCCCGGGGGCGTCGGCCGCGGGCGTAAGCGCGAGCATCACGGCCGCGGCGAGGCATCCGAGCGCGAGACTCCACAGCACCGCTCCCGGCACCCCGACGTGGCCGCCGGCGAGGAGCAGCACGGCGGTCCAGGCGACCTCGCCGGGACCGAGGCCGAGCTGGTGGGCGTAGAAGGAGACGAGCAGGAGCACCGGAAGCACGGCGAGCCCGACCAGGACGAGCGCGCCGGGCGGGCGTGGGCGGAGCTCGGGCGAGACGATCAACAGCCACAGATGCAGCGCCGGTAGCAGCAGCAGGGCGGTGAACGGGTTGACCGCCCAGACGATCAGGCAGACGGCGAGCAGCACGAGCAGCATCGCGAGGCCCGCGGCCTCAGAGCTCGGGCGCGCATCCAGCCCGACACGCCGCACGAGCATCGGCCACAAAAGCCAGCAGAGCCCGAACACGAGCAGCACCGCCGTGACGGCCTTCGCGGCCGACCCGTCGAAGGGCATCGCACCGGCCAGAGCGGGGATGGCGGGCGCGGCGCCGACGATCCCCAGCCACCCGAGCAGACAGGCGAACAGCGCGGACAGCAGGAACGGCAGCGCGCAGGCCAGCGTCCACCAAACCCAGCGCCTGATCGGCTCGCGGCGGCGGCGCAGGCGGGCAAGCGCGTCGACGGCGAGCAGGAGCGGTCCCAGCAGCAGCGTGGCCACGAGCAGGCGCACGGACCACTCGGGGATCGTCTGGTGCTGGACGAGCACGCCCGTCTGCAGGCCGTGGGAGACGTCGGGCGCCACGTCGAGGGCGTCGACGGCGCTCAGCACGGCGCGACCGAAGTCTTCCAGCCGTTCGGCGCTGACGGGCTCCCGCGGGGACGGCCCGCGTTCGCCGCTCACCTGCACGAGCACGGCGGGCAGCCCGTGGGCGTCGAGCGGGCCCTGTTCGCCCGGGGCAAAGGGGAACGCGAGGTGGGCGAGCTGTCCGACCACGCTGGGGGCGCCCGGGTCCGAGCCGACCTCCTGGGTGATCGCGGCCGAGACGGTGCGCTGCAGCTGGACGGGGGCCGAGCCAAAGCCGTCCGAGTAGGGCACCACGAAGGGCCTGCGCTCGGCCGTGCCCGCGAGGTCGCCGATCACGATCGCCGCATCGAACGGTCCGTGGGCGTGGGCCAGGAAGTCCTCGGCCCCGGCGTCTCCGCCACTGCCGCCACTGGTGGACACGAGGATGATCGTGCGCCGGGTCTCGCGCGTGGAGAACACGTGCGCGAGCTCGAGCAGCGCGGCGGTCCCCGACAGTTCAGCCGGCGCGCCCCGCGCCGATGAGTCACGGTGGGCGAGGATCACGATCGGCGTGGCGTCGGTCGAACCTGGTCGCTGGGCGATCACCGTGGTGAGCGTGCGCTCGCCGTCGATCGTCTGGGCCTCGAACTGGCGCGTCCGCACCGAGAAGCCCCCGCCGGCCGTTCCCCCGAGGCCTTCGAGCACCCGCGCGATGTGCGCGGCGCTCGCCTGATCGGCGCTGCTCCCCGGGCGCCGGACGGGGAACTCCGCCGCGAGGCTGCTGTCTTCGGCCAGCGCGCCCGCGCCTTCGAAGGCGTCGGGCGCGAGCGTCGAGGTGAGCGCCGGCGGACGCGCGGTCAGGGAGAAGGCGGCGATCGCGAGCGCGGCCAGGAAGGGCACGAAGGCCACCCGATAGAGGCGCCAGTTGAACATCCAGCTAGACCATAGTTCGGTCTTCCGCCGGTCGCACGGAAGTGTCCCGGACGGCGTTAGGTATCGTCCACCCGCGTGCTCCAGCCTGTAGCAGTAGGACACAAGACGCTTGCCGACTACACGCACATCTGCGGGCGCGAGCTGATAGCCGAGATCCGTGAACTGGCCGAGCCGTTGAAGGGCAGCCGCGTCGTCCACATCTCGGCCACCGCGTTCGGCGGCGGCGTCTCGGAGATCCTGTACACGCTCGTGCCGCTGATGCGCGACGTGGGCCTGGACTGCGAGTGGCAGGTGATCTACGGGCGCGAGGAGTTCTTCAACGCGACCAAGCTCATGCACAATGCGCTACAGGGCGCCGCGCAGGATCTCGACGAAGAGCAGTGGGAGACCTGGCGGCAGTACAACGAGATGAACGCGCGCGAGCTCTCGGATGGATGGGACGTGTGCCTGATCCACGACCCCCAGCCGGCGGCGCTGTATGGGCTGGTTCCCGAGAAGGCGAAGGGGTGGGTGTGGCGCTGTCACATCGACCTGTCGACGCCCAACCCGCAGACGATCGCCCAGCTGTTGCCCTACATCGAGGACTACCCGGAGTCGCTGTTCCACATGCGCGAGTACGTGCCCGCGGGGATGCACGGGCACGTCAACGTCGTGCCGCCGGCGATCGATCCGCTGACGCCGAAGAACATGGCGCTGTCACCCGAGGACGCCTCGTTCGTGTGCGGCCAGTTCGGGATCGATCTCGATCGGCCGCTGATGTGCCAGGTCTCGCGCTTCGATCCCTGGAAGGACCCGCTGGGGGTGATCGACGCGTATCGGATCGTCAAGCAGTCGATGCCGGAGGTGCAGCTCGCACTGGTCGGCTCGATGGCCTCGGATGACCCTGAGGGGTGGGACTTCTTCAACGCCACGATCGCCCACGCCGATGGCGACCCGGACGTGCATATCCTCAACAACTTCAACAACGTGGGGGCGATCGAGGTAAACGCGTTCCAGTCGCACTCCGATGTGCTGATCCAGAAGTCAACGCGCGAGGGCTTCGGGCTGACCGTCTCGGAGGCGATCTGGAAGGCGCGGCCGTTCATCGGTGGCGACGTCGGGGGGATCCCGCTGCAGATCGAGGACACCATCACCGGGTACCTGGTGTCGACGGTCGACCAGTGCGCCGAGCGCTCGCTCGAGATCCTCGGCGACCCGGCGCTCGGCAAGGAGCTCGGCAGGCGTGGGAAGGAGCACGTCCGCAAGCACTTCCTGACGCCCCGCTACCTGCGCGACTACCTGCGGATCTTCAACGAGCTGAAGCAGTCATGAGCGAGGAGCCGGCACGGCGGATTCCGCTGGTGCTGGTCTCGAACCGCGGCCCGGTCACGTTCCATGAGAACGGCGAGGTCCAGCGCGGGTCGGGCGGGCTGGTGACCGCGCTGACCGGCCTGGCCTCGCACCGGGAAGCGATCTGGATCGCCTCGGCGATGAGCGACTACGACACCGAGGCCTCCGAACGCAACGGCGGGCAGGCGTTCACCGTGCGCTCGCCCGCCGGGGAAGAGTTCCAGGTGCGCCTGGTGGTCTCGGACCCCGAGGCCTACGACCGCTTTTACAACGTGTTCGCCAACCCGATGCTGTGGTTCATCCAGCACTACCTGTGGGACCTGTCCAACGCGCCCGACATCCGGCGCGAGGAGATCGAAGCATTCGAGTTCGGCTACAACGCCGTCAACGAGGATCTCGCGCGGGCGGTGGTGGAGGAGCTCGAGGGTGTGGAGGAGCCTGTGGTGATGGTTCACGACTACCACCTGTACACGCTCCCGGACCTGGTGCGCCGCGCGCGCCCGGATGCGTTCCTGCACCACTTCATCCACATCCCCTGGACGCAGTCCGACGCCTGGCGGGTGCTGCCCACGCGGATCCGGGAGGAGATCTACAAGGGCCTTCTGGCCAACGACATCATCGGCTTTCACACCCGCTCCTACAGGCGTAACTTCCTGCAGTGCTGCCGCGACCTGATGGACCTCGAGGTGGACTTCCAGCGCGGCATCGTGAGGTACGGCGAGCGCGAGGTGTGGGTGCGCGCCTATCCGCTTCCGATCGACCACAAGGCGACCCGGCTGATCGCGCAGAGCGCGCGCGTCAAGGAGTTCGAGCGCGAGCTCCTGCAGCGCCGGCGGGACTTCCTGATCCTGCGGGTGGACCGGGCCGACCTGAGCAAGAACGTGCTGCGCGGGTTCTCGGCGTTCGACCTGTTCCTCGAGCAGCATCCCGAGTTCACCGAGCGGGTGACGTTCATCGCGCAGATGATGCCCTCCCGGACCGACGTGCCCCAGTACGCTGAGTACCTGGAGCGGATCGAGGCGCTGGTGGCGGTCGTCAACCACCGCCACGGCACCCCCGACTGGATGCCCATCCAGCTGAAGCTGCGCGACGATCTCGAGGAGGCGATGGCGGCGTACAAGCACTACGACGTGCTGCTCGTCAACGCGATGTTCGACGGCATGAACCTGGTCGCCAAGGAGGGGCCGATCGTGAACGAGCGAGAGGGGGTGTCGATCCTCTCGGAGAACACCGGCGCACACGAGGAGCTGGGCTCCTACGCGCTGTCGGTGAACCCGTTCGACATCCAGGAGCTCGCGAACTCGATCCACGCGGCGCTGACGATGGATCACGGCGAGCGAAGCCGCCGCGCGCACGGGCTGGCGGAGATCGTCACCTCACGCGACCCCGGCGACTGGATCGACGAGCAGCTGGCGGACATCCGCGCGAAGGGCCGAAGCCGCTAGGCTTCCCCGGAGCGAGGAATGACCCTGCCCGCACCCACATACGATCTCGTGCTGCTGCTCGACCCCGAGGCGGAGGAGGCCGCGCGCGCGAAGATCATCGCCGACACCCGCGCCGCGATCGAGGCCGAGGGGGAGTTCCTGCGCCACGATGGCTGGGGGGATCGGGCGCTCACCTATCCGATCGATCGCAAGGCCGTCGCGGAGTACCACCTGATGCAGTTCCACGCCGAGGCGCCGGCGCTGCTCGGGCAACTCGACCGCACGCTGCGGATCACCGACGGCATCATGCGCTTTCGGATCATCAAGCTGAAGCCCGGCGTGCCGGACGCGCCGGAGGTCCTGGGCAGTGCCGCACCGGAGCGCCAGGTAGCTCCCGGCGCCGACCGGAACGAGCTCGAGACGGCGATCCTCGCGGAGGAGGTCGCCGAGGAGGTGGCCGTCGAAGCCGCTGCCGAGCAGATCGTCGAGGCCGCTGAGACCGAGGCCGCCGCCGAGACCATCGCGGAGACGGTCATCGAGGCGGCTGAGGCCGAGGCAGCTGCCGAGATCGACGCCGAGACGGTCATCGACGCGATCGAGAGCGAGTCGGTCGCCCCGCCCGAACCGGACCCCGCGGACACCAACGAGTAGTAGGCAGCGAGCGGGTCCGGGGACCCCTCGGGCCGCGTTTCTAACGGGGCGGCAAATCCGGACTTACGCAAGCGGCGCAGGGGTACTAAGATCGGCCGATGGGTTGGGCTGAAGACATGAACGACCACTCCTCGACAAGCCGGACCGACGTGCTGCGGGCATCGCCGCCGATGTTCGACTCGAGGGTCCTGGATGCCCTCTCGCGCGTGCATCCGGCGGTGCCGATCGTGATCTTCGGCCCGGCGATCGTGGCGCTGACGGCGTGGGAGCTGTCGAGCGCGAGCGTTGCGCGGACGGTGGGGTTGATTGTTGCCGGGTATGCGCTGTGGACGTTGTTTGAGTACTGGCTGCACAGGATCGTGTTCCACTTCGAGCCCGAGGACGGCCTGGGCGCGCGCATGCACTGGATCATCCATGGCGTCCATCACGACCACCCCAACGACCCCCTCCGCCTGGTGATGCCGCCCGCGGTCAGCGTGCCACTGGGGGCGGTGGTGTTCGGGCTGCTGTACCTGATCTTCGGCGCCGGCTACGCGCCCGGGCTGGGAGCCGGGTTCTTCACCGGCTACCTGGTGTACGACATGACTCACTACTACCTGCATCACTTCCGCCCGCGCGGACGGCTGGGGAGGGCGCTGCGCGAGCGGCACATGCGCCACCACTTCCAGGACGAGACGCGCGGCTTCGGCATCAGTGCGCCCTACTGGGACGAGGTGTTCGGCACCTCCTCGCGCGCCGCTCGCGTGCGCGCCGCCGATCGGCCCGAGCGCTCGGAGTGAGGATCGGCTGCGCCCCTGCCGGGGCTCCGCTGCGGCGTTCGTGGTGAGCGTCCGCAGCGCCTGGCCAAAACCTCGGACGTAGCGGAGTCCTCGGCGGGCCGCGGCGAGATCGCGCCCGCACCGCTGACTAGACTCGAAGCTCGAACTTAAGCTGAAAGGAAGGCAAGACCGTGGCCGCCACCAACATCAACAGGGTCGTGATGACCGGAAACCTGACCGCCGATCCAGAGCTGCGCTCGCTGCCGAGCGGCATGTCGGTGTGCAGCCTGCGCATCGCGTGCAACACCCGCCGCAAGAACGGAAGCACGGGCGAGTGGGAGGATAAGCCCAACTACTTCAACGTCACCGTCTGGGGCGCGCAGGGAGAGAATGCCGCCCGCTACCTGTCGAAGGGACGCCCGGTTGCGATCGACGGACGGCTCGAGTGGCGCGAGTGGGAGTCCCAGGACGGCACGAAGCGCCAGGCAACCGATATCATTGCCGACTCGGTGCAGTTCCTGGGCTCGCGCGAGGACGCCTCCGGTGGAGGCGGGTTCGCCGGCAACGGGGCCGCCAAGGGCTCAGACGTCCCTGTCGACGACGGGGATTTCCAGCCCGCACCTGTCACCGGTGCGACCGGCGACGACGATATTCCGTTCTGAGTACAGCGAGGTTGCTTGTGTTTTCGACCATCACCATGCCTGACGTCCACGACCGCACCAGCGGCGGAGCAAGCTGATGGCGAAAGCGCGCGGACGCGCCAAGCCGGTTCGCCGGCGCGACAAGAAGGGCGGGCCGGGCAGCGGCCGGCGTAAGCCGTGCCAGCACTGCCGCGACAAGGTCGAGCAGGTCGACTACAAGGACGTGGCGACGCTGAAGAAGTTCATCTCCGAGAAGGGCAAGATCCGCTCGCGGCGGATCACTGGCTCCTGCCGGCGACACCAGGTCCAGATCGCCCGCGCGGTCAAGCGTGCCCGCGAGCTGGCGCTCCTGCCCTACGTGAATGAGGGCGGCCGCGACGACAGTCCCCGCCGCGAACGTGGCGACCGCGACCGGGAACGGTAGGCCGGGCGATGCCCGAGGCGATACTTCTGCAGGACGTGGAGACGCTCGGCGAGCAGGGCAAGGTGGTGGACGTGTCCAAGGGCTACCTGCGCAACTACCTGCTCCCGCGCAAACTCGCCCAGCCGGCGACGAAGGGCGCCGTGCAGGCGATCCGCGAGCGCCAGGAGGCGGCGGAGAGGGCCGAGCGGAACGCGGTTGAGAGAGCTCAGGAGAACGTCAACCTGCTGAACCGGACCGTTCTCACGATCCCCCAGCAGGCCGGCGCGGACGGTCGGCTGTTCGGGTCGGTGACGGCCCAGGACATCGCCACGGCGATCCGGGAAGCCCGCGGGCTGAAGATCGACAAACGCAACGTGCACATGCCCGAGCCGATCAAGAACGTGGGCACGTACATGGTCGTGGTCGAGGTGGTCGACGACGTGACCGCCACGATCAAGACGATGGTCGTCGCCAAGAAGTAGCCGCGGCCGGGCGCCCGGCGCGCAGTACAGTCCGCGCCCATTGCGAACATCTGTTCGTGGCAATGATTTTCACCCGACAGAGCGGGGAGCCGGTCCGGGCGGCGACCGGCGCGCGCCTAGACTCGCCCAGGCGATGAGCTCTGTGCTGACAGCCAACGGCGCGGCGGGCGCCCACGGGGCGGCGATCGCCCCCCCGCACAACCTCGACGCCGAGCAGTCGGTGCTCGGCGCGATCCTGCTCTCGGACCGCTCGCTGTACGCACTTGTGATCGAAGAGGGCTTGCGCGCGGAGGACTTCTATCGCGAGCGCCACGGAGCCATATACGACGCGATGCTCGCGCTGTACAACGAGTCAGAGCCGGTGGACGTGCTGACGGTCACCGACCGCCTGCGCCAGGCGGGCACCCTCGAGGGCATCGGCGGGGCGGCCGCCGTGGACGAGCTGACGGGGGTGGTGCCGGCCGCCGGACACGCCCGCCGCTACGCCCAGATCGTGCGCGAGAACGCGCTGCTGCGGCGCCTGCTGAAGGCCTCCTATGAGATCCAGGAGAGCGTGCTGGGCCATCAGGGAGCTCCGCGGGAGCTCGTCGAGCTGGCCGAGAAGACGATGCTCGAGGTCGCGCGGGACGACCGCCAGCAGGACTTCCGCGCGATCGAGGAGGTGCTGCACGAGGAGCTCGACAAGCTGCACAAGCTGTCGCTGGAAGGCACCTCGCTGACCGGCACTCCCTCCGGCTTCAGGGACCTGGATGAGATCACCGGCGGGTTCCAGCCGGGGAACCTGATCATCGTCGCGGCCCGCCCGGCGATGGGCAAGAGCGCGCTCGTGTGCAACATCGCCGAGAACGCGGCCGTGGAGCACGGCAAGCCGGTGGCGCTGTTCTCGCTGGAGATGGCCGAGGCCGAGCTGGCCCAGCGCTTCGTGGCCTCACAGGCCCGCATCAAGGGCGAGGAGCTACGCAAGGGCCGGGTTGCCGAGCAGCGCTGGCCGAAGATCCTCAAGGCCTCCCAGCGCCTGGCGGACTCGCCGCTGTGGGTGGATGACTCAAGCGACGTGGGCATGCTCGAGATCCGCGCGAAGGCCCGGCGCCTGCACAGTCAGTGCGAGGGAGGGCTGGGGCTGATCATCATCGACTACCTGCAGCTGATGCGCACGGACAGCCGCTACGACAGCCGCGTCACGGCGGTGGGGGAGCTCAGCCGTGGCCTGAAGATCCTCGCGCGGGAGCTGGGCGTGCCGGTGATCGCCCTGTCGCAGCTGAGCCGCGCGGTGGAGCAGCGCCCCGACAAGAAACCGCAGCTGTCCGACCTGCGTGAGAGCGGCAACCTCGAGCAGGACTCGGACCTCGTGATGTTCATCTACCGCGACGAGTACTACAACGATGACTCAGAGCGCCCGGGCGAGGCCGACCTGATCATCGCCAAGCACCGCAACGGGGCGGTCGGCAAGGTCACGCTCACGTTCCAGAAGGAGTACCCGAAGTTCATGAACTACGCCGGAGAGCGGTTCACGCAGTGAGCCCGGAGATCGCCGGCGAGGACGCTCGTACCCTCAATCTCAGTTCTCCCGTGAGCGCCGTCGAAGGCGGCTCGGCGCCCTGCCCGCTGGGGCTGTGCGACGGCAGCGGCTTCCTCGTGGACGAGAGCACGAACACGGCCACCGACTGCGGCTGCCGGGCCGGGCGCATCGCCACGGCGCGCACCAGGAGCCTCGCCGGCCGGATACCGCGCAGATATGAGGGCGTGTCCTTCGATCGCCCTCCTGTGAGCGACATCGCCCGGATCGCCCCCGACCAGATCCAATCGGTTCGCCGCTACGTACGGGAGATCTCCGGGAACCTCGACTCGGGGAAAGGGCTGTGGATCCAGGGCGACGTGGGGACGGGCAAGACCACGCTGGCGATGCTCGTCTCCAAAGCGGCGCTCGACGCGGGTCGCTCGGTGGCGATCTACTCGCTTCCGCGCCTGCTCAACCTGCTGCGCGAATCGATGGACTCCGAGGGCGGCATGCTCGACTTCATGGACCGGCTGACGGCGGTTGACCTACTGCACCTGGACGACCTGGGGGCCGAGAACCAGACCGACTGGGTGCTCGAGCAGCTGTACTCGATCGTCAACTCGCGCTACGAGGCCGAGCGGGCGATCGTGGCGACGACCAACCTGATGCCGGACCAGCTTTCAGAGCGGCTGGGCCCGCGCACGGTCTCGCGTCTTGTCGAGATCTGCGGCGACCTGATCCCGCTGTTCGGCGAGGACAAGCGCCGCGAATTCCGGGCCCCCGCGGGCTCGGCCTGACCCAGCCCGCCCTAGACTGCCCTCTGGTATGCCCGGAATCGTGATAGTCGGCGCCCAGTGGGGCGACGAGGGAAAGGGGAAGATCACCGATCTGCTCGCCGAGGAGGCGGACGCGGTGGTCCGCTTTCAGGGCGGCAACAACGCCGGGCACACGATCGTGCGAAACGGCGAGGAGTGGAAGCTCCATCTGATCCCCTCCGGGATCCTCTACCCGGGCAAGCGCTGCGTGATCGGCAACGGCGTGGTGATCGATCCAAAGGTGCTGATCGAGGAGCTCGACGCGCTACGCGCCCGCCGGGTGGACGTGGGCGGGCTGCGGATCTCGGCCAACGCCCACCTGATCATGCCCTACCACCTGCTGCTGGACTCGGCGGGCGAGGCGAAACTGGGGAGCCTGCAGATCGGGACCACGCGCAGGGGCATAGGTCCGTGCTACGCGGACAAGGCCGCGAGGCTGGGCATCCGCGTACAGGACCTGCTCGACGAGAAGATCCTGAAGAAGAAGATCGTCGCGGCGATGGAGCCCAAGCGATTGTCACTGCGCCCGTTCGAGAAGGACCCCGCGCTCGACCTGCACACGATGACCGAGGAGTACCTCACCTACGGCCATCGCCTCGAGCAGCACATCGCGGACACCTCCAAGCTGATGTGGGACATGCTCGACGACGGCAGGAAGGTGATCTTCGAGGGCGCGCAGGGGGCGATGCTGGACATCGACCACGGCACCTATCCGTTCGTGACCTCCTCGAACCCGCTGTCGGGCGCGGCGTGCGTGGGCACGGGCGTGGGACCGAAGAGCATCGATGAGATCTGGGGCATCTCCAAGGCCTACACCACGCGCGTGGGGGCCGGGCCCTTCCCGAGCGAGCTGCACGACGAGATGGGTGAGATGATCAGAGAGCGGGGCGGGGAGTTCGGCACGACGACCGGGCGGCCGCGACGGACCGGCTGGCTCGACCTCGTCGCGCTGCGCTATGCAGCGCGGCTGAACACGATGACGGCGCTCGTGGTGACCAAGCTCGACGTCCTCTCCGGGCTCGATCGCATTCAGGTGTGCACGAGCTACAAGGGGGCCGAAGGAGCGACATTCGACGACTTCCCCTACCACCAGACGGTGCTCCACCACACCACCGCCGGGCTGACAGAGCTTGCGGGCTGGAAGGCGAACCTGGGTGAGTGCCGGACGTTCTCCGATCTGCCCGACGGCGCGCGTGAGTACCTCGACTTCATCTCCGAGCACGTCGGCGCCCCGATCACGCTCGTCGGAGTGGGTCCCGGACGCGAGCAGACGATCTGGACCGACGCCGGTGAGCGCACGCTGCTGGCTCGAAACGGCGACTCCCCGGACTAGTCCATGTCGCTGATCCTCTCCTGGGTGCTGTTCCCTGTCCTGTTGGCGGCCATCGGCGCCGGCTGGGGGGCGCTCGTCGAGCGGGCGACCGGGCAGCGGATGGCCGGCGCCCTTGTGGTGCCGCTCGGGCTGGCCGCGGCGATCGTCGTCGCGTCGCTGCTCACGGCCTGGCACGTGAGCGCGCCTGCGGCCACACCGCTCGTCGCCGTGGGCGCCGTCGCCGGCCTCGTGATAGCCCGACCCTTCAGGCGGATAACGCTGTGGCCCGCGCTCACGGCCGTCGGGGTACTGCTCGTGTATGGGGCGCCGGTGCTCCTGTCGGGGAGCGCGACGTTCCTGGGGTTCACGCGTCTGGATGACACGGGGGCGTGGCTGGCCATCACCGATCACGTGATGACGCACGGCCGCTCGCTGTCGGATCTGCCCGTTTCCTCCTACCAGATTCTGCTCAAAGAGTACGTGTCGAACAACTACCCCCTGGGCGGATTCATGTTGCTCGGCGTCGGCCATCTGTTGACGGGGATCGAAACGGCGTGGATCTTCCAGCCCTATCTCGCCTGTTGCGGGGCCGCGATCGGCCTCAGCCTGTATGCACTCGTGAAGCCGGTCCTGAGTTCACAACGTCTCTGCGCGCTCGTCGCGTTCCTCGCGGCGCAGCCGGCGCTCCTCTACGGCTACTCGCTGTGGGGAGGCATCAAGGAGATGACGGCGGCGTTTCTGCTCGTGCTGGGCGCTGCGCTGCTCACACCGCTGATCCTCGCGCGCCCGGACAGTCCGCGCCGGTTGTTGCCGGTGGCGATCACGGCGGCGGCCCTGATCGTGACGCTCGGCCCCGGAGCGGCAGCATGGGTCGTGCCCGCGCTGATCGGCGTTGTGATCGTGTGGGTCATCCGCGCACGGCGAGACGAGCTGTGGAGCGTGGCGCGGGACGTGGGACTGCTGAGCGTCACGACGGCCGTGTTGGCGCTGCCGATGTGGGTTGTGCTCTCGAGCTTCCTTGAAGCCGACAGCAACCTGTTCTCGGCCGGCCAACCCACGAGCGAAAAACTCGGGAACCTGCTCGAACCGCTGAGCGCTTGGCAGATCGCGGGTATCTGGCCGGTGGGGGATTTCCGCCACCACCCACCCACGGTCGCGACGGTCCTGTTGATCGCTCTGGCGCTGCTGTCCGGCGCCCTGGCGATCTGGTTGACCGTGCGCCGCGGACGCTTCACGATCGCGGCGTATGTCGCGATTGCGCTCGTTGGCTGCGCGGTCTACTACCTGGTCGGCAGCACCCCATGGGTGATCGCCAAGTCCTTCGCGATCGCCTCCCCCGCGGTGCTGGCCGCAGCGCTCGTGGGCGGAGCGCTCCTGTGGTCGCGCCGACGAGCGGGCCTGCTCGTTCTGATCCTGATCGGCGGTGGCGTCGTATGGTCGAACACGCTCGCCTACAGCGACGCGACACTCGCGCCACGCGCGCGGCTGGCGGAGCTGCAGCACATTGACGGCCTGATCGCCGGCAAGGGACCGACCTTCATCAACGAGTACAACGTCTACGCGAACGCGGACTTCCTGCGCGAAGGCGCCCCCACTGGACCGGCCGAATACCGGCCGCTGACGCTGCCGATGCGAAGCGGCGAGAGCCTGACGGAGAGCGCCTGGGCCGACATCGACTCCTTCCCGCTGTCGACGCTGGAACCCTACCGCTCGATCGTCACTCGCCGTTCGCCCGCGGAAAGCCGTCCTCCTTCGATCTATCAGCTGGTCTGGCAGGGCGCCTACTACCAGCTGTGGCAGCGACCGGCGGCCCCCTCCACACGCATCCTCGAGCACGTTCCCCTCGGCGAATCCAATGCGCTGCCCTACTGCGGCACGGCCGAACACGGCGCACCGACCGAGCCTCTGTGCTCGGCCAACCCCGTGGCAATCCCGCCCTGCTCGCAGATACGCACCCTCGGCGTCCAGGCGCGGGCCCAGCACGCCCGGCTGGTTGCCTACCAGCGCCCTGCGCCGATCGTTGTCCGTGCGGATGAAACCGTCTGGCCGGCGGCGTGGATTCACCAGGTGCCCGAGCGGACCATCATCCCCACGGCCCCGGGGCAGCTAGTCGCGCACATCGCGATCGTCGTTCGGGACAACTACGAACTGTGGCTCGACGGGGACTTCGCCCGTGGCTTCATCATCAGCGTCGACGGGCGTCGCGTGGGCAGGGCCAGGAACGCGCTCTCCGGCTTCGGCGGGCTTCTCAACGGCCCCGTCACGCTCACCGCCGGCTTCACCGGCTACGTCCAAGTCGCCAACCTCTCGCTTACCCCCGGCGTCCACACCGTCGTGCTCACCTACCCCCACACCGACCTCGCGCCGGGCGGCGACGACAACGAATTCACCTCGCTCTCCGCGATCACGCTGCAGCCACAGAGCCCACCGAGCGAACTCATCAATGTCGCTCCGGCGCAGGCCACTCAGCTATGCGGGCGGCCGCTCGACTGGATCGAGCTCGTGACCTGAGCTCTGCGGGCGGGCTTGCGCGTATGGGCCGTCCGGGGATCGAACCCGGAACCTTGGGCTTAAGAGGCCCCTGCTCTGCCGGTTGAGCTAACGGCCCGTGAGAGCGCCGGCGAGGT
>Ga0209038_10000368_pt1 | contig 14175 bp, 8 predicted proteins | sample BogFormECP03_OM3_FD_188237 | JGI IMG/M metagenome (GOLD analysis project Ga0209038, IMG submission 188237) | Bog forest soil microbial communities from Calvert Island, British Columbia, Canada - ECP03_OM3 (SPAdes) (version 2) | ecosystem: Environmental > Aquatic > Freshwater > Wetlands > Bog ...
GGCCCGCCGGATCCGGCGGCGGCCTCAGGAGGATGGGCACACCAGCGGCGTGACTCCCGTCGGGTCAAGGCACATGTCAACGCGTTCGGGCAGCCTGCCGCGGCGGATCGAAAAGCGCGTGTACTTACCGATCTCGCCGGGCATCCAGACCAGGATTTCAAGCGTCACGCCGAAATGCAGGGAGCGCTCGAAGCGCCGGAACACGACCGGGGCAACCCCCCGCGCGCTCTCCACCGCGGTCCGCCGCGCGTACTTGATCGGGCAGCCGCGGCCTTTGCATCTGACAGTCACGTGCGCCCCGACCGGCGCCTGCTGCACGCTGAGCACGCTGATGTTGACACCCAAGGAGGTGTAGCGCCCGGCGATCCTCACGACCGGGAACGGCTGCATCAGCGAGGTTCCCGGGGGGACCACCCCGATCGTCCCGGTGGCCACGCTCGACTGGCCGTCCGCGCTTATCACCTGCAGGCGCACCACGTGGGCTCCGGGAGTGGAGAACGAGGTGCTGAGCACGTCTTCGCCGCCCAGGAAGGGACCGCTGCTCGCGAACGACCACCCGAGGGTCGTGATCGGGCTGACCGCATCGGTGGACGTCGAGACGATCGTCACGGTTTCGCCGGTCTGGGGAACCGCCGGGAACCACCTGAACGAGGCCACCGGACCTGTGGCCGACGGAGGCGCCGAGGCCGTAGGCGTGGTGCTCGGCGTTGGTGAAGGCGTAGGTGTGGGGGTCGGCGTGGGTGTGGGGGTGGGCGTGGGCGTCGGCGTTTTGACCGCCGCCGCGACGGTGAATTTCTGCGACGCGCTTTCAAGCGTGCCCCCGGAGACGGGGTTCGGCTGGGTGGCGACAGCCGTATAGGAGCCCCCGGCCGTCAGAGCCTTGCTCGGAGGGCCAGATTTCCAGCTGCCCGCGGCCGGGGTCGCCGTCGCGGTCGCGACTACCTCTTTGCCTTTGGCCGTGCTTCCGCCCCTGGCGGTGCTTGCGGAATAGATCTCCACCGTGACCGTGGCCGTTTCGCTGGCCTCACCGCTGAAGGACGGTGTCGTGCTGGTCGGCGATGTGATCGTGTTCAGCGTGGGAGGCGTGGGCGTGGGGGTGGGTTCGGGCGTCGGCGCGGGTTCGGGGATGGTTTCTCCTTCGGCGAGGGCGCTCGCCGTGGAGAAGGCCAGCAACCCGCCCGCGATCAACACCAGGGCGATCACCAGACGCACCCCCCGACCGATGCTCCGCAGGGCCTCAAACGCACTCATTCAACGCCACCTCCATGTCGCACAGCGCGTGCAGATCAAACTCTCACCCGCGAGATCGGGTGATGTGCGCGACAACCTAACAACTCCTTTCTTACGCGATTTCCCAGCAGGCATCTACGTGCTCGAAAATGCCGCAAATTGGGAGAAACTCGTGCGCTCAATCGAAGATGACGACGATCTCGTGATGCTGGCCGACCGCGTTCTGGACCTTGGTCTCGATCGGCGCGACCGTGGGTGTGGGGCCGTGAATCAGCCGCGCGACGCGCCTGGCCTGCGCTTCGGTGCCGGGCGGGTAGAGCACATAAACGCCGGCAGGGAGGCTCGCGGTGATGTTGCCGATCTTGCCAAGACGGACCCGGTCGGCCTCCAGCGTGTCGGCGAGCCGGTGTGCCGCGCCCGGGGTGCTCGTGGCGTTGAAGACATCCACGGGGACCGGAGAGCCGGCCGGCGCAGATGACGGGAACGGGCTTAGGTGGCGCAGGTAAGCACCGACAGCGAGGACGAGCACGGCGATCAACACGCCGGTGGCCGCCAGCATGCCCCGACGCCAGCGTTTGGGTGCGTGGTAGATCGTGGGTGCTGACTGAGTGGCCGGTGCCGGCTGCGTGGTGGGTGCGGGCAGAGTGGTGGGTGCCCGCTGAGTGGCAGGGACGCTGCCGGCAGTGGCGAGCATGGGTCGTTGGCGCGCTTCGAGAGCCATCGCCTGTGCGACCTGGTCGCGCAGCCGGATCAGCTCGCGCCGACGAGAGAGCGCGAGCAGGCCGAGGAGGGCCACGACTGCAAGGCCGACGAAGCCAAGTGCGGCCTCGAGCTTGGAGGCGAGGCTCTTGGCATCGAGGTTCCGAGGGGGAAGTTTGAGACCGCGCAGGCTGGGGATCGTGGCCGCCTGAGAGCTGGTGGCCCGAGGGCTGATGACCGGCACGGTCAGCGCCGCCATCGCCAGCATCTCTCGTGGCTGGACGCTGTTGGTGAGGGTGTTCTGGATCCAGTACGCCGCGCCCCCTTCGTGCCATGCGATCGTCCTGATCTCTTCCCCCGCGTAGTACAGGCTGTACGTGCGCGAACCGACGTGGACGGTCTGGCTGGGGTCGCTCAGCAGGGGTGGATCGTTCCAGGTGGTTCCCTGTACATCGTAGAATTCGCCCAGACCGCCGCGATCGATGACGATCACATAGATCGGGTTCAAGTGACCGTGCTGGTCGCGGATGTCATAGTGGCGCAGGATGTCGGGTTCGGCGTCCGCATAGGCGTCGCGCGCGCGCGGGTACTCCAACGGGAACGGCAGCTCCGGGGCGACTGAGCGCGCGTGCGCGAGGGCTTCCCCGGAGGTCGGCGTCAGCGCGAGCGCCGGCGCGCTGCCGTGAGCGTGAGGGCGCGGTTGGGCGCTGTGCACCGCCTGGTTCACCTTCTGGGTGGGGATCGCGGCGGTGCCGTGCAGGAACGACTGCACCGCTTCGCTGATCTGCTGCGGGGTGGCGGTGTCCACGGTGGGCAGAAGCGTGACGTGGAAGGGCACCTGACGGACCGGCTTGCCCTCGGCTTCGACGAGCAGCTCGAGCAGGTCCAGAACCTGTTCTGTCCCGTGCAGGTCGGTTTCCACGGCCTTTCCCAGGATCCGCTCGAACTTTTCGCGGTTTTCAAACAGCGTCGCGCCGTACTCGGCCTTGACTTCGAGCAGGAACCGCTGGTCGCGCGCGTCGCGTGTCAGTGAGGTGTCTTCGTGGCGGTTGGCGACGAATTCGAGTGCTTCCTTGCCGCACAGCCGCTGGTAGCCGGGCTGCAGGTTGATTTCAAAATACTGTTCGCCGCCGGGTTCGTTCACGTGGTAGTAGCGCCGGTCCACGGTCATGTAGACACAACCGATTTCATCGACCGCCCTCCTGAACTTCGGGAACGTGACGACGAACACGTGGTTGATGGACAGGCCGAACACGTTCTTGATCGTGTTGAGCATCAGCTGGACCCCGCCGTAGGTGTAGGCGGAGTTGATGCGATTCGTGATCACTTCCCCGCTTGGCGCGGTGAACGTGACCTGCAGCTCGCGCGGGATCGAGAGCATCGAGATCGTCGGCTTGCTGGGGTCGATGCGCACGAGCAGCATCTCGTTGGAGTGCGGCAGGACGCTGCCGAAGGGGTTGTCCTTCGGAGGCGGCCGCTGGTCGTTGCCGACCAACAGCAGCGTCTCGGGCGCCCCTTGGCTCGTGGGAGCGAGCACCTTCGGCGCGATCTTGACCGCCTTGGTCTGGCCGAGCGCTTCGACCACTTTGCCGACCTCATTACGAGCCAGTACATATGTCGCGCCGCCGGCAAGCAAGGTGATGCCGACCGCCGCGAGCAGCACGCGCTTTGCCATCCACCAAGCACGGCGTGGCGGCTCGGGCTCAAGCGGCCCCGGCGCGGTTTCACCTGGCGGGGGCAGCGGGGGCGGGGTCGTGACGGTGCTCAAGTGCTCGGACGTCCGCCGGTCTGCCGATCAGGTCTGTCGCCCGGCCGCAGCGGAGGCTGCCGGGTGCGTCTAGGAGTTGTCTGGATCCAGAGGCAGAGTCCGTGGGTCATTGGCAGCGGCCGGCGAGCGCGACCCCAGGAATTATGGAGTCTGCGCGCGCGGATGTCGTCCGTCAGCCGGCGTATCCGCGTGTACTGCATCTGAGGTAGAGGAGGCAGGTTCTGCGCCGGCCAAATGACGGCTGCTGCAGCCTGTCAGAGCCTGTCTGCGAGGACGAGCCCGCTCTGGTAGGCGACGACGACGAGCTGCGCGCGGTCGCGCGCACCCAACTTGCTCATCGCGCGGCTGACATGCGTCTTGGCCGTCGCCGGACTGATCGTCAGCAACTCGGCGATCTGATCGTTGCTCAGACCCCTGGCCGCCAGCGCCATGACCTCGCGCTCACGCTCAGTCAGCACATCGAGCTGCTCCAGGGGCGAGCCATGGTGCTCGGGTGAAGCCACGAACCTCGCGATCAGGCGCCGCGTCACGCTCGGGGACAGCAGCGCCTGCCCATCGGCGATGACCCGCACCGCCTGCAGGAGCTCGAGCGGCTCGGCGTCCTTGAGCAAGAACCCGCTGGCTCCGGCACGCAACGCCTCAAACACATACTCGTCGCTCTCAAACGTGGTCAGGATCAACACCTTCACGTCGGCGAGCTGCTCCTCGGCGGCGATCTGACGAGTGGCCTCGAGCCCATCCAGGACAGGCATACGAATGTCCATCAGGGCCACATCGGGGCGCGCATGGCGGGCGAGACTCACAGCCTCCTCGCCGTTCGCCGCCTCGCCGACCACGACGATGTCCTGCTCGCCCTCAAACAGCACGCGCAGCCCCGCGCGTAGGAGTGGCTGGTCGTCGGCGAGCAGGATCCGGATCATTCGCCCGCGGTGACCGGAAGATAGGCGCATACGCGAAAGCCGCCGTTCGCGCGAGGTCCCGCCTCGAGCTCGCCGCCGAGCGCGTGCGCCCGCTCACGCATTCCGAGAATCCCGTGACCGGCAGCCTTTGCTCGGTGTCCGTTCGTCGGGGGCGATCCCGTCCAGCCGCGCCCATCGTCATCAACCCTGATCGTCATCTCATCGTCGGCGTAGGAGATCGCCACCACGGCGCTGCCACCTCCGGCATGACGCAGGACGTTCGTGAGCGACTCCTGCACGATGCGGTATGCAGCCAGGTCGACCGTGGCGGGAAGCGAGCGGCGCTGCCCGGAGACGGTCACCTTCGTCGGCACGCCCGCCTGGCTGGTCGCGTCGATCAGGCGGTCGAGCTGACCCAGACCGGGGCTCGGTTCGCGTAGCTCGGTCTCGTCAGCCTCTCGCAGAACCCCGAGGATGCCGCGCAGCTCACGCAGCGCCTGCTTGCTCGTCGCCTTGATCGTCCGCAGGGCTTCGGCGGCGTGCTCGGGACGCTCATGCAGCACGTGCGCGGCGACCCCGCCTGCACGTTGATGGTCGCGATCCCGTGCGCGAGCACATCGTGCAGCTCGCGCGCGATCCGCAGACGCTCCGCATCGACCTGGCGACGCGCCTCCTCCTCGCGCGTACGCTCAGCCTGTGCTGCCCGGACTTCGATCTCGGCGATATACGCCCGGTGGCTGCTGACCGCCCAACCCAGGAACAGGGCTGCCAGTGCCACCGCCGGCTCGACCGCCGTCCTGGCATCCGACCAGCCCCGGTACTGGAACAAACCACGAGCGAGCGCCAGCGACACGCCGGCGAACACCGCCAGCAGTAGCGAAAGCCCCCGTTCCTCGACCTGCGCCAGCGTATACACCGCGATCACGACCGTCAGCGCGACGGCGCCAGTGGGAGAGGCAGCCGCGATCGCGACCAGGCTGAACAGAAGCGTGCCCGCGAACACGGCCAGCGGCCAGCGGCGCCTGCCAACCAGCATCAACGCCGCTATCACCGACAGGACATACCCAAGCCAGCCGTCGCGCAGCTGACCGTGAGCCTCGAAGCCGCGGACAGCGACCAGCACGATCGCCAGCCCCACGGCCAGCAGCGCATCGAACTCGGACGCCGACAGCCGACGCGCGCGAGCCACAGACGGTCGATTCCTCATCGCTAAGAAAATAGGCGACAACGACCGCGTCGGGGTCCACCCAGGGTGCACGCGCCAATTCAGCCCTAAGGATCCGATCGTTCAGCCCGATTACCGGCTCTATCCCTGGGGCTGGTCCGGATGCCGTCCAAACAGCTCGGCACACACGGCAGGTCCCCTTGGTCAGAGATCCGACATGAACATAGTCACGATGGTTAAGGCAGTCGCCCACGGCCCGATCCCCGTCGCCGTCGTCGCCACGCTGCTTTCGGTGGGCACCGGCGCGGTGAGCGATCCGAGCCCAGCCGGGGTAACGAGGCACAGGGGGGCCACCAGCCGAACCGAGGAGGGCGCGAGGGGCGAACGGGGCTCGGCAGCTTCCCGTGGCGAAACCGGCCCAACCGGCGCAACCGGCCCCCAAGGGACTCAGGGTACGGCGGGGACGCAAGGTGAGAGCGGTAGGAAAGGCAGGAGAGGGCGAGCAGGGCCGGCCGGCGCACCGGGTGCGCTGGGCGCCGAAGGCAAATTGGGCCCCAAGGGCTCGACCGGTGAAGCCGGCGCGGCGGGAGCCGTCGGCGTAACGGGCGCGACGGGCTCTGAAGGAGCTGAAGGCAAGGCCGGTGACAACGGAGCCGAAGGAGGCCGAGGCGCTACCGGCGGAACCGGTGCCACGGGCGCTGCAGGCGCCACGGGGAGTGCGGGCGCTACCGGCGCGACCGGCGCTTCGGGTGCGACCGGCGCTACCGGTGCAACCGGGGCTACGGGTGCCGAAGGCAAAGCGGGTGCCACTGGGACAGCGGGCGCTACCGGTGCAACGGGCGCAACAGGTCCCACGGGTGCGACGGGAGCCGAAGGCAAAGCGGGTGCCACCGGCGAAGCTGGAGCAACAGGCGCGACCGGCGCCACGGGCGTGGCGGGCGCGACCGGCACCTCAGGCGTGACTGGTGCCACAGGAGTGACTGGCGCGACCGGGACTACGGGCGCTGAAGGCAAAGCCGGTAGTACGGGGACCGCGGGCGCAACCGGCGGCATTGGCGCGACCGGTGCCGCGGGCGTAACTGGGGCCGCGGGCGTAACTGGGGCCGCGGGCGTAACTGGGGCCACGGGCGTGACTGGGGCCACAGGCGCCGAAGGCAAAACTGGTGCAACCGGCGAAACGGGAGCCAAAGGGGCGACCGGCGGGACCGGCGCGACGGGGACCGCGGGTACCACTGGCAGTGTGGGTGCGGCCGGGGGGACCGGCGCGACGGGTGCCACGGGCCCCGAAGGCAAAGCTGGTGCAACCGGCGAAACGGAAGCCAAAGGGGCGACCGGCGCGACAGGGACGGCGGGCTCGACTGGCGCGACCGGTGCCACGGGCCCAACCGGCGAACCGCAGTTCGGCACCGAATACCACGCGGCGGCGAAACGCAAAACGGGCGAAGAATGGGAACCCTCGGCGACGAAGGATTGCTTCATCTCGTTTGTGATCGGTGAGGTCACGACAACCGCCAGCGAAGTCAAAATCCTCGTCGGCGGCAAAACCGCGGCGATCATGAAACTCAAACTGGCCGCGGCCGAAAAAGATCAGGCGTCGATCGTGGTACCGCCCAAAGCCAAGGTGAAGGTCGAATTCACCGAAGCCGACCTCACGATCGAATCGATCGAACTGCTATAGGCAGGCGGCGTCCGCGGGGGACCGCTCAGACCTTGAGGACGCCGGAGCGTCGGCCTGGTTTCCACGGTGAGACGGGTGACTGCGCACCGCGGACGTTCTCCACGGCGCTGGTCGAGAAGTGGTGCTCGAGGAAGTCGCAGATGTCATGCGCCGGCATCGGACGGCACAGTAGATAGCCCTGGGCGTACTCGCAGCCCAGCTCGCGCAGCTGCGTCAGCTGAGCTTCGCACTCGACGCCCTCAGCCACCGTCTCGAGCTCCAAGGCGCGGCACATGTCGACAATCGCCTTGATGATCGCCTTGTCGTTGCGATCACCGGTCAGGCCGTCGACGAATGAGCGGTCGATCTTCACGCCCGCCAGGGGAAAGCTCCTGAGATAGCTCAGCGCCGAGTAGCCGGTACCGAAGTCGTCGAGCACCAGACGCAGCCCATGCTCGTTGAGCCGGTTGAGAACGCTCATCGCTGCGCCCTTCTCCTCGATGAGGACGCTCTCGGTGACCTCGAGGCCGAGGGTTCCAGGGAGCATTCCGCTGGACTTGGCGATGCCCGCGACCTCGTCCGCGAACTCCGGGTCGGTGATCTGCAGGCCCGAGACGTTGACGAACATCTTCAGGGGCATCCCAAAGCGCCGCTGCCATGCGGCGCCCTGCTCGCACGCGCGCGCGAGTACGTATCTTCCGAGCTCGGCGATCAGCCCCGTCTCCTCGGCGATGGGAATGAAGTCCAGCGGGGGGATCAGCCCGTGGTGGGGATGCTGCCAGCGGACGAGCGCCTCGGTGGCCACGGGACGGCTACTGGCCATCCCGACAATCGGCTGGTAGTGGACACACAGCTGCTGCTCCTCGATCGCCTGGCGCAGCTCGGTCTCGGTGCGAAGCCGAGTGCTCACCTGCGCGCGCATCTCCGCGTCGAACAGCTCATAGCGGCCCGGGCCCCGTCGCTTGGCCCGATACATCGCCGCGTCTGCGTCGCGCAGCATCGACGCGGAGGTATCCGCGGCGCTGTCGGCGACGGCGATGCCGATGCTCGCGGTAAATACGCGCTCGCCGCCGTCCAACCTCAGCGGCCGGGCGAAGGCCGCGGTGATCTGCTCCGCCACCTCGACGACATCGTGCACATCCCCATCGCTCTCACAGACCACAGCGAACTCGTCCGCGCCGATGCGCGCCACGGTGTCACTGGCCCGCAGCGCCTCGCGCAGTCGCGCCGCGAGCGCGACCAGCACTTCATCGCCGGCCCTGTGCCCGAGCGAGTCGTTGAGGACCGTGAAGCGATCGAGGTCGAGCAGCAGCAGCGCGACCGTGGTGCCGATGCGCCGTGCCCGAGCCAGCGAGCGATCAAGCCGGTCCAGCGCGAGCGTGCGGTTGGGAAGCCCGGTCAATGGATCGTGCAGGGCAGCGTGCCTAGCGTGCTCCTCTTTGCGCTCGCGCTCCACCGCGGCTGAGAGCACGTTGGCGACAGCGACGAGGAAGTTCACGTCCTCGGCGCTGAAGCGCCGTGCAACTCCGGTGTGGGCACTCAGCACACCGAACGGGCGCTCCTGCCCCTCGATGATCGCGCTCATGCCGCTGAGCATCCCCTTGCTGCACAGAAAGGCGCTGTCGAAGCGTGTCTCGGTGCGCAGGTCCTCGCTGACGACAGGTTGACCGGTGCGCAAAGCATAGCCCGCCTGCGTTCTCGTCCCCGCCGGCAGGACCTTGGGCGGGTCGGGCTGCCCGACGGAGACGATGATGTCGAGCGCGGACTCGTCCTCGCGCAGCCTCGACACGCCGCACAGCTGCAGGTCCAGGGTGTCGATGACGGTCGCGGTGACCTCGTCGATGAGCGTCCTCAGCTCGTGCTCGCGAAGCGCGATCTGGCCAAGGCGGGCGACCGCCTCCTGTTCGCGGCCACGCTGGGCGAGGGCCTGCTCGATCTCCTGGCGCGTGCTCATGGGCGTGAGCGAGCCCTCTGCGGCTCCGCGGTCGCATCGGCGGGGTGCGGTCGGCGTCCGGTGCGCGATTTGATCGAGGCTTGCATGGGCAGCGGTGGATGAGGGCAGGTGGGCTCGCCGGGGAGCAGGGGTTCGGTCCAGCTGCGAGCACAGGTGATATCGGTAGATGCCTAGCCGAACTGAAACCTGGTTCGGATCAACCGGACGGCCCGCGTGTCGGGAAGAGCGTGCCCCGGCGGTCAGCGGCTGACCGCCGGCGTGTTCTCATAGCGCCAGGCTGTCAGCTGCTCGACGGTTAGCGGGCGCGCGATCAGGAAGCCTTGCAGCGAGTCGCATCCGACGTCGCGCAACGCGGCGAGTTGCTCGTCCCTCTCGACGCCCTCGGCAACGATCGAGACGCCGAGATGGTGCCCGAGGTCGGTCACCATCTGCACGAGCGAGCTGTCGCGACCGCCGGGCAGCCGCTGCACAAAGGAGCGGTCGATCTTGATCACGTCGACGGTCAGGTGTTGGAGGTGGGCCAATGACGTGTAACCCGTGCCGAAGTCGTCGATCGAGATGCGCACGCCAAGGCCGCGCAAGCGTTCCATCTCGACCCCGACCGCGGGCAGGTCTGTGAGCAGCACGGTCTCGGTCAGCTCGAGGCTCAGCCGGCTTGGCTCGATGCTGCCGGCGCTGAGCGCCTCGGTGATGTGCTCGGTGACGCTACCTGAGAGCAGATGGCGTCCGGAGATGTTCACGGCCACGCCGATCTTGCCCAGCCCTGAACGGTCCCACTCGCGCAACTGTGCAAGGGCAGTGGCGAGGACCCAGCAGTCGAGGCGGATGATGAGATCGCTCGCCTCGGCTGCGGGGATGAAGTCATCCGGCTGGCAACGACCGTGGCCGGGGCGCCTCCAGCGCACGAGCGCCTCGACTGAGGTCAGTTCCCCGCTGCGCGCGTCGATGACCGGCTGGTACTGCAGGAAGAGCCCCGCGCCGCCGTCATTCAACGCGGCGTGTAGGTCCTCCTCGATCTGCGCGCGCGAGATCAGCTCCTGCTGCAGCGACTCGTCGTAGATCTCCACGCGCGAGTTGGCGGCGCGCTTGGCTCGGTCGAGGGCGAGGTCGGCGCGCGCGAGCAGCTGGGAGGAGTCGTCGTCGGCCGCACCGTCCAGCGCGAATGCGATGCCGACGTGGGCGGCGACGACGATCTGCGCCCCGTTTACCTGAACCCTCTGGCCGGCTGACTCGATCAGTCGGGCGGCGATCGCGGTCGCCTCCGATCCGTCGCCGAGGCCCTCGGCGATGACGACGAACTCGTCACCGCCGAGCCGGGCGAGGAAGTCCTCGCGACGAGCAGCGCCGGACATGCGGTGAGCGAGCTGCTTGAGGACCACATCTCCGACGGCGTGCCCGTGCGTGTCGTTGGCGCACTTGAAGTCGTCGAGGTCGATGAACAGCACTGCGAGCGCCTTGCCGCTGCGGCGCGAGCGGGCGATCGCCTGGTCGAGGAATTTGACCGCCGCCGCGCGATTGTGCAGGCCGGTGAGCGCGTCGTGGGTTGCCTGGTGCACGAGGCGTTGCTGGAGGCCGTCGCGCTCGATGATCGACCCGGAGAGCACGGCCACGGAATCCTGCAGCGCCCGGCCGAGACGGCCGGGGAGCGGCTCGGCGAGGATCGGATCATCGAACGAGCATTTGGCGAGCATGCGCGTCTTCGCCTCCAGCAAGCGAAGGTTCGAAACGAGGTCGTTGAACGCCGCGGATGCGACCACGGTCTCCTTCGGCCCGCGCGCCCGGAGCGCAGGCAGCTCGAGGTCGCCACTGCTGACCGCGCGGGCGTGCTTCTCCAGGCGCCTCAGCGGCTGCGAGATCGACCGGGCGAGCAACAGCGCGAGGGCAATCGTCAGCCCGAAGGCGATGATCGTTTGGATGAGCAACGTACGGAAGTCAGCGGTGCTCGACGCCTGAAGCTCAGCAGCGATCTGGTGGGTGTCGAACTCCGCGATTGCAACCAGCCGGTAGAGCTGCTGCACTCCGCTCAGCCCCGAGGCGAACAGGTCGATCAGCGGACCGAGCCCCACGCGGCTTGCCAAGCGGCCCGCCGCGAAACGGGAGAGGGGTGGAGCTCCAGCAGCAGCGGCAGCAGCGGCCGCCGACTGAAACTGCTGCCAGGAGGGACTGCTCCTGAGCTGGGCGAACGCTACGCGAACGGGCCCGACACTTTCGCTGCCCAAGTGTGCGTCAGCGCTGTCGAGCAGTGCGATCTGTCCGCCAAGGGCGCTCAGATCGCCTGCGCGCTCCACAGTGGGGTCGAGGTAAAGGTCGCTCACGTCGCCAGTCTCCGAGGCGCCTGCGCCCAGTGCGTCGTTCGCCTGGCCGAGCGTCCTCAGCGACAGGTTGAGCGCCGCCGCCCCACCGGTGTTGGCGGTTTGCTGTTCAAGCAGAGAGAGCCGCGCGGCGAACGCGCTCGCCAACTGGTCGGACAGCGTCGCAAAGGCCTTATCGACGCCCCGCGCGCCGATGCGGCTGCCATCGATTTCCCGGCGCAGGGCCTTGAGCCCGCGGATGAACGCGGCGGGCACCTCGTTGCCCGACAACAGCACCTGCGCGTCGACAGCCTCGCGAGCCGTGCTCTCGGACTCGTGGGTCAAACCTAACGTGCTCGCGGTGTTTGGCAGCTCGATGCCAAGCTCGCGCTCGCGCAGCGATGCCTCGGCCGGGATCCTTTCCTGATCGAGCAGGCTGCGCAGCTTCACGATTCCGGTCAGCGCCGGGATATCGCCGGCAATCGAGCTCGCCTCATGTGCGGTGCTGTAGCGCTCGGACAAGAGTAAGCCGGCGGCGATCGTGAGGAGCGTGACTGGCAGAAGAACAGCCACCAGCAGGCGTCCGGAGACGCCCGATTGCCACGCCCACCGCGCTCGCCGTGGTAGTGCGGCGGTGCCGGCGCGACCGGGGCGATCGACCGCGTCGTCGGTCGAATGGTGGATGGGCAGGGTACCGTGCATAAGATTCGGCGGCGCCCCGCAGATCGTTGTCGGAGGCCGATTTACATTACGTTAACTTTCTCGCGTTCGCGCCGCCTCACGTCGTCGGGACGTCAATTCAGGTAGGGCCAGGCCCCCCCCGCATCAGGTGGCGAGGAGCGTCAACTGATGGTGCACTGATCACGGCTTCCGCGACGGGTAGAAACCCAGGCACTGGTACGACACTCGAACCATCCACAGCGTCCCTCCCTCGACTGGTCAGCCCCCGAAAAACACCAAGCTGAACCCGAAGTTGCGTACACTCAGCCGCCCAGGGCGCGTAGCTCAGTGGGAGAGCGCTCGCTTCACACGCGAGAGGTCGCAGGTTCGAAACCCGCCGCGCCCATCGAGGAAGACTGCTGTGCGGCGCCTAACGCGCGAAAGCCGTAGCGCGGGACCGTTCGATCGAGAAGACGGCAGAGGACCTACCGTGTTCGGGCCTGGTCCAGGTTCGACTGGTGGGGACCGGAGAGCCAGTCCGCATGGGGTCCCAGACGAGCGTCGATCGGTTCCTCTCTTCGCCGCAGCGCGTTGATGTAGGCATGATCGGCGGAGAGGCGGGCCGTTATCTCGCGACCCTCGGCAACGGCGCCGTGCCCGGGGACCACGACATCAACGTGTCTGGCGGCTTCTTGGAGTTGGTCGAGTGCCGTTTCGTAGGCGCCCACCTGATCGGGGCGGCCTGCGTCGAGAAGCGGGATTAGGACGTCGGAGAGCATGTCGCCGGCTAGCAGGACGCCCCGATCCGCCAGGAGGACCGCGGCGTGGCCAATGGCGTGCGCCTGATGCTCGATGATCTCGCCTGGCACGGATTCTCCGTCCGGCGGCAGCGGGGCGACGAGCGCGATTAGCTCTAGGGGGATGCCCGACGCGCTCTCCGCCGCCATCGCCTGTGCCAGCTCTCGGGCTTCACCTGCAGCGTGAGCGCCGGCGGGCGTGGCGTAGCGCGGCATGTCGCCGAACCGGGGATGCGAGAGCAGGTGATCCCAGTGTGGGTGGGTGGAGAACCCGGCGACCACCGGGATGCCGAGCCGATCCAGGTCATCGGCCAGCTGGTTCAGCTCGGAACCATCAATCCCGGGATCGATCAGGATCAATCCGTCCTCTCCGCGCACCACGATCGAATTGGTCCAAACCCACGCGCTCTGCCGGACCCAGACACCGTCGGCCAGCTCATTCAGCATCAGTTCAGCCTTTCAGGTATCGATACGTAAGAGTTCCGTGCCGCCGCGTCCGACGAGGAGGGACTGCTCATCGCGGGGCCGCGGTCACTCGGAACGGTGGCGTACCCGCGAGCTTGCCGCCATCGATCGTCAGGGTGGTGCCGGTGATGAAGCCAGCTGCTTCGGAGCAGAGCCAGACGACGGCAGCCGCGACCTCCTCGGGCTGGCCGACGCGCTGTAATGGCATCGCCGACGCGGCTGCCTCCTGCGCGCCGGTGCCGGCGCGCTTGAGGTTGTCGGTCAGGATCGGCCCGGGCGCGACAGCATTGACGCGCACCCCGACCCGCGCGTAATCGAGCGCCGCCACCTTCGTAAGGCCCTCGACGCCGTGCTTTGCCGCCACGTAGCTAGCGAGTCCGCCGACAGCCTGCAATCCAGCGGTCGAGGACATGTTGACGATCGCGCCACCGCCCGAGCGGACGATCGCGGGGATCTCCTCACGCATCGAGAGAAAGACGCCGCGCAGGTTCACGGCGAGCCCCGAGTCAAACGCCTCGAGTGGCACCTCGGCGAGCGGGGTCGGGGGGTGGCCCCCACCGGCGGCGTTGTTGCAGGCGAAGTCGAGGCGG
>Ga0209038_10000369_pt1 | contig 14133 bp, 14 predicted proteins | sample BogFormECP03_OM3_FD_188237 | JGI IMG/M metagenome (GOLD analysis project Ga0209038, IMG submission 188237) | Bog forest soil microbial communities from Calvert Island, British Columbia, Canada - ECP03_OM3 (SPAdes) (version 2) | ecosystem: Environmental > Aquatic > Freshwater > Wetlands > Bog ...
ACCGCCGCAAATCCCCCGCGCCATGCTTCTTGCATCACGCCCGGCGGAATCTCGCGGCAGCCTGCTCGAACTTTCGCGCCCACCCTATCGCAGACGCACGCTCATGCTCATGGTCTTTAATTTCTTTCAGACCATCGGCTACTACGGTTTCGCGTCGTGGGTTCCCACGCTTTTGATTTCGGCCGGCATCACCACCACCAGCAGCCTGCAATATTCTTTCCTCATCGCCCTCAGCGCGCCGTTCGGCCCGTTGCTGGCCTATCGTGTCGCAGATCGCATCGAACGCAAATGGCAAATCGTCTTCACCGCCGCGTGCATCGCAATTTTCGGCGTGCTATTTGCCCGCCAGCGCGATCCCGTGTGGCTCATCACCTGCGGCGTGCTGCTCACCTGCGCGAACAATTGCATGTCCATTGCCTTCCACGCCTATCAAGCCGAATTATTCCCCACGCGCATTCGCGCGCAGGCTGTGGGCTTCGTCTATTCCTGGAGCCGCCTCAGCGCCATCTTCACCAGCTTCTTAATCGCTTTCTTTCTGCGCCACTACGGTACGCGCGGCGTTTTCGCGTTCATTGCCGCGGCCATGGCCGTCGTGATCCTCGCCATCGGCATCTTCGGTCCGCGCACCCGCGGCCTGGCTCTGGAAGATATTTCGCAGTAATACGCCGCGGCCCACCACTGGCGGAGATGGAATCGGTTCAACCTTTGGTGGCATAGGCAATCCTGCCTGTGCTGAAACGCAGGCACACTTCGGTGGCTTGCGGCTGGAAACGCTGACGATCTCGACTTTTTTTTCACAAGCTGCAGCCCCCATCGATGCAACGCGTGCGCAGGCGGCGTTACAATACGTTTCGGAGTGTTTCGGAGGAGCAACGATGAAGAATTTAATTTGGCAGGTCGCTGTAACGACTCTCGCCATCCTGGGGTGCGCCACGCTGGCGCTAAGAGCAGGGAAGCCGCACGCGACGCCGACCGCAAATGCGCCAAGTGTCCCGGCGCCACCGCCAGCATCTGTCACCGCCGGCGCCCCGCAATTCGGTGACTCGCAGTGCGTCTCCGCCGTTCCGCGTTCCTGGGGACAATATCGCGGCGGCTCCTCGCAGGCAGGCCTCGCGTTCGAAGCCAGCGACGGCACCCTGCGTTTCGTCACCAACCTGCCCTGCGGCGCAACGCCGATTATTGCGCTGGAAGTAGTTAGGACACCCGCGGCCGGCGGGAATTCCCTCAACTAATCCCGAGTCGGGATGCGAAGGTGTCGCGCGTTCGACATGACCGCCGACCACGCTCCGATGATCAGGCCGCTTCGCAGCGGCACAGCGATAGACAGCGCAACCGCAAAGCGCTAACGTTGCGGTGGGTGTTACGGAAGACCTTTCATCGGGAGAAGGAGCCATGATGAACTACGATTCGCATCAGCGAGCTGCCGAATTCCACGAAATGGCCGCGCATGCCCACCGCGCCGCCGCCGTGCATCACGGAAAACAGGATCACCTCACCGGCAACGAGCATTCCCGGCAAGCCATGGAGCACGCCAACAAAGCCCACGAAGCCACGCTGCAAGCGTTTGCGGAATCCGCCGAACTCGCGAAGTCACATCCAAAATAGATCCGTCGCCGGTTGGACGCCCAACGATCTGGCGCACGCCCTACTGCGCCACGTGCACCTGCACGTTGATGAACACTTCCTGCTGCAGTCCCGTGGCCGGAAATTGCGAATGCTCCACCAACTCCACCGCGTCCTGCGCCAGTTGTGGGTTCGTGTTCTGCAAGGCCTCCGCCTCGATTACTCGCCCGTCGACATTACTCAACGTGGCATGCACGATCACCGGCTGAATCATCTGTGCCGCGGAATTCTCCAGCAGTCCGGCGCGCATCGGGAATCGCCGCGGATAACCGAGCACAAACGCCGGCCCCGCGCTCGTCATTTCGCGCGTCGGTTCGAAGATGCGTGGATCGAGATTGTCCCACTCCTTGAGGCTGTCAATGTGAATCTGCAGCACCGGGCTATTTCCCTCCACCACAGTGATTTGCCGCGCTACCGTCCGCCCGTGATATTGGATCGCGTTGGTATAGTCGTAGTTGACGTAAATTCCCGGCGCAATCGACCAGGAATGCAGCAACGCCGTGTCCGGATCAATGCAAAATTCAGTTTCCACCCACTGGCGCGCCATGGGCATCGTCGGCACATTGCCCGAAAGCAGCAGGCACGTGAGTTGCTGCCCATCGCGCTGCACGGTTTGCGCGCGGATCATTCCCGTGCCAGGCGCGGGCCCGATCGGCTGGAAAATCGCACCCCGCACCATCTGCACGCGCAGCGGAACCGGTTCCTGCGGATTCGTCGCGAACGTCTGTCCGCCCGCGACGATGTGCATTTGCGCAGAACTCCCCAGTCGCGCCGTCCAGCGCAGCACCGGGCCGGCATAATACTCCTCCATCGATCCGTCGCCTTCGAACTGTGATCCACCGGTTGCGGTGAACGACACCTTCATCTGGTAAGTAGGCACACCCGCCGCGTGCAACGAAATGTTCAGCCGCGCGCGGTCCAGCAGCGCCATGGCGTCCTCGCGCTCCTCCGGAGTGATCAGCGCGCGCGCCCCTCCCGTCACCAATTCCAGCGGCGTATCCGGCACGGCAGCCAGCGCCATCGCCTGCCCGTGTGCCGCGGGAGCAAGCGTGAACGAAGAGAAGGGAATTGCCGCCAGCAGGAACACGAAGAACCAAGGAATTCGAAAAAGTGGCCGTGGGTTGGTCATCGTCCCACCTCGTGCGGTAAGTTTTCGTGCACCGTACAGCTCGCCCCGATTTTAATCCCAGATGCAAAATCGCCGCAAGGGTTGGCCTGCCACGCCATGACGAGAAGCACACACAGCCGGAGCCGGCCTGACGGCTAATCAATCCGCTGGCTAAGATCCAGCGCGCGCACCGAATGCGTGAGTGCGCCAAGCGAAATCGCATCCACTTCTGCGGCCGCGTACAGCTCCATATTCGATTCGGAGATTCCGCCGCTGGCTTCCACCAGCGTGCCCTCCCACACTTTTTCCCGGCGCATCGCCACGATGATCTGCCGCACGTCGTCCGGCATCATGTTGTCCAGCATTACCAGGCAAGGATATTCCCGTGTAGCCGAGGGAGCCTCCGCGCGCCAGCGCTTGAAAGCGTGGGCGGTGGCCAGCGCGCCTTCCTGGGTGCGGACTTCCACTTCGATGAACGCCGCGCGACGCCGGGACTTCCACGCTTTCTCAACGGCCAGCGGCGCGGCCTGCTGTTCGTTGCGTGCGAGCAATGCCAGGTGATTATTCTTCACCACGATGGCATCGCCCAGGCCCAGCCGGTGCGTGCCTCCGCCGCCCAGATGTATGGCGCGCTTGTCCAGCAGCCCCCAGGGAGTTTTCCGCGTGCCCACGATTCGCGTCGCGGGGCATTGCCGGCGCGCCCGTTCCTGCAAACGCTGCGTGGCCGTCGCGATTCCGCACATGCGTTGCAATAAATTCAGCCCCACGCGCTCCAGACTCAAGAGCTTGTTCTCGCCGCCTTCGGCGCGCAGCAGCACGTCGCCTGTCTGGAACACGTCGCCGTCTTCTTTTTTCAACGTCACCTTCACACCGTGCTGCTCCAGCAAATACGCATATTCCTCCAGTCCTGCGGCCACCCCCGGTTCACGCGCCAGCACATGCGCCACCGCGGCGCGGCTCTTGATCCCCAGCGCCGCCACCGTCAAATCGCGCGGCGCCAGGTCCGGCGCCAGCAGGGCACCCAGCAGCGCGCGCAAGACGCACCGGTACGCAGGATTGTCCAGCGTCAGATTTCCCCCGCGAAATAAGGCCTTTTCGATTCGCCGCTGCCGTTCTTCCGGCATGGGAAATTGCAGCGATGCTTTCATTTAACTTTTATATTAACATCACCGCTCGCCGCCCATTTGCAAAAGAGGCTGCCGCGCGTCCCTCACCTAGCGCAGGGGTTTGCCTTAGCTTCACCGGCTAAACGCTTAGCTCTTAGCGCGAATCCCAGCCGGAACTTCAACCACCCACGCGTGCGCACGCTCGAATATAATGCACCCATGAAAACGCAAAGCCAAAAAGCGGAATTCTTCCGCACGTTGCATCGCGGCCCGGAAATTCTAGTCCTACCCAACGCCTGGGACTGCTGCAGCGCCCGCATCTTCCAGCAAGCCGGCTTTCCGGCAATCGCCACCACCAGCGCCGGCATTGCTTTCACGCTCGGGTATTCCGACGGCGAGCGCATCCCGCAGGACTTGATGCTGGAAACCGTAAGGCGAATCAGCGGCTGCGTGGACATCCTAGTCACCGCGGATCTGGAGGCTGGCTACGGTGACGTCGCGAAAACCACCGCCGGGCTGATCGCCGCAGGAGCCGTAGGGCTGAATTTCGAAGACATGGACCACGAGTCGAATTCGCTCGCGCCTGTTCCCACGCAGGTTGAAAAAATCGCCACGATCCGCCGCGTCGCCGCCGGCCTGGGCGTGAAAGTAGTTATCAACGCGCGCACCGACGTGTTCCTGGCGCAAATCGGCGAACCGTCCACGCGCTTCGAGCGCTCCTGCGAGCGCCTGCAAGCCTACATCGCCGCCGGCTCCGACTGCGTTTTTATCCCCGGCCTGGGTGATGAAAATATCATTCGCCGCGTAGTCGAAACCCTGAAATTCCCACTAAATATTCTCGCCGGCGCGAACCTGCCCACGATCCCGCGCCTAAGCGAATTAGGCGTCGCCCGCGTCAGCGTTGGCTCCGGAATCATGCGCGCCACCCTGGGCCTGACGCGCCGCATCGCGCAAGAGCTAAAACAGTCCGGCACTTACACCGCGCTCCTCAATGGCGCCATGCCCTTCGCCGAAGCCAACGCTCTATTCGACAAATAGCATCGCGGACCCCCTCGCTTGACTTCACTCCGCAGCGCGAGTAACCTTCCGCCGATCCCAGCCAATTTGCATTTTCCCGTGCGGGGATTTCCGTTCGGCCCTTCCACGCTAGTAATCCGCTCAACAGTCTCTGCCGAGGAGGTCGGCACAAAATGAAAAGAGTTGTGACCATATTGCTTGGTGCCTGTCTGTGCTTCGCCGCCAGCGTCGTCAGCTTCGCCATCACCACCGCTGCGCAGGAAAATGCCGCGGGGATGAGCACACCGCCCAAAGTTCTCGTGATCAACCGTGAAGTTCTGAAACCCGGCAAAGGTGGCGCTCCGCACCAGAAGACCGAAAGCGCCTTCGTGCGCGCCATGGCCGCCGCCAAGGACAACACACATTATCTCGGCATGGACTCCCTCAGTGGGCCCAGCCGCTCGCTCTTCTTCACCGGTTACGATTCCTTCGCCGACTGGGAAAAGGACGCGATCGCCACCCAAAAGAACGCCACGCTTTCCGCCGCTCTCGATCGCGCCGAGGTCACCGATGGTGATCTGCTGCAATCCTACGAGACCAGCGCCTTCGTTCTGCGCGAAGATCTCAGTCTCAACGCCTCGACCGACCTCGCGCACGACCGCTACTTCGAAATCGGCGTGTTCCACGTCAAGCCCGGCCATGACGAAGACTGGAGCATCATCATGAAGTTGGTCAAGGACGCCTCCTCCAAGGATCCCGACCAGCACTGGGCCATGTACGAACGCGCCTACGGCGGTTCCGAGGGCTACTTCATCTACATCGTTCCGATGAAGACCGCCGCGGAAATCGACCGCAATCTCGCCAACGCGCCGAAATTTGTGGAAGCGATGGGCAAAGATGGAATGAAGAAACTCAACGAACTGCTGGCCGAATCCGTGGACGAGGCCGAAACCAATCTCTTCGCCCTGAATCCGGCCATCAGCTACGTGGGTCCGGAAATGATCAAGGCCGATCCCACGTTCTGGAAGCCCGCGCCGGCCGGTGAGCCCAAGAAGAAAGCCGAAAAGGCGGCGCAGTAACCCGCAATCAGCCAACCATCACAAACACAATGCCCCATCCGCCGCGCACGCGAGACGGATGGGGCATTTTATTTCCACGCGAGTGCGTAAACGTCGCTACGTGGAGGCTTTTTCCAGTTCCTTGCGGTCCCACTTGGCCAGGTTCGCCGCGGCTTCGTAGGTACTCTGCAAAAAGTCCAGCAGCGTGGCGCGCGGGGAAGCGGAAGCCCTTAAATCTTCATACATCAGGAAAAATTCCTTCAGCTGCGGATGATAGTAGGCCTGTGCCGGCCGCACCGGCGCCTGCCCGAAACCCGCTGGCTCCGGCGCCGCGTACGCATAGTACGCTGCGCCCTTGATGTCGCCGCCTCCCGGCCAGAATCCCGCGCTGCTCACCTCGTGCGAATACGCCTCGCGCGTAACCGCATCCGCCCCAGGACGCTCCGGCGCGCGCCGTCCCGAAAATCGCGTCGCCGCCAGGTCGAAGCTGCCCCAGAAAAAATGCACCGGGCTCGCTTTACCTATAAATCGCGCGCGAAACTCGACGAAAATCTTCTCGCTGCTCGCCAAAATTCGCCAGAAACGGTTAGCGTACTCCGGATCGTAGGAAGCGTGCTGCGTATCCTCGTCAAACGCAATCGGGTTCGCAATCTCCACCGGCATCCGCCAGATTTTCACCGCAATGCCCAGTGACGCCAGCGCGGCCATGAATTCACCATAAAAATCCGCCACCGAGCGAGGCCTCAGCCCCACCGTCGCCGCGGTGTTCTGATTGGTCTTGATGGTCAGCCGGTGATGGATGAAATCGAATTCGACCTCGAAAATTCCACCAGGGTAGGGAATCGCGGAAGTGGTTAGCCCGCTGGCGCTCACGTATAGCGGCACTTCCCACCAATGATTGATTCGCGGGCTCAGCGCCAGGCGCACTTTGCCCACAATCTGCGACCACATATGCAGCGTCGCGTACGTATCCTGCCAGGCGCCCAGCGGCAGCTCCGGCCAATCCTCCTCCGTCGCGCGCGCAATCGTTGCACTCATCTCACCGTTCCTCCGCTCGCGTCGTCTCCGACTGGCCTAATGCGCCGCGTAGTTGCCAAAGCCCATCAGCACCACCACGGACTTCCCATAGGAAACCGACGCGGAGTTCTGGCTCATCCCGATCACGCGGTACCCCTTGCTCGCAAAACGATTGATCTCGTCCTGATGCTCTTGTTCGGCGTCGCCGCTAACGAAAACATACGGCGTCGGATTCTTATCGTCAACTTCGCTGGCGGTGGTCATCGGAGTCCTCTGCTCGAAGACTATACCGCCACCTTTACCCGTTCAACAACTACGCCCGGCCGCGTCGCTCACCTTGCCACGCCGCGCGCCGCCCTCACTTCCCGCTGATCCGCGCCACCAACATATCCACAAATCTCCGCGAATCCGCCCCCACCGCCACATGCACGTTCGGCTGCACCGCCTCCAACCCCATGGACTGCAAATGGTCCCCCTCCGGCACATTGCGCTCAATCGCATTCTTGCGATTCGCCACGGTCATCCCGCGCGTAAATTTTCCGTCCGTTTCGATGTCCACGCGCATGTCCTGCGTCTTCAAAATCGTGGCGTCAATCACCTGTCCCACGGCCAGCGCATCATGCACCGCCCCGCCGTGAAAAATTCCGGTCCCCTGGTAAGTCCCAATCTGAAATCGCGCCACCGCCGCGGCAAATGTCGTCTCCGGCCCCGGCTTGCTTTCCAGCCGCGCCACGTCCGCGTCGGTGACCAGCGTGATTTCAGTCACGTCGAGCCCCACCATCGTGATCGGCCAACCCGCATTGAATACGATCGCAGCCGCCTCCGGATCGCTATGAATGTTGTACTCGCTCACCGCAGTCACGTTGCCGCCCGTAATTCCGCCGCCCATTAGCACCACTTCTTTCACCAGCGGCACGATCGCGGGATCCTTCGCCACCGCAATCGCAATATTCGTAAGCGGCCCCACCGGTATCAGCGTGATCTGGTGCGGATACTTGTGCGCCAGCTGAATGATCAGGTCGGGCGCGAACTCCGCGCTGGCTTTACATTTCGCAGCAGGCAGCTCCGCTCCGCCCAGTCCATTCGCCCCATTCCAGAATTTACCCGTGTTCAGTTCCTGCAGCAGCGGACGGACCGCGCCCTTCGCCACCGGCACATCGCAGCGGCCCGCCAGGCTCGCGATCTTCAGCGCATTTTCCAAGCCCGCATCAGCCGTCATGTTCCCGGCCACCACGGTGATCGCTTCCACCTGCAGCTCCGGCGAATTAAACGCCAGCAGCATCGCCAACGCGTCATCAGTTCCGGGATCCGTATCAAGGATCACTTTCTTTGGCTCGCTGTGCTGTTGCCCCAGCACCCCTGGCGCAAAGCAGCAGAAGCCTGCGAACGCCATCGCCACACCGAACAACTTGATTGTTCTTCCGCCGCATCGCACCGTGCGCAACTCGTGCATCGTGAACGCCCCTTTTTTCCGCGCAATAAATCCGCCGAACACGCCGCCACATTTTTCGAGGCACATGCCAGCACGAAGCTCTGTAGCAGCCCCCGTTGCAGCATGTATAATCCGCGCGGCTGTTCACGTGGCGGCAGTGCCGTCACGTTACGAGCGTCAGGAGGATCGGAATGCGGAAATGTTCCATCGCGGTGATCGGCGTTTTCATCGCCTGCAGTTTCGGCGTCGCCAGCGTCGCAGCCCAACAGCCCGGCGCAGCCCCAAATTTCATCCGCGAGAACGCTCCCATCATCGTCCTGACGCACGTGGAACTGATTGACGGCACCAGCTCCGCGCCGCAATCAGATCAAGCCGTTATAATTGACCACGGAAAAATTGCCGCAATAGGCGTCACCGGGAGCGTTACCGTTCCCTCCGGCGCAAAACTCATTGACGCCACCGGCAAAACCGTAATCCCCGGCATCGTCGGCATGCACGAACACATTTTCTATCCCGCGTCCGGCGATGGTCCACTCACCGCCGTCGAACAATTCTATTCCTTCCCGCCGCTCTATCTCGCCAGCGGAGTGACCACTGCTCGCACTACTGGCTCCATGGATCCCTACGGCGATCTGGCCGTAAAGGCTCGCGTGGACAGCGGAAAAATGCTCGGCCCGAAGTTTTATCTATCCACCCCGTACCTGCAAGGCGCCCCTTCACTGATCCCCCAGATGTACGAACTAAGAGATGCTGAAGATGCTCGAGCGTTCGTCCGATACTGGCATTCCGTCGGCTTCACTTCGGTGAAAGCCTACGTGGACGTCACTCCCGACGAACTCCGCGCCGGAATTGACGAAGCCCACAAACTAAATATGAAAGTCACCGGGCACCTCTGCTCCGTCGGCTACAACGAAGCCGCCGAGATGGGCATTGACAACCTCGAGCACGGCCCCTTCGGCGCGCCCGATGGCGAACTCTACTCGAAACGCCAGCCCGGCCTCTGCGGCCCCGATTATTTCGCGGAACTACAAGACATCGTCATGAACGTCGAACCAGACAGCCCGCAGCTGCAGCAAACCATCCAAAATCTCGTCTCGCACCATGTGGCCATCACCTCCACGCTCGCCGTCCTCGAAGGCGGCTTGCGTCCCTCGATGGATCGTAACGGCCTCATGACTCGTACCAGAATGCTCCTGGTCCCGGAAGCGTGGTCCAAGGTCATGACCGGTCGCGCGAACAGGGAAGCCATGGATTCGTTTTTCCAGACACTACTGCAAAAAGAAATGAAATTCGAGCGCGAGTTCGTCGCCGCCGGCGGGCTGCTGATGGCCGGCTGCGATCCCACCGGCGATGGACACACGCTCGCAGGCCTCGGCGATCAGCGCAACATCGAGCTCCTGGCCGAGTCCGGATTTACGCCAGCGGAAGCCATACACATCGCCACGCAAAATGGCGCCGCGTTTCTCGGCGAAGCAGAACGCATCGGCACAGTAGCCGCGGGCAAGCAAGCCGACCTCGTGCTGCTCGATGGCGACCTGGCCAAAGACATCACCACAATTGAAAGACCAGAAGTAGTTTTCAAAGCCGGCGTAGGCTACGACTCCGGCGCAATCTACCAAAGCCTTCGCGGCAAGGTAGGCCGCCAATGACGCTCGGCCTTTAACTTTCAACTCTTAACTGTTAGCTCTCCTCAAGGGGCGTAATTGCAAAAACTCCACATAAGAATCGCAACGCCACTAGCCGCGACGTTTCTCGCGGCGCTGCTTGCCATCCCCACCCTCGCCGATTCCAAACCAGTCCACGCTCCGCACGCCATCGTCGTCAGCATCGACGAACTCGCATCCAAAGCCGGCGTCGAAGTCATGCGCCAAGGCGGCAATGCCATTGACGCCGCCGTAGCCACAGGATTCGCCCTTGCGGTCGTCTATCCCCAAGCAGGGAATCTGGGCGGCGGCGGTTTCATGCTGCTGCGCATGGCCGACGGCAAAACCGATTTCATCGACTTCCGCGAAGAAGCTCCAGCCGCCGCCAGCGCCGCCATGTATCTCGACGCGCAAGGCAACGTCATCGATGGCGCTAGCGAATACGGCTACAAAGCGATCGGCGTGCCGGGTTCGGTCGCGGGCCTGGTGTACGCCGAAAAAAAGTACGGCAAGCTCACGCTCCCGCAGGTCATGGCTCCCGCGATTCGCCTCGCCCGCGATGGTTTTGCGCTGCAATGGCAAGAAGCGCTCGACCTGCGCGAAGACTCGCACCTCGCCGAATTTCCCGAATCCCGTCGCATCTTCCAGCGCAACGGAAATTACTACCAGCAATACGAAATCTTCCGCCAGCCAGACCTCGCGCGCACCCTGGAACGCATCGCCAAAAATCCCGCTGATTTTTATCACGGCGCCATGGCCCAGGAACTCGCCGCATCCATACAGAAGGGCGGGGGACTGATCACGGCCGAAGATCTCGCGCACTATCAGGTAAAAGAACGCGAGCCTCTGCGCGGCACCTATCGCGGCTACGAAGTAATCAGCGCGCCTCCGCCGTCGTCAGGCGGCACAGTGCTGATCGAAACTCTGAATATTCTGGAAGGTTACGACCTGGCGAAAGCCGGCAGCCGCTCCGCCGAGTCCGTCCATCTCACAGCCGAAGCCTTCCGCCGCGCCTTCTTCGACCGCGCCGAATTTCTCGGCGATCCCGATTTTTCAAATCTTCCCATCGCGCAACTCACCGACAAAAAATATGCCGAAGCATGGCGCGCTACGATCGATCCCGACCACGCCACGCCGAGCAAAGATTTAGAACGCCCCGCGATTTTCCGAGCGCTCGCGCAGTCAGATTCGCAAGGTCAGCAATTAGAATCGCAGCAGCATCGGCAACCCATTCCAACGCGCGAATCTCCGCACACCACGCACTATTCCGTCGTGGACGCAGCCGGTAACGCCGTCGCCGTAACCACAACTATCAACGATTGGTTCGGCTCCCGCGTCACAGCCGCCGGCCTGGGCTTCCTCCTGAACGACGAAATGGACGATTTTTCAGCGAAGCAGGGCGCCCCCAACGCCGATAGCTTGATTCAAGGCGCGGCCAATTCCATCGGCCCCGCCAAACGGCCGCTCTCTTCGATGACCCCGACCATCGTTCTGAAAGACGGCAAGCTTTTTCTGGTCCTCGGCTCGCCCGGCTCTTCGCGCATCATCACCACCGTAGCCCTCGCCATCATGGGCGTAGTGGATTACGGCATGAACATCCAGGAAGCAATAGACGCCCCGCGCTTCCACAACCAATGGATGCCAGACGTCCTAAGTGTCGAAGCCTGGTTCGCACCCGACGCCCTCCACGCCCTGGAAAAAATGGGCTACCAAATCGTAGTCGGCCAGCACGAAGACGCCAGTTGGTCGCCCTACTGGAGCGACGCCGAGTGCATCGCCATCGATCCGCAAACCAACGAACGCCTCGGCGCCAGCGACGGCCGCAACAACGGCAAACCCGTAGGTTATTGATCCCATCGAGTTAGTCTGAAGCGCGCCTGTCGTCCCGCCGGCTCTTCGTGATCGCCTTCGTAGCGGCGGTCTTCAGACCGCCAGCCTTTGACGTTGTTTTTGAATTTGTAGCGGCCGGTTCAGTTTCATCGAACCGGGCAGCCGTTGCCCTTGGTTTCTCTGCGTTCTCTGCTCCTCTGCGGTAGTCATTCGCAGTTGCTTGCCGTAAAAAAGATGTGCCGGTCATCCAGAACGAAGGCCCGCGCGCTGCGTAAGCGGCCTGCATTAACCCAACGCCTTCTAGTGGTAGAATTACCAAACAACAAGACTGCTTGGGGGAACGAACCATGACCGAACCAACCAAAGAAGAGTTACTGGCGCGTATCGCCGAGCTCGAAAAAAAAGCCGCCGGCTCGAAACGCAGCGGCGCGCTCGAATTTCGCGTGGGAGAAAAAGGCGGCGTTAGCGTTTACGGCCTCGGCCGTTTCCCGGTCACCTTATATTACGAACAATGGAGTCGCCTGCTCGGAGTCGCCGACGATCTCCGCGCTTTCCTCGAAGAAAATAAATCGCGCCTGAAGCTCAAGCAGCCTGCCGAATAGTCGCGCATCGTCCGCAGCTCACGAACCCCGCTGCCGCGATTGCATCCACTCATAATTCGCCGATGCGATCGCGATAAACAAGAACAGCAGCCCCGCATCCAAAAAGCTGCGCACATCAATGGGGTTGCCCTTCGTGAAAATGCGCAAGAAGGCAAAACCCATAGCGCTAAAAATCCGCGCCACCACCGCCACCACCGAGCACACCACCCCCAGCCAGTAACTAGCCACCGCGATATATTTCACCATGCCGCCCTCCTCTTCCGTTCCTGCCGCTGAATTTGGACGCGCCGTCCGAATGACGGCCTGAAAGTACATCGCCAAGCCAGCAGAGTCAACGCTTCGCCGCCGTCAGCAAAACGCTCCCAAAATTCGCGGCATGGCTGCTACGGCAACGCCATCCGCTCCCCACGAAATTTTCCTGTAATAAACCAGTGACATTGCTCCGCTTTTCGTTATGATTGAGTCCTCCTTCCATTCGCTGCCGGCGCTTTTGTTGGCGGGGTATTGCCTCTGCGGACCATGCGCTCGGCCCGCATCAACCATTAATCAAAAATACCGCCAGGACATGGGCACGATTGTTCCGGCGTCCAGGGGAAATAATGGCCTCAACGGCGGGCGACGAATTTCGCGACTTATTGGCTCTGGTGCGGCAAAGCGGCCTGCTCGCCAAGCAGCCCGGGTATTACCTCCGCAAAATTCTTCTCAACGTCGTCATGTTCGTCGGTGCCTTCGTGCTCATCGCCAAATTCCACAACAATCCCTGGATCGAGCTCTGCAACGCCGCGTTCCTGGCTTTCGTCTTCGCGCAACTCGGTTTCATCGTGCACGACGCCGGCCATCAGGAAATTTTCAGCGGCCCCGCGGGAAACGAAGTCCTCGGCCTCATTCATTCCAATCTCATACTCGGCTTTAGCTATAGCTGGTGGCTCGACAAACACAATCACCATCACTGTTCGCCCAACCACGTCACCGCCGATCCGGACGTTGATCTGATTCCGTTCGCATTCTCCAAAGACCAGGCCGCCACCAAACACGGCCTCGCGCGCCTCTCGGTGAAATATCAGCACTTCTTTTTCTTCCCGCTGTCGTTGCTTGAAGCGTTCGTGCTGAAAGTTGACAGCGTTCGATTTCTGATGCGTAACAAGGTTGCGCACCCCGTCATCGAAGTGAGTTTCCTTATTCTGCACGCGTGTTGGTTTTTGGGTCTGCTTTGTTACCTGTTGGGTTGGCAGCACGCCATCCTGTTCTTTCTCGCGCAGCAGGCTTTCCTGGGGCTTTATCTGACTTTGATATTCGCTCCGAATCATCAGGGCATGCCTCTGCTGGATGGTGCCGCGGCGGCTAACTTCTTTCGCGAGCAAGTGCTCACGAGCCGGAACATCAAGAACCATCCGGGAATTGACTACTGCACCGGCGGCCTGAGCTGCCAGATTGAACACCATCTGTTTCCGACAATGCCGGCAAACAAGCTTCGAGCGGTTCAGAAAATAGTCAAATCCTATTGCGACTCGCACGGCGTTCCCTACCACGAGACTTCGTTGGTCCAGTCGTTCCGCGAGGTGTATCAGGATTTGCGGGAAAACAGCCTGATTGTGAGCAGGGGTTCCGACGGCAATACGGTCACCGACCGAAGCACCCTATAAGTGCGTGGCTGAAGCTTTCTGTGCAGTGTCGTGACGATTGGTCGAGCGAATTTGCTATCATCCGGGTTCGCGCGG
>Ga0209038_10000370_pt1 | contig 14110 bp, 16 predicted proteins | sample BogFormECP03_OM3_FD_188237 | JGI IMG/M metagenome (GOLD analysis project Ga0209038, IMG submission 188237) | Bog forest soil microbial communities from Calvert Island, British Columbia, Canada - ECP03_OM3 (SPAdes) (version 2) | ecosystem: Environmental > Aquatic > Freshwater > Wetlands > Bog ...
GCCGGCGGGCGGGCGATCACCAACCGCAAAGAAGGATGGCCGTCGCGAGCGAGCGACCTGGCCGATGATCGGCGTGCGCTTCGTGTTACCGGCTGCCGTGGTGCTCGGCGGCCTGATCGTGATGGCGTTCGGCAGCGAAATCGACCTCGAGGGCGGCGCGGGCATCGTCAGCGCGGGGCTCGCGATCTATGCAATGAACTGGCTCTATCGCGCCTCGGTGGACGGCGACCGCGTGCGCGAGCAAGAGGAGGCCGCGCGTGCCTACCTGGACGCGCACGGACGCTGGCCTGATGAGTCTCCAGGACGCCGCGAGGGGACCGCGCATCAGCGACCGTGACGCGGCGCTCCACGGACGCGCGCGGAGGTGGCGCCCGGGGTTGACGCGAGCGATGGTGCTGGGGGTTGTGAGGGTGCTCGTGCGGGTGCTGTTCGCGCCCCAGGTCCTCGGCGCTGAGCGCGTACCGGCCGAAGGAGCGGTGCTGCTCGTGGCCAACCATCGCTCGCTCAGCGATGGCCTGTTCCAGGCGAGCGCCTGTCCACGGCCGTTACGCTGGATGGGGATGCGGGAGCTGTTTCGCTCGCCCGCGAGGGCTTGGTTCATGCTCGCGCTCGGGGCCTTCCCCGTCCGCCGCGGGGCGGGAGACGTGCAGGCGATCGACACGGCCAGGGAGCTCTTGGAACAGGGTCAGGCGGTCGCGATCTATCCCGAGGGCAAGCTCCAGTTCCGCTCCCCCGAGCCGGTGGGCGAGCCGCACAGCGGCGCCGGACGCCTGGCCCTGGAAGCCGGCGCGCAGCTGCTGCCGATGGCGATGGTCGGCACCGATCGCCTGGCGGCGGCGTCCCTGCTTCGCGGCCGCCACCGCATCCGGATCTCCTTTGGCGAGGTGATCGCGGTGCCCGAGCCCTCGCGCGCGAGGTTTCTGGCGGGCGACCGCCAGGCGGCGAGGCTGCTCATCACAGATAGGGTCTGGCCGGAGGTGCGCGCGCAGGTCCAGGCGCTCCGCGACCGTCCGGCGGCCGCGGCAGCGGGTGGAGGCGGCACGTTGATGGTGCTCGCCGGCCTGTTGCTGCTCCGGCGCCGGCGCTCGCAACGGCGATGACGGGTGCATCCGTTTCCCGCCCGGCTGCGTACAGAAGGACATGACCGGGTTTTTGATCCTGCTTTCGGGGCTTGCGGTCCCCTACCTCGCCCTGAACGTGCGCCGCCTGATCCATGGCCGCAAATGGGCCTTCACCTTCTGCCAGGTGGCGAAGGAGTGGCAGGAGCGCGAGCACGCCAAGCTCGTGGCCGCGCGGGCCAACGCCCGCGTGCGCTCCGCGGCGCCGGTCGTCAGCCCTAAAGGTCAGACGCGTCCCTGAGCACGCAGGCCCAGGGACACGGCAGACCCAATCTCACTGGTTCTGCGCGAGGATGCTTCCCCAGGCCGCGCACAGAAGATCGGAAAGCAGGTTGTTGCGCTCCTCCTCGTTGCTTTCCTCGATGTCGTCGATCGTACGCGCCACTAGCGCGGCGGTGGCCGTGGGGTCCGGCCAGTTGCTGGGTTCCATCACACCACCACCGCGGCGGATGATTGGACGGGTTGTATAACGGTTGTATAAAGCAGGCTCATGGCTCTCACGGTTCGCTCTAGGAGCCTCTTCCAGTCCAAAGAGGCCCTGCTTGTTTGGTTTCTTTGCCTCAGAAACCCTGTACCACCAGCCGCAGTTTCGCTGTCCGCACAGCACGCGTGTCCAAAGTCTCCGATGGCGGTTGGACGTTTTGGCCTACGCGGAGCAGTGGCCGCCCAGAGCCGCCCGCCGCCCCCCTCAGCAGGGGAGCGGCGGCGTCCCTCACATCTCGCTCAGGCTCGCTCGGCGAGCCGCAGCCTCATGGGCAGAGCGGGTTCTTGGGTGCCCCCTTGCACGGGTTCGGCATCGTCTGCTGTGGCGGCGGTGCCGGCTGTCCGACCGGTGGCACCGCTGCCCTGATCGCGTCGGCTTCCACTTGCAGGCCAACGAGGTATTCGACTGCCGGCAGGCCGCCGCCCGGGCTCGGCGTGGTGGCCTTCGTGCAGCTCTGGTTCTGCTGGATGTTCGCCGGGAAGGTCGCATCGGCGAGCTGGTTGGAGCTCGCGCAGTTGTTGACCGAGTGCGATTCGGGGTAACCGAGCTCTTTGAAGAGTTCGATTTCGCTGAAGCCTCCCATCAGCGCGATGTCGCCCGTGAACGGGCTGGCTTTGTCGTTGTAGCCGTTGTGTGCGAACACGTTGCTGCTGACCCGGTTGCCGGCGAGCTGGAAGTACACGGTCAACGGGGAGAAGGGGTCCTTCCCTTCTAGGAGCGCTTCCCCGTTGGTCGGGTTCGGGTACTCGAAGCCGAGCACGCCGTCGTTCGGGTTGTTGACGATCTTGTCGTCTTCCACCAGGTCGGCGTAGTCGCCCGGAAGCTCCACGCCCGCACCCCACGGCGCAATCCCCGTCGATCCGTTGACCGGCACCGTGAGGTTGTCGTTTTCGCTGATCAGGTCGTTGCGGATGATCGTGCAACGCTGGATCCGCGTCGTCGTGATGATCGGCGTCGGATCCGGGTTTTCGATGTTCGGCCGGCCGCATTCGCCGTCCTGCGGCGGCGGCCGGTCGCCGGGGACTTCCGAGTTCGGCGCGATGCCAACCAGATTGTGTCGGTAGGTGGAGTTTTCGAGCAGCAGCTTGCCGCCGGCGTTCGAGCCCGAGTAGCCGAGGGCGTTGTCTTCCATCACCGCACCGCTGACCCGCGCATCGCATTCCTGGCAGGCGCCGATGTAGATGCCCGAGTCGGCGAAGCCCGACGCGTAGATGTTTTCCCACGACCCTTCGGTCTCGTGGCCAGTGAAGATCCCGTAGCCCCCGCGGAACCCGGTGTCGTACGCGGTCAGGTAGCTGCCCCACCAGCCGTGGGCTTCGACCTTGTTCGAGTTCGGTCCGCCGTTCCACCAGATCTCGTTGCCGCATTCTTCATCGGGGCATTCGACGCCTTCTTTCTCTCCGAATTCGAAGTTGCGCACCGTCAGGTTTTCGACCCACACGTCGTTGGCCTTGTTGATTTCGATGCCGTTGCCGACTTTGTGCTGGCCGTCGATGATCACGCTGTTGCGGTTCATGCCCCTGATCCAGATCCCCGATTGCGCCGGCTCCACCTTTACTTCTTCGTAGTAGGTGCCGGGTTCGATCAGCACCCAGTCCCCGGAAGTGGAGGCATTGACGGCGGCTTGGATGGTCTTGTAGTAATGGGTGTTCGCGGGAATCTTCGACGGTGGCGGTGGTGCAGCCTGGCGAACGATGTTCACCTGGCCGCCACTGCTGCCGCTCCATGCGCTCGCCACGTTCGCCGCGGCGCCGAACGCCACCACGACCAGCGCGATCGCACCCGCATGGCAAGCGCTCGCGAGCCCGCTGCGCGATCGAAGTCGATACCTACCCCTAGACGACATCTGGTCCCCTCTCCTGGATCTGGGCGGGCGCTGGTCCGCGGCGAGAGAGTGGGCCCGAAAACGTCCGCGGCCTTCAACCGGCGATCGTTTCCTCCAAGGCCCAGTACTCCAGGCCGTGGGTCGGCCCTGGGTTGGCGGTAACTCTACACCCGGCCGCTTGCCCGAGCAGAGACCGAGCAGAGACCGAGCAGAGATAATCCGCGCGTGGCCTACGACGAGGATCTCGCCAACCGTATCCGCGAGCTGCTCGCGACCGAGGCGGGCGTGATCGAGAAGCGCATGTTCGGCGGACTGGCCTTCCTGATCGGCGGCTACATGTCCGTGACCGTCAGCGGACGCGGCGGCCTGCTGCTGCGCTGTGACCCCGAGGAGACCGAGGCGCTCCTCGCCAAGCCGCACGCGGGACCGTTCGAGATGCGCGGACGCATGATGGACGGATGGCTGCGGGTCGACGCCGAGGGCGTGCGCACCAAGCGCCAGCTCGAGCGATGGGTGACGCGCGGCGTGAGCTACGCGCGCTCGCTGCCGCCCAAGTCCTAGCGTCGATCCGGTTCTCCTATATTTGGGCGATGGCGGCAGGCACGTGAACCTCGTTCAGCTCGGCAGCGATGGTCCGGTGGTAGCGGCTATCGGGCTCGGGGCCATGGCCATGTCGGGCGTGTACGGGCCGGCTGATCGTGCCACCAGCATCGCCACGATTGAGGCTGCGCTCGACGCCCAGATCAATCTGCTCGACACGGGCGACTTCTACGGGATGGGCCACAACGAGCTGCTGATCGCCGAGGCCATGCGCGGGCGCCCGCGCGAGGACTACGTGCTGAGCGTGAAGTTCGGCGCGCAGCGCGGGCCGGATGGCGTGTGGCTGGGCTATGACGCGAGTCCACCTGCCGTCAAGACCGCACTGGCCCATTCGCTGACGCGTCTCGGCGTTGACTACATCGACATCTATCGCCCCGCGCGCCTGGACCCCAAGGTGCCGATCGAGGAGACCGTGGGCGCGATCTCCGAGCTCGTCGACGCGGGCTTCGTCCGTCACGTCGGGCTGTCGGAGGTCGGCGCCGAGACGATCCGTCGCGCGGCGGACACGCACCCGATCTGCGACGTGCAGATCGAGTACTCGCTGATCTCCCGCGGCATCGAGGCCGAGATCCTGCCGGCGTGCCGTGATCTGGGCATCGCGATCACGGCCTACGGCGTGCTCAGCCGCGGACTGATCAGCGGCCACTTCTCTGCCGAGCGGGAGCTCGCCCCGAACGACTTTCGCGCCCACGCCCCGCGCTTTGGCGCCGGCAACCGCGCACACAACCTGGCCCTGGTCGAGGAGCTGCGCGCACTCGCCGAGGCCAAGGGAGCCACGGTTGCCCAGGTTGCGATCGCCTGGGTGCTGGCACGCGGCGATGACATCGTCGCGCTGGTCGGCTCCCGCACACCGGAGCAGTTGCGGGAGGCGCTGGGAGCGCAGGCGCTCGAGCTCGGAGACGACGAGGTCGCCGCGCTCGAGCGCGCGATCCCGCCCGATGCCGTCAGCGGGGATCGCTACCCGCCCCAGCAGATGGCCGTGCTCGACAGCGAGCGGCCGGGCGCCTGAGCTCAGCAGGGCGTGGGAAGTCCTCGATGCCGCGGCAGGTCGCGATATGAAAAGCTCGCCGGCATGAACGATGCGGGGAACACGCCCGAACCGGCCTATCACCTCCTGCTGGACGCCGGGGAGGTGCCCGTGGCCGTCACCGCGATCAACCTGCTGATCACAGACGAGGCGCACGAGCCGCAGATTCGCCGGCTGGCGCGGGAGGTGCTCGCCGGCTTGCAGGCCGCGCCGGACCCGGAGGGTGTGCTCGAGCTGCCGCTCACTCCTGAGCAGATGAAGATCACGCACACCGCCGTGAAGCTGCTGTTCGACGATCTCCAGCGCGGGCAGGCGTCAGAGCGCGAGATCCTCAGGGGAATCCTCGACAAGCTCCCCGACGTGCACGTGATGCGCGCAATCGAGCTCGACTGATAGGCGACCGCCCCCCTACCGCGGGTCGTCGCGGTCGAGGTACCAGTGGCGCACGGTCGAGCAGATCCGCAGCCATGGCTCCTCGTCGGCGCCATCTGCGCGCGGCGTGATGAAGAAGCGGGTGATCGTGCGCTGCCCGCCCTCGTGGTCGCCGTAGAGAAGGTCCACGAACAGCGCGCCGTGAGCCTGGATCGCCGCGCACAGCGGCTCGTACTGGTCATCGGCGTGGTCGCGTATGGCCCCCTGCCAGAAGCTGACGTCGCCGGCCGGCACGTACAGGTCGCGCGTCTGCGGGCGAAAGTCCTCGATCTCGGGATGGGGAGTCTCCGCGTCCAGCCGGTAGGTCCACAGCTTCCACCCATGCAGGACCGCGAGCCCGGAGGCCACGTTGCGCAGCGGGATCGCGAGATAGAGGCTCCCCTCGAAGTCCTGCGCCGCCGCGAGCCCGTCGCGCAGGACGAGCCAGTGATCGTCCTGGAATCCGACCTTCTGCGGCGGATCCTGCGGACGCGCGTTGAACAGCACCGGGCGCAACCCCACTTTCAACGACTGCTCGTTGACGCGGGCTGCGCGATTGGCCGAGCGGGTCGATGAGAACGTGGCCACCGCCAGCACGAGGGTCCCTCCGGCCGTTGCCAGCGAGGCGATCGTGCTCGTGTCCGCCATCACGGCGGAGGCTACTGATCCGATCGCGAAGGCTGCTCGAGCGCTTGGCATCGGCGGCGCATCGGCCGGCACGTGAGGCGCCCAATCGCGTAGCCTGAGACGCGGTGCTGTTGATCCTCATCCCGACCGTGTGGTTGGCGGTCGTCCTGTTCGCACTGACGATGTGTCGCCTGGGGGCCCGCAGCGACGATTCCCGCGCCGTCGCGCTGGCCGAACGGGTCGCCACTGGCTACCCCTCGGAGCGTCGGGGCGTGCCCGAGGAGACCCCGATCGAGCGGCTCCCACATGAGCGCTGATGCGGGCCCCGCCGCCGCCTTCTCCGGTCCGTCCGAGGACCAAAATCCCGCACTTTGCGACCGTGCTCCAAGGTCGCGTGTAAAAGTCAAGCCTTTAAGATCGCGTTTATGTCTGCGGAGGCGTAAGCTACCGCGAAACATGCTAGGGACAGCCCACGATCCTTCGAGGCGGATTGTCTACAGAGGACTCCTCTGTTTCAGGGCGACGGCGCTCACGCTGCTGGGCGCACTCGTCTTCGCCGGCAGCGCCTACGCCGCCGAAACGCAAGAAACGCAAGGTTCAGGCACGGGCGGAACGCTTGCGACGGAAACGCCGGAACGAACAATGAGCTCCGACCCGATCGTGGCCCCGGAACCGGCCGCGCCGACCCCGGAAGCGGCGACACCGGCCCCGGAACGAACAATGAGCTCCGACCCGATCGCGGCCCCGGAACCCGTGGTCGCGACTCCACCGGAAACCGTGCTCTCCGCTCCGACCCCGGAAAAAGCTCCGGAAACAGTGCTCGCGGCTCCGCCGCCCGAAACCGCGACTCCTACTCCGGCTCCGGAAAAGGTGATAGCCCCGACGTCGGCCTCTGAAACACCACAAAAAGTCGAACAGGTGCTGCCCGCCCCTCCCCCGGAGACCAAGGAAATCAAGGAAATCGTGGCCACCGATCCGACCCCGGAAAAGACCCAGGAAGCCCTACTCGCCGGTTCGACCCCCGAAGACCCGCTGTCGGGGCCGGGGATCCTGGCCACCACGCCCGCCGCTCCGCAGAACATCGAACCGCACAACGAAGCCGCGGCGACGGAAGTCCCCGGTGCCAGTAGCGGCTTGCTCGCGTTTGCGGGCCTCAGCAGTCCCGAACCCCCGTCGGCCTCCGGCGCCGGTCCGATCTCCGTAGGCGGGACGGCAGGTGCGATCGCCGCCCAGCAGGCCGGAGAACTGACGTGCGAGCTGTCCGCGCTGTCGGGCCACATGACGGGGAGCTGCACCGCTGACCTTCTGCGCACCCAGTCCCAGGGCTTCCTGTCAGAAGCGCCTGGCGGTCTGGCCGCCGCCGCGGCGTCCCTCGCGGTGGCTGTGGGCGGGCCCGGGGGAGGCGGCCACGGCGGCGGCTCCGCGGTCGAGAACCCGCCCGTCAGCCCGGGTCCCGGTCCGGCGCCCAGCGGAGCCTCCGGCGCGGCGGCGGGCGGCTCCGGTCTTGCACTCTCAGGCTTTCTCACGCTCGCGGGCCTCCTCTTGCTGGGAGCTCCACGCGCGATGCGCCGACTGCGGCTTTCGTGTGAGCCGTGGCTCACGGCGTGCTTCGTTCTGATTCCAGAGCGACCGGGCTAGCTCCTCCCGGTCTCTGCTCAACCCGGCGCTGGATCTGCTGATCCAGGCCACTGGAAATCAATTCGAGGCTTCATTGGAAGGAGCTGGATGTAATGAAATCCCATCAGATGGTGATGGCTGCGAGTGTCGATACGGCGACCGATGACGGCGCCGTGTCGACCGCCGCGCCACCCGTCGCAACCAAGACGCAGACGGCGTTCAACAACAACACGCGTATCCGGCCTGGCTCGGGTGAACCGAACCTCGTGCCGGTGCCCACGCCGACTCGCCCGCAGCACACGCTGATCCTCACGGGCGAGCTCGATGGCGGGTCGGCGCGTGCGCTTGAAACGGAGATCGAGCGCCTGTGCGAGGAAGGAGTCACGGGCATCACGCTGGACCTCCGCGGACTGAAGTACATCGATTCGATCGGGGTGGCGGTGATCGCGTTTCGCTGCGGGCTCTGCCGAAGGCGGGGATTCGACTTCGCGTTGATCCCCGGGTCGCGGTTCATCCACCGCGTGTTCGAACAGGCCGGCGTGGCCGACCTGCTGCCGTTCCAGGAGGAAGAGGTGGCGACTCCCCGACGCCCCGCCCTCGTGCTCGGCTATCGGTCTCGTGACGGTTGCGAGGCATGATCGCGCGCGCCGCGAACCAACACCCGCTTGCAGGAGGTGGAACAATGTGGAGCCCAACTATTGAAATATGACGACTCAGCCGACATAGGCTGAGAGAAGACCGACCCGGAAAGGCCGATCCGTGAGGACTTCAGTCGCGACGATCAGAGACAGTCCGTGGAGCAGGGCTCGCGCGCGCTTGGGGTGTCGCGCGCGAGCTCTACGCCTGGCGTGCACGCGACCATTCGGCTATCTCGTGTTCGTGGCGGCCCTGGCGGCGCTGTCACTGGCGTCGAGGCTGCTGGGCGACGATCACGAGCTGGGCTTCCTCTGCGGGCGCCTGAACGAGATGGTCAGGCGCTACCCGGAGGTCACGCGCAGGGGCGTGCGGACGGCTTGGTGCGTGTGGATCGCGGCGTTTGCCTTCGCGATCAGCCCATTCGATCCGATCGCCGGCCGGTGGGATGCGGTCGTGCTCTGCGCCCTTGCGGCGGGCCTGCTGTGGCGGCGGGTGTTCCGAGCGCGGCGAGCCGGGACTTGAGAATCTCGAGCGCCTACGTCCGCGGGGCGACTTCGTCGGGCGCCTCCGGTCGTGCCGGCGGAAGCTCGAGGATCCGGGTCCTTCCCACCTCGAGCGTGCTTGAGATGTGCACAAGCTCGCCGGCGGCGAGCGCGCGCCACAGCGGATCGGCGTCCATCGGCTCGCTCGCGACGACCGCCATCGGCCGCTCGACCCCTTCCCTCGAGTGCACGCGGCTGCCGAGGCGGCTCTCGTGCTCGAGCGGCTCGCCGGGCGCCCGCTCGAGCAGGTACAGCGTGTCGGTCTCCGGATAGCGCAGCGCCCACAGCTCCTCAGCGGTCGCGAGCAGGAAGTTGATCGAGACCAGCCGCAGGTTGGCGGCCACCCAGCTGCAGGCCGCCTGGATCCCCGCGCCGACGTCACCCTCGCGGGCGGCGATCTCGCGCGTGATCAGCGCGAAGAAGCGCTCGGAGTCCGTGTCTCCTTTCACCAGCCTCAGGTCATCGCCCAGCTGGTCCTCCAGCGCGGGCAGATCTTCGACCACGCCGTTGTGGGCGAACAAGCGCCCGTCCTGCTGGAAGGGGTGTGTGTTGAGCGGCGTGAGCGCGCCCGTGGAGGCGAAGCGGACGTGCGCGATGAAGGTGTTCGAAGAGACCTCGCGCGCCTCGCGCCCGAAGGCCGCGTCCTCGAAGGCGGCGATCGGCTGCTTGCTGACGTGGGGAGCCCCCTCGCGGTCGAACCAGCCAAGGCCGGTCCCGTCCGGCTCGCGGTGACTCTGCGTGGCGAGGCTGTCGGGCGCGTCAAGCAGCCAGAACGTCGCCCGAGCGGGCCTTCCGGCGACGCGCATGCCGAACAGGCGGCACATCGTCAGTCAATCGATCCCGGCGCAGACATCGAGCGTTGGACGCTAGCTCAAGTTCAGCCCGATCGCCCGCATAGGCTGCAACCGTGCCCGCCCTGGAGCAGCTACGCGGCCGCATGGCCGAGCTCGCGGATCTCGCCTCCGTTGAAATGCTCGTGCACTGGGATCAGCTGGTGATGATGCCCGGCGAGGGCGCCCCCGCGAGGGCGCACCAGCTCGGCGCGCTCGCTCGGCTCACGCACGAGCGGGCCACCGCCGCGGAGATCGGAGACTGGCTCTCCGAGCTCGACGGGGTCGCGCTGGATGGGATCGATCGTGACATCGTGCGGATTGCGCGCCGCGACTGGGAGCGGGCGAGCAGGGTTCCCGAAGAGCTCGCCGTCGACCTCGCCCGCGCGGGCGCCGAGGGTCAGGAGAGCTGGCGCATCGCGCGCGAGAACGACGACTTCGCCGCATTCGCGGGACCGCTCGAGCGAAACGTGGAGCTCGCGCGCGCGTACGGGGAATGCGTGGCCGAGGAGGGCGAGAGCGCGTATGACGCTCTGCTCGGCGACTACGACTTCGGGCTGCGAACCGAGGACCTGCGGCGCCTGTTCGGGGAACTCGCCGCGGCGCTGCCGCCGCTCGTGGCCCGGGCGCAGGTCTGCTCCCCGCGGCGGACGCTCGAGGTGCCGATCGAGGCACAGCAGGTGGCGGTGGCGAGCACACTGCACCGGCTGGGAGTCGAGGGGTCAAGCTGGCGCGTGGATGTCTCGGCGCATCCCTTCACGGCATGGCTGAGCACGCGCGATACGCGCCTGACGACGCGCTACATCGATGGCCAGATCGAGGCGCTGCTCAGCTCGCTGCACGAGTACGGGCACGCGCTGTATGAGCGGCAGGTCGACCCGGCGCTCGAGCGCACCAACCTCGGACGCGGCACGTCGATGTCGATCCACGAGTCCCAGAGCAAGCTGTGGGAGAACCATGTGGCACGCAACGCGTCCTTCGCGGAGGTGATGGCCGCCGAGCTGGGCGCCGGCGGGTTCGCCGTCGCCCCCGCCGAGCTGCACGCAGCGCTCGTGGGTGTGGAACCCTCCGCCGTTCGCGTCTCCGCGGATCCGCTCACCTATCCGCTGCACATCATCCTGCGCTTCGAACTCGAGCTCGCGCTGATCGACGGAACCCTGAGCGTGCCCGACCTGCCCGCCGCGTGGCGCGAGGGGATGCGCCGCCTGCTTGGCGTTGAGGTCCCCTCCGATGCGCTCGGATCCCTGCAGGACGTCCATTGGGGTGGCGGGGCCTTCGGCTACTTCCCGAGCTACGGGCTCGGCGTCCTGATCGCCGCGCAGCTGTGGGAGGCGATGGAGGCCGAGATCGGTGCGCGCGAGGAGGACCTGCGCCGCGGAGAGGTGGTTCCGATCCAGCGCTGGCTCGCCGAGCGCGTGCACCGCTACGGCCGGCGACTGGACACGCTCCCGTTGATCGAGCAGGCCACCGGGCGCACGCTTGAGATCGAGCCGTTCCTGCGCTACGTCACGCCGCTGGCGGAATGTTGAAGCTGGCCCAGATGTAGCTGCGCGTCGCGCCTCACCGTGTGTCCGTGTTCAGGAGGCGCACTAATGCTCGAGCCCCGCGATAGCGAGTAGATTCGCATGAGTCGGCGCCCGGATCGATCCGAGCCAGATAACGCTTGCGCCGGTACGGGAAGCCGTGTGCGCAACAAGGGCGCCGCCCGCCTGCCAAACGCCGACGACGGCTCGGCCGAGCTTGCGGCCGGACTGGCCGAGATCGGACTCTCGCCCAAGGCGGCCTGGTACAGCTCGGCGTTTCTCTACGCCAGCGGCGGGCTGGTGGTAACGCTGCTGTACGCGATCGACCCGACGCTGTTCGCGCGCGGGGTCTTCTATCTCGGCTGCGGCGCGATCGTGATCGGGATCCTCTGCCTGCTCGCGGGTAAATATCTGATCGACGCCAAGCGGGTCATGGTGTGGTCGACGCACGCGCGGCTCATCATCGGTCTGGGGATCTTCCTGGCCGCCGTGCTCATCATGCACGACAAAGTGGTCGCGTTCGCGCTGGTACCGCTGTTCATCGTGCCGACGCCGTGCTACCTGTACACGTGGCGGTTGGCGGTTCCCTACGTGCTCGCCGGGTCGCTGCTCGTGCTCATCGCCCAGCTACCGATCGCGGGCCCCGCGCGCGTGGCGCACGCGCTGATCTCGACGTTTGCGTTCATGGTCATCGCAACATCGATCATCGTCACCAGACAGCGGACACGAGTGCTCGCGTTCCGCAATCTGCAGCTCGCCTACACCGACCCGCTGACGGGGATCGCGAACGTGCGCAGCATGCGCGCGCGCATCTCCAATGAACTGCGCCCGAGCGGCAAGGGGCTCCCGTTCGCGCTGTTTGCAATGGATCTCGACAACTTCAAGCAGGTGAACGACCGTTTCGACCACTCTCTCGGCGACACGGTGCTGTGCGCGGTCTCCGCCGCGCTCAGCGAACAGCTCGAGCAGGGCGACCTGGCGGTTCGGCGCGGTGGAGACGAGTTCGCGTTGCTCGTGGCAAGACCGGCCGAGCGCGACTTGGACGAGCTCCGCGAGCGGGTGGAACGAGCGATCGCGCGGGCCCGGATCGCGATATGCCCGCAGGTCACGCCGAGCGGCACGGTGGCCTACATTCTCACTCGTCCGGGGGAGGAGATCGGCACGATGATGGAGCGCGCCGACCAGGCGCTGCATGACGCGAAGGTCATCTCACGCGAGCGCCGACGCGCGCAGGCGCCCGCGCTCGCAGAGTCGCTCGACGGCGCCGGGGCGCAGAGCGCCCGACCGAGCGCCCGAGCGGTTGAGCGCCCCGAGCCGGCCGGCGACGGCTCACGAGGCGAGCACGCTCGCGATGCCCTCGCAGCGGCTGCTCGCGCGATCGGACAGTCGCACCCGGTTTGGAGATTCGCAGCGCTCCTCTTCGTCCTGTGGGGACTCGTGATCGCACTCGTGTCGGTCGCCCAGATCGTCGAACCGCTCACGCCGATCGCCGGAGCCGCGATCGGCGCCGGATTCGTGGTCCTCGCGCTGGCCTGCGCCTGGGCCGGTGTATCGGAGGTCGCGCAGACGTGGCTGCACATTCCATGGCTCGCGGGCTACGGTCTGATCGCGTTGGCGATCCTGCTCGCCGGGCACTCCGGAACGGCGCTCTTGGACCTGATCCCGGCGACCGTTGTATACGGCTTCCTGATGTTCAGGGCGCGCACGGCGGTCGTGTACCTGATCCTGGGACAGGGTCTGTATGGCGCCTTCGCGATCGGCGGCGGTTTCGCCGAAGGAACCACACGCACCGTCATAACCACCGCCGTGATCGCCGTCGTCGGTGGTCTGATCGCGAGGCTGCGTCTGGTCACCGTCCACTTTGCCCGCACCAATCGCGAGCTCTCCGAGGTGGACGCGCTGACGGGCGTGGCGAACGTGCGCGCGCTGCGGGCCAGAATCGTGGACGTGACCGAGCGGGCCGCCTCGCACCAGCTCCAGCCGGTGGTCGTGGCGATCGACCTCGATGAGTTCAAGAGCGTCAACGACCTCCACAGCCACTCAACCGGCGACAGGGTGCTGATCGCCGTCGCTCGGGCCGTATCCGAGCGCGTCCGCATCGACGAGCTCGTGGCCAGGCGCGGCGGCGATGAGTTCGTCGTCGTGCTGAACGACGCCGACCCGCAATACACCGACGCGGTCGTGCGCCGCATCCGCGACGCGATCGCCCGCGCGCGAACGCGTGTGTGCCCGGATCTGCGCCCCACCGCCAGCGTCGCCTCGGTTCCCTGGCAACCCGGTGAAACGCCCGGCGACTTCCTGCATGAGGCCGACATCGCGCTGCACGCCGAGAAGGCCGAGTCGCGCCTCATCGCATACGCGGCTCCCACCGCCAAGCGCTCTGCGGCTGCCCCTCACACCCCGGCCTCGGCGATTTCAGCGCGAACCGCTCGCGCTGTCCATTGACGGCGCCGGGCGCGAGGATCAATGAGCCGGCGCCGCCTCGCGTCGCTGGGAAGGATCTGTGACGGACCCCCGCGGCAGGCGTAGTTAGGGTATGAGCGCGCCAGTGCCCTCCGCCGATGACCGGCGGTCGCCCGCAATCCAACGGTCCGCGCGCGGGTCGCTGGATGACGCGACGTTCAATGCCCTGTTCCATGCATGTGCGGCCGATGTGCACGCATACGCCATCTCGCTGCTCGGTGACCGCTCCGCGGCCGAGGATGTGACGGCGCTCGCGTTCGAGCGGCTGTACCGTTCGCGCTCGCGCCTTGATCATGGCCGGGGGACCCCTCGCGCGTGGCTGTTTGCGATCGCGCGCAACGTCGCTGCGGATCATGCTCGCCGATACTGGACCCGCGCGAGCGTCGAACAATTGACCGATAAAACAC
>Ga0209038_10000373_pt1 | contig 14036 bp, 10 predicted proteins | sample BogFormECP03_OM3_FD_188237 | JGI IMG/M metagenome (GOLD analysis project Ga0209038, IMG submission 188237) | Bog forest soil microbial communities from Calvert Island, British Columbia, Canada - ECP03_OM3 (SPAdes) (version 2) | ecosystem: Environmental > Aquatic > Freshwater > Wetlands > Bog ...
TCGAGGAGGCGGCTCATTGCGGCGCGGCGGAGCCGCGGTGTCACGGTGGGAGCCCCCGAAATTTATTCGGGGGGAGGAGCGCTTCAGCGCTCCGGAAAAGCGCTGCCTCCCATGATGCGCTTTAGCGCCGGGCACTCCATGCCTGCGAGTACCTGCTCGCCGAAGGGAAACTGCGTAACGGGCTGGTTTGCTCCTTCGTGGTTGCGTGAATAAGCCGAGTGTCCTATGCTTCGCGCGCGAAACTTATCGATAAGCAATCGCGTAGCTATGTAGCGGAGGTGCAAGCGTGAGAAATTGGATTGCGGCGGCAGTGGCGATAGTTTGCGCCCTGGCGATGGGCTCAGGCAGCGCAGCCCGTGGGATCGGCAGCGCAATCGCCGCCCCGCAGGCTCCAACTCCAACTGCGGCGATGACATCTAGCGCCACCGCAAAAGCGCCACTCTCCACGCGAGTAGTGGCCTACCAGATCGACGCCAATCTCGATCCCACGAAGCATTTAATCACCGCGACCGAAACGCTCACCTATCACAATTTAACCGGCCAACCGCAGCAAGAGTTCCCTTTCCACATGTACTTGAACGCCTTCCAGCCGCAATCCACATTCATGACCGAGCAGCGCCTCGACAGCCCCGAATATGAATGGAAGCCGGAGCACTTCGGCTCCATTCGTATCAGTTCCATCGAAGCCGCAGGAATGGGCGACCTCGGCCCCACCATGCATTTCGTCCAACCGGACGATGCCAATACCGGCGATCAGACGGTGATGCAGGTGAAGCTACCGAAGCCGGTAGCGCCCGGCGCCGACATACAATTCAAAATTTCGTTCGTAGATCAAATGCCGCAAGTCGTGGCACGCACCGGCTACCTGCGCGACTTCTACATGGTCGGCCAATGGTTTCCGAAAGTAGGCGTCTGGTGGAAAGGCGCGTGGAACTGCCACCAATTTCATCGCGACACAGAATTTTTCGCCGACTTCGGCACCTTCGACGTAAACATCACGCTGCCGCAAAACGAGGTAGTCGGCGCCGGCGGGGACCTGCTCTCCGAAAAAAAGAATCCGGACGGAACAAAGACTCTCGTATTCCATTCCGAAGACGTCCACGATTTTTCGTGGACCGCCAGCCCATCCTTCACGCGCGTGGACGATACCTGGACCGGCAGTGCCGGCACGGTCCAAATTCACGCGTTGATCTCGCCGGGCAACATGGGCACCGCGCCGCGATACATCCAATGCGTAAAAGGCACGCTGCAGAAATTTGACGAATGGTACGGCCCCTATCCCTACGATCGCATCACCCTGGTGGACCCTCCGCACGGCGGTTTTCGCGCAGGCGGCATGGAATATCCCACTCTGATTACCCTCGATACGTCTTGGTTTATGCCGAAAAGCGTCCTCGAACCGGAACTGGTCACCGAACATGAATTCGGCCACCAATACTGGTACGGCATGGTAGCCACCAACGAATTCGAAGAAGCGTGGCTCGATGAAGGAATCAACAGCTACACGGAAGTGAAGATCATGGACGCGCTCTACGGCGCGAACAAAGACGTTCTCAATCTACCGTACGGAACCATGGGCGAGCGCGAAATGCAGCGCGCCGGTTATATCAGCGAGCCCGATACCGACCCGATCACGCGCGCCGCATGGAAATTTCTCGATGGCGGCGCCTACGGCGGTGTCACCTACGGGAAAACGGCGACGGTCCTGCTCACACTAGAAAAAATCGTCGGCGAGGACACCATGCGCAAGGCGCTTCGCACCTACTTCATGCGCTACCGCTTCACGCATCCCACCGGCGAGGATTTCCTGAAGACCATCGAGGAAGTGAGCGGCCAAAACCTGCGCTGGTATTTTGACCAAGCAATTTACGGCACGGCGATTTTGGACTACGAAATAATGGACATGCATTCCGACGATCTACCTTGGTATCCGGCGACCGGCGATCCTTCGGGCGCCGGGGTGGGCAAAAATGGCTTCCGGAACTACGTAGTGGTGCACCGCAAAGGCGATTTCATCATGCCCGTAGACCTACTAGTACGCTTCAAGAACGGCGAAGCGGTTACAGAACACTGGGACGGCCGCGACCGCTGGATTCGCTATACCTACGACCGTCCGGACAAGTTAATTTCCGCGGAGATCGACCCAACCCACCAAGTGCTGCTCGACCGTAATGAGTTCAATAGCAGCCGCACTTCCGTGGGAGACGGCAAGGCCACGCGAAAACTAAATTACCTCTGCACTTTCTTCGATCAATGGATCGGGCAATTCCTGGCGTGGCTAACGTAGCGACAGCAAAGTAGCACAGACACTCTTGTCTGTGTCGGATGTAGGCAGCGGAGGAAAGTGAGATGACAGGCGAGAAATCAGGAGTTTTCACAGGTGGCGCTGGCCTAGTCTGGCGTCGCCAACGCGTGCTCTGGTGGCCGTTCGTAGTAAATCTGGTGCTAGCGCATTTCGCGGCCCACATAACCATGGCTCGCGTAGAACCCCTACTGAACCGCAGCCTGGCTTCCGAGCGCCTGCTAGTACACGGCTTTCACTTCAGCGCAGTCCTCGAATTAATGGGCGGCCCAGAGAATCGGCTGAGTTTCGGGCCTGAGGGATTCGTATTCGCGCTAGTATTTTTCTTTTTCATGCTACTAGCCACCGGCGGAATTCTCGAAGCCTACTGGCGCGACGACACGCAAACCACCACCGAGTTTTTCCGCAACGGCGGCAAATATTTCTGGCGATTCCTGCGCCTGGTCCTGTTCTTGATCGTCGCCCTGATTCCGGTGGGCATTATCGGAGCGATTGGTTCTTCGATTTCGGGCCGCGTGGATCGCACGGCCATTTCGCCATTTCCCGCGGTATGGATCAATCTCGCGACGGTGCTAGTCGTTTTGCTGCTGTTAATGATGGTGCGCCTGTGGTTCGACATGGCCGAAGTGATTGCCGTAGCCGAGGGCGAGACAGCCAGTTGGAGATGTTTGCGCGATTCGGCGCGATTGCTAAGTCGGAACTTTGGCAGCCTATTCTGGCTCTATTTCCGCATCAGCTTTTTGGCCTGGCTGGTTGAGGCGCTACTTCTGCATATTTGGGTCCGGCATGTACCTCACGGATGGGTAGGCGTTTCTTTCATCGTGGCGCAATTGATCGTCTTGTTCTGGATGGGCATGCGCTGGTGGCAGCGAGCCAGCGAGGTGCTCTGGTATCAGGGTTGGGGAATGGCAGACATCTCGCGGCGAAGCGAACCAGTGAGCCCGATGCCGCCGCCGGTGCCACAGCCAGAATTGGTCACGTTGGGCTGAAAAAAGAGCGCCCCGAGGTTTAGCCTCGGGGCGCGAGAGCAGGCCATCAGTTGGTCTGTCAGGGAGAGAGAGTCAACAGAGTCCTTGCTCGAACAGATTGGACGAGCGAGATTCGAAAATGTTAGCGGCCACTCCAACTCCGCATTCGTCGCGACGGAGTCGCGGCGTGACGGTGGCAGCCCCCGAATTTATTCGGGGGGAGGAGCGCTTTAGCGCTCCGGAAAAAGCCGCCTAACGTCAATGCGCTTTAGCGCGGGGCACCAACAGCGGCGAGTTCGCCGCGACGTTCACCACCCAACGCCGCCGTAAGTTTTCGATCCCGCCACACGCCTACCAAATCCTACAACGCTCCGCCGCCGGCCGAATCATCGGATCGCCATCGCTGCACTTCCACGCCTTTTGAAACGCCGGCATGTTACCCAGCGGTGCAATCGCACGAAAGCGACCAAGAGGATGAGGATTGGTCGTAACGATCAGCCGTTCCCACTCCGGGCGATCGGAGCCGGCCCAAACCTGCGCGAACGCCAGAAAGAATCGTTGCTCGGGAGTGAAGCCATCAATCAATCCGGTGGGTTTCGCCGCCAGCACTTTCTCCAGCGCCGCGTAGGAAATCGTCAACCCTCCCAAATCCGCGATGCTCTCCCCCTCCACCAGCTTGCCATTCTCATGCAAGCCTTCCTGCACCAAATAAGAATCAAACTGCTTCGCCACGCAATCGCCGCGCTCTTGAAAATTTTTCAAATCCTCAGGCGTCCACCAGTCGCTGCGATTTCCGACCGCGTCGAATTTTGCGCCCTGATCGTCGAAGCCGTGTGTCATTTCATGGCCAATCACCGCGCCCACGCCACCGTAATTCATGGCGTCATCGCGCTTGGGATCGTAGAACGGCGGCTGCAGAATACCCGCCGGAAAAACGATCTCATTGATGGTGGGGTTGTAATAGGCGTTGACGGTTGGCGGAGTCATCCCCCATTCCTTGCGGTCCACGGGCTTGCCGATTTTTGCCAGCCGGTATTGCCGCTCGAATTCCAAGCCGCGCACTGCGTTCAATGCATAAACGCCGCGATCCACCTTCAAAGCGGAATAGTCGCGCCATTTGTCCGGATAGCCGATCTTGAGCTGGATGGCGTCAAGTTTCTCGATAGCTTTCTTGCGGGTCGGCTCGCTCATCCAATCCAAAGTTGAAATATCCTCGCGCAATGCCGCGGTAAGATTCTTAACCATCTGTAGTGCCGCGGCCTTGGCTTCCGGCGGGAAATAATCCTTCACGTAAATCTGCCCGAGCGCCTCGCCGAGAAATTGATCGGTGGAGCGCACGCAGCGCTTCCAACGCACTTGAATTTCCTGCGTGCCGGTGAGCGTGCGGCCGAAGAAATTAAAATCTTCATCCACAAATTTCTTCGAAAGCGAATCAGCTGCGGAGTTAATCAAGTGCCAGCGCAGGTAAATTTTCCAGTCCTCCAGCGGCGTGGCAGTGAGTTCGTGATCCACAGCCTTGAAGAAATCAGGCTGCGCCACATTGATCGACACGATGGAATCCTGCCCGATGGCGTGGAAATAGGCGTTCCAGTCGAAATTAGGGGTGAGCAATTTGAGCGCGGCGCGATCCGTCATGTGATAAGTCTTGTCGGGATCGCGGCGGTCCACGCGCGCCATCGAAGCCTGCGCTAGCTTCGTTTCCAGGGTCAGCACAGTTTTGGCTTCGGCCGCGGCTTTGGCGGGATCGTCGCCGAGCAGCACGAACATATTAGTGACATGCTGCACGTAGGCCTCACGCAGCTTTACGGATCTTTCGTCGGCCTTCAGGTAGTAGTCGCGATCCGGCAGGCCGATGCCTCCCTGCCCTGCCGAGCCGATAGTCATAATGCTGTTTTTGAAATCGGGCTGCGAGCCGAAGTAGAAGACCACTCCGCTGCCGGCTTCCTGTAAGTCAATGATTTCGGCCTGCAGTTGCGCGGCGCTGGAAATTTTGTCGATGCGCGCAAGGAAATCTCTGATGGGATCGATCCCGGCTTTCTCGATGGCCGCTTCATCCATGCAACTGAAATAGAAATCCCCAATTTTTTGATCGATAGAGCCGGGAGCGGCGGAGGCGTTCTTGGCCGCAGCTTCAAGTATGGTGTGCAGCTTGCCGCGATTGCTTTCTTGTAGCTCGGTGAAGCTGCCGTAAGAGGGGTATTCGGGCGGAATGGGGTGGCTCTTGACCCAGCCGCCATCGGCGAATTGAAAGAAATTGTCGCAAGGCTTCACACTGCGATCGAGATTCGCGAGATCAAGCCCGTGCCCGGCGGAATCATCTGCGGACGCTGCAAATGTGCAGTTACCGTCGGGAGAGATTGGGAGGAGCGTCTGCGTTGTGTTGGCGGTGATTGCATCGCTGCTGGCTTGATTCGGCGGCGGGGCTTGGGCGACGGCGGCAAGTGCGAGGGAGCAAAGCAAAAGGGCGACCGCAGATGCTCGGAAAATAAACTTCAAATCAACACCTCCGAAAAATTTCCAAATTTGCGCGCAAGTTCGCGGTACAAGCGCGACTGCTCACTCCGCGTTGTCGATTTGCGCGCGCTGCAACTTGTCCGAGTAGTCGATGTAGAGCGATTTCCATTCCGTGTAGAAATCCAGCGCCGCGGGCCCAGATTCGCGGTGGCCATTACCGGTGTTCTTAATGCCGCCGAACGGCAGATGCGTCTCCGCCCCGATGGTGGGCGCGTTCACGTAAACGATCCCAGTCTCCAAATCGCGCTGCGCCCGGTAAGCATTGTTCACGTTGCGAGTGTAAATCGACGACGAGAGGCCATAGACAACGCCATTGGCAATTTCGATGGCTTCGTCGAAGGTGGAAAACGGAATCGTGGAAATTACCGGGCCAAAGATTTCTTCCTGCGCGATGCGCATCCGCGGATCCACATCGAGGAAAATAGTCGGCTCGTGGAACCAGCCGCGAGCATGCGCCCCGGTATCGAGACGATGTCCCCCAGCGGCGAGCTTAGCGCCCTCATTCTTGCCAATCTCGACATACTTGATCACCGTCTGCAATTGCTGCTCGTTGATGCTAGGTCCCATGTCAGTTTTGGGATCAAGTCCGTCGCCCACGCGCAACGCCTTAGCGCGCTCCACGAGCTTCTTCGTGAATTCGCCATAGATTTTCTTGTGCACCGCGATTCGGCTCGCAGCGGTACAGCGCTGGCCGGTAGTGCCAAAGCCGCCCCAGATCGCCCCGTCCACAGCGAGATCGAGATTCGCATCATCCATCACGATAATGATGTTCTTGCCGCCCATTTCCAGATGGCATTTTTTGAATGTGGGCGCACATTCTTCGCTGATGATGCGCCCGACCTCGGTAGAGCCGGTGAAGCTAACGAGACTGGTATCGCGATGCTTCACCAACGGCCCGCCCACTTCGGGGCCGTTGCCATTGACGACATTCACGACGCCCGCCGGCAGTCCTGCCTCAGCCAGCACCTGAACGTAATTGTAAGAGGAGAAAGGCGTGTCCTCGGCGGGCTTGAGAACGACGGTATTCCCGCAAACCAGCGCCGGCGCAATTTTCCACGAAGGAATCGCCATCGGGAAATTCCAAGGCGTGATCAGTCCAGCCACGCCGATAGGCGCGCGCACACTCATGGCGAATTTATCGGGCAACTCGGATGGCGTGGTCTGGCCGTAAAGGCGGCGGCCTTCGCCGGCCATCAGGTAGGTCATGTCGATAGCTTCCTGGACGTCGCCGCGCGTCTCAGCCAGAACTTTGCCCATCTCGCGCGTCATTTCGCGCGAATAATCTTCCTTGCGCGCCACCAGAATCTCGGCCGCCCGAAACAGAATTTCAGCCCGCTTGGGCGCAGGGACCAAGCGCCACTTCTTGTAAGCCTCTTTGGCCGCGTCCACGGCGCGATTTACATCGGCTTCGGTGGACGATGGAAACATGCCGATCAGTTCATCGCGATTTGCAGGGTTGCGGTCTTCGATCGCGGCGCTGCCGGAGCCTTCCACCCATTCTCCGTTGATGTAATTCTTGTAGCTTTTCGGCGTAACTGCGGTAGCCATCGGAAATCCTCCGGATCAATCAGAACTTTGCGCGAAGAGGCAGCGCGGCGTTCGTGCTATCGAGCGATTAACTTGTCACAAAAAAATAGCAGACGTTGAATGGGGCGTCAAACCGGGGGTTGTGCCGACTCAATCTCCGCCCGGATCGGCGTTGGTGGTAGTGCTCGGAGTAATGTCGGGATGCGGGTTCGACGCTGGCGATTTTGTGTCGGATTTATTTTGCTTCGGGCGCGGGGCGCTTACTCCGGCGATGTCCGAGCCGAGGCCTAGCTTTTGGAGCGTGGTAGCGTCAAGCCGGCCGGATCCGTTCATGCCATGATCCTCTTGAAAATGACGCATGGCGTCCTGCGTATTCGCGTCCCACTTTTTCGACGGATCGCCGTGATAGTACCCTTCGCGCGAAAGCGCGCTCTGAATTTCTTCAATGCGGTCGGTAGTAGGCGCCTTCTGAATCGGTTCCCAGTGCTTGCGTCCGCCCTTCTTGCCTTTCTTCGAGGACGCGGAACTCTTCGACGTTGCGGTTCCCCTCTTCGCAGATGGCTTGCTGGATGACTGCGGCGTGCTGGAGACGGCGCGCGCCGTGGCGGCGAAGCTAGCAGCTCCCAGCACGAGTGAAATCGCAATCATGACCCCGCTCGCGAGGGCCAGGAATCGATAGCCGCGATGCGCTGGCGCTTCGCGGTTGGTCACGCTCGGCGAAATCATTCGTTAGGCACCGCTCCCGCAAGAAATACGGTGAGTTCCCGATCGTTCGGATCGTGACGGATCACTTTGAACAGCACATCCTGCCCCGGCTTCAAGCGCGCCACTTCGCGGCGGTACTCGTTCAAATTCGCCACCGGAGTGTGATTGACCTCGACAATGATATCGCCGCGCGCAAATTCAATATCTTCGGCAAAGCTAGCCGGTTCGACTTCCGACACGATCACTCCCGGCTGCCTGGTGATACCCAGCTTGCGCGCCAGTTCCGGCGTCAAATCTTCCACGTGCAATCCAAATTCGGCCGGCTCGATGCCCTCAGGCGATGTTTCGAGCTCCTCCGAAGTGTTCGGGAAAAGCTTCGACCGATCGGCGACCACCACGGAGACTTCGTGCGCTTCCTTATTCCGCATGTACTTCAATTGCACGCTCTGGCCGATGGTCGTATCCGCGATCGGATCGACGAGATCGGAACCGGTGCGCACCGGATGTCCATTTACATCGGTAATTAGGTCGCCGGGCTTTAGGCCGGCTTTTTCGGCCGGGCTGCCGGTCTCGACGCCTTGCACCACGATGCCGTAAGTCGCGCCGAGTTCGCGGAGCAGAACTGGATTCGAGCTGTTCTCCTCGCTGAAGCTGATGCCGATCGAGCCGCGTGTGACTTTCCCCGACGTGACCAGCTGGTTGTAAACGCTAATCACCGTATTCGACGGCAGCGCGAAGCCGACGCCTTCGAAGCCGCGGCCGCCGGTGTAAATCGCCGTGTTGATGCCAATTACTTCGCCCGCCATGCTAACGAGCGGGCCGCCGGAATTTCCTGGGTTAATGGCGGCGTCCGTCTGAATGAATTTCTGAAATTGGAACCCGGGATTCGGACGATCCTTGGCGCTCACGATTCCTGCGGTTACCGTAGCTTGCAGGCCGAACGGGCTGCCAATCGCAAGCACCCAATCGCCCACCTGCACGCCATTGGAATTCCCGAGGCGCGCGACAGGCAACGCTCGATCGGAATCAATCTTGATAACAGCCAGATCGGTAAGCGTATCGGTGCCGATCACTTTACCCATGTAGTGTTTGGGATCTTTATCAATGGTGACGTCGATCTTGGTGGCTTGATCCACGACGTGGTTGTTGGTGAGGATGTAGCCTTTGGCATCCACGAGGACGCCGGAGCCCAAGCTGCGCTCGGCGGTGGGGCCTTCATCCTGATTATCGAAGAAGCGGTCAAAGAAATCGTCGAAGGGATCGCCCGGTTTGCGCTTTTGCTTGCCCTTAGGCCGATCGATGACTTGCGTGGTCGAAATATTGACGACAGTAGGCTCGAGCTTCCCGGCGATGGCGGAAAAAGTGCCGCTTAGCGAGACGGGATCCGGGATGGCCAGCAGCGCGGCGCCGTTGCCGGCTTGAGTGCGGGTGGCCATGGCGCGCCCGGAGATTAAAGTGCCAATCAGGATGCCGATGGCCAGCGTGAACATTATCAGCACGCCGGCAAAGAACTTCCGCCGGCGCACCCAGTCAGCCAATTCGCGAAACTGCATACCCATTTCCCGCGCTCCGTTTCTGGCGACACCCGTACCGGGTGAAAGCCCAGTATAACACTGGCCGGAATTCCGCGGCACAGCTACGTTTCGGGCGGAGTGCCCTCTTCGTAATGCCCGGACACGACTGAGAACTCTGGAAACAAGACCTCAGCGGCTGAAGCCGTGGTGATTTTTGCTGTGCTGTCGGCATGACTAAAGTCATGCCCTGACAACGCCACTTCTAAGGCCACTTCCAAAGCAACTTGCATCGGACGCACCCGCGCGGAGCATTCGTGCAACGTGGCCAGTGGGAGGTGCTTTGGACCCTTCCGCGGGTCGGCCTCGTGCTTCGCTTTGCGGATTTTGCCGATTCGTTCTGCTTTTTGGTCTCCTTTTGCGCGATTTCGCCGCTATTTTCGCGACGATTTAATCGAAACATGGTGCGATTAAAACTGCCCTTAAGCTCTTGAAAAGAAAGAGGAGGGACAGGTTTTAATCGAAACATAAATCAGGGGTGGCGATTTTGTTGCTCCCTTGGGTTGGAGTTGATTGCCGGGTTCGGTGGTTGATTCGGTTTGGCGAGGCTTTCTTGGTCCCGCCTTTTGCGTTCCTGGATGATGTCATAGAGATCTTGGCCTACTACGAATTGGACTTCTTTTGCCTGTTCTACCTCCTTGACGGCCATGACTTTGCGTAGGGGCTCTTCCCATTTTCCTTTGGCGTCGATGTGGGCGTAGGTTTGGACGGCGCGGACGATGGAATCGGAGGTGACTTTGGTGACGCGGGCGCGCTCGATGATGGGCTCGAGTGCGGAGCGGAGGTTCCAGGCGCGGGCTTGGTAGAGATTGAGGGCGCGGGCGTGGCGATAGAGGTTGGAGCGGTGACTGAGGCCGTATTTTTTGACGATGGTGGCGGGATGGCCCCAGTAAACGAAATCGTTTTCGATCTCGTCGCGCTCAGGATGGTTGCAGATGGTGCATTTGCGGGCATGGACTTGTGGGTTGAAGCGATCGGGATTTAGCGGCGCGTGTTCTTCTTCCATGGATTTTCCTTTTTATGGCTGGCCGGGGGTCGCGGGTGAGGAGACTTGGGTCAGCGACTGTGGATTTTTGTTGCGGGGCGCCCGGAGGCGGGTTGGAGCGGGTTTTGCGGCACGTTGGGCGCTTGGTGCTTGTGGGTACACACCTCTCGTGTATCGATTTGAAGGGCGTTTTGGATTACGCACTTCTGGGGTAGGTTAGCATAGATGCAATAGATTGTCAATTGGTAAACATAGGAAAACGCTAGCACTTCGACTACCCAAAATGGGTAGAAATGAAACCGTGGGGATGGTTGCGGGACGGGCTGGAGGAATTCAAAGGCCAAGCCGGCGCGGGCGGAGATCATAGCGGGCGGTTCGTTAGGGGTTACACGGGCGAGCGCGTCAATTCCTGGGCAAAGGCAACGGAAATATCAGCAGTGACTCAGTTTCCGGTTAGCGCGTTAATCGGGAGTTAAGCCTGCCCGGGCACCGCTTTTGAAAACGGCACACCTCTGAACGCCTGCATGGCAATCCAACATCCCAACACTTCCAGAACGAGAAGTAGAACCGCAGTCACTCGGAACTGCAGCGCCCATGGCGATGCCGCGCCATAGAAAACGTTGAGCGGCCCCGGGGTGAGCTTCAGACATGTCGAGCGTAGCGATTCACGAAAACTGAATCCAGCGCTTTGATTTCATCATCGGAATGAATAGCTTTCATGAGCTGATTCCCGAGACTACGAGTACTCTTTCTGTGCGGGAAGCGGCTATCCGGAATTTCCGCATAAATTCAGCGGGCGCGGGCGTCTCTTCTCGGAGGCGAACATGAGTCTCGAAGTGCGGCATCTGAAATTGGTAGCGGCGGTGGCGGAGGAAGGCACGATCACGAGGGCGGCGAATCGATTGCACTTGACGCAATCGGCGCTGAGCCATCAGTTGCATGACGCGGAAGAGCAGCTCGGGACGCCGCTTTTCGATCGGACCAGCAAGAAGATGAAGCTGACGGGCGCGGGCGAGCGCGTGCTGCTTTCCGCCCGGACGGTGCTCGAGGAATTACACCGCGTCGAGCACGACATTGAATCGCGGGCCACGCCCATTCGCGGAGAAGTGCGATTGATCACGCAGTGCTACACCGCTTGCGACTGGCTGCATTCGTGCTTGATGCGCTTTATGAAGACGTACACCGATGTGGATGTAAAAGTAGTCGTGGAGGCCACACAGAATCCGTTTGTTGCGCTGCTGGAAGAGAAATTGGATCTGGCGATTATTTGCAGTCCGGTGCGCGACCGGCGGATTGAATACACGCCGCTTTTTTCGGATGAGGCGTTGGCGATTCTGGCGCCGGGTCATCGATTGGCGCAGAAGCCATTTCTTACCGCGGAGGATTTTGCCGGGGAAACCTTGCTCGTTTATCCGCCGAAAGAGGAGAGCATCATTTTGACGAACCTGGTTGCTCCCGGGGGGCTTGCGTTTCGGGCCATTCAGGAATTGACGTTGACGAAAGCGATGCTGGAATTGGTGAAGGCGGGAACGGGAATTACGGCGATGTCACGATGGAGCGTGGCGCCGCAGTTAGAGGAAGGAAGCCTGGTGGCCGTGCCGATCACGCAGGAAGGCTTGTGGCGTGACTGGAGCGTGGCGCGATTGAAGCGCAAGAATAGTCCCGCGTACATTACCGAATTTCTACGCGTGCTGACGGTGACGAAGCAGCATGGAAAAATGTCGCTCGGGGCGGCAAAGCGCGCCCGCGACCTGCGGCCTCGCGCTGCTGCAGCCGAGCGGGCGCGTCGCTTGCTTACGCCTTACCATCGATGACAAGCCCCTTCACTCGCCAACCCCCGCTAGGCAACCAAGAAATCGCCATCCCGTGGATGGTTTTTTTCACAGCCTTTCCGCATTCCCCATTTGTTGTGTCCGATTAGCGCGTTAATCAGGCACTTGGCCGACTGCTGCTTCCGTTGTCCTGCCGGATCGATTGCAGTATCTTCTCCTTCAGTGGAACACGAATTCACCTGTCCATATTGTGGGGAAGAAACTTCGATGGTCGTGGACTTGTCCGTCGGCCGCCAAACCTACATCGAAGACTGCGAGGTATGCTGCAAACCAATCGAGATCAGCTTTACCGTGGAAGATGACGAACTCGCCGACTTCTTTGCCAAGACTCTCGGCTAAAACTTCACTTGTTCGGTTTGCGCGTTAATCTGGCCCTCACATGGTCCCCCGTTCTCGGGATCACCACGACGATGTACGCGGCCAATGCGACCCAGAGAACCGGAACAAAGATACACAGATTCCTCACGCCCGTTCTCAAATGCCATGCGGCAATCGGGGTCATGAAAAGCGCAGCTACCGTGCTGACAATAAGAGCAACGGGGACTACGCCTGGAAGCGTAAGTGTGCTCACGGAAAAACTTCCTCATGCGCATGTCGCAAATAGCAACCCTAGTGTCACGGAAAAGACCCTCCAGGTTTTCACCACTACAAGCCAGTATCCGATGGCGTCTTGAGCACGATCATCTCGGCTTTCGTGACACCTGCTGGAAGGCGGGGGAACGTCATCTCCACCAACGCGTTGGCACGATACTCACCGCCGATCGAAAATAAATAGTGAAAGGAATCAACCGGCCACAATTTGTGATCGTCCGGAGAGGCGTTGATGATCTTCGTGCCGCCCCTGCTGGAGGACAGGAGACGCACCGTTAACTTGTCATTGCCCTCACGCAGCGTCTTCCAGACATCCTGCGAGCATCGGATGCCAACTTCGTTCCACCCGTTTCCGCTCAATGAGCGGATATATACGGCTACCGGATTGCCGTCTTGAATTTCAATCGGTGACTGTTGGCGTATGTACCGCGCATCATCCGACCCAGCCATGCACCCTGATAAGCATGCCATAGCTAATACCATGACAATTTTCGAAACCATTTTCATGTCTCAACACCCGTAGTTACCAACCAATGGCTCCCGGCGGCGGCATCCCCCCCGTGAAGCAGCCGCATGTGTTAAGCATGTTGTACGCGTAAGTATTCGAGTTTGGGCCCGACGCGGATGACATCGACACCTTGCTTTTTGTCGGCGGCAGGCCCGTAGTTGGCGCTGATACTCATGCAGCCAAATCCGATTTCTGAAACTTCCAAGTTTCCAAGCTTTCGGGTTTTCACTTTGTCACTCCCGGCAAATGCCGATAGACCCGAGCTTACACCGGATCGCGTGTCAGTGCCTGATAAGTCGGATTACCGGAGATTGATCTCCACTTCTCCGGTAAGCGCGTTAATCGGGCACTGGGCGACGGTCCCGGTGATAAGGCGACTCATCAACGGCTATTAACTTCCCGTGTTTGACAACTGAAGCAACGATGTAACAATCGTACGCTTGCCCGGGGGCTGAAGGCGGAAGATGATCTACGTGAGGAGCGTTCTTTTCGGACTTTTTGTCTTGGTCGTGTCGGCGATCGTTATCGGCTTG
>Ga0209038_10000374_pt1 | contig 14032 bp, 10 predicted proteins | sample BogFormECP03_OM3_FD_188237 | JGI IMG/M metagenome (GOLD analysis project Ga0209038, IMG submission 188237) | Bog forest soil microbial communities from Calvert Island, British Columbia, Canada - ECP03_OM3 (SPAdes) (version 2) | ecosystem: Environmental > Aquatic > Freshwater > Wetlands > Bog ...
ACCGATGGCTTGGTCACCATCGCCGTGGTGGGCGGCGAAGAGCGCGTTTACTCCGAAAAACTCGCTTGCCCGGATTGCGGTATTTCCGTCCCGCTGCCCGAGCCGCGTTCTTTCAGCTTCAATTCGCCCTACGGTGCTTGCCCTGAATGCCACGGGCTTGGCTCAAAATACGAATTCGATCCGGCGCGCGTGATTGTGGATTGGTCGAAGCCACTTTTCGATGGCGGGCTCGGGCCGGGCTCGGCTTCGCAATACTTGCAGCGCTCGCTGAAGATCGCCTCGGTCGCCTTTGGGTTCGATCTCGATACGCCTTTCGATAAATTGTCACGCAAAGTACAGAATCTGATTCTCAACGGCAATCCCTCAAACGGCGGCGGCGAGAAGGGACTGCATTTTCAGGGCGTGCTGCAGCATCTCGAAAGCAATCTCGTCGATTCGAATTCCGATAATTACCGCGAATGGCTGACGCAGTACATGTCGCCGTCGCTCTGCTCTGCGTGTGAAGGCAAGCGCCTGCGTCCCGAAAGCCTCGCCGTAAAAATCGCCCGCCTTTCCATCGCCGATTTCACCAGTCTCGCTCTTAGCGACGCGCGCGCCGCCGTGGATCGCATTCTCCCAAAACTGACTGCGCGGCAACGCATGATCGCCGAGCGCCCGCTCAAAGAAGTCTCCGAGCGCCTCGATTTTCTTCTCAACGTTGGTCTCGGCTATCTCACTCTCGATCGTTCGGCCGCCACGCTCTCTGGGGGCGAAGCGCAACGCATCCGCCTGGCGACGCAAATCGGATCGCGACTGCGCGGGGTTCTTTATGTTCTCGATGAGCCGTCGATCGGCCTGCACGCGCGAGACAATGGCCGTTTACTCGCCACGCTCGAAACGCTGCGCGATCTTGGCAACACCGTCCTCGTCGTCGAGCACGATGAAGAAACCATGCGCCGCGCCAATTATGTCGTTGACCTCGGCCCCGGCGCGGGAAAAGCCGGCGGCGAGCTTGTCGCCATCGGCACTCCCGCTGAAATCGCCGCGAATCCACGCTCGCTCACTGGACAATATCTAGCCGGCCTGACGCACATCCCGGTTCCGGCCAAACGCCGCCCGTCAAGTGGCGCGGCGCTAACCATTCTCGGCGCGCATGCGAACAATCTGAAGAACATCGACGTTGCGTTTCCGTTGGGCACGCTGATTTTAATTACCGGCGTCTCAGGCTCTGGAAAATCGACGCTGATCAACGACATCCTCTACAAAGCGCTCGCGCAGAAATTTTATCGCTCCATGGAAAAACCCGGCGCGCACCGCGCCATCACTGGCCTCGAGCATCTCGACAAAGTCGTTCAAATCGATCAAGACCCCATCGGCCGCACGCCGCGCTCGAATCCCGCCACTTACACGGGAGTCTTCGCGCCCATTCGCGAACTTTTCGCCATGCTTCCCGAATCGCGCGAGCGCGGCTACCGCCCAGGCCGTTTCAGCTTCAATGTAAAAGGCGGACGCTGCGAAGCTTGCCAGGGCGATGGCCTGCGCCGCATCGAAATGAATTTCCTGCCGGATGTTTACGTGACATGCGAGGTTTGCCGCGGGCGCCGCTACAATTCCGAAACGCTTTCCGTTCGCTACAAGGGCTATTCGATCTCCGATATTCTCGACATGCCCATCGAGGAAGCGTTCCACCTGCTGGAAAATATTCCGCAAATTAAGCAAAAGCTCGAGACGATGGTGGACGTCGGCCTCGGCTACGTGCAACTCGGCCAATCCGCGACAACTCTTTCCGGCGGCGAAGCCCAGCGAACGAAACTCGCCCGCGAACTCTCGCGCCGGCAAACCGGCCGCACGCTCTACATTCTGGATGAGCCAACCACAGGGCTGCATTTTGACGATGTGAAAAAGCTCCTCGACGTCTTGAATCGCCTGGTCGATCTCGGCAACACGGTGTTAATCATCGAGCATCACCTCGACGTAATTAAGCAGGCCGACTGGATCATCGATCTAGGTCCCGAAGGCGGCGCAGAAGGCGGACGCATCGTCGCCCAAGGCACACCAGAACAAGTGGCCCGCGTGAAAAAATCGTACACTGGCCAAGTCCTGGCTCCCGCGCTGCGGCGGACGTAAATCGCCGCGCACGCTGCCTTGCGCCCGTGCGGAATCTCCTTTAAAGTCGCCGGGACTTCCGCATTGGGGAATTGCATCTGGCACTCAAATCGAAACGCTCGCCGACGAACAGCCGTTACGGCATCGCGCCGATTGAACTTGGCGGCATCCGCACCTATTCGCTCGCCGAGCGTCCGAGCAAAGTTCACACCGGCCAATTCGCCAAAGCGCACAAACGCGGCGCAAAAATTGATGACTTCATCGATTCGCTGCCGCGCATTCTCGCCGCCGAAGATCTCCGCGCGATTCGCGACGCAATTCTGGCGGCACGCCGCCGACACAGCGCAATTCTCTGGGGCATTGGCGGCCACGTCATCAAAGTTGGTCTCGGGCCAATCCTGATTGATCTCATGCAGCGCGGATTTGTCTCCGGCATCGCCATGAACGGCGCCGCGCTGGTTCACGATTTCGAAATCGCGCTCGTTGGAGGTACGTCAGAAGACGTCGAGTCTGGCCTCGGTTACGGAAAATTTGGAATGGCACAGGAAACTGGCCTATATTTGAATGAAGCCGCCATCGGTGCGCAACGCAGCGGTATCGGCCTCGGCGAAGCGACGGGTAAACTTCTCAGCAATCAATTGCTGCGCGCGAAGCACCCCGAAGCCAGCGTGGTTGTAAACGCGTATCGCGCGCGCATTCCCGTTACCGTGCATCTCGCCATCGGCACCGACATTCCGCATATGCACCGCGCCGCATCCGGCGAAGCGCTCGGCGCTGCCACGCATCGCGATTTCCGCCTCTTCTGCACGCTGGTGCAACAAATGCAGCCCGGCGGCGTCTATCTAAATTGGGGTTCGGCCGTGATGTTGCCGGAGATTTTCTTAAAAGCCGTGACAGTGGCCCGCAATCTCGGCACGCCGCTCGTGCCCATCACCACTGCCAACTTCGATTTCATCCAGCACTATCGCCCAATGCAAAATGTAGTGAAACGCCCCACAGCCCGCGGCACGCGCAGCGCCCGTTCGAAGGGAATCGCCATCACCGGCCATCACGAAATCCTCATGCCTCTGCTTGCAGCGGCACTGGTTGAAGCCGATCGCGGAAAGGCCAAGCGCTAAAATGTCCGGCTTCGACTCCACTCCGCCGCCCGAGCAGCCGACGTCGGGCCTGACTGCTCCGCCCGCTCCCACGCGCCAGGAATCGCAACTGCTGCAATTTCCCGAAGACCTCCGCACGCGTTGGAGCTGGAAAGAGATTTTGATTTTTGTGCTCGCATCAATCGGTTTCTACTTCGGCGTCGCTCTCGTTGTGGTAATTATTTTCATTGCCGCCGGCCAATCCGTGGACACGCTGCAGAATTCCGCGCGCGTTAAAGCTCTTTTCGGCGTGATCGCCACGCTGATCGTGTCGGTCGCGCAGCTCGGCTTTCTCTACCTATACCTGGACCGCGCGCCCGGCGAGAGCTTTTGGCATGCGATCGGCTGGCGCTCATTGCGCTCCGACGATCGACGTCCGCGTTTCGGCCCGCCTGTCTACATGGCATGCGGTTGCGTATTCGCGGTCCTCATCGGTTTCGCCTCGAAAGCCGCGGGCCAGCCGCACGGCATGCCCATCGAAATTTTCTGGCACGATCGCCTGAGCGCGTCGCTGTTTTTGATTTTGGGGGTTACGCTTGCGCCATTCGTGGAGGAGACTATTTTTCGGGGCTTCTTGTATCCAGTAGCCGCGCGTTCCTTCGGAATCGCCGGCAGCATCATGTTCACCGGCATTATTTTCGGACTGCTCCATGGCCCGCAGCTTTGGGGTGCCTGGGCGCAGATCGCCCTGCTGATCGTAGTGGGAATCGTCTTTACGTTCGTGCGAGCGAAAAGCAGCACGGTTTTCGCCAGCTACCTATTTCATTTAGGCTACAACGGCTGGCTCTTCGCAGCATTTCTGGGCGCCACGCATTTCCTGAAAAATCTTCCGGGCCCGCAGTAGGCAGTTGTACCGCTGGTTTACCCTTCGCGGTTGTGAAAAGCGTCCCTGCCGGCATCTTGCGAGCGCAAATTAAGGCTAGGACTTGAATTGAAAACCGAATGGATGACCGTCGAGATGCACGACGGCCGGTATCCGTCGCCGATCATCCGCTCGCGTACGCTGAGCGGAACGAGCCGCCCGGTTCTAGACGATCAGCTTCTGCAACTCATTCATGCACGGCACCGCCGGGGAACACGAATTGACCGTAAAGCTCCAGATGCCGGTGCGTCATTTCCTCTTTGCTGAAAACCTCGAGTGCACGGCGGCGCGCAGCATCGCCCAGCGTGCGAATTTGCCCGGGATTGTCGATTACCCACGAAATGCGCGCGGCCAGTGCCTCGGCGTCACCGCTCGGAAACTTCAGCCCCGCGTCGCCGACAACTTCTCCGGTGCCGCCCAGCTCGGTGGCGATGATCAGCAGGCCGCGCATCATCTGTTCGATCGCGGTGAGCGGGCAAGCTTCCTCCCCGCGCGAGGGAATTACGCTGACCGAAATGCTTTCGAGAGTCTCGATCAGTTGCCGGCCGGTACGATAACCGAGAAACTCGACGCGCCCGTTGAGTGACAATTTAGCCGCGAGTTTCTCGAGTGCGCTGCGTTGCGGGCCATCGCCGATAATGCAAAGGCGAAAATCGCGGCCGCTTCTCTGCGAAATTGCCGCGGCGTGCAGCAAAAGATCCACGCCTTTCTCCGGAATCAGCCGTCCGAGATATGCAAACTGTACCGGGGATACGGCGCCCGTCCGGATAGGCGCAGCCGCGAGCGGGTCTTCGATTCCGTGGTAAATCGTCTGCGTGCGCGGAAGGCCAACGCGCCGGCCGGTGTGATCGCTGACGCCGACATTCATGGCGATTCGTTTCAAAAGCCATCGCCGCGGAAACATCAGCGCAAGATTGCGAATGCTTGCCGCGCGGCTCATCTCCACAGATTGGCACCGATAGCATTCGAGATAGTTGCGATTCTGAAAGTGTCCGGGGCAAAGCGAGCCCTCAGGCAAATGAAGATAATTTCCCAGCGGACAAACAGCTTGATAGCTGGAGTGCTCGACGATTACTGGCCTGCGCAGCAGCCACCCAATCGCCATGGGGAGAATCGCGGGTCCGGAAATATGAATGACGTCGGCCCTGCGAATCAGCCTGTAGAGTTGGAGCGGGCTCGGAAAGCGCACCACGCGAAATGCCAGGCGCGAATCGTCCATCGTACCCGCCGGCGTTCGAGTAACCACGGTGACTTCATTCGCCTTCGCGGGGCTGCCATTCACCGGGCTCCTGGCATCCGCGAGCCCCTGCGCCAGTATCGTGTAGATGGTCTGCACACCGCCAATCGAAGGAGCAAAGTCGTGCGTATAGATGAGAATATTCATTCTCGATTGGCTAGCATCTCGATTGTGCTGAAGCCCAAGCTCCAGAGCCGACGTCCGGCCTGATCGCATCGCAGAACCGCCTACATCACAATCGTTCGCGGCGCGTGACGCGTGCAACTAGTGTACCTTTTTTTCCATCCGGGGGTTGCGCTTGACCGCCAATTCGACGGTCTCGACGAACGACTCGACGTTCATTTCAGGCGTCCACGATTTTAGGCGCTCTCTCGCAGCGGCACTAATCCGTGCGAGACGCGGACGATCGGTAAGTAGCGAGCGAATCGTGGCAGCGAGCGCGTTCACGTCGCCGCAGGGGAATACGCTGCCAGTTATGCCCTCGCGGACGAGATCGTATTTTGCGCCTACGCGATCGCTGACCACTGCGGGACAGCCGCAAATCATAGCTTCGTTTACCACCAAGCCGAACGGCTCGTAATCCGAAGGCAAAACCAGCAAATCGGATGCGGTATAAACCGCGGGCAAGCCGGATTGATTCACGAAGCCCAGAAAGTGAACGCGATCCGAAAGACGGAGGGAGCCGGCGCGCTGCTCAAGTTCTCGACGCAGCGGACCGTCCCCGGCGAATACCAGATGGCTTCCCGGAACATTCGCGCAGGCGAATGCTTCGAGAAGATCCCCGGGGCGCTTCCAGGATTGCAGCTTGGCGCAAAAAAGCGCCACGAGCGCGTCGGCGGGAATGTTCCACTCGCGACGCACAGCGATTCGGTCAACTTCAGCAGCACGCGCGGCCCACCAATTGTTATCGACGGTATTGCGCCCGAGAATGATACCGTCGGCGGGCACGCCGAGCGATTGCACGTACGCGGTTGCACCGCTCGAGCCCGTGCTCACGGCTCCGGCCATCCGAAAGATGCGTCCGACAATGGCCTTCTTGATCACGCGGGAAATGGGATTTCGCGCTCGCCGACTTTCCAGCGCGTGAACATCCGTGGAAAGAATATACGGAATTCCCAGGCGCTTGGCCGCGAGCAGAACGCGCCACGCTTCAGGAAAATAATATCCGCCGACGTAAATTGCATCGAATCCGCCGTCGCGCACCAGACGCCAAAGTTCCTTCGAGAAAAATCCGGGTCGCCCGCTGCCATTTTCGCGAGCCTTCGCCGGTGGAATCAATATCCAGGGGTAGCCATCGAGAAGCGGAACGTCCCATTTCACTTCGACGCCGAACTCCGGATGCATCGCGGCTTGAGCGCCGCGCAGGTTGCAATACGCTACGAGAATATCAAGCTTAGGATGCCGGGCCTGCAAATTCCAAAGAATCGTGTTGTACTGCACCGGATGCTCGCAGAGATGTAGAACGCGATACTTACCGTCCTTCACGGCGTCGCTCCTTCGAGACCAAGCGCTTCCATGTAGCGATCGGCTACCGCCTTCCACGAGAAAAATTCCGACTGCGCCGTTAGGCTGCGCAGATGCAGCTCCTGCCAAAGCTTCCCATCACTCAGCACGCGAACCAGCGAATCGCCGAGCGCTTCGGCGTTGCGCCACGGCGAAAGCTGCACGCCCGCAGCGTCAATCGCCGGATCGCTGCCGGGTTCGCCGTAACCGATCACTGGCAGGCCGCAGGCAACCCCGGCGATCGCGGTGCCGCGTCGCGAAGTGGAGTGCCCACGAACGCAAAGCAGTGCATCGCAGGACGTCAGCGTCCGCGTGATTTCCGCCGCCGGCAGAATTCCGCGGACGCGCAGGGCCACGCCGCTGCCCGCCAGCGCGTATTCGAGTCTCGATTGCGCGCTCTCGGCGCCGCGGCCGAAAAGTTCGAGGCGCACCGCCCCCAACGATTCCTTTACCTTCTTTGCCGCCGCGGCGATCTCTCGCACTTCGGCATCGCCCTCGTCGCCGCCGGTTATTGTAAATATGCCGATTGTGTAAGGTGTGCGCTTCGGATCGTAATCGCGTTTCTCCAGCGATTCGGGAATGTTTGCGCCGATGGGAATGTATGCCGCGCGCGCCGGGCTCGATGGCAGCCAGGAAATTGTGTCTGGCGGCACGGTCAAAATGCTCTTCGCGGCGCGATCGTAGAGATGGCGCATGGTGATCGTTTGGATGCGGTAGCGCACGCGATCGAGCAGCCGCGAGCTGTGCATGCTTGTCGCGTCGTGAAAGACCACGCCCAAGCGCGCGCCATTGCGTTGCAGCACCCGCGCGACGCGCAGCGCGTGCAGCGGCAGGCCGCGGCGCGACCATGCCAGGGCGGTGTATTGCAGCAGCACCCACTCGCCGCGCCAATTCTCGCTCTGGCGCCGCAGCAGCGCCAACGCTTGCGGCCAGCCGCGCTCAAGCCAGTAAACGCGCGTGACTTCCAGGTGAGCATTGCGCCGTGCGAGCGCGTCGCCGAGAAACTGGCAATAGTCGGCGACGCCGTCGGTAGGCTCATCGCGGCGGCCGAGCAGCGCGTGAATTCTATTAGGAGGGTCGGCGTCCGCGGGCATTGATTCCATTGTAGCCGAGCCATGTTTTTACTTCGACGAATCCGGCCTCCTCAAACCAGGCCCTCACGTCTTCGATTTTCTGCGGCTGGTCATAAGTGGGCGAGAGCATGTCGAGGGCGCTCAGGATTTTCACTTCCTTGAGCTCATCGTCGGTGTAATTCAGGCGCGGAGCGTGAGAGATAGGTCCAATCGGAATCGCTTTGGCAATCGTGGGGCCCACGGCCGGAATGTGATGGATGGCTTTTTTGACTTCGAATGCCAGCGGAATGGTCCAGTGCAGCAGCTTGTAGATCGATTCGGTCTTCATGTGCCTCACGAACGGACGCGCCCAATACTTCAGGGGTGGAATTCCAGAGTGCATTTGATAAACATCGATCACAACTTCGCCGCCGGGTTTTAGAAAGGGCACGAGGCTGAGGAATGCCTTCTTCACGTCCGGGCAATGTTGCAACACACCCATACAGAAAAGTTTATCAAAGCTCGCCGCGCGAACTGGAATATCGTAAATACTGGCCTGGAAAAGATGCAAGTTCGGCGCGGCATGATTTTTGTAATTGGCGTCCACGGCGTCACTCAGATCGAAGGAGTAAAGTTCGGCGCCAGTCTCGAGCGCAAGCTCGGTAAAGCGGCCCGCGCCGCAACCTGCTTCCAGAATTCGCTGACCTTGCAGATTTGCCGGCCAACCGGTAGTTGCATTCCAGCGATCCCGGCTGAGATTGTTGCCCATGACCTTGTCGAGTTGGATGCGGTCGTAACGATTCCATTGGAATCCGAAATTTGCCGCATAGTTTTCAGATGGCACGAACCGCGGAACGCCGCGGACGACGGGGACACTCTTCGAGCAGCGCCCGCAGTCGAGCCGTCCTTCGATAATTTCGCCGGCCTCATCGCGCGTGATTTCCGCGACGCGCAGTGGAACGGCACAAGTGGGGCAGATCAGCAGATCCAGAGCCTTAGGATGCAAGTTACAAATTTCCTTTCGCCGTTGTGGCGCGCGCCGCCATTTATTTTTCAACGAGCCGGTCGCCAAGTACGAGCGCATCGAGACCGGAGCTATAGAAAGTTCGAATGGCATCCGTCGGTGTGCAAACGATCGGCTCGCCGCGCAAATTGAATGAGGTATTCATGACAACAGGTACGCCGGTTAGCCGCCCAAACTCCTGTATCAGGCGGTAATACAGCGGATTCACGTCCTGCTCGACGGTCTGCGGCCGGGCGCTGCCGTCCACATGAGTCACAGACGGAATCACGCTGCGTTTTTCGGGGCGCACCTGCGCAGTGACGATCATAAACGGAGAATCGGGCGTAGTTTCGAGATAGTCAGGCGCAGCCTCAGCCAACAGGGACGGCGCAAATGGGCGCCACCATTCGCGAAATTTTACCGCGTTATTCACGCGCGCATTCATTTCCGGATCGCGCGGATCGGCGAGAATCGAGCGGCTACCCAGCGCCCGGGGGCCGAATTCCATGCGGCCCTGGTACCATCCGACAATTTTGCCGGCGGCAAGCAACTCTGCGGTCGCAGCGGCAGGATCGCTGGTGCGCGAGTTGCGAATCTTATAAGTCTCCAACGCGCGAGTAATCTCGGATTCGGATGCCGCCGGGCCCAGGTAAGCGTGCCGCATGCGATGCACCGGCAATTTCCCGCCGCCGTCAAGATAAGGCGCGAGGGCAGCCCCCAAGCAAACGCCATCATCTCCAGCAGCAGGCTGCACAAAGAGCTTCTCCACGACGCCGGAAGCCAGAATTTTACCATTCGCTTTGGAATTCAGCGCAACGCCGCCGGCTAAACACAAATTTCGCGATTTCGTTTTCTGGAGAGCCGCGCGGACCAGCGTAAACATTGCGATTTCGCAAGCGTCCTGAACCGCATAGGCAACATTCTTATAGCGATCACCGATTTCGCTCTCGGGCACACGCGAAGGCCCGAGAAGTTCCTCGATGCCCGCCGTCGGTGCCGAATCACGGCCGAGCAGCCGCTTCGTATTCACGCGATAAGGATTGTCGTTCGGATTTACAAACCCAACGAGGTTCACTCCCGGCTCGCCGTACGGTGCCAGTCCCATCACTTTCCATTCGTCGCTGTAAGGCGAGAATCCGAGGTATTGCGTGAATTGTGCGTAAAGCAGGCCGAGTGAATTCGGCCAAGGAATCGTGAAGACATGTTCAAGACGGCCGCCGCTTCCGCGCCAGAGCGAAGTAGCTTCCCAGGCGCCGCGTCCATCGATCACCAGCACCGCGGCATCATCGAATCCCGAAAAGGCATAGGCGCTGATGGCATGCGCGAGATGATGATCCACAAATCGAAACTGCGCCCGCGTAGGACCAAAGTTCCGCAAGAACGGTTTCTCGCCGCCACCTTGGCGATGCATAGTGGCAAAATGCCGCGTCGAGTTCAGAAGATTGTTCGAACCGAAGCTGCGCGTGCCGGTGAAGTAATCACGCAAGTCGTGCAAAAAAGCCGCGCTGGGCGGCTGCCACCCAAAGCAAACAAAATCAAGTTCCGAAGCCTTGACGCCGGCGAAATCCAAGCAAGCCTGAATCGCGCGGACCGGAAATCGCGCGTCGTGCTTCTCGCGGCTCAGTCGCTCTTCCGCAACAGCAAAAAGAGTCTGGCCATCGCGCACAATGCACGCGGAAGAATCGTGCATTTGCGAGTAGTTGATGCCCAGGCTAAGCACGATCGGTCATCCGCCGCGGTGCTCGATGGGCACTTCGCGAATCGGCGCAGCAGGCACGGGCTCGCCGACGGCCCCGCGGAATCGCCGCAGATTTCTTTCAGCGTACCAATCGCGCAAACGGTAAAACCAGCTTGGCGGCATGCACAGCGTGGCCGCCAGCACGAATTCCTTCCACGCGCGATAGCCACGAGTCGTCCTGCTGTACGCGAGCCGAAAGGCAGCGCGCTCGATGCGATATGTTTCCCAGGGCATTCCGCCGTCGAGAGTCAATTTCATCTGGGCCGTGGCAATATGAATCGGCTCGATGATGATATTCACCGCGCTGGCCGAAACTCCGGCGGCCGCAAGTCGCGCGGGCAATTCGTGCTCCAGGGACGCGAGCGAATTCATCTTCCGGCGCATGCGCGATGTATCGCCTCCGCGAAACTGATATTGATTCTGATCGTGCAGCCGGTAGTAAGTGAGTGGCAGGGAGAGAAGATACGCTCCGCCATGAGCAATTGCAGCCGCCGACATAAATTCGTCCGCCTCGACCACCAGCGCGTCAGGGATCGGCAAAACTTTTTCAAGCAAGCTGCGGCGAATCGCGACGCGGCTCGTACCAAGAAAACACATGAAGTTGCGGAACTTTTGCGCGCCTTCATCGCTGCGAAGCTCGAAGTACCCGGGCTGTTGCGGCGAGAGCGCGGAGCCATTTCCCGTTAAGCTGTCGATTTGGAATATGCCGTGTCCAACGACCCCGGCTTGCGGATTTTTCTCAAATGCGTCAACCACGGCGCTGACTTTATTGTGCTGCCACCAATCGTCGCCGTCGAGAAAGGCGATGATTTCGCTGCGAGCCCGCGGGATGCCAAGATTGAAGGCTGAGGCCTGCCCGCCATTTTCCTTTCGGATATAAGTGACGCGCGGCGCAAATCGCTTGACGATGGAGGGCGTCGCGTCGGTCGAGCCATCGTCCACGACCAGAATTTCCATCTCGTCCGGCGGGAAATCCTGTTCGATGACGCTCGTGATCGCGCGCTCCACGAAGCGTTCGTGGTTGTAAGTGTCGATAAGAACCGTGACTTTCGGATGCGGCATTGCCGCTGTATCTCCCAAGTTTGTGCGCCGGATGCGGTGCCGCGCGAAGCTCTATCGTGTCAGTTGGTGCCGCTCACGCTTTCCGTATGCTGCCTCTCGGCCGCTACCATTTCTTTGAGGATATCGTCGAGACTTCGCGTGATTCGCCAACCGGGGAAGTGCGATTCAAGCTTGCGCAGGTCGCTGATGTAACAGATGTGATCGCCTTTGCGCGCCTGCTCGCGATATACCCACTTAATTTTCTGGCCGGTCAGTTCCTCAATGCGCGCGATCGCTTCGAGGACTGACACGCTGTTCGCGCGCCCGCCGCCAAGATTGTAAACTTCGCCCGGCCGCGGATTTTTCGCGAAAGCTTCCATCGCGGCAATCACGTCGTGACTGTGAATATTGTCGCGGACCTGTTTTCCCTTGTAGCCGAAGAGATTATACGTTTGGCCGGTGAACGCCACTTTGACTAGATAGGAAAGGAACCCGTGGAGCTCAACGCCGGTGTGATTCGGACCAGTCAGACATCCGCCGCGGAAGATTCCCACGGGCAAGCCAAAATACCGCCCATACTCCTGGGCCATAACGTCGGCAGCAACTTTCGACGCGCCAAAAATCGAATGCAGGCAGCGATCTATGCGACAGGACTCGCTGATGCCTTCGTAATCGGCGGGCTCGGCGTAATCGTAGCGCGTGGGCAGCTCGCTGAGCGGCAACTCATTCGGAGCATCGCCGTAAACTTTATTTGTGCTCATGAAAAGAAATGCCGCTTCGGGGCAAGATTGGCGGGCCGCTTCCAGTAGATTCAAAGTGCCGCCGGCATTCACGTCGAAATCCACCAGCGGAATCTCGCCGGCCTTATCGTGCGAAGGCTGAGCGGCGCAATGAATAATGCGATCGAAGCGGTGCTCGCGAAAAAGCGAAGCGATACGTTCGCGATCGCGTATGTCGATGTCGCGATGCGTGAAATGCTTCGTGGCGCGCTGCAGGCGCGAAAGATTCCAGTGCGTATCCCCCGGCGGGCCAAAAAACTCGCGTCGCATGTTATTGTCCACGCCGACAACCGTATGACCTTGCCGGTCGAAATGCTCGACGGCCTCGGAGCCGATCAACCCGCTGCTACCCGTGACGAGAATTTTCATCGGACGCCCGACGCCGCCTTCTCTTCGCTGCCGTAAAGCACGCGGAGCGATTCTTCGTTCTCGCGAATCCACGCCAGAATCCGGTTATATCCTTCAGAAATGCCGATCCTCGGCTTCCACCCCAGCACGCGCTCGATTTTCCGGTTGTCGGTGATGTAAATCGACTGGTCGGCTTTGCGTGGCTTGCTTTCATGCGTAATGGGAATATCGCGTCCGAATTTCTCGCGAAGCAAGCTGGTGGCCTCAACGAGCGAAAGAGAATTTGCAGCTCCTCCGCCCACGTTGAAAACCTGGCCCGACAACTTGTCGAGATCGTCCATCTGCAATTCGACCAGCCGGCAAACATCCTCGATAAATAAAATGTCACGGACCTGCTTGCCTTCCCAGCCGATATATTTCAGCGGCAAGCCGAAGTGAAATGCCACGGCCCACCAAGCGACCCAGCCTTGATCGGTCTTGCCGAATTGTCCCTCGCCGCTGATCACGCCGAAGCGATTGATCACCGTCTTCACGCCAAACGCGCCCGCATATTCCTGGCACGCAAGGTCCGCCATCAATTTGCTCAAGCCGTAAATGCTTCGCTCGTTGCCGTCCAGCGTGAACTCCTCCGAAACGCCGTGATCCGGATCGAAGCCCGGAATTAATTTCGAAGCGTACTGGGAAAGATATTTCTCTTTGTCCCATACCAGACGAGTCGCGGTAGTGCGGCGAGGAGGCGCGTTCGTTTTATCCGCGCTGTAAACGCGATTCGAGCTCCAAAAAATCAGCGGACAATCGCGATGCCGCGCGAACTCCAAAACGTGGATCAACCCCAGCGCATTATTCGTGATATCGAAAATGGGATTCGCATAGCCGGTAACCACCGAAGGCTGCGCGCTCGCATCGAAAATCAGATCGACGCCCGCCGGCAGCGAAGCAAGGTCCTCGGCATTGCGCACATCCACATGAAAGAACTCGATGCCGTGCCGCTTAAATCGGGGCAAATTCAATTCACTGCCGCGGCGAACCAGATTGTCCGCTGCGATCACGCGGTGCCCGCGCTGCTGAAAATGCACGGCCAGTTGCGCGCCAACAAATCCGCATCCGCCCGTGATCAAGATTTTCAAAGTGTCCTCAGTTCACTTCGGCTGGCCGAGCGAAATATTCGCCTGGACTGCGCGATCAGTTTTCGAATCGCGCGCTCGTCGCCGTTGAGCCCATGCTTGCAGGCGATTGAGGGCCCGCCCC
>Ga0209038_10000376_pt1 | contig 13963 bp, 11 predicted proteins | sample BogFormECP03_OM3_FD_188237 | JGI IMG/M metagenome (GOLD analysis project Ga0209038, IMG submission 188237) | Bog forest soil microbial communities from Calvert Island, British Columbia, Canada - ECP03_OM3 (SPAdes) (version 2) | ecosystem: Environmental > Aquatic > Freshwater > Wetlands > Bog ...
ATGGATGTAGAAGACGGTGATCTCCATCGCCGTCAACACGACCAGGAACGCGGCGATGATGATGTACGTCGCCGCGCCGGGATGATGGACCTGTTCGCTGTGGGGCTGCGCGATATCGCTCATGCTCCTGGTACCGCCTGCATCAGATAGACGAGTGTAAAGATGATGATCCACACGACGTCGACGAAGTGCCAGTAGAGTCCCGCGAGCTCGACTGACAGCGCGCGCGACTTGCCGAGCTTGCCGTTGATCGCGGCGATCAGCAGCACCGACAGCCAGATTACTCCGATGGCGACGTGGGCGCCGTGAAACCCCACCAGCACGAAGAACGATTGCGAAAACAGGTTGGTCGTGAGTCCCATGCCCTCGCGCATGAAGCTGGTGAACTCGTAAACCTGGCCGCCAAGAAAAATCAGTCCGAACATGACCGTGCCGCCCAGCCAGATTCGCTCCCATCGCGTGTCGCCGCGCTGCGTGGCCGCGAGTGCGAGCACCATCAGCAGCGAACTCATTAGCAGGATGAAGGTACTGAACGAGGTCAGCGGTATGTTTAGAATTTCCGGCCCGGGCCCGGTGATGCTGCGCGATTTGTAAACGATGAAGGTCGAGATCAAGCTGGCGAAGAATACGCACTCCGATCCGATGAACGACCACACGCCGATTTTTCGCACGTCGATTCCGCCCGACGACGGCGCATGCTCCGGGTCGTGTGACTCCTCGCCGAAGTTCGCGTACTCAAATCCCATCCCGATGACCGACAAGATCAAGACCGCCGCGCCCATGAGGACGATGCGGTACCAATCGATGATGAGCCCGAGTCCCATCATGCCGACGCCGAGACTCAACACCAGCGGGTAGATCGACGGCGCCGGCATGTGGATGTCCGCGGCGGATGCGGGCTCACTCGGCGGTGGCGACGGTGCACGTCCCGACATGTAGGCGGCGACGCCGCGCGAGCCGGCGCGTCCATACTTGAGAATCCACCACGCATCGCGCCCGCGGATTTGCGGGATGGTCGCGAAGTTGTACGCGGGCGGCGGCGACGGCGTCGACCATTCGAGGCTGCGGCCGTCCCATGGATCGGCGGGCGCGCGTTCGCCGGTCGCAATGCTTTTGAAAATGTTGATGTAGAAAAGCAGGAACGCAATGCCAAGAATGAAAGCACCGATCGTCTCGAGCTGATTGAGATGCGTCCAGCCCATGTCCGCGCCGTAAGTGTAAGTGCGACGCGGCATCCCCCACATCCCGACAATGTGCATCGGGAAAAATGTGAGATTGAATCCAACAACCGTCAGCCAGAAATGCCACTTGCCAAGCGTCTCGCCCATCATGTGACCGCTGATCTTCGGCCACCAGTAGTAGAACGCCGCCAGGATCGCGAACATCACGCCGCCGAACAGCACGTAGTGAAAATGCGCGACCACAAAGTACGAGTCGGTCTGCTGCAAATCGATCGGTGCCGACGCGTGCATGATTCCGCTAAGGCCACCGATTGTGAACTCAAGAACCATCCCGAGCGCGAAGTAGAATGCGGTCGTCATGCGCAGCGAGCCGCCCCAGACCGTCGCGATCCAGCTGAAAATTTTAACGCCAGTGGGAATGGCGATCAGCATCGAGGTGATTGCGAACGCCGAGTCCGCCACCGGCCCCATTCCCGTCGCGAACATGTGATGTCCCCACACGCCGTACGACAGAAACGCGATCAGGCAGATCGAATACGCCATCATCGGATAACCGAACAGCGGCTTGCGCGAAAATGTCGGAACGACTTCCGAGATGATGCCAAAAGCGGGCAGGGCCATTATGTACACTTCGGGGTGGCCGAACAGCCAGAACAAATGTTGCCAGAGGATCGGCGTGGCGCCGGCGGATGCGACGTAGAAGTGCGTGTCGAAAAAACGATCGAACAGCAGAAAGATTAGTCCGATGGTGAGCGCCGGAAACGCGATCAGGATCAGTATCGACGTCACCAACATCGACCACATGAACATCGGCATGCGCATGTAGGTCATGCCCGGCGCGCGCATCGCAATGATCGTCGTGAGGAAGTTCAGGCCGGTGAGGACGGTCGACGTGCCCGATACCAGCAGCCCGATCACCCACCAGTCGATCGCGAGGCCCGGCGTGAAGTACCGCTCGGTCAGATTCGCGTAGCCGAACCATCCTGCGTCAGGCAGCCCGCCGCGAATCCAACCGAGATGCAGCAAAATTCCCGCGACCAGAGCGAGCCAGAAGCTCAGCGCATTGAGCCGCGGGAACGCGACGTCGCGCGCGCCGATTTGCAGAGGGATTAGAAAGTTGCCGAGAAAACCAAGCAGCAGCGGCATCACGACCAGGAAGATCATCGTCGTCCCGTGCATCGTGAAAAACGCGTTGTAGGTCGCCGCCGACAGCACGTGATTGTCGGGATGCCACAGCTGTGCGCGAATCGCCATCGCTTCGAGTCCGCCGAACGCCATGAAGAACAGCGCGCTCGCGAGATACATGACGGCGACCCGCTTGTGGTCGATGGTCGTCAGCCATCCGACAACTCCGCCGCCTTCGAGGTAGCTCGGCTCATGCACCGGCAATGGTTTCGGTTGCGCAGCCATTCGACGCTCTCCCTATTTCAAACTCTCGAGATACGCGACCAGCGCGTTCAGCTTCGGTCCCGGCAGCAGCAGCGGCGGCATGTTCGCGCCCGGCTTGATTTCCTGCGGATCCTCGATCCACTTCGCGACGTTCTCGGGCGTGTTCTGCAGCACGCCGGCGGCGAGAGTCGTGCGGCTGCCGAAATGCGTCAGGTCAGGTCCGATATAGCCCTTCGAAATTCCCTGGACCATATGGCAGGTAGTGCAAGGACTGTCGGCAAAAACTTTGGCGCCGTCCGCCGCCAGCTGATTGTTGGCCGGCGTCGCGAGTGGTCCTGCGAGCTGGTCGTGGTCCCATTTGGCGAAATCATCCGGCGAATCGACGAAGGTTCGAAAGCGCATGTTCGCGTGCGACAACCCGCAAAACTCCGCGCATTGCCCCGGATACATTCCCGGCACCGTCGCGACGAAGGTCAGCTCGTTGATTTGACCGGGCACCACGTCGCGTTTGCCGCCGAGTTGCGGTACCCAGAAGCTGTGAATGATGTCGGCGGATTCCAGCTCGAGGCGAATCGGGCGATTGACCGGAATATGCATTTCGTTGCTGGCTTTCGCGCCGTCCGGGTAGTCAAACTCCCACCACCACTGATGCGCAACAACTTTAATTTCGAGCGCGCCCGCCGGTGCGACCGCCGGTTGCGATCGAAAGATCGTGCGTATCGTGGGCACCGAGATCATCAGCAGGACCAGCGTCGGCCCCAGCGTCCACGCGATCTCGAGACCCAGATCCGACGACGCGGCCGAAGTCGGAGCCGCCTCGCCTACTCTCGACGAGAACACGAACACTGCAAGGACGAACGCGGAAATCACGATTGCGAGAATTATCCCGTCCCAAATCGTCACCTGGATATAAAGACTCTGAATCCACTGCGCGAGGTCCGACTTCGGCGCCAGCGTCGTCATCGGACGGCCCTTTTCCGAGCATCCGCCAATAGCCAATGCAATAGCCACTTGCATGGCGAGCGAATAGCTATTTGAACCGCGGCTGATCATTCGGCGTCGTCTCCAACCGGCTCGCCCGAAGTGGCAGCCTGCGCGACGCGGTTAAGACCCGGCACCGCCGACAGCAGAAACGCGCCCAGAAAACCGATCGAGATAAAGAATTGCGTCGGCCCGAACGGAATCGCGTCGAGCGACAGCGATGGAACCACCAGCACATAGCGCTCGAGCCACATCCCGATGAGCCCCAGTGCCGACACTGTGCCGAGAATCGCCGGCGTCTTCTTGGTCCGCACGCTCATCAGCACGACGAACGGGATCAGCCAGATGAGCACCACGCACGCCACCGACAGCGGCGACCACGGCATGTGATGTACCCGTTGAACGATAAAAAAAGTTTCAACCGGCAGGTCGCCGTACCAGATTACGATGTACTGCGCGAACACCAGGTAAACCCAGAACACCGAGAACGCGAAAACCATCTTGCCGTAATCGTGCATGACGACCGGATTGGTAAAGAGGTTGTGCTCGCCCAGGCGGCCGCGCAGCACGGTCGCTACCAGAACCATCGCGACCAATCCGCTCCAGAAGGCTCCGGCAAAAAAGAACCAGCCAAAAAGCGTGCTACGCCAGACCGGTGCGAGCGACATGACCAGGTCGAACGCGATCAACGAGTAGACGACCGCGTACACGATTGCGAGCAAGGGAGCCAGTCTCCGAATCGAAGGCGGCGGCAACTCGATATCGTCGGTCGCGATCGACCATGCCCGTGCGTCGTCGCCGCGCGATGCGCGGATAAAAGCGAAGCTCACAGCAGCCATTACGCCAAGCCCTATCCCATCACGCGCGAAGAGAAACGGGACGTTGAGCCATGCCGCCTTCTGCGGAATCGGATGCGTCACCCACGGGAAAATCTCGCTGCGGCCAAAGTACAGTCCGAAGAAAAGAAAAAATCCCACCCACAGAAACGGCGCGAACGCCTCGCCCAGGCGATACGGCGTCGAGCCGCCCCACTTCGCCTGCGTCAGATAGAACGCCGCAGACGCCACCACGGCCCCTTGCGCCACGCCGAGAAAGAAAAGCAGATTGACGAGATAGGCTTGCCATGCGATCGCGCTGGCGCCTCGGCTCAGCGCGACGACGAACTCTGCCGCACCGAGCACGATCATCGCAGTCGCGACCTTCTGCATGGTGTTGCCGACTACCGACTCCACCGGTCGCGGCTTCGTCGCCGCGCGCTCGTGATGCGCCTGTTGAGGATTCGAACTCATCGCCGTCTGCTACACACCTTCGCGCACAACCTCTTCCGCGCCGGCCTCCTTCATCATCGATTCGATACGCTCCGCCTGCTCTTCGTCGCAATGAACTACGATTCCGAATCGATCCTCGCCAAAGCGTCCGTTGTATCCCGGCGCAATTTCGGCAGTGGGTATCCGTGCCAGCGCGAGGACGCTGGTAAAACCGGAAATTCCACCGAGCAGAACCATCAACTCGAAGCAGATAATGATGAACGGCGGCCACGACAGGAGCGGCTTGCCGCCCGCGTTGAGGCGCCACTCGTAAGTTGTCCCAATCGTTATCGCGAGCCCGGTTAGAATTCCGGAAATTCCGCCCGCCAGCACGATCCATCGTACCGGACTCTTCTTCTTTCCGATCGCGTGTTCGATTCTGTGACTCGGTATAGGCGAGAACGTGTTGAAATCGCCGACCTGCGCCACGCGCAACTGTTCGATCGCGTGCGCGCATTCGGCGTCGTCGGCAAACGAACTTACTATCGCAATCGCACTCATGCGGCTTTGACTCGATCCATCTTCAGCGCCTTGCGCAGCCAGACGATTCCTTCTTTGAGTTCCGTCATCGAGATGATCGGCAGGAACCTGGAGAACAATGAGAACAACCCCAGGAACCATGCGAAGGCGCCCACGGTGATCATGATTTCCGTGATCGTCACATGGTAGGTCCCCCACTGCGACGGTTCGAAATTCACCCGCAACGAACCGGCGATGATCACGAAACGCTCGAGCCACATCCCGATGTTTATGAAGATCGAAATTATCCAGAGCGCGACCAGGTTCACGCGGATGCGCGGAGAAAATAGCAGCAACGGTATCAGGCAGTTGCACAGGACCATCATCCAGAACAGCGGCCCCCACGGCCCGAAGTAGCGCATGTGAAATGTCATCTGCTCGATCGGATCGCCCGAGTACCAGGTCATGAAACTCTCGGTGACGTACGAGTACGTCACCACCAGCGATGTGAGCAGGATGACCTTGGCGAGATTGTCGAAGTGCCATTCGGTCAGCAGGTCCTGGATGCCGAGCATCCTGCGCATCGGGATCAAAAGTGTGACGACCATCGCGACACCGGAAAAAATTGCGCCGGCGACGAAGTAGGGCGCGAAGATCGTACTGTGCCAGCCCGGCAATTGCGCCATCGCGAAGTCCCACGACACCACCGAATGCACCGAAAGCACCAGCGGAGTAGCTAATCCCGCCAATAGCAAGTACGCCATTGAGTAATGCCGCCACTGGCGATCGGTGCCCTGCCATCCCATCGCAAGCACGGTGTAAAACTTCCTGCGCCACCCGCTCGCAGCCTCGCGCGCGTTGGCGATATCTGGAATCAATCCCATCGTCCAGAACAGCGCGCTGGTAGTCAGATAGGTGCTGACTGCGAAGGCGTCCCACACCAGCGGCGAGCGGAAGTCGGGTTGCAGGTATCGCTCATTGGGGTAGGGCAATAGCCAGTAGAAAAACCACACGCGGCCAAGATGTATTAGTGGAAAGAGGCCCGCAGTAGCTACTGCGAATATAGTCATTGTCTCGGCAGCGCGATAAACCGCGGTACGCCACTTGGTGCGGAACAGGAACAGAATTGCGGAGATCAACGTTCCCGAGTGCGCGATACCTACCCAGAAAACGAAGTTAGTAATGTAGATCGCCCACATCACGGGCTGGCGAAGTCCCGTCACGCCCAGGCCCGCGTAGATCTGGTGCGCCCAAAACGCGGCCCCGATTCCCACCAGCGTGAAGCAGAATCCGATCCACGCCCAGTACGCGAGGCCGGCCGGTTCCATCACCCGCAGCACGCTGCGATCGATGTCGCGGAAAGTCGGTTCTGTGTTTATTTTCGGCGCCGCAGCCACTCAGGCCTTTCCTTTCTCGCGATAGAGATCGCGCAGATACGTGATGGCAGGTTTGGTATTGAGTTCCTCGAGCGCTCGATAGTTGCGCAACTTGTTGTCGTCGCGCCGGCGCATCATCGCACTGGCGGGATCGTTGCTGTCGCCGAAGGTGATTGCCCGCGTCGGACACGCCTGCTGGCACGCAGTGACGATCTCGCCGTCGCGCAACTCGCGATCTTCAGTCTTCGCGTTGAGCTCGGCGAACTGGATTCGCTGCACACAGAACGTGCATTTCTCCATCACGCCGGCGCCGCGCACCGTTACGTCAGGATTGAGTTGCAGGTTCAGCGGCGCCGGCCACTCCGGCACGAACCAGTTGAATCGGCGCACCTTGTACGGGCAGTTATTTTCGCAATAGCGCGTGCCGACGCATCGATTGTAAATCTGACCGTTGAGGCCTTCCTCCGTGTGGTACGACGCGAACACCGGGCAGACCGGTTCGCACGGTGCGTGATCGCACTGCTGACAGAGCATCGGCGCAAGATAGAGTTGCGGCGCCTCCGCCGCTTCCGTTGCATTCGGAAAATAGCGCTCGATGCGAATCCACGACATGATTCGACCGCGATCGACGCCGTCTTTGCCGACCGTCGGCACATTATTTTCCGCGTAGCACGCCGTCACGCATGCACTGCATCCGGTGCACGCGTTGACGTCGATCGTCATGCCCCATTTGTGCCCCGGGTATTTCCACGGCGCGTACATTTCGTACGGCCCGGTGACTTCCTCCTCGTGGCTCTCCGGTAAAACGCCGGCCGCGAGCTGCTCGATACTCATCGCCTCGACGATCGAGCGGCCCATCATGTCGGCGTTGCCGAGCGGTGTTACGAGCGCGCGCTTTGTTCCGGTCGCGCGCGCGGTCGCCTCGGCGTAAGTCGCGCCGGCCGCCAGGATCGCCCACGCATTTCCGCCGACATCTTTCGCATAGCGCCCGTATGCACGATGCCCCTGCCCAATCGGAACCGCGATCACGCCCGGACGCACCGTGCTCGCGACCAGCACCGGCGCCTCGATTACGCCGTGCTCCGTCTTGATTTCAATCAGGTCGTCCTTGCCGACGCCAAGCCCGCGCGCCGTCTCGGGATGGATCTCGGCCCAGCTGTCCCACACCAGCTGCGTGACCGGCTCCGGCAATTCCTGCAGCCACGGCTTGTCCGCGCCGCGCCCGTCGTAAAGAAAAATGTGCGGATAGGCATAGACGGAAAGCTGCATCTGCGCTGCCGTCGGCACCGCGGCTTTGAATGGAGACGTGTCGAGCGTGAGCGCCGCCAGATGCTGTTCCTCGAACAGTCCGCCTTCGCGCCGCACTTTGGTCCAGAAATCTTCGGAATCAGGGCTCTCCGCTTTGGAAGCCAACGCGAGCCATTCAGCTTTGACGGCCTCCGCCGTGGTCGTCCACGGAAGTTTCGCGCTCGAGGACTTCGCGGCGGCCGCGAGCAGGATGTCGCCGACCGGTCGGCTGTCGAACACCGGTTGCATCACCGGCTGTCCGAGTCCGCGCACTCCCGCGCGCGGAGCCGTATCGCGCCACGACTCGAGCGGATGATGCGCCGGCAGAAGAAGACTCGCCATCGCCGCGGTCTCGTCGGGCACGCCGCCCGCCCACACGACGAACGGAACTTTCTGCAGCGCTTCGGCAATTCGCGCGGCCGCCGGCATCGTAAAGACTGGATTCGCGCCCGCGATAAACACCACATCGATCTCGCCGCCGCGCATCGCGTCAACCGCCGCGTCCACTTCGTCGGGCGTGCTGGTGTCTTCGGCCGGCGAGCCTTCGAAGAACATTATCGTCTTGCCGAAATTGCCGGTAACCGAATTCAGGATCATCGCCGCCAGATGCGCCGACGAATCGTCGGTGCCCGCGATCGCCAGCGCGCCATCGGCCTTGCCGAACGCCTCGCCGAGCGCGGTAATCGTCTCTGCCGGCACTCCGGTGCGCGCGCTGGTCGCGGCGGGATCGAAATTCGCGACCGCCTTGGTGAGCGCCGCGAGATCGAAGCCCGAGTTCGGCGACACCTTGCCGTTCTTGACCAGCACGTTGAGCACGCTCCACGCGACATCGGCCTGCGCGCCGGGCGCCGTCGCGATCCAGTCGTCGCACTTCGACGCCGTCATGCTGAGCCGCGGTCCGACGTAGGTCGCGCGGCCGATAGACAGCGCGCCGCGCCGATTCTGCGGCGTGCGGAACAGCGAATATTGGCGCGCGAGCTCCACCGGCGACTGCCACGTCTCGAGGAAGTCGGCGCCGAACGAAATCAGCATCTCGGCCTGATCGATTCGATAGGTCGGCAGATCGCGCCGGCCAAAGAGCGTCTTGGCCGCGCCGCGCGCCGGCTCCTGGTTGATTGCTTCATAAAATATCGCGCGCGACGAATTTTGCGCGCCGATAAAGGCGAGCGCGATTTTCTGGAAGGTCGGGCCCTGCGGCGAGCCGAAGAACGCGACGCGATCCTTGCCCGCCTTCGACGCCGCCGTGAGCCGGTCGCCGAGCATCTTCCCGGCTTCGTCCCACGACACTGTCCGCAACGCGCCGTCGCTGCCGCGAAGCTGCGGATGCGCCAACCTGTCCGGATTGTACAGTCCCTGCAGCGCAGCTTGGCCGCGCGCGCATAAAGCGCCTTGCCCGATAGGATCGGCGGGATTGCCCTCGAGCTTGACGACGCGCCCTTCACGGATTCGCGCGACCACGCCGCACCCGGCCGGGCATTCTGCGCAGGTCGTCGCAAAGAAGCTCGGTACTCCCGGCACTACGTTTTCATCGGGCACGACGTACGGAATCAGCTTGCGCGCCGCCGGCTCGCAGCCGGGCAACGCGGCGGCCGCGCCCGCAGTCGCGGCCAGCTTGATAAATGATCGCCTTGATATCGGCGTCGACGGTTTCTCGCGGTCGAGTTTTTTCACTCTTCTCACTCAGTGATGACAGCCAACGCAGTCGAGCGTCGCTTTTTTCTGCGTGTGACAATCCACGCAAAAGCCCATGTTGATTTCATGCACCGGCACCACGCGATCCATCGTCTGCACCGGGCCATGACAGCTTTGGCATTCTATCCCCGCATGTATATGCGGCCGATGCGTGAAGCGCACGAAGTCGGGCAGCGTGTACACGCGATTCCACTGGATCTCGAACGCCGCCGGCGTGTCGTCCGTCCACGGCCGCGTCACCGGCTGGATGCCGCCGCCGGCGATTCCGTTGCCGTGGCATCCCACGCATCGCGCGACCGCAGGAATTCCGGGTTCAGACGAGCGGCTCGCGTAGGCATGGCAGTACTGGCAGGGGATTTGGTTCACCCCGGCATGGATGCGATGGCTGAATGGTATCGGCTGAACGACATCCGCGCGCGGCGCCCAAGGCCGTTGCGACAGCGCGATCGTAGCTCCGCCGAAGACGAGCATCGTGACAGCAAGCAGCAGCAATATCCGGTTCATGCTCACGATCAGGCTTGTGCTTAATCCCAACGAGAGTTTGTTACCATCGCGCGGACGTTAAAATTTCTAACAATACGATCCTTCTTAATCAAGGAAAGTTAATGTTAATAAGCACGCGCGATCCAATGATCGCCGCATTCACCTGTGGATTCCCATTGTGCGAGAACGCCGATTTATTGCGGCGGGTAGTTTCGATGCCTCGCGAAGTATGTTACTTACGAACAGATCTGATTTCTCCAGGGCTTTTCGACAGGTGCAAATCAAGACAGCTTCCCGACTCGGACTTTTGCCGCCCTACCTTTTTGCCGAGTTGGACCGCCTGAAGAAGGAGGTCGCCAGCAAAGGCATCGACGTTATCAGCCTCTCCATCGGCGACCCCGACCTGCCCACTCCGCGTCACATCGTCGAATCGCTCAAGCGCGCCGCCGACGATCGCAAAAATCACCGCTATCCCGATTACGAAGGCTTGCCGCAATTTCGCCAGGCATCCGCCGACTGGTATCGCCGTCGCTTCGGCATCAACTTCGATCCTCAGCGCGAAGTCTGCGCGCTGATCGGCTCCAAGGAAGGAATCGCAAACTTCGCGACCGCCGTGGTCGATCCCGGCGACATCGTGTTGATTCCCGACCCCGGCTATCCGGTTTACTACTCGGGATGCGTCTTCAACGGCGGCGAGCCATATTTCCTGCCGCTCAGAAAAGAAAACGGATTCGTTCCCGATCTCGCCTCGATACCCGCCGAAGTTGCGCGTCGCGCAAAGATGTTGTGGCTCAACTATCCCAACAATCCGACCGCCGCGACGGTTGACCTCTCGTTCTTCGAAGACGCCGTAAAATTTTGCCTCAAGCACGACGTCATCCTCGCCCACGACAGCGCCTACTCGGAAATCGCCTACGACGGTTACCGCTCGCCGAGCGTTTTCCAGGCCGACGGTTCGCGCGAGTGCGCGATCGAATTCCATTCGCTCTCCAAGACTTTCTCGATGACCGGATGGCGGGTCGGCTTCGCCATCGGCAACCCGCAGTTGATCGGCGCGCTCGGCAAGGTCAAGACCAACGTGGATTCCGGCGTCTTCCAGGCCGTGCAGGAAGCCGCCATCACCGGCCTCGAAGGGGGCGACGGCGACAAGCTCGCCGAGTATTGCGCAATCTACAAGGAACGCCGCGACCTGCTGGTGGGCTCGATCCGCGCGCTCGGCCTCGAGTGCGAGAATCCGCGCGCGACCTTTTACGTCTGGACCAAAGTTCCACGTGGTTACACCTCGGTTTCATTTACAGAGCGCGTATTGAAGGAAGCCGGCGTCGCAATTACGCCCGGTTCCGGATTCGGCAAGGGTGGTGAGGGATACGTTCGCTTTTCGCTTACGAGCGAACGGTTGGTCGAGGCGGTGGACCGACTAAAAGCGCTACGGTTGTAACGGCGAGGATGCCCAATCGGGCTTTCATCGGAATAGGCAGTAATCTAGGCGATCGAGCCGCCAATTATCGCGAGGCGATTCAACGGATCGCGTCGATCCCGGAAACGAGGGTCGTGCGCCAATCCTCGATCTACGAGACCGAGCCGATGGGCGATCTCAAGGGCGCGTTCCTCAACGGCGTCATCGAGGTCGAAACCGAGCTGCCGGCCGAAGTCCTGATGCGCCGGATGCTCGCGCTCGAGCGCATCATGGGCCGCAAGCGGGTCAAGGGTCGCAAGCAAACGCGCGGCAAATACCGCCCGAGAATAATCGATCTTGATTTGTTGTTCTTCAACAAAGAGACGATCGACACTCGCGTCCTCAAAGTGCCGCATCCGCGATTGCACGAGCGCCGTTTCGTGCTCGCCCCGATGAGCGAGCTGGCGCCCGCGCTCATCCACCCGAAACTCAACGCATCGATTTCGGAAATGCTGGCGGGGCTTAAATCACCGTTTCGTGTTACGCTCGCAAGAGCCGACCTGCTGAGACCGCAACCACCACCCAAACGCGAGGCATCCAGCCGATGAAATATTTTATCGATACCGCAGACGTCGCCGAGATTCGCGAGGCCGCCAGTTGGGGGCTCATCGACGGCGTGACCACCAATCCATCGCTCATCGCCAAAACCGGTCGCCCCTATCACGACGTGCTGAAGGAGATTTGCGAAATCGTCGACGGCCCGATCAGCGCCGAAGTCGTCGCCACTGAAGCGTCGGCGATGATTGAAGAGGGCGAGAAGCTCGCCAAGCTCCACAAGAACATCGTCGTCAAATGCCCGATGATCGTCGAAGGCCTGAAGGCCACGCACGCGCTGGCCAAGCGCGGCATCCGCGTCAACGTCACTCTGATCTTCACCCCGCTGCAGGCGCTTGCGGCGGCAAAAGTCGGCGCGTCGTTCCTGTCGCCGTTCATCGGGCGGCTCGACGACATCGGCCAGGACGGCTTCCAAATCGTCGAGCAGATGGTGCAAATCCTCTCGAACTACGATTACCCCGCCGAAGTGCTGGTGGCATCCGTGCGCACGACGACTCACCTGCTCCGCGCGGCCGAAATCGGCGCCGACATAGCAACGGTACCGTTCGCGGTGCTGAAGCAGACACTGCATCACCCGCTGACAGACCTGGGCCTGGAGCGTTTCCTCGCCGACTGGCGCAAAACCAATCAGAAGATCTGATTCGTTTCTGATCCCTTCGCGAATCGTCGTTCTGGGTTGCGCGGGTAGCGGCAAAACTACCTTGGCGCGAAGACTCAGTGAGCGCACGGGCGCGCCCGTGATTTGCCTCGACGCCGTCTGGCAGCCGCACTGGGTGCCTGACGACGTTCCCGAGTTCCGGGCTCTAATGAAGGAAGCCCACGCGGGTGATACATGGATTAGCGACGGCAACTTTGCGCAAGTGACGTTCGATATTCGACTGCCTCGAGCGACTCTCGTGCTTTGGCTCGACCGCCCGAAGCTGTCGTGCGCTTGGCGCGCGATCAAGCGCACGTTGTCGCCCGGCACGGACCATCGGATCGGCGATCTGCCCAAAGTGCTACGGTTTATTCAGGGTTTCGATCAGGTGAACCGGCCCCTAATCGAAGCGCAAAGAATCGCACACGGTCCCGACGTTCCCGTCTGCAAACTGAGGAACAATCGCGAAATTGCCCACTTCCTGTCGTCTGTCGATTTAGACGACCGTCATCGGCAGAACTGAAGGTGCTTAATTCGCCGCTGCGCCTGTTCGCTCCGCGATCAGTCGATCCAGCTCGGCGCGCAACTTCGGCAGTACTTCCTCGTAGCCGAAATAGCCCAGCTTGCGATCCTTCTTCTTGAGATTCACCGTCGTCGGACCGCACCATAAGCCGAGGTCCGCATCATCGGTCTCGCCCGGTCCGTTCACGCGACATCCCATGATCGCGATCGTGATCTTGTACTTCTCGGCGTAAACCGTCAGCTCTTTAACCTGCTGCGCCAGCTCGACGAACTTCATGTTCTCGACTCGCGAGCATGACGGACACGAGATGATATTCAACCCCGCGCCGAAGTCCGGCACCGAGATGAACCGGCCCGCCGCCACGTCCTCGATAATCTTATGCCCGACGATCACTTCCTCGTGCTTGCGCTCGTTGGGCAGCGTGAGCGAGACGCGAATGGTGTCGCCGATACTCTGCGCGAGCAGTTTCTCGAACGCGATCCGCGTCTTGATGATGCCGTCGGGCGGCAAGCCCGCTTCCGTGACGCCGAGATGAATCGGCACGTCGGGCCGCCGCTTCGAGAAACGCCGATTCGCGTCCATCACCTTGACCGGATCGGAATCCTTGAGCGACACGACGAAGCGCGTGAAGCCGAGC
>Ga0209038_10000377_pt1 | contig 13880 bp, 7 predicted proteins | sample BogFormECP03_OM3_FD_188237 | JGI IMG/M metagenome (GOLD analysis project Ga0209038, IMG submission 188237) | Bog forest soil microbial communities from Calvert Island, British Columbia, Canada - ECP03_OM3 (SPAdes) (version 2) | ecosystem: Environmental > Aquatic > Freshwater > Wetlands > Bog ...
TCGGCGTCGGACTGCCGGTCCACGAACCGCTCGAGCACGACAGAACATCCCCGACGGCGGGAGACCCCGTAACGATCGGCAAGCTCGTGTTCGACGGCAAAGTCGCGCTGCTCGGTTCCAGGGCAGCGTCGATGCCCTCGTGCGTCCCGCCGACAGTGACCGATACCGTCTGCGCACCGGATAGCGACGTCGCGTCGTTGTAGTACTGGACGATATAGCCCTTGCCTGCCCCGAAGGCGACCCTGTATCCCCCGTTCGGAAGGCCCGCGATTGTGTATCCCCCGGTGGCGCCCGTGATTGCGCAGCCACTGATTTCTTTGGATTCACTGATCGCGCACACTTCAGCGCCCTTGATGGGCGCACTCGTCCATGCGTTTGTCACCTGTCCGGAAATTCGCCCCCCTTCCTGCAATTCGGCGTTCACGTCCGAGCTCGTCGCTTCGGCGGCCACCGTCACCACTTGCGCGTTGTTCCAGTCGGAGGACCCGTCGTAGAACTCCGGGACGAAGTTCAGACCGCTGTTGAGTGGCGAGACGAACTCAACCTTGTATTCGCCTCGAGCGACCGGCGGCGTGAGGTATTCGCCGCCCGCGTTGCTCAGCAGGCAGCCGACGAGTTCTTCGCCCCTCGTGAACACGCACACTTCGATTCCCTTGATTGGCTGCCCGCTCCCCGCGGCCGTGACCTTCCCCGCAAGTTTGCCGGCGAGTTCGAGCCTGCCGTTGATGCCGGGGGTGTACTCCCCCTGCGTCACTCTCACAACTTCCGCGCGGAGTGGGGACGCCCGTTCACTGTAGAACTGCGTGGCGTAGTTAAGGCCGCTCCCGGCCGGTGAGTAGAATTCGATCAGGTACTGTGAGCCCGTGAGGCCCGTGATCCGGTATTCACCGTTTGCGTTGGTTGTCGCGCAGTCCGCACTGAGTTCTTCCGCGAACGCTTCGTCGCTGCCCAGTTCATACGCGCAGACCTCTATGCCCTTGATCGCGGCGATGCTCAGTTTGTCAGCGACATTGCCCATGATCACGCCGTCCTCCACCTTTTCGAGTTCCGCATCCACCCCAGACGTACCGTGGCCGGCGGTGACGGCGACCTTCTGCCCTTCAAATACGGAGGACTTGCCGTTGTAGTATTGCGGGAAATAGGTCTCGCTGTTAGTGTAGAAGGATACTTCATATTCATCGCTCGGCAACCCCGTGATCGCGTATTCGCCGTTCGTGCCGGTCGAGGCGCAGCGTCCTTCATATAGAGTTTTGCTCCGCGCGCACACCGCGATTTCATCGACCGGGGCCTTTGTCGCCGCGTTTGTCACCCGCCCGGTGATCTGCCCGCCTTCGATTAGTTCGGCATCGATATCCGAGGTGGTGCGGTCCAGCGGCACGTGCACCGGATTGCTTTCCAGTTCCTTTTCCTTGCCGGAATACCACTGCGGGAAGTAGTTGAGGCCAACCCCCGAATAAGGCCAGAACGCCACCTGATATTCGCCGCTGCGACTGCCGAGGTGAGAGATGAGGTATTCGCCGTTCGCGTTGGTGACGGTACGTGTGCGTGAACCGTTGTAAGCGCTGACTTCTATCCCCGGGATCGGCATGTGCGTCGAGGCGCTCGTGACGCGGCCGCTGAGTTTCCCCCATTCATGCATTTCGGCGTTGATCGCTTCGACCGTGGCGCCCGCTGTGACCGCTACGGGGGTCGCTTCAGAGGAGAGAAAGCTCGGAAAGAGGAGGCCCTTGTAGTACTCGGGCGCGACATACGTTTCACCGAGAGAGCCTCCGTATCCGAACCCGAATTCGACGTTGTAGCTGCCCGTCGCCAGGCCGGATATGCTGTAGTCGCCGCGAGCGTTGGTCAGCGCGCATTCGCCCGGGGCTGCTCGCGCGCAGACTTCCACGGCTTGCACCGGAGCGCCGGTTGACGCACTCGTCACGATGCCGGTGATCCGCCCGCCTTCCTGCAGCTGTGCGTCGATCCCCGTGGTCGTGGTGCCGGCGGCGATCGGCAGGACCGTCGCTTCCGAGGACGCGTACGCGCCGTTGTAGTAGGTACTGGCGATATAGGCGCTCTTCGGAGGAACGGTGAACTGGACGATGTAGTTGCCCGCTTCGGCGACGGTCATGGTGTACTGGCCGTTCGTAGAAGTGTGCACGCACACCCACGGGCCGGTGCTGTTGGTGTTCTCCGCGCATGCCTTCACGCCGCTGATGGCCGTGGCGCTCGCGGCATCGGTCACGCGACCGCTGATCGTCCCGCCCTTCGGCGGACCTTTGTCCGGCGGGTTGATGAAGAAGCTGTCTTTGCTGGAGGCTTCGGTTGCGCCTTCGCCATCGGTTGCCCTCACCACACACGACAGCCAGTGTCCTTCGTCGGCAGCCGTGATCTGGTGGGTCTGTCCAGAGGCCAGCGGGGCGCCTTCGCGCTGCCACTCGTAGGTGAACGTGACGCCAGAGCCTTCCCAACTCCCCGGGTAGCAGGTGAGGTTTTCCCCGATTTCAGGCCGGCCGGCGGTTTCGACTTCCGGGGCTTCAAGATCTCGCGGGCCGCTTGCCGCGGCGTGCGCGGGAGCTGGAGCAAGGATCAGGTACGCGAGAGCCCCGAACAGCGCCGAGTACGCCCCGATGCGACGAAGAGCGCTGCCTCCCTCTTGTACCATCCCCCTCATAGTCCGCGTCCGACCCCCATGCCTCGCGAGCTCCAGCCTCATGCACTCCAAGTGGTCGCGAGTTTACCCCACCATCAAGTGACGGTGTCAAGCTCCGACACGCGGGCTGCGCAGAGGTAACCACCCTTACGACCGCCGGCCGCTACACGTAGCCGCGGTGTCTGCGCAGGCGCCCCGCTTCCACGACACGACCGATACCGAGCTCATACGCCGCGATCCGCATCGAGATCCGGCCTGCGCTTGCGCGCTCAGCCACCTCTGCGTGGGCCCTCGACCACATCGACTCGTGCAGCCGATCGTCCGGGTGCAATGGCTGCGGCCGGCGCGCAGCCCGTCCCGGTCGAAGCCTCCCCCTCCGTGCGCGCCTCGCTGGTCATGGGCGCCAATGCTACGCGTCAGAGGCGACTGCGCCCGCTGTCGATCCCACGCACGCATGAACCCCGCCCACGATGCGGGCGGGAGGCGAGGGCCGGGTTAGGATGCGTCCGATGATTCGCCGGCTCGCGGTCACGTGGGTGTTCAATACCGTCGCCCTGTTCCTTGCGACCTGGCTGCTGTCTGGCCTGAGCTACGGCAGCGACTGGTGGGCGCTGCTGGTCGCTGCGTTCGTGTTCACGCTCGTGAACGTCTTCCTGAAGCCCGTCCTGACGGTCCTCTCAATCCCGTTCATCATCGTCACGCTTGGCATCTTCTACCTGCTCATCAACGTGTTCATGCTCTACCTGACGCATTGGATCGTTCCTCAATTCACGATCGCGAGCTTCTGGTGGGCGGTGTTGGCGGCGATTATCGTCAGCGCCGTCAACGGGATCCTGAATTCGTTCTTCGGGCGCCCGGGGAGGGCGGTGCTGGTGCGCGGCCCTGTCTAATGCTCGCGTGGCGGGCAAGGGCGATCAGCCGGCGCGCGACACGGGCCCGGTGATATCGATACTGCTTGCGACCGCCGCTATCGAAACCCGTCGCCTGTAGATGAGCGTCGGCGCCGGGCGCGATCCAAACCGCGCTCCATGCGGGCGGTATCGCCAGCCGGCGGATGCGATCGAGGACGATTGGGTCCTCGACTGGAGCCCCGTGTTCGTCGATGTAGACGAAGCCGTCGGGCGCCTGTTGCGCGGTGCAGCCCCGGCTGAAAGTCGCACACGAACTGGAGCGCAACGGAGGTTGGCGGAGGATTCCTCGACGCGGTCATGACGCGCCGCCCGTGCGGCCGTGCCTCGACACAGCCCGATCGATAGCGACCGTCTGGAAGTTGGCTCTCAGCATCGACGCTCGGCGAGCATAACGACCGTGATGTTGACGCAAGCGCCTTTAGCGGTCGCACGCGAGCGGCCGCCGGTCAAGACAACCGGGGTCCTCTGTCCCTAGGCGTTAAGCCGGACGGGCAGTGTCTTCAGCTGGTTCAGGAACAGTGCCTCGGCGGCGACCGGCCTACCGTCGAGTGAGATCGCGGGGTAACGCTTCAGCGTCTCCTCGATCATGATCTTCAGCTCGAGGCGAGCGAGTGCGGTTCCCAAGCAGAAGTGCCGGCCGCCAGCGCCGAAGGCTTGGTGCTCGGGGTTGCGGGTCACGTCAAAGCGATCGGGGTCCTCATAGCTCGTCTCGTCGCGGTTGGAGGAGACGTACCACATGACCACCTTCTCGCCCTCGCGGATCTTCTGCCCATGTAGCTCCGTGTCGCAGGTCGCGGTGCGCCGGAAATGGGCGAAGGCCGGGAACATCCGCAGTGCCTCCTCGACCGCACTCGGGATCAGCGACGGGTCGTCGAGCAGCTTCTGCTTCTCCTCGGGGTTTTCAAGCAGCGCGCGCATGCCGCTGCAGTAGGTTGCCTTGGTGCTGTCGTTGCCGGCGGCCATCAGCAGGAAGAAGCCCATCACGATCTCGTGTTCCTCGAGCTTCTCGCCGTCGAGCTCCGCGTGCACGAGCACGCTCGTGAGATCGTCGGTCGGGCTGGCTTGGCGATCCTCGATCATCTTGCGGCAGCGCTCGAACATCTCGGGAATCTCCTTCTCCAGCACACCCTCGATCCCCCCTGGGCTGAGGTCCTCGTCGTCGGGCGCGAGGGTGGAGTTGACGATGCGCGCCCACACCGCGTCTTCCTCCTCCGACAGGCCCATGAAGCTGCCGATCACGCGGGAGACGGCGGGTTGGGCGACATCGACGACCAGGTCGCAGGTCTCCCGGCCCTCAAGCCGGTCGAGCACCGTCTTGACGATCGCTCGGATCCGGTCCTCGTGGTCGGCGATGCGCTTGGGCGTGAAGCCTCGTTGAAAGAGCGCCTTGATGCGGTCGTGCTTGGGCGGGTCCATGCCGATGAACATGCCCCGCGCGAGCTCGAGCGGGAAGATCTCGGCGAACACCGTGACGCCACCCAGTTCTGAAGAGTAGGTCTGCCAGTCGCGGCTCACCGCGTGGACGTCCTCGGCGGTCGTAACCGACCAGAAGCCCGCCTCCTCGGGGAACTGCTCGATGCGCTCTGTTCTGTGGATCGGGCACTGACCTCGCATCTGCTTGAACGCCTCATACGGAGGGCCGTCCCGCCAGAGCTCGCGCTGTGCGAGGTCAACATCCTTGATGTCGTGTCCTGTTGTGGCCATCGTTTGCCTCCTCCGCATCGCTCGTGTTGTCAGCTGCTTCGTGAGCCCGAATGCACGTCTCACGTTATTCCGGGTGGGCGCGAACCGCTGTGTCGCGGTCCGCGCCCAGGCTGCCATGCCCAGTTCGGTCTACCTGCCTAGTAGCGGAACCTCACCTGCCACTCCCTGTTGGCGGAGTTCGCGCCGACGCTCGTGATCTTGACCTCGATCCTGTCGCCGGCAGCCGCTGCAACCGACGCCGTCGCCGTGTTCGAGCAGGTGCTCTTGGTCGTTGAGGTGACGGTGCACGAAAGGAGCGTCGTGGCGGCGGTGTTGTCGATAACCGCTACGGTCGCTTCTTCTTTGGAGCCCACGGTGGCGCTCGTTTCGGCGTATAGGCTCGACACCTTCCCACCGTTGGCGGGCATACCCACCAGCAGGGAGCTGGACGAGAAGCCCGTCGTGGTAGCCGGGCAGAGTCCGGTTCCAGGGCCTGCCTCCATCGTGTAGTTCAGGCAGTAGCCGCTCGGCACGCCCTGGAAGCTGGCGAACGTCGCAGCCGCGGCGTTGCCGGCCTGGCCTTCTTTTCCTGCTTTGCCTTCAGGTCCGGTCGCCCCCGTTGTGCCTTTGGCTCCTTCTTGACCGGTCGGGCCGGTTGCACCCTTCAAGCCCTGCGGACCGGTTGCTCCGGTTGCGCCTTGCGGACCCTGCGTGCCGGTTACGCCGGCTGAACCCTGCGCGCCGGTCGCTCCGGTCGCTCCTCCCTTGCCTGTCGCGCCGGTTGCTCCGGTGGCGCCTTCCTTGCCGGTTGCTCCAGTCGCTCCGCTTGCACCGCTGTTTCCGTTGATGCCGGTTGCTCCCTGCGGGCCGGTGCCTCCTGTGACTCCCTGGGCCCCCGTTGCTCCGGTTGCTCCTGTTTCGCCGGTTGCTCCGGTTGCGCCTGTAGGTCCGGTCGGGCCCGTGGCTCCGGTTGCTCCCGGTTCGCCGCTGGTGCCGTTCGCTCCGGTTGCTCCGGTCGCGCCCGTTGGCCCGGTGGTGCCGCTCGGACCCGTCGCTCCAGTTGCCCCGGTCGCACCGCTGCTCGGTGCGACGCCGGCGCCGCTCAGGGCGACCGTCGGAGCCGTACCGCTGGCGTTGCTTTCACCGAAGTTCAGCGTCGCGCTACGCGGCCCCAGCGCCCCCGGCGTGAACTGAACACCGATGAAGCATGGTTCGTTGGTGATCAGTGTCGGCCCGGTGCAGAGGTCGTCACCGGAGGGAATCGAGAAGTCGCCGGCATCGGGGCCTGTGATGTAGGCCGGGCTTGAGAACGTCAACGACGGCGGCGCACCGTTGACCACCTCGAGCCACATCGTCGGCCCGGGCTCCCCCAGCGCTTGCGGACCGTAGTTCAGGCTCGAGGCACTGTAGATCGCGCCGCGTTCGACCTTGACTTCGGCCGACGCCGCCGAGTATTCGCTTTCCCCGCCTTCGCCGCTGGCGCTGACGCGGTAGCTCCACGTCCCTTCCCCCTCGTGGGAAGCCGGCGAGAACGTGTATTCGGGGCTCTTCAGGCCGCTTGCGACCGTTTCCCAGCTGCCCTCGGCGGACTTGTGTTGCAGCGTGTACGTAACGCCTTCGACGTTTTCTGCTTCTCCTCCACCGGTCCAGCCGAGTGTGAAGGCGCCCTTGTTCGGCGTGCTCCCGCTGGTCAGCTGAGGAGCACCGGGGGGTGCTGGTGTACAGGTGTTGCTTGCTTCGTACTGTTCCTTGTCGGTGTAGCTGCCGTGCGGGTAGTAGGCGCCCATCACGGCTTCCTCTTCGCCGGGGTGTTCGACCTTGGCGATCGACTGCGCGAACGTCGGGTTCGACTCTTGGTTGCGCAGCATCAGCAGGTCGAGGTCCGGCCGTCCTTCGCCGTCGCCTTCCGTGCCCCAGTTCATCCACGCAACGCCGCATCCGGGCCGCGCGTCCGCCGGGCGGTCCTGCGGCAGGCTGACCACGATCGTAAAGTCGCCTTCGCTGTTCGTCGGCACCTCCTGGTCGAACAGGCAGGCAGAGTTCGCTTCAAGCAGCGCCCCTTTCGAGATGCCGGTGTAGTTGCACAGCGACCAGTAGCGGACCTGCGTGCTGCCGTCGTCGCTGGTCGCGTTGCCGTTGTAGGTTTCCGGGTGCGTTGGCATTTTGCCGTGCAGCACGAGGATGTTGTGGCCTTCGGTGTTCGGTCCGAACAGACGGCTCGCGTACCCAATCGCGTACGCGTTGGCAGGCGTGGCGTACAGCCCTGAGGTCGCCGTCGAGTTCAGGCCGGCGATCGCGGGTTCATCGGCCGTGCCGCGGTAGAACGGCGCGACCAGATACCCGCTGTTGAAGAACTTTTCCCAGCGGATCGGGTTTACGGCCGGGTGTGTCGCGGGTTCTTTGGTGCCCGGGAGCCCTGAGCGAAGTGCTTTGTACTGCGCCGGGGAAACACCGAATTTGGTCTCGTTGAGAGCGCCCGCGCCGTTGGTGACTGAGAGGTCACTGCAGATCTGTGATTCGGTGCTCACCGAGCCGGCTCCTGCGGCCAGGTTGTAGACGGGCACCGGGACCGGGACGCCACCGTTGGCTTCAAGGTCGCGGTCGGGCCGGTAGACCCGCTCGATCAGTTCGATCTTCTGGGTTTCTTCGGTGTGACCGGCTTCGCCCGCATACAGCGTGTTCGGCGCCGGGTCGGCCGGCGGGACTTCGCCGCTGACCGTGATCGTGTACGAGCGGTTGGCCGCGGTACGCGATTCGCCTGCGATGAACGGGTTCACCGAGCCAGGGTCGGGAACAATGTTTTCGTCAACGAGCGAGCTTCCAGGAATCCCCGGTTCGCCGTTCACGTTCTTATAGGCCGAGAACAACATCGAGCGCGAGTGCGGGAACTGACCATGCAGAGTGACCGTCGCGCCCGCCGGCAGCAGGATGCTCGTGGCGTAGTAGGCGTTGTCGGTCTCAGGCGCAAGGCCCTTGTAGGGCTGCGTCTCGTGGGCTTCGTTCGTTGGCCCGACGTTCGCCTCGGGTTGACCCCAGAAGCAGTCGCCTGTCGGGCCTTCGCCCTGGTAGCCCGGGATCACTGCTTGGGTGCCCTGTCCCAGGGCGGCCGCCGGCATGAGCGCCAGGGCGACCGCGATCGCGAGCGCGCCACCCCACAGTGCGCCCCAGGATCGCCAGCCTGCTGCGCTGGTCGGCGCTGCATGTCGTGAGCTGGCCTCTCGTTGCATGTTCTGCGTCCCTCCCGGTCTCGATGAGTGCTGGATTGCGCGACGAAGCGGCGACCGTAACAGAGTACGCGACATATGTCAAAGATGTACTGTCCAACACGCTTGCCAGCTCTGTCGCTTGCGAAATAGCCGCCCCGTTTGTGCAACACGGTGGATCGGTGGGCTATGCTTCCCGAGCAGGGATCCAAATGGATCCAAGCGAGTTGGGTCGCGAACGCGGAGGTATCGATGGCCAGGACTGCAGCAACCGAGGCGCCCGATGCGCGTGGCAGCGCGCGCGCCTACAGACTCACGGGCGAGCCGATCCCGATCTTTCGTCGAGCGCAGCCCAAGGACTGTCTGGACCTCGCCAAGGCAACGTTCCTCAACTGCGAGCGCGTGGACATGGGCACGCTTGCCACACAGCTGGCTACCTCACGGTCGACGCTCTACCGCTGGTTCGGCTCGCGCGAGGAGCTGCTCGAGCAGATGCTGGTGGAGCTTGCCCAGGAGTTCAGCGCAGCGGCTCGTGCCGATGCCGCCGGGGAGGGCGACGAGCGAGTACTCGACTTCGCCCGGCGCATCATGAACGCGACCGCTGATTTTGGGCCCCTCCGCGCATTCATCGCACACGAGCCCCAGTTGGCCCTTCGCCTGCTGATCGGCGAGCGGGGGGCCGTTCACAAAAGCATCGCGCACGCGATGCTGGAGGTGATCGCAGAAACGCACTCACCGGAGGAGGCGAAGACCCTCGAGCACCACGTCGATGTCGTCGTGCAGGTCGCGACTGCGCTTCAGTGGGCGACCCTCGCGATCGGTGAGGAGCCATCGACCGAGCGGGCGGTTGACATCGTGGGCGTAATGCTCGCCGCGGGTCGGGCAGCCTCGACCTCGAGTGCTTAGTGCGCCGCATCCCCAGGAAACGGACCCCCCGTTCACGTAACATGGCCGCGAGGCGGGGAAAGCGCGATCACCTGGCGCTCGACACGGGCCCCCGGTAGATGTACCCACTGGCAGAGCTCGCCGGTTCCCAGTGTTCGTGAACCTCCAGCCCCGGACTCGAGGGCGTCGGGCGCCAGTTGGAATCGTCAAGCAGGACTCGCGCGCCCGAGATCGCGGCCACGTAAGCCACGTGTCCGGGACCTCCAGGCGTCCCGGGTGCGAACACGGCGATGGCGCCAACGGCTGGCCGTGAGCCCTCCGGGACCCGACCCCGGGCCGCGCGCAGCCATTCCCAAGCGTCGCCATGAACGATGCCGATGAGGTCGGTCCGGCGACCGGCGGCATACCACGTGCACTGCCCGACCGGGAACGGGTCGTTAGCGAAGCACACGCCCTGGCTGTCGCAGGACTCGCTACTCGCTGCGGGCGTGCCGGCCGGCGGGGCTGCCACGAGCGCTCCCGAGCGCTCGGGGAAGCCCATTTCTACCTTGAACCAGTACGCCTCCCAGCGTGCGCCTTCGCTGCACCTGGCGGTGAACGTCCACTCTCCCTTCGGCGCTCGCACGGGCGCTATCCAGTTCCACGCGACACTCCCCCGTCGGCGGCTTGGGAACAGCTTCTCGAAGTGCTCGGCCGTGATCTGCAGCGTGCAACTCGTCGTCGCCGGCGCTGAAACGGCAACCCTGACGAGGTTGACGCCGCCCTCCTTGGCGTCGCCGGTTACACGAAGGCCCAGCCTGAAGGGCAGCGACGCTGCGCTCGCGTGCGCTGGTCGGCGGGCCCCCGCCGCCGGGACGAGCGCGACGCCTGCCACCAAGCCCAGCGCGAACAGCGCGGTGAGCTTGCCGGCCCGGCCGACGCGGCCCGGCGCCCTCCTGGTCCTGGAATGTGAGCTGCAGGTAGCCGAGGGAACGCTCCGATCACTGCCGCCCCTTGCGGGCTGACTGGTCACTACCGAGATTCTACGGGCGTCGCTACGGCAATGCCCGAGGAGCAGGCGCCAAGCAGAGGCCATTACGCAGGCGACGACGGGCCATCCTTGGGGCGGTCGAAAGGGCGCGAGCTCACCTGCGGGCCTGATGCTCGCTGGAGTCGCGGAGCATTCCCAGCACTCGGGCTTCGATACGCATGCGCGCCTGCCACGGGTCGGAAGGTAGGCGGTCGAGGGCGATGGCGCGTCCGTCGCTGAACCGCTGGAACACTCTGGGGTCGATGTAGGATTGCCGCGCGACGGCGGGAGTATTACCGAGCGCGGTGGCGACGGCCTGCGACGCGACAGTGACCGCGCGCGATCGGCGAGGTTCGAGCGCAGCAAGGGTTGCGGCGGCGATCACTGTGGCGTTCCAGGTGCGGTACTCCTTTGCCGAGAATGGACCGCCCGATTCGGCGCGCAGGAAGTTGTTGACATCCTCACGATGGATTCGTGTCCAGCTCTGAGCAGCGCGGAACACCAGGAGCTCGCGCGGGCCCTGACGGCGACGCTTTAGAGCTGCGAGCACGTCCAGGGCGGGCGCGTCGGCGATCGCAAGTCGGTGTCGCTTTCCAGCCTTGCCGACATAGTCAAATACCGCGCGATCGGGACCGACGGTCACCTGCTCGCGAAGTAATGTCGTCAGGCCATAGTGCTTGTTGTCGCGTGCGTAACGGTCGGAGCCCACGCGGAGTAGGCCGATGTCGAGCAGACGGAGCGAGAGCGCCAATACGCGGCGATGACGGAGTGGTTCGCCCTCGTCGAGGAGTCCGAGCTCGATCCGCCGGCGCAGAGGCGGTTGAGCGCGGCCGAACGCCTCCATGTCGTGGAACTTGACTTGATCGCGCTCATGTTGCCAGGCGGGGTGATATCGATACTGCTTCCGGCCGCGGCTATCGAACCCTGTCGCCTGTAGATGAGCGTCGGCGCTGGGCGCGATCCAAACCGCGCTCCATGCCGGCGGTATCGCCAGCCGGTGGATGCGATCGAGCACGACCGAGTCCTCGATGGGCGCCCCGTGCTCGTCGACATAGACGAAGCCCTCAGCGGCCTGCGCGCGGTGCAGCCCCGGCTGAAAGTCGTGCACGAACTGGAGCGCAACGGCGCTTGGCTGACGATTCGTCGAAGCGGTCATGACGCGGCGCCGGTGCGGCGGTGCCTCGGCACGGCCCGATCCATAGCGACCGTCCGGAAGTTGGCTCTCAGCATCGACGCTCGCCGAGCATAACGGCCGTTATGTTGACGGCCGCGAGCGCACCGCGCACCAGTCGCGCATGCTTCCGAGTGTTCCTCTCTGCGACTCAGCTATGGCCGCGCCTCGAGAATCAGATTGAACGGCGTTTCGGTCGCGCGGCGGACGCGTGTGAAGCCGCCCTGTTCGAGCACCTCCGTCAGCCGCGCCTCGCCCGCCTGCGCTCCCAGCGCGAGGCCAACCTCTTGGGAGAGCGACGCCGGGGTGCAGATCACCGTCGACGCGCCGTAGAAGACGCGCCCCACCGGATTGAGGTTCTCCTCGACGCGGTCGTTCGCGAAGGGCTCGACGATCATCCACGTCCCATCGGGTGCCAGCGTTGTTAGAACGTGCGCCGCGGCACCAACCGGGTCGCCCATGTCGTGCAGGCAGTCAAACACGCACACCAGGTCATAGCCGTGGCCGGGATATTCCTTTGCCGCGTCTGTCGCGAATGTGATCCGATCATCGACGCCGGCTTCCTTCGCCGCCTCGTGCGCTCGTTCGATCGACGGGGTGTGGTAGTCGAAGCCGAAGAACTCGGAGTTGGGGAACGCCTCCGCCATGATGATTGTTGACGCCCCATGGCCGCAGCCGACATCGGCGACCTTGGCACCGCGTTCCAGCTTCTCCTGCACTCCGTCCAGGGCCGGAATCCACTCGGCGACCAGGTGGGCGCGGTAGCCGGGCCGGAAGAACCGCTCGGTCCCGCGGAACAGGCGGTGATCGTGCTCGTGCCAACCCATGCCCTCGCCGCTGCGAAAGGCGTCGATAATCTGATCCTCGTCGGCGTACAAGGACGCGATCGAGTCGTAGACGCCGAGGATGTAGAAGGGGCTGTCCTCATCGGCCAGCGCGAGCGCTTGCTCATCGGGCAGGGTGTAGCGGTCACTCTCGGGGTCGTAGGTCACGTAGCCTCCAGCCGCCTGGTTTCCAAGCCACTCGCGCACGTAGCGCTCAGCCGCACCGGAGCGCTCCGCGACCTCCTGTGAGGTCAGTGGCCCTGCGTGAGCCATCGCTTTGTACAGGCCGAGCTTCTCGCCGATCAACATGAGCGGCGCGCTGATGATCGCCCCCATGTCGGTTACCGCCTGCCCCATAAAGGCTTCGAGCTTGGCCTCGTCAATCTCTATCGCGCTCATTTTGCGCCTCCCGTGTAGGCCTTGAGACGACCGCCAGGAAATTGGCCGTCGTGCAGTTATCCGGGCGGAGCCTACACCTGGAGCTCAAGGACTTGTGTGCCATTCAGCACAAAGCTGAGGAGTGTCAAAGGTGCGGGCCCGGCCCCCTCCTGCCATCTCCTCCGGCGTCCAGCAGACGCCTGCTTTTGCCCTGCCTACCGTGACGTCAATCGCGCCAGTCGACCTCGAAATGCCCGATTGGCTCGTCGAAGCCCTTTACGGCGATGGGGCCAGCGTCGGAGAACCGGATGCCCTTACCGCGGCAGAGGTCATGCACTCCAGATGAAACGACAATGCAATCTGGCTGGGCACATGTGCACAGCCGCGCGGCCTGCTGCACCGCCGCGCCGAAGAGATCGTCTTGCTCTGTCACGGGCTCTCCCGCCGCCACCCCGATGCGAACGTGGACTCGCGACTGCTCAGCTTCGTTGTGCTCTCCGAGCGCGCGCTGGACTTGCATCGCTGCGCCGACCGCCTGGGACGCCGAGGCGAACGCGGCCATGATTCCATCACCAGTGTGCTTGACTTCGCTGCCGCCGAACTGCGCCAGGACAGAGCGCACGATCGAGTCGTGTTGGCGAAGCAGCTGCATGGCCTCACGATCCCCTAGCTCCTGAGTGAGACGAGTGGAGTCGACCATGTCTGTGAAGAGGATCGCCCGAAAGGCGCTTTCCACATAGGGCTCGCCGGGGGGGTGAGTATTGAGCCGGCCAAAGAATCCTCGAACGCTGGCCTCATCGACCTCGACCACGTTCGACGGCAGCATCCCGTGCGAGGTCCTGTGGGCTGCCTCAGCGGACTCCTTGTCGGGACCCTCGATAAGGCAAAATCCGCAGCCGGCCTCTTCTTCGAACCAGTAGGTGATGAAGCGCACGCCCAACCTCTCCTGCACTTCGAGATCGCGCACGTGAGCCGCCGCGAAATCGGCAGCCGTCGCACCCAGAGCGTCGTGGCGATCCATGTAGAGCGGCATCAGGATCGCACTGTACTCCGCCCCGAGCGGCTGGTCATGCCCGGCGTACACGACAGAGGGCGGCCGGCCCGCCGCCCTCTCTGCCTGCGTCCCGCCGGTCTCGTTCCTAGCTGAGCGCGGGACCCGGCTCCTCGCGATGCCTACCAGG
>Ga0209038_10000378_pt1 | contig 13874 bp, 9 predicted proteins | sample BogFormECP03_OM3_FD_188237 | JGI IMG/M metagenome (GOLD analysis project Ga0209038, IMG submission 188237) | Bog forest soil microbial communities from Calvert Island, British Columbia, Canada - ECP03_OM3 (SPAdes) (version 2) | ecosystem: Environmental > Aquatic > Freshwater > Wetlands > Bog ...
GCTCCGCGGACTTGCGCCGGCATACAGCTCCTCGAGCACCACCGAGCTCAGCCAGACGGTTTCGCCTGCAGCGATCTGGCTCAAGGCCAAAGAGGCGTCGTCTCTGGCGCGCAACACGGCGATATAAATCGAGGCATCGAAGAGGACAGCTCTCATCTATTCTTCTAGATTTCCGTAGACGTCCTTAATTTCGATTCCGCTGCGCAGGAAGCGCTCGTTGGCTTCCAGCGCCAGGCGATTGCGCTCGTATTCTGAAAGTACGAGGTCCAATGCGCGCTCGATCGCCTCAGTTTCTGTTTTTGCACGAAGGACTCGTTGCGCGCGCTTGATTTTGCCTGCATCCAAGCGGAAGTGTTTGTGGGTCCGTCCGCGTTCAGTAGGCATAAGAAATCTCCTCCTAAACAGTATAACGCTCGAGTGTTCATGGAGCTACGATTTGTGTACATCGGCGATACACGGGACCTTTGAACGTCACTGAATTGGACGCCGGTGAGAGCTATTGCGAGCTGCTGTTTGTTGCTGGCTTTGCGGAACGGGCTTTTTGGCTTAGTTCCCAGAAATCGTTTTGGTCGATGAATTCTACGCCTATTTGGCGGCGGCCATCGCCATCGTAGCGGGAATAGACTACGCGGGCACGGGCGCGATCACCGAGGCCTTTGCGGCAAAGAACCACGGTGCCGCCCGGCTCGACTAGGTGGCGGCAGACTAGGCCGGCGCCATGTTCGCTGACCGTCGAAGTCCAGGTTTCTTCTTCCCAGCTGCGGCCGGGATCTTCGCGGCGCAGCCAGATTGGCAACGCGGCTTGCACGCGGGGGCTGCGGCGCAGACTTTGGCTGAGATGCGAAGCTCGCAGCACCAGATCGAGAAGGCGGGTGCGCGTGCGTTTGTCGTGGGTGTGGTCGTCCTGCGCGAGCCTTTGCGCTTGCGACGTGCACTCGGCGATGAATTCTTTCCAGGATTGCAGCTCATCGCCGTCGATGGGCTGCGCCTTCAGCCGCGTGGCACGGTCGTCGAGTTCCCTGACCGCGCTGTTCAGAAAATGCTCGACGCAGACGGGGCGAGCGCCAAACCTCGCCGACGCCGCGACTTCGCAGCCTTCGACGCCGCAATGCGCCGCTTGTGCCGTTTGCGACGGCGTTTCACTCTCGCGTGCTAAGGTTTGCTCTTCCATGGCCGCTGGGTCCCCAAGTCCTTCACTACGAAGCTTTACCCAATCCTCGCGCTAATTCCGAAATTGCATTGCCCACGCTCTCGAGCCGCTTGCGGCTATCCTGCACCAACTTATCCGCAAATTGCTGCGAAGCTTCCGCCGCGCGAATGCGCAATTCGTCGAGAGCCGAATCGGAAACCGGGGCCAGCGCCTGTTGAAGCTTGGCGCGCGCTTCGGCCTCGTGTTTCTGAGAGGCCTCGCCGAGATTTTCGAGTGCGGAATTCACGGCTTCGATTCCGGCCTGCTCGAGTTCCTGGCGGGCTGCATCAATGCGCTGCTGCACGATGGTTTCGAACTCGACTTCGAAACGCCGGCGCGATTCTTCCATGTGCGTTTTAGAAATCTGCAGCGATTGCTCGACGATTTTCTTGGCCTCGTCCTTGCCCCTGTTCAATTCGCCGGCGGCCTTTTGCGCCTGATCGAGGAAGGGCACCAATTGTTCTTTCAAGCGCGCGACGATGCGGTCCATGCCTTCGCGCAAAGTGGATTCTGTGGCGCTGTGCAGGCGCTCGATGGCGCTCGAGGACGTGCTCTCGACAATCTGATCCATCTCACGGCGGCGCGTTTCAATTCGTTCGGTGGCTTTCTGCACATCGGCTTCAATCCGCTTCATCCACTGAGCGTGCAGCGAGCGGGCGCTTTCCACACTCAAGTGCTTCATCTGCTCGACGGATTGCTTGATCCACATTTCGCTTTCGATCGCTGCGGCGGCGGCGATGGCGCGGCGTGCTTCGTCTTGCAGCATGGTGCGCGCTTCGGCCAGCGTGGGCGCCGCTTTTTCCTGAATTGCGGCGCTGGCTGCTTCCGAGAGCGTGCGCTCCATTTGTTGCTGAAAATCTGCCATCAACTGGCTGATCGGCCGGGACGAAGTCGGAAACGACATCGCCGCGTGCGATTCGTGCTGGTCGTCTCTCTGGCCTTCGCGCTGAACTGTTCCGCGGGTTCGCTGCTCGTCGGTTACGGCGGAAGCCGTTGCATCCGGCCGCGGCACCGCAAAGGGCTTCGACTTCGCCGATTCGAGCTCCGCCGCCTTTTTCGCGTCGAACGGAAACCAATCTCCCGGCGCTTTCTTGATGCCCCAAACATTTCCGGGGATGTCGAATTCAATCGCAGTCTGAAACAGTGCGCCGGGATAGGGCGGGCGCTTCGACCATTTCACTCGGCCGCGCGTGGTCGTAGCGCCTGCGCCGGGCTTGGCGCCATCCAGTTCCAGAATGACGACAGAATTGTCCACCACTTCATATTTCGATTCGTATTTGCAGCCGTGGCAACTGATGCTCGAAGTTGAAACCGGCTCGCAATAAGGTCCGCGCTCGACATCCACGCCTTTAACGGTGATCGGCACGGTTTCTTCCAGCCGGGTGCTGCGACGTGCAGGACGTCCTGGAGTGCTAGCTGCTGAACTTTGGCCCACGGTCCCCTCGGGTATTTGTTGGTCCCCACAGCTTACCGCCAGCGGAATTGGCGGCGCGCCGGTGAATTCCGGTGCGTTTGTCAAAAGGTTACTATGTTCCGCATTGCAGGGCTGCGTGCTTCGTCCACCAAGCAAGATGTTCATTCTCTGGATAACAACCCTTGAAGTTCTGGTTGACGAGTTTCAGTTCGGCACGCACCATCGCCTAAGTCTCCGTAGACATTAGCCTTCCAGCGGCGGCTAAGCGGCTACGGGGAATTCTGCTTCAACCGGCCTCGCCGTATAGAGACGGAACAAGCTTGGGGGTTATCGATGATGCGGACGGTTTGCCTTGTTGTGCTTGGGATTACAAGCATGGCGGTGTTTGCAACGCTGCGAATTGGCGCCACCGTGAAAGCCTGGGGCGCGCCGTGGCAATCGCGCAACTTGATTACGGAGCGGATTGATGATGCCCGGCGCGTAACACTGCGCGGCAACACGCGCCCCGAAGCTATCGTCCAGAACGATCGCGGCCCGGTCTGGGAAGGATTCAGACTCGAGCACATGCTGTTGCAACTGAAGCGCCCGCCCGAAGCCGAGCAATCACTCGACGAATATATCGAAGGGCTGACGGACAAGACTTCCCCCAATTACCACAAGTGGCTCAGCGCCGTTCAACTCGGGAATCAGTACGGCGTCAGCGATTCCGACATTGATTTCATCACCGCGTGGCTCGAATCCCACAACATCACGGTCAACTACGTTTATCCGAATCACATGGTGATGGACATCTCGGGAAGCGCGCTGGAATTGCGCGAGGCGATGCACGTGGAGATTCATTTTCTCGAGGCCAATGGCGAAATACATTACGCCAATATAAATGATCCGCAAATTCCTGCAGCGCTCGCGCCGGCTATCACCGGAATTGTCTCGATGCACGATTTCCGGCCGCACATGATGGTCAAGCCACGAACGGAATTTACTTTCGCGTCGTCGAATTGCGGAACGACTTGTTACGCCGTCACGCCGGGTGACGTGGCGGTCATTTACAACCTAAATCCTCTGTTTAGCCAGGGTCTCTCCGGTCAGGGCCAGACCATCGTGTTGATCGAAGATTCCGACATTCTCAATAATCCTACGGACTGGAATACTTTTCGCTCCACGTTCGGCTTGAATGTCTATTCGGGTTCGCTGACGCTCACTCATCCAGCTCCACCGAGCGGCGCATTTCAGAACTGCGCCGACCCTGGCGTGCTGGGATCTCCCACGTTTACGGATTTCGAAGTAGCAGTGGACACCGACTATGCCACTACTGCAGCGCCGAGCGCGGCAATCCAGGTGGCGGCCTGCAAAGATACCGCGACATTTGGCGGGCTGATCGCCATACAGAATTTGGTGAACAGCGCTTCCCCGCCTTCCATTATCAGCTTGAGCTATGGCGAATGCGAGCCTGCGAATGGCGCAACATCAAACGCCGCATTCAACACCGCATATCAGACCGCCGCGGTCGCAGGCACATCGGTCTTCGTGTCCACGGGTGATGAAGGCGCGGCCAGTTGCGATCCGAACGCCACCGTCGCGACGCATGGTATTTCCGTCAGCGGATTTGCCTCCACGCCGTACAACGTCGCAATGGGCGGCACGGATTTCATCGACACGGACCTGGGAGAGAACAGCACGTATTGGAGCTCAACGAATACCGCAACATTCGAATCCGCGCTCAGCTACATTCCGGAAATTCCCTGGAACGACTCGTGCGCCGGAGTTCTCCTCGCGACTTTCGAAAGCCGGAATCCTCCTTATGGCTCCACGGGATTTTGCAATAGCGGTGGCACAGGTTTTCGCACGACGGGAGCGGGAAGCGGCGGTCCAAGCGGCTGCGCTACTGGAGCGGTTTCGACAAGCGAGGTCGTTAGCGGCACGTGCGCCGGATGGGCCAAGCCTTCCTGGCAATCTGGGCTCGTGGGAAATCCCAATGATGGCGTGCGCGATATCCCGGATGTTTCGCTGTTCTCCTCGAACGGGCTTTGGTCGCACTACCTGATCGTTTGCTACACGGACACGGCGGGCGGCGGCGCGGCATGCGGCACCAGTCCGGGGACCTGGGCCGGAGGCGGAGGCACTTCGTTTGCTTCGCCGATGATGGCGGGTATCCAGTCGCTCGTAAATCAACGCGTGGGCGCGAGATCCGGCAATCCGAATGCGGTTTATTACGCCATCGCCGCATCGGAGTATGGCGCCAGCGGCAGCACCGCTTGCAATTCGAGCACGCAGCCGCTTCCTCGCCGCGGCGTTGGCTCGACCTGCATTTTCTACGATGTGACGCAGGGCGACATCGACGTGAATTGCACGACGCTCGCCGGCACTCTGCGCAATTGCTTCCGGCCATCGGGCACGGATGGCGTGCTTACGACCGGCGCGATCACTACGCTTTCGCTCTCGGCGGGCGGATCGGGCTATACGAGCCTACCCACTTGCACGATTTCCGCGCCGGCCAACTCGACCACGGCGTACAACGGCGGCACGGCGGCATCGCAGGCCACGTGTACGGCAAGCATAAATGGAACGACCCACATCGTCAGCGGCTTGGCGCTCAATAACGCGGGCAATGGTTACGTCACCGATGCTGTTTGCAAGCTTAGCGGTGGCGTTGGAAGCGGCGCCACGTGCGTCGCATCGGCGGTCGGAACTGCAACCTATCAGGCGGGCTTTCCAGCCACCACGGGCTGGGATTTTGCGACCGGCATCGGCACGGTCAACGCGTACAACCTGGTGTTTGCTTCGAATTGGTGATTCCGGCGGAACGCGGAGAACGGCGAATGGCGTTACGCGGAGGCAAATAGGCCACGTTTTCGCAGGCGTTAAACGGGCGGCGCAGCAAGCGGGCGCCCCTACGGGAATTAATCTGAACCGGCTTGGGGGATGGGCGATGAAGAATGATGGGAATTTGTTCACGCGTGCGCTTCCGCGTCTCGCGATTTTGTTGCTCGTACTTTGCTGCACGCAGCTTTCCTCGGGCCAGCGGCCTCCCGTCGTAAGAATGGGCGCGCCGGATGACTGGACGCATCATCACCTGATTTTCTCGAATCCCGGAACGGCCGTGGATGCCATGCAGCGCGGCGATTATTTTCATTGGGTGAAGGTGGTGAACGATCCTCGATTTATTTTGCAGCAGGCCAAGCGCAGCGCCGCTGCTCGATCCGGAGCTAATTTTAATTGGGCGTCGCTTCCTGCGCCGGCCCCAAAGTTTGCGACTGCAGAGCCCGCAACGCTCGTTGGCTTTCCGTCCGTCCCGGCGGGAAATCTGCGACGCGGACTCTCGAGAGATCCCGCGGCGGGCGGCGGCGCGGTCGGCTTCGGCGGCGGATTGCCCGGCTCGCCTGTCTGGTCGCGCAAGGGCGGCCATGCCATTCATAGCGACTGGAGCTTGAACATGGGAACCAACGCGACATCCGGATTGGGGATGTTCCCGGCGAAATATTCTTTCGACGTGACCTCGGCGAATTGCGCCAGCGCCGCTGCTCCGGATTTCGTGGTTTACAACACCAGCGTCACGCCCTCGGGATCGCAGCCCAGCATCATCGCGTACGACAATCTTTATTCCGGCTGCACTCCTTCGGCGCCTACGAGCTACTGGGCGTACAACACCGGCGGGACGATCGTGACTTCGGTAGTGCTCTCGTTCGATGGCACGCAGGTGGCGTTCGCGCAGTCGAGCAGCACGGGTGCTGCTAGCCTGGTGCTGTTGAAGTGGAAAGCGAATAACGGGACGGCCACGGCGACCGTCACTCCGATGGCGCAATCACCGGCGTCGAGTTACCGCGGGTGCGCCGCGCCTTGCTCGCTGACCATCGCTTTCAGCGGCGGGGCTAATGATTCTGCGTCGTCTGTTTTCGTCGATTATGGGTCGGACTCGCTCTACGTGGGCGACGACAGCGGCAAACTTCACAAATTCACCGGGGTGTTTGCCGGTGCCACGCCCGCGGAAGTCACCACCGGGGGTTGGCCCGTCACGCTTAGCACTTCGGCGCTGGCTGAGCCGGTTTACGATGCTACTTCGGGCAAAGTCTTTGTTGGCGATTATTTGACCAGTAGCCGGTCGAATTGCGCTTCTGCGACTACACCCTGCGGATTCCTTTATGCCGTGAATGCTACTTCGGTGGCGGTCGTGAAGTCAGCGCGGCTTGATTTTACTTTTGGAATTAATGATGCGCCGTTGGTGGATTCTAATGCGCAGATGATTTACACGTTTGTGGGGGCGGATAGTCATTCGTCTTCGAGTACCAATCCTTGCGGGGCGCCGCACTTTTCTTCTTGCGCGGGCGTTTTCCAGATGCCCACTGGCTACTCGGCGGGCGGGAGCGGGACGGAAGCGACGGTTGGCGCCGGCTTCGAATTTCTGATGTCTGGCATGGCCGACAATATCTACTTCAATTCTGCGAACGCCGCGAGTCCGTCGGGGCACCTATACGTGGTGGGCAACACCGGCTCGGGAAATAACATGCTGTATCAAGTTTCAATCACGAACAACGTGATGAGCACGACTGCGACTGCGGGCCCCGTGCTTAGCTCGAACTTCACTAATCATGTTTTTGCCGCCGGACTTCAGATCACGGAAAACTTCACGGGGACGAACGACTACATTTTCGTCAGCGTGCTCGCTTATGGCGGGCCTTCCGGCTGCGGGACTGCCAGCCTGGCCAATGGTTGCGTCATGGGCTTCGACGTGACCAGCGGCACAATCAGCGGCAGCACTGCGACTACCGGCGCTACCGCCGAGGCCGGCGGCACCAGCGGAATCATTATTGATAACACCGCGTCGAGCCCCTCCGGTGCGTCCAATATTTATTACACGCCGCTTTCCAATCAGTTGTGTTCTACCTCCGCTACCACGGGCGGCTGCGCCATCCAAATTTCCCAGGCGACGCCTTGACCTGGGTCTGGTTTCGTAGCGGTGCCCTTTAGGGCAGCACTGGATCGAGCGCTGCCATAAATGTCGATCGTTACGGCTGCTGCACTGAAGCGCACCGCTACGAAAGGCTAACGCCGGCGCTTTTCCTGCCGATGTTGCGGGCATGCGCGATACTTTGTCCGAACTGGCTCGGCCGGACGTTTGGCGGTTCGTGTTGGAACAGCTTCCGGGCGGAGTTTACGTTCTCGATGGCGATCTCAGAATCGTCTTTTGGAATGCCGGCGCGGAACGCATTACCGGGCGGCTGCGGCAGGACGTGATCGGCCGCCTGACGCGAGATGACTTAATCACCCGCGCCGCATCCACCCCCGTTTCTGATCTGCTTCATGGCTCGCCCGCCCTCGCCGCGCTTCGCGACGGTTGCTGCAGCGAGAGCGAGGCTTTTCTTCATCATCAAGATGGTTATCGCGTTCCCATCAAGCTGCGCACTTTCGCGGTACGCGACGCCGGCGGCCTGGTGATTGGCGCGGCGGAATCTTTCGAAGAAAATATTGCCCATTCGAAATGGAACCGGCGGCAGAGCAAGCTGATGGCGTATGGGTGTCTGGATAGCGCCACTGGCGTTCTCACGCGCGAATTCTCGGAATCCCGGTTGCGCGAAAGCCTTACCACTTTCTACGCGCACCCGTTGCCGTTCGCGATTTTCTGCATTTTCGCGGATGAGATGGGACAGGTCCGCGGCAAATTCGGTCCGCGCGCCGCTCACGACCTGCTGCGTCTGATCGGCCAGACGCTGGGGCAAAGCCTGCGTCCAAATGATTCCGTCGGCTATTGGGAGGAGGATGAATTTTTCGTGCTGGCGGCGGAATGTAGCCGCGCGGAAGTGGAGAAGGTAGGCGAGCGGCTGCAGAAAATGATCTCTTACGCGCGGATTAAATGGTGGGGCGAGGCGATTCGGGCTAGCGTGTCCCTTGGCGGAACAACTGTGTGCACCGGCGATACGCTCGAACTGCTTTTGCAGCGCGCGCATCAAGCCATGAGCGTCAGCGTCAATGGCGGCGGAAATCGCCTGACTATCCTCGAAGTATAGGCCGGAAGGACAGGGAGGCGTGGAATTGCCGGCTAGTTGCTGGGCCGGACCGGAATGCCACTCGATTCCCGTGCCTGCTAAATCTCAGTAACTGTGCAGGGCGTTACGAGGGGAAAAGCCCGCGGCGCGGCTTCCTTGTCCTCCTCCGCCGATCCTCCCTCATAAGCCCAATCGCCTAAGTGCCATGTTTCGTTGTGCGCCGGAGATACACCCAAGCTTTGACTGGCACGTGTGCGTAGTTTTGCTCTCCGTAGCTTCGCAATCCGTTTGCCCTGACTGATTCTACGTAGTTCCCCCAGAAGTAATAGAGCGTTCGGGTAACTAAAAAGTACTGCCCTCAATCTTTGCTTTCGTACAGTAGTTTCCCAATTTTCATAGGCATACCTTCGCGAATGAATGTGCGCCACCTTGGGAGACACTTATGAAACATGGGATCCAGCTGAACGTTCGTATGCGTCTGGCAATGCTCATTTTTACCCTCGCCATCAGTTGCGCTGCTGCAGGAGCACTGGGACAACAATCGAATTCGGACGTGCTTGACCCCGGCCCGCGAGCCGACGCGGTGGACGCGGGAGGATTTCTTCCGGGTCTGACGACGGCGCAGCAGGCTCAGGCGTCGGACGGCGCGATGCGGTTCATGGAGCCCGAAACGTTTACCGGCGGTCTGGGGCCGCTTTATAACTCCGGCGCCGTACACGCGTGCGGCGCTTGTCATGCTCAACCGAATGTTGGCGGGTCGTCGCCGGCGGCGTCGGCGTATCCCTATATCGGGCCCAATCCGCAGGCCACGGAAGACTACAACGCGTACAGCGCCACGAACATTATTCCGCCGTTCGTTAGCGCTAATGGGCCAGTGCGCGAGATGCGCCTGGTTTACTTCCATAACTCGGACGGCAGTCTGAATCTCAACGCGCCGGATGGCGGCGTGCACGACCTGTTCACCGTGACCGGACGGACGGACAACACCACTTGCACCCTCGCGCAGCCGAATTTCGCCCAAGAGCTGGCGCTGGGCAATGCCATCTTCCGAATCCCAACTCCCGTGTTCGGCGCAGGGCTGATCGAGAACATCGACGACACGACGATTCTGGCCAATCAAGCGGCCAGCCAGGCGGCCGCCGTGGCTCTCGGCATTCCCATTGCAGGCCAAGTGAACCGCAATGGAAATGACGGGACCATCTCGCGCTTCGGCTGGAAAGCTCAGAATAAGTCGCTGCTCATTTTCGCGGGAGAGGCATACAACGTCGAAGACGGCGTCACCAATGAGCTTTTCCCGACGCAGCGGCCCACGCCCGGAACCACGCTGCCGCCCGGCTGCCTGATCAATTCGACGCCGGAAGACCAGTCGAATCCGGGGCTGGCGGGACCGGCGGTGAATAGTGACGTGACCGCCTTCGCGGCGTTCATGCGCATGCTCGCGCCACCGGCTCCTGCCGCTGCTACTCCCGCAACGCTGCAAGGGCAGCAGATTTTCTCGAATATCGGTTGCGCTCTTTGTCACACGCCGACTATGACCACGGCACAATCCACCGAGGCCGCAGCATTGTCTGGCGTTCCCGCGAACCTTTATAGCGATCTGCTGGTGCACAACATGGGAGTGGGACTCGCAGATGGCGTCTCGCAGGGCGGCGCGAACGGCCAGCAATTCCGCAGCGCTCCGCTGTGGGGAGTTGGCCAGCGCGTTTTCTTCCTGCACGACGGACGCACGTCCGACCTCGCGCAAGCAATACGCGCACACAAGAGTCACGGCAGCGAGGCCAACCAGGTGATCGACAACTTTGAAAGTTTGTCGCACCGCGACAAGAAGAACCTCATTTTGTTCCTGCGATCGCTCTGATCGAGCGGTGAATTCTGGCGGAGTGGTGCGCGCTTTCAGGCCGGTGGCTTGCGAATGTGAAGTGCCGGCCTGAAGGCCGCCGCTACGAAACCCCGCTGGCCGCTTGGTCCGTACATTCTGGCCTAGTACTCCCCCCATCAGGGCAACGGCGGGTCCTGACCCAAATAGGCACCTCGGTACAGTGGTATCCAAATTTCCATAGGCATAGTTTACGTAGCGAATAGAAGGTCGCGTCACGCAGAAGTTGGGAACGACGCGCTGTTTTCGGGCCCGCCACTCCCGCCGCGCGAAGCGGCACTTCAGAGGACCTGCCCAACCCCAGGTTCGAGTGTCCAGAAGGCTTTCCGGCAGCAACAATTTGAAGTTCTCCAGGACCCAGCCGGGGAAGACTCGGGGAGACATCGTTCATGAAGCAGAGTATCCAGTTCTTTGTCACGAAGCGTCTATCGCTGTTGTTCTTCGCTCTCGCAGTTTCCATCGTAACCACCGGCGCCATCTCTCAGAACAACGGCGACGCTGACAGCTTGGACCCGGGCGTCCGCGGCGGCCCTCCAGCCGCAGGCGGCCCCCGGGCAAACCTGTCAGCGAACTACCAGTCGATGTTCACCGCCGCCCAACTCCGGTTCCAGGAGGTGGATTCGGTCTCAGGGGCCATACCGAACGAAACAGGCAGCGGCCTGGGGCCAGGATTCAACTCCAATAGCTGTGCTTCGTGCCACGCGCAACCGGCCATCGGGGGTTCCAGTCCAGCCGTGAATCCCCAGTTTTCAATGGCCAACCTGGACGGCGCTACCAACCAGTTGCCGGAATTCATTCTCTCGAACGGGCCCGTCCGTGAGACGCGCTTCATCTCCAACCCGGACGGCACGCCGGACGGAGGCGTTCATGACCTCTTCACCATCGCGGGACGATCGGACGCTCCCGGCTGCGTCGATCCGCAGCCGGACTTCGCCACCGCCGTGGCTCAGGGCAACGCCATCTTCCGCATTCCGACACCGGTGTTTGGCGCTGGACTGGTCGAAGACATCTCCGACACGGCCATCCTGGCCAATGCTGCGGCTAATGCCAACATAAAGGCGCAGTACGGCATTACCGGCGTGCCGAATCACTCGGGCAACGACGGCACCATCACGCGCTTTGGCTGGAAGGCGCAGAACAAGTCGCTGTTGATCTTCGCGGGTGAAGCCTACAACGTCGAGCAGGGCGTGACGAACGAACTCTTCCCGAACGAGCGGGACAAGACGACCGGCTGCCAGTTTAACGGCACCGCGGAAGACGATACGAACATGACCACAAATGAAACGGCCTTCGCGCCGTCGGCGTACTCTTCAGACGTCGTGAACTTCGCCATGTTCGCCCGTCTCTCGGCTCCTCCGACTCCGGCGCCGCAAACCGCGCAAACCCAGGCTGGCGCGCAGGTGTTCAGCAATATCGGCTGCGCTCTCTGCCACACACCCACCATCAACACTGGCGCAGCTTCCTTTGTCACGCAAGAATCCAACGTGCCGGTCAACGCTTTCTCCGACTTCCTCGTTCACAACATGGGCAACGGTCTCGCAGACCACGTTTCGCAGGGCGGCGCAACCGGGAATCAGTTCAGGACCGCTCCATTGTGGGGTGTGGGACAGCGTATCTTCTTCCTGCATGACGGCCGGACGTCCAGTCTCGTGGAAGCCATCAAGGCGCATCAGAGCCACGGCAGCGAGGCCAACGCGGTCATCAGCAATTACCAAAACCTGTCACGCACGCAAAAGCAAAACCTGATGCTGTTCCTGCGCTCGCTGTAGGTGTCCGCAGGGGAGGGTCTGAAGACCCTCCTGCATTTCGGCCAGTGAGAAATAGCAACGATGAACGTAGTAGAGGTTCAAGGCCAAGCCGTTGCGGGATGGGCGCCGTCGTAAAGCCTCTATCCTGCGACGGCTCGGCCAGTTCCAAAACTTTCTCTCCTCAGGGCCTCGAGGCCCCGGTTCCAAGGAGCCCGGCGCAACGCCGTCGCTCTCAACCGGGGCCTAGAGGCAAAATCGTTCCAAACTCCGGTCCATAACCCCGGCTTAAAACATCCCCCACTTTTTTTGTTGATTGCCTCGAATTCGCCTGTATCATGCTGCGCCTATACCCTGCAACGCCTCTAATAGGAAGCACGTCATACCTATCGGGGGAGTCCCCACATGGAGGCTTTCATGCAACAGCTCAGCCGGTTATTCAAAATCACTCTCGGGCCAGCGTTGTTACTTCTTGCAGCAGTTTCGCTTCATGGACAAGCGCAGAATCCCTCTGCGACGGTTCCGATTCGCGCGGTCGTCTCGGTGGTTGGAAAGAACTACTCGGAACCCCCGAAGGTCACTAAAGAAGATGTCCAGGTTTACGACGGCAAAGATAAATTGACGGTCTCCGAATGGGTGCCCGCACAAGGCGATCGCGGAGCCCTCGATTTCGCGGTAGTGATTGACGAGGAGACCAGCACCGATCTCGGCCTGCAGCTCAACGACATCAAGGACTTCATCAAGGAAACGCCGTCCGGCACGCGCGTGGCGGTGTTTTACGCGGCGAATGGCACGGTGAAGATCGCGCAGGATTTCACCGCCGATCACGAAGCCGCGGCGAAGTCCGTGCGTCTGCCGCTGGGAAATGGCGGCGCGTACTCGAGCGATTATCTCTCGGTAATCGACTTGATGAAGCGCTGGCCGGCCAGCGGCGCGCGCCGCGAGATGCTGCTGGTAGCGGATGGAATTGACCGCTTCCGCGGCGATTTTCCGTCCAGCCCGGATCTCGACTCGGCCATCGCTCGCGCGCAACGCTCCGGCATCATCATCCACACCATCTTTGCACGGGGTGTTGGATTCATCGGACGCAACTTCTTCCGCGCCAGCCTGGGGCAGAGCAATCTCTCGAAGATCGCGGAGGAAACCGGCGGCGAATCTTTCTTCCAGGGCATGGAAACGCCGATCGCCTACGCGCCGTTCCTGAAACAGCTCAACTTCGTGCTCAACCATCAATACCTGGTAACCGCGCTGGACAAGGCCCCGAAAAAGGCGGGCCTGAGGCGCATCCGCGTGCGCACTGAAATTGGCGGCGTGGATATTTCGGCGCCGGAGAGCTGGTGGGTACCGGCAGCAGGGGGCGCGGAGTAATCCACACCGCATCATTTTACGGGTGAAGGATAGACAGAAAAGGCGTCCCGCATCGCCGGGACGCCTTTTTTTTGGGCCGGGGCAATTTTGCATAACTGTGCGAAATGGAACTGCGGAGCTTTTGCTTACGCCTCATGATAAGTGCATGCTGCGAAAGAAAGCGAAGAAGCGGCGTGGCGATGCTACCCGCGAAAGCGTCATGAAAGAGATGGCCATGCCGAGGATTACCAGGTCTGCGCGAATCGCGGAATTGAAGCTGGCTGCCGCGAGAATTCCCGAAGAGCTCAGCACCACCATGTCC
>Ga0209038_10000379_pt1 | contig 13868 bp, 10 predicted proteins | sample BogFormECP03_OM3_FD_188237 | JGI IMG/M metagenome (GOLD analysis project Ga0209038, IMG submission 188237) | Bog forest soil microbial communities from Calvert Island, British Columbia, Canada - ECP03_OM3 (SPAdes) (version 2) | ecosystem: Environmental > Aquatic > Freshwater > Wetlands > Bog ...
TTCACGGAGAAGTGGTCGCAGTTGTCGGGGCGCAGCTTCAGCATTCACATGGCGCAACGTATCTATCAATTGAGCCGGGTCATTGAACGAGTGCGAGCTGCCGGCCGCCTGCGCGAACCCATTCAAGCCGACGAGGCATTGCTGCGCAATTGGCGCGCGGCGTTCTCGATCGATGTGGAGCGTATGGACCGCGACGAAGCCGAGAAGGATGCAGCGTTGCCATTGCCGACGTCGAGACACCTGATGTTGTGGGAGCTCGACGGCGCCACGGTTTCGATGGCGGGATACGCCGGACCAACACCGAACGGCATGCGCGTGGCCTGGGTTTACACGCCGCCGGAAAACCGCGGCAAAGGATTTGCTGGCGCGTGCGTCGCTGCGCTTAGTCAGAAGCTGTTGGAGGACGGCCGCCGGTATTGCTTCCTTTACACCGACGTCGACAACCCGACCTCGAATCACGTCTATCAAACAATCGGGTACGAACCGGTCGCCGACGCGACCGTCTATTCGTTCTCGTAGGAAGTTCAAAGATGAATGCGAAACGATCAGCCGCTCCGATTGCTGTGGTCTCCCTTCTACTTCTGCTGTGCGCCGGAGTGAGCGCGGAATCTCAGCCGGATCGATTGCGCAGTTTCGACTTTACCTATCATGCGGATATTCCCGTTTCGAACGCGTCGGCAAAGAAGTTCGAAGCATGGATTCCGCTGCCTCGCGAGGACGCGTTCCAGCAGGTCCGTCAGCTCAAGATTGATACGCCGGTGCATTTCGAGATTGTAGACCAGGGTGCGAACGGGAATCGCGTCGCGCACCTGGAAGCTTCGGCGCCGCTCCCCGCGTCTGTGCCCTTTACGATGACGTTCGCGGTTACGCGGCGCGAAGAAGCTGCCGACATGGTCGCGGCGGCGCGCGATATTCCCGAGCCCACCGACGGAAACTTCGCCGCCTACCTCGAGCCGAACAAGCTGGTGCCGTTGACGGGAAGAATCGCGCAAGTCAGCGCCAACCTGGCTGAGACCGACGTGACCCCGCTGCAGCAGGCGCGCGTCGACTACGAGTACGTGACGTCGATCATGAAGTACGACAAGAGTGGCACTGGATGGGGCCGCGGCGACGCGCTCTACGCCTGTGACGTTCGTCGCGGCAACTGCACCGATTTTCATTCGCTGTTTATCGGATTGGCGCGCGCTCGCGGAATCCCCGCGCGGTTTACGATTGGCTTTCCGATCGGCGCGGCGAAATCAGGCGACATCCCCGGTTACCACTGCTGGGCGGAGTTCTATTCCGGCGGAGTGTGGGTGCCGGTCGATGCGTCCGAGGCGTCGAAGCATCCCGACAGGCACGACTACTATTTCGGGCATCTCGACGCGGCGCGGGTCGCATTCACGATGGGCCGCGATCTCGTGCTGAAGCCGCCGCAGAACGGCGAGCCGCTCAACTACCTGATCTATCCATACGCGGAGCTTGATGGAGCGGCGGTGCCGCAAAAGCAAATCAAGACGAAATTTTCTTACGCCGACGCGGGCGCATAAGGCCGCGGCAAATACTAAAAGGTCGCGAACTGCGCGTTCTGAACCATGTTCCGCACAATCAGATTCAAGAGCGCGGGTCTGGAAGTTCTCGAAGGTCCCGATAGCGCCGTGCCGCCGCGTGAAGGCGAAATGTGCTGGATCGATCTTCAGCCGCCCGACGACAATGACCTGAAGCTTTTGCAGCAACGATTCGGGTTTCATCCGCTGGCGATCGAGGACTGCGCCGCGGAGATGCATCGGGCAAAGGTCGATGAATACGGAAATCACCTGTTTCTGGTGACGCACTCGATGAGAGTCACCGAGCACGGACGGCACGGTATAGCGACCAGCGAGCTCGACGTCTTTTTGGGTGATCGCTATCTCATCACGATTCATCGAGAGCCGATTCCGGGCCTGGATATCGTATGGAAGCGCGCTTCCGGCGATGCGACCTGCGGCGCCAACGGAATGGATTTCGTCTGTTACCTGATCGTCGATGAATTGGTGGACGAGGTCTTCCCGCTTATCGATCAGGTCTCCGATCAACTCGAAGAGGTTGAAGGCGCCATTCTCAAACGTGTTGACCGCAGCCAATTGCAGCAATTGATGAGGCTCAAGCGATGGTTGATTTCGATGCGGCGGGTGCTGTCGCCCGAGCGCGACATGCTGGCGATCCTGCTGCGGCGGGGTGATCCGCGGATCAGCGAGAAGACCGCGCTCTACCTCCGCGACGTCTACGATCATGTCGTGCGCGCATACGAGCAGATCGATGTCGAGCGCGATCTGCTGGGCAATGCGATGGACGCGTACCTCTCGATGATGGCGAACACCAGCACCATCATCATGAAGCAGTTGACGCTGCTCGCCTCGATTTTCCTGCCGCTGACTTTCATGACCGGGTTTTTCGGTCAGAACTTCAGCGCGCTGCCGTTCGATTCGAAGTCGCTCTTCTACACTGAGCTCGGCGCGTGTATAGCGCTGCCGGCCGTCATGTTCTTCTGGTTTCGCCGCAGCGGCTGGCTGTGATCGCGCCGACCAACGCTTTGCCGCGTTGCAGCAGATAGCTGTACAGTACGCAGTCAGCGAGAACGCCCAACCGTCGAGCAGGCAAGACCATCAAGAGGTTGTGACAGAAAATGAGTTACGAAAGGAATTTCCAAGTTGGAGCAAAGGCCGTGGTATCGCCCAAAGACATCATCCGCCTTTGGCCCGATGGACCGCCGACGAAGCTCGAGGGTGTGGGGACTGAGGCAGAGTTCCGCGGACCCGTGGGCACCGTGGGCGACACTGCCATGCTTCGCAATGTGTCCGATCCGACACTCACCGTGTATCGACCAACCAACGGCCGGCCGAACGGCACCGGCGTGATCGTGTGCCCGGGCGGCGGCTGGCGCATCCTGGCGTGGGAGCATGAAGGGCTCGATGTCGCGCAGTGGCTCGCGTCGCTTGGCTATACGGCGTTTCTACTGAAGTACCGCGTGCGCGGCACGCCCGCGGCGCAAGCCGACTACGACGCCGAGATGACGCAGATGATGGGGCGGATCGACATGACCCGCAAGGCAAAGACTGCCTTCCGCGCCATGAGCGACGTCGTGCCAGCCAAATTCTTCAGCGATGCGCGTGCAGTCGCGGCTGACGACGGGCGCCGCGCTATCGCGATCGTGCGCGAGCGGGCGAAGGAATGGGACGTGGATTCGGCCAAGATCGGCATGATTGGATTCTCGGCCGGAGCATTTCTCGTGGTCGATGTCGCGCTTGATCCGCGCGCAGCACCGCTCGCCTTTGTCGCGGCGATCTACGGCGGCGAAACGCTGGGCAGGCCCATACCTAAGGATGCGCCGCCGCTCTTCACCTGCATCGCGCAGGACGATGTCCTGCTGTATCGCGTAGTCGAGGGTCTTTATTCCGACTGGACCGACGCCGGACTTTCAGCTGAATTGCACATCTACCGGCGCGGCAACCACGGCTTCGGCATGGCGAAACAGGGAATGCCGTCAGACCGCTGGATCGATCAATTCCGCGACTGGCTCGCCGATCTCTCATTCGCGTAACAGCGTCAGCCAACGCCGACCCGATCTCGATGGCTCACTCAAACTAGTTGGGAGTCGGCAGGAGCTTGTACAGCGATCCCGCCGCGCCCGGATAGAACATCTCGCCGTCGTAGTACGGCTGGACCATTGTGCCGGAAGTCATCGCCGGTAACCGCGCCGACCGGGCGATCTCCTGACCCGTCGCTGCATTGCGCCACACGACCTCGTCCTGCAGGTTGGCGCCCGGAATCTGGGCGCCCGGAATGTCCGAGCCGACGATGACTCGCTGCTTGGGTGGCCCGATGATCGCAATGAATTCGGTGGTCGTCTGCCCCACCTTCCATGCGGTCGTCAGTCCAGCGGAGTCGAGATGCACCGCTGCGATCTCGCCCGGTAGCGCGTCCATGCTGTAGATCAGATTCGATTTCGGATCGACCGAGACCGTTGCTGCATTCCAACTGACTGCCTGGGTGCCGCCGGGAGCCTGTTTTGAGAATGCAGCCTCGACCAGTGGCGGGATTGGATCGCCGGCGAAGGGCTGGAGCGTGAATTGTTTCGAAGCATCACCCTGGTTGACCGCGAACACGCTCAATGGCGCCGATGCGGGGAGTCCGTTGGATTGGCCGACGACCCAGTCGTTCAGGACCACGACCGCCCAGCCCGGGGTCTGGCCGGAGGTCAGCAGCGTACCCGGATTCCACGTGGTGTCGAGTTTCAGGCGTCCCTTGCGGACTTCATAGCGGACACAGGTGTCCACCACGAAGAAGTAGGCATATTCGCGACCTATGTGTCGGCCGATCGTCACACGTCCGATAACGTCGGTCGTCATGGTCGTCTGATCGATGATCGTCATCGTCGCCGGATTGACCGTCACCAGCACCGAGTTGGGGACGTCCGAGGGGTCCGGACATTCCGCGAGCGCATTCGGTCCCTGAATGGTACAGCCAGCCTGACGATAGAATGCCTTGGCGACGATCGTGCCGTCGCTCGTCGCACTGAATCCGTTGTAGGTTGTGTCGGATGGCGCCGCATCGCCGGTCGGTAGCGTGAGCGTAGCGAGCACGTCGCCGGTCGACGGATCGATCTTCGAGAGGTGGTACCCATAGATGACGTACAACTTGCCGTTGTCGAGGATGGCCTGCGCGCCCGGATAGTCCCAGTCGCCGTTGTCCGACGTATTGATCAGTTGATCGTACCAAATGGGCTGAAGAGTATTCGGGTCAATCCGTGCCGCGTAGGCGCCAATGGAAGAGGAATCGTCGCCTGAGCCCCCGCCGTAGAGAAAAACTTGTTCGGGACTCAAGTAGGTAACGTTCCAGGCAGACGGGTAGACCTCGGGCGACTGCAGCGTATTAACCGTGTTGTTCCCCGAGAACCGTCCGCCGAAGGTCGCCTGCGGAAAGAGATGCGAACGGCCGGAGTCATCGTGCTCGAACGCGTCGAGCGACGGATACCAGGGACGGCTGGCGTTCGCTCCGCCGTATCCTCTGTTCGAATCGCCGCAAACTGTCACCACGGCCAGTACGAGCGCACCCGCCAGCACGCCGAGTCTCAAACGCAGAGACACCTTAACCCTTACCTCCCTCCAACGAATGGTTATCGTCTAGATCCCCCAGCCGCTCGGACGCCATCTCAACCCGTGCGTCGCCGACCGCGACAGCGCCCCGAAAACGCAAATCATTATGTTATAGAATATCTACAATGTGTCTAGTAGGTATAAATGGGCGTAGGAGACATCTTGCAAGATTTGTCGAGAGTGGTATCGCATAAGCAACCGCGAGGATTTTCGCGGGTGCGGAGGTTTCGCTATGTCTGACCAGAATCAGCAGATCGATGTCGAGAAAACGCAAAAGTTCGCGCAGGAGGTCTTCGGCCACCTCGCGGGAGCGCTCGTCTCGGGCATGATCTATCTTGGCGAACGCATGGGTCTTTACCGGGCGCTGAATGGCGCCGGTCCCCTCACCAGCGAAGAACTCGCGCGCAAGACCGGCCTTAATGAACGCTGGGTTCGCGAGTGGCTCTATCAGCAGGCAGCCGCGAACGTTATCGACTACAGCGGTGAGTCACGTTTTGAGCTCAGCCCCGAAGCTGCCGTGGTGCTGGCGGATGAAAACAGTCCCTTTTTTCTTGCCGGCGGTTTTTGCGCATTCCCGCAGCAGATGGCGCTGTTGAACGAACTGCCGCGGTCATTCAAAAGCGGACTCGGCCTGTCTTATGACCAGTTCGGTTCGGAAGTGAATGTCGGTGTCGAACGGATGCTCGCCCCGTGGTTTCGGACGCAGCTTGTACCCAATGCCCTGCCAAGGCTTGACGGCGTCGTCGCGAAGCTGCAGGCGGGCGCCAAAGCCGCGGATGTTGGATGCGGTGCAGGCGTTGCAATAATCGAGATGGCCAAGGCTTACCCGCGGTCGGAGTTTCACGGCTACGATATCGCCAAGTTGCCCCTCCAGCGCGCAAAAGAAAACGTACGGAAGGCCGGAATAAAAAACGTGCATCTGCACGACGTCGCCGTCGATCCTCTGCCCGGCGATGCCAGCTGTGATTTCATCACAACCTTCGATTGCCTTCACGACATGACCAGGCCCGACCTCGCGATGCGGGCCATTCGCAAGGCGATCAAATCCGACGGAACCTGGCTGATCGCCGACATTCACGGGATGCCGACTTTCGAGGAAAATCTGAAACAGAATCCCCTGGCGCCGCTCATGTACGGCTTCTCAGTGATTTGCTGTATGTCGTCAGCTCTTTCTGAGCCCGGCGGCCTGGGATTGGGCACCCTCGGATTTCCCGAACCGGTCGCGCGCAGGATGACAGCCGAGGCCGGGTTCACGCGCTTCGCAACCAAGGACTTCGACAACCCGATCAACGCCTACTACGAAGTCCGCCCATAGCGGCCGGAGACGCGCTCGAAGAGCACGCGTGTGCGCGCGATTCGAGATCGCCCGAAGAATCAGACGAGTGCGAGCGGCTAGCTCACTTACGCTTGCGCCATTGGGCCGCGCAGTAACTTGCCCGGCACCGCTCCCGTGTGCTCGTTCTTCCGCAGGACGACTTGACCGTTGACGACCGTTGCCAGCAGTCCGTCCGACTTCTGTTTGAGCCTCCGCGCGCCCGCCGGCAGATCGTAGGTCAGCTCCGGCAACTGCGGATTGATCCGGTCCGGATCGAAAATTATAACGTCGGCGAAGTTGCCTTCGCGCAGCAGCCCACGCCCCTTGAGACCCCAGTGATAGGCCGGGACGAAGCTGAGCAACCGGATTGCCTGCTCGAGAGTGAGCGCTTCCTTTTCCCGCACCCAATGACTCAGCACGTGGGTTTGCAACGATGAGTCCATGATCTGCGACACGTGCGCGCCCGAATCCGAGAACGTCACCACCGAGCGCGGATGCTTCATCATTTCCAGAACGTGATCCTGATTCTCGTTGACCAGGGTCTGCATAAAAAATTTCTTGAGATTTTTTGCTAGCGCGAGATCGATCATGACATCGACCGGGTCTTTGCTCTCCGCCGCCGCGATCTCGGCAATCGAGCGATACGGCGGTGTCGGCCGGTCGAGCGGGAAAATCCAGTTGTAGTTCGCGCCGCGCGCTTCCGCACCCACCGCGCGCTCCTCGTTACGCGATCGTTCGTTGGCCGCTTGCACCAGCTTGCGACGAGTCTCAGGATTGCGGAGAGCGGCTTCCTGTTCTGCCAGCGGGAGTTTGCGAATCTCGCGCCATGCCGGAATTCGATCGAACGGCATGTTGGTTTCGAACGACAGCAGCACGTTGAGTGAGCGGCTGTGAACCTGAACGAACATGCGGCCGCCCGCGGCCGCAGTTTCATCGGCGGTTTCGAAATATCGGCGCCAATAGTTCGGCGCCCGGCGCGAGCTGAACATGCCGAATGTCACCGGCACTGAGCTTTCGACCGCGAGCGACTTCAGTCGACCAAGGTAGTTGTCGAGACGCGGACCCTCGACGCCGGTATCTTCACCAGCGATCTCGAAAATGCCGGCGCCCAACTCGCCCATCACTCCGACCAGTTGCCGCACTTCGTCCCAGTTGGCGATTCTGCTCGCCACCGGCCGGCCGTCAGGCGTTTGATGATTGGTGGTGCGCGAAGTCGTGAACCCAATCGCGCCCGCGCGGATGCCCGCGCGCAATTCGTCGCGCATGAGCTGAAGGTCTTCGGTCGTCGCCTCTTCGTCGAAGGCGCGCTCGCCCATCACGTAGGTACGGAGCGCCGAGTGCCCCATGTACGCGGCGTAGTTGATCCCCTTGGGCAGGCGATCAACCGCATCGAGATATTGCGCAAAGGTGGTCCAGGACCATTTGATTCCCGCCTGCATCGCTTCCGGCGAGATATCTTCGGCCCGCTCCAGATTTCGCATGACGAGCAGCTTGTCCTTCTCACCGCACGGCGCGAGCGAGAATCCGCAGTTGCCCATCACGACCGACGTGACGCCGTGCCAGCACGAGCAGGTTCCCAGCGCGTCCCAGAAGACTTGGGCGTCCATGTGCGTGTGCGCATCGATCAGGCCGGGCGAGACGATGTGCCCGTCCGCGTCGATCGTTTCGCGCGCGCTCTCGCGGATTTTCCCGATTGCAGCGATCTTACCGCCCTCAATCCCGACGTCGCCTCTGTATCGAGGCATCCCACTTCCATCGACGATCGTGCCGTTACGGATTATCAGGTCGTACATGGTTCGCTCCTTTTCGGGCTCTTAGATTGAAGCCTTGGCCTCGACACGTTGGGCGTCGGGATAATTTATAGCGGCCTCGCTTGCGGGGTCACCGGCGATTCGGCTGTGCCACATCACTCGCGGCTCGGTCATATCCCACGGCGTCCCCTGATGCAGCAGGCATCGATTGTCCCACACGACCGCGTCCCCGGGCGTCCACTTATGATGATAGATGCGCGGCGGTCGACATGCGAAATCCACCAACTCCTGCAGCAAGCGCTCGGACTCGGTCCGGTCCATATTCGGAATATTGTGCGCGTGGCGGCCAATCACCAGCGACTTTCTGCCGTTTTCAGGATGGACCTTCACCAACGGGCGCAATGGAACGGGGCCGTCGTGGAAGCCGTAGCCGCTATATGCGCTGCCAGCTTTCGGCTGATGCCCGAGCTTCGACTGGCTGTAGTAAAGCGAGTGGTGCGCCGTGAGCCGTTCGACCTTTGCCCGCAGATCATCATCGAGCGCGTCGTATGCGGCCCGCATGTCGGCCCAGCCGGTCGTGCCGCCGGAGTTCGGCACAATCTCGGCGGTGAACACGGCGCCCTTGGCCTGCACCGGCATGTAGGTGCTGTCGCAATGCCAGCCCATGTTGCCCTTGAGCACTTTGATGATGTCGTTGTCAGGGTCGACGATCAGCGTGCCGTCGGGCTTCACGTTGCTGAGCGCCGCAAGGTTGAACTCGAGCGGTCCAAATCGCCTGGCGAAGGCGACCTGCTCATCGCGACTGAGGTGCTGACCGGGGAAAATGAGAAGCGCGTACTTGAGCCACGCAGCGTAGAGATCGTGCCACGTCGCGTCGTCCAGCGCGGCGAGCCTGATGCCCGTCACTACCGCGCCGAATGTCGCGTCGAGAGGTTTGATGTCGAATGCGCGTGCCACGCGGGCCTCCGATCGATCTCAAAATCGCTCAAGCGCCCGAACAGAGGCTATCGAACCCTTCGCCGGCTCGTCAAACCAACGCCGCGATGTTCCTTCATTGAAAAACAATTCATTCGGAACTAGCGTGACGCTTGAACGATCGGTATGCGGAGGCAGCGTCATGGAACTCCGACCATTTGGCAGGACCGGTATTCAGATTTCCGCCGTCGGCTTCGGATGCTGGGAGATTGGCGGCGGCTACGGCAGCATCGAGGAATCCGACTTCATCAAAGCGGTTAATCGCGCGCTCGATCTCGGCATCAACTGTTTCGATACCGCCGAGGCCTACGGCTTCGGCGCATCGGAAAAATCGCTGGCGAAAGCGCTCGGCTCTCGCCGCAAGGAAGCCGTCATCACGACCAAGTTCGGCGTCGGCTATCCCGACGCCCCCAACTATCGCGACAGCACCCGCAAGCGCGTGGTCGAGTCGATCGATAAAAGTCTCAAGGCGCTAAACACCGATTACGTCGACGTCTACCTCATCCACTGGCCCGATCGAATCACGCCGTTTGAAGAGCCGATGCAGGCGCTCGACGAACTTGTACAGCAAGGCAAAGTGAGAGCGGTCGGCCTGTCGAATTTCAAACTGAGCGAGATCGAACGATGCGCGCGCACGCGCCGCGTCGACGTCGTCCAGTACTGCTGGAACATGTTCGACCGCCGCATGCAGAAAGAAATTTTTCCGTACTGCCGCGAACACGGCATCGGCGTGATGGCCTACGGCTCGCTCGCCTACGGAGTGTTGACCGGCACGCTCACCGAGGAGTCGGCGTTCGAGAAGGGCGACTGGCGCGGGCGCGGCGGCAAGCTCGGCAACATCAACCTGTTTCAGCATCTCTTCGGCCCCGATCACTTTCTCAACAACCTGCGCGCCGTCGAGGATCTGAAGCCGATCGCGAAGCGGTACAGCAAAACGCTCCCGCAGCTTGCGCTGCGCTGGACGCTCTCGAACCCAGTCATCAGCACGGCGCTGGTGGGATGCCGCAATCCGCGCGAAGTCGACGACAACGCCGGCGCTGTTGGCTGGTCAATCTCCGACGCGGATATGAAAGAGATCGATGCGATCTTTGCGCGTCACGGCGCGATCACGATGCCCGAGACGTGGCTCGAGACGGTATAGTCACTTGCTAATGAACTGAGTAGTCGCAATACGGCGACAGAGGTGCGGTATGCCGATTCAGAAATTCGCGCCGATGACCAAAAATTTCCCGACCTTCGATTGCGATGCTCACGTGACAGAGCCGCCATGGCTCTGGGAGCGCGCCAAAGACTGGCTGACCAAAGACGAATACGAGGCGCTGAAAAATACCATCTGGTACGATCCCGAATCCAATCAGCTGATCGTCAATGGCAAAGCCGGCGCGGGAATCGGTTCGCAGCGTATCGGCGGATCGGCCGGGATGGTCAACGTGCTCTCGCTCGCGGGCCCCGGCCTCAAGCATGACATTCAGCGCGCGCTCAACGTCCGCAATCTGAATCACAAGACCGCGCTCACCAGGGAGCAGGCGGACTACCTCGATCACAAAGGCTCTTACGAGCCCAAGCCCCGCCTGCGCGACATGGATGTGCAGGGTATCGATCAGGTGATGATCATTCCGACCGACATCGATACCTACCCATGGCTGCTCAACGCGGTCGGCGCCAAGGCGATGTGCAAGGCGTACAACGAATGGGCATACGAGTACTGCCAGGAGAATCCCGAGCGGCTCTATTTCGCCGCGATGCTCCCGATGCAGGATCCCAAATTCGCCGAGCAGGAAGTTTATCGCGTAGCCGACAAAGGATGCCGCGTCGGCCTGGTGCGGCCGATCGATGCGATGGGCAACTATCCGATTCAGCCCAAGTACGAGCGCGTGTGGCGCGCGATGGAAGAGACCGGCGTCGTGTACGGGATGCATCCGTTTCCAGCTTTCGGGTCGCTCAAGCCGCCGGGCTACACCGAGCAGCACTCGGGCGCCGAGCTGATCTCGCTGACCGCGACGACGTCCGGCCTGCCGCATTCGTTTCTGATCAACGTGCAGGATTTCCAGGCGGAAGCGTCGTTATGGGTCGTGATGGTCCTGATGTCGGGATTTTTCGATAAATTTCCGAAACTGAAGGCAGCGGTCTTCGAAGCGTCGTCGACCTGGCTCAGCTTCATCCTCGACGAATGCGACAAGAACTATAAGCTCTATCGCAACGAGCGACGGCTGCGTCCGCTGAAAAAACTGCCGAGCGAAACTTTCTTCGAGCGCTGCGTCACCGGCTTCGAGGGCGACGAGGCGCCGCCGTCACGCCTGCCGGAATTTTACGAGAACATCCTGGCGTGGTCGTCCGACGTCTACCATCACGACGGCGACGATGCCTGGCGTGCGATCGACACGATGCGGAAATGTGAATTGCCGGAGCCGTATCAAGCCAAGTTCCTCGGCGGCAACGCGCGCAAGCTGTACCGGATCGACGCGCCGAAGAAGTTCATCGCCGATCGCGTCACCGAAATCGAGCGTCCCGATTGGTGGCCGACCGAGGAAGAGGTCAAGCAGTCGCTCAAGCCCGAAGCTTCCGTGCGGCATTAAAAGGGGACGAGCATGGCGAACAAGCGGTTTGCGGTTTTTGATAGCGACTCGCACGTGGTCGAGCCGCCGGAGTTATGGAGCAAGTACCTCGATCCGGAGTTCCGCACTCTGGGGAAATTCGCGCTGTGGCGTGAAGAGGGGAAGCTCGGTTCCTACCTGAAGGTCAACGGCAAGGTCTTCCGCGACACGATGAACTCCAACATCCCGCGCCACGCGATCTGGCGGCCGGGGATGACGTGGGACAAAGTCGGCGAGCTTGACGCTGAGACTCGACACGCAGCGACCGCGGGTGCGTCGAATGCGGAGGCGCGCTTGCGCGACATGGATGCGATGGGTATCGATCAGGCGCTGCTCTATCCGACGTGGTTCGCCGAGGGCTTTCACCTGGTAGAGGATCCCGACGTCGCGTACGCGCTCGCGCGCGCCTACAACGACTGGATCGCGGATTTCTGCAAAGCCGCGCCGGACCGCCTGTTCGCCGCCTCGATGGTTCCGCTGCAGAACATCGACTTTGCCGTCGAGGAACTTCGGCGCACCGCAAAGATTCCGTGCTTTCGCGCGGCGTTCATTCGGCCGATGTTTCTCGAGGGCCATTACTTTACGCATCCGATTTACGATCCGCTTTGGGCGGAGCTGGAGAGCCTCGGCACGACCTGCGCGGTGCATCCTGCCGTGGGGACGTGGAATCCGGAGTGGACCTCGCACGGTCCGTTCTTCGAAAAGATAAAGACCCGGCTGCACCATCGCTCGTTCACGACCGCGGAAGGCGGCGGTCCTGCCGCTGGCGGTGGATCGGATATCGCGTTCGGTTTCACCGCGTCGCCGCCGCTTGGACATCCGATCGCGCAGATCATTGCGCCGTGGCTCGACAATCATATGTTCGTCGCGTCGACGCTGATCGGATTCACCGTGATGCAGCGCTATCCAAATATGAAAATGGTGGTCGCGCACGGCAAGGCTTCGTGGATGGAAGAAGTGCTCGAGAAGATGGAAGCGTCGACGCGCACGATTCCGCTGCTGCACTACTATCCCGTGCGAACCGACACCGAAGAGATGTGGAAGGAAGGCAACGTCATGCTCGGCTTCGATGCGGAGGAGCGGCTGATTCTCAAGCTGCCCGAGGATTTCGCCGAGAAGATCGTGTGGGGCTCGCGCTATCCGCATCAAGATACGACCAGCGCATGGGACGCGATCGAGAAGCTGACCGCAGCGAATATCGCGGAGTCCACGATGGCGCGAATGCTGGGCGGCAACGCCTCCCAACAATTCGGCATCGACCTGGTGCAGCGGGTGGGTAGCTGACCGTCGCTAAGTGCGCGACCTGATCTATTAGGTCTCCGTTCGACATAGGCGAGGATATTTGTCGATGAAAATTGGCGCGTTGGTTTTTCTCACCGAGCGATCGGGCAACCCGGGCGCAATCGCGCGCGAAGCTGAAAACCTCGGCTTCGAATCATTCTTTGTCGCCGAGCACATGGTGGTGCCGAGCACCTACACCACCCACTACCCTCGCTCGCGCGACGGAAAAGTTCCGGAGTCCTATGCGCGCCTGATCGATCCGTTTGTTGCGCTCGCGATCGCAGCGGACGCGACCTCGCGGATCAAAATCGGCACCGCCGTTTGTCTGTTGCCGCAACGCGATGTGATCGAGACTGCCAAAGTGACGGCGTCGATCGATCTCTATTCGAAGGGCCGGCTGATTTTCGGCGTCGGCGCCGGATGGTTCCGCGAGGAAGCGGAAGTGATGGGCGTCAACTTCGCACGGCGCTGGCAACATCTGCGCGAATCGGTCGAATCGCTGCGCAAGCTGTGGAGCGGCGACGACGTCAGCTATGCGGGCGAGATAGTGAAGTTCCCGCCGGTGAAGCTCGGCCCCAAGCCGGTACAAAAGCCGGGTCCGCCGATATTGCTCGGCGCGCACGACCCGAAGTACGCGCTCAAGCGTGTCGCGCGCTACGCCGACGGATGGTGCCCGGGCGGCCTCAGTGCCGAGAAGGCGCGCGAGTGCATTCCGCAGATCAAAAAGATGGCGAAAGAGTTCGGCCGCGATCCTGACCGGCTCGAGTTCTCGGTGTTGCTGGGCGCGGAGGGACCGAGTGCCGATGTGATGAAGCAATACCGCGAGGCGGGCGTGACG
>Ga0209038_10000380_pt1 | contig 13853 bp, 12 predicted proteins | sample BogFormECP03_OM3_FD_188237 | JGI IMG/M metagenome (GOLD analysis project Ga0209038, IMG submission 188237) | Bog forest soil microbial communities from Calvert Island, British Columbia, Canada - ECP03_OM3 (SPAdes) (version 2) | ecosystem: Environmental > Aquatic > Freshwater > Wetlands > Bog ...
CCCTCGCCACGGCCCTACCCCAGGATGCCCTCACCGATGCCATGCTCATTGCAGCCACCGTTTGTGCGGATAGAAAAGATGATCGCGCTGTGTCGTAAGGCCAGTGCACAATCGCCAATTGACATTGAATTTGGGAAATTAGGCTGTCCCCGCGCGGGATCTGCGACACATTCTTCAGAGAGCGAGAGATCGAGTGACTGGTAATCCGTCGAAACCCCGCGGTTTTCCTCCAGTTTGGTAATCCAGTGTGCGAGTGGGGTGCCAGGTTGGGACCTGCGATTTTTCCCGACGACACGTTGCAGAATCATTCTCCCGAGCTGGGCTACCCGACGATCAGTCCGCCGGCGATGGGTCCGAGCATGGGTGCCACTAGGGCTGGGATAGAAACAAAGCTCATGGCGCGCAGAAGATCTGACTTGGCAAATGTTCGCACCAGGGTGAGCCGGCCCACTGGCACCATCATCGCGCCGCCGCAACCTTGCAGGATGCGACAAGCGACCAAGCAGTGGATGTTGCTTGATATTCCGCACAAAAAGGACCCGAGGGTGAACAGACCAATCGCAGATGCGAATACACGGCGGGTTCCGAACCGGTCCGCCATCCAGCCACTGATTGGGATGAAGACCGCCAGACTGAGCGTGTAACTTGCCAGCACCGCCTTCATGCTGAGGGGAGCGACGCCGAGGGCGGAAGAGATGGCGGGAACGGCCGTATTGAGAATCGTTGTATCCAGTGACTCCATGAAAAAGGCGACAGCAACGAGCCATGGCAGGAGCCGTTTGGAGGCCTCTGAGGGTTCAGATGAAGACGGAGTCGCGATTAACGGGCCGGCTCGGTTCATTTTGAGGGCTATTCAACACTTTACTCGGAACGTTGCTGGTAACAAGTGGGACGGGGACACTAAACCAATACCTCGAAGGAAAGCTCGACGCGCAAATGCGCCGAACCGCCCGGCGTCCAGCCGCGGCCGGCTGTCTCACACCGTCTACAGTCTTGGCTTTCGGAATCCTGCTTCTTCATGAAGTCATCGAGATCCTTTTCCACAATTGGATACGGCTTCCTCTACGTGCGATGAAAAACGACTTACTCAGGCACGCTGCCCATCGCATCCAAGAGTTCGTCATGGGCCTGCAAGTAGTCCATCTGTGACTGCAGCAGGAGCGCCTTGGCCTCGTATTCCTGGGCCACTGCGGTATCCGCCTGCGAGTTCAGCGCCGCTCCCCGTATCAGCTCCTGCTGGCGCACACGGTTCGACTCAGTGCGCAGAGCCAGCACTTCTTGCGAAACCTTCAACATCTGTTGCGTCCTTTCCGGCTTGTTGTATGCCGTCTCGACTGACGACGCTGCCATCTACCCGCAGCGCTACCTTAGACACGATACCGCTCGTTTTTTCCTCTCCGCAGCACTACCGAGTGTGCGATGCCTCTTCGATCAGAGCTGCAACCTCCTTTGGGTGGGAGACGTAGACTGAGTGGCTGGCGCCTGAGACTTCGACTTTGTGGCTGTTGGCTCGTGCGGCATACCAGCGTTCGAGATCGGGGCTGATGGTTCTGTCGCTGCCAGCTACGACCATCCAGCTCGGTTTGCTTCTCCACGCAGCCGTGGTGATGACCGCTTTGAAATTTTCAGCTTTGTTCAGCACTTGCGACCGCGCCATGAATGCGGCCTGCTCGGCTGACAGGTCGGCTGCGAAGTATTCATGAAATTGCGCCGGGTCGAGGTAAGTGAAGCCGTCGGCTGTCTTCTTTATGGCGTTAGACTTGCTCAGGTCACTTGGGAATCGCTTTCCGTCGTCGGCCTCATTCTCTCCCGCATCCGGCATGTGGGCTGCGATGTACACCAAACCGGCGACCGATGGGTCCGTCCCTGCTTCCGTAATTACGGCGCCCCCATAGCTGTGAGCGACCAGAATGCACGGTCCATCCTGTAGAGCAAGGATGCGCTTCGTAGCGGCGACATCCTCCTGGAACGACGTCTCCGGCTCCTGCACGATAGTGACGTGGTAACCATCCTTGACCAGAATGTCGTAAACGCCTTTCCAGCCAGAACCGTCTGCCCAGGCACCGTGAACCAGAACGACATTCCGAACGCGACGCAGCTCGTCCTGTGCTAACAGTGCGCAGTAGGACAACAGCAATAATGCAATGCAGATGAGCCGAATTCCGCGCTTGAGAGTTGCCATGTTAATTACCTTCCTTCCTTATGGTTTATTGTGAACATTAAAACTGCAGGTATAAGGGAATAGCGAAGAATCTCTCGGAGCGCTGACCTGCTAATAAGTACAACCGCGCCAGTCCTTAGCCTTTAAGTCTTAAGACTTGATGAACGTGAGCAGATCAGCATTGACCTGGTCTGCATGAGTCGTGCAGAGACCGTGCGGTGCCCCAGGATAAACTTTCAAGGTCGCGTCCCTGATGAGCTTGGATTGGAGAAGGCCAGAGTCGGCGAGCGGCACGATCTGGTCGTCGTCGCCTTGTAGGATCAGCGTCGGTACGTCGAACTTCTTCAGATCCTCTGTTTGATCTGTTTCTGAGAACGCCTTGATGCAGTCGTACGCCCCCTTGATCGAAGCTTGCATTCCCTGCAGCCAGAACGAATCCCTAACGCCTTGCGAAGTCTTAGCGCCTGACCTGTTATAGCCGTAGAAGGGCAGGCTCAGATCCTTGAAGAACTGGGAGCGGTCAGCTACGACGCTGGCGCGAATTTGGTCAAATACAGAGATGGGCAAGCCTCCGGGATTGTTCTTTGTCTTTAGCATCAGGGGCGGCACTGAGGCGATCAGTACAGCCTTCGACACGCGCTTGCTGCTGCCGTGCCGGCCGATGTAACGCGCAACCTCGCCGCCTCCCGTAGAATGGCCGACCAGAGTGGCGTTCTTCAGATCGAGCGTTTCAATGAGCTTGGCGAGGTCATCGGCGTATGTGTCCATCTCATTGCCGTTCCACGACTGGCTTGAGCGACCGTGGCCGCGCCGGTCATGAGCGATGACGCGATAGCCTTTCTCGCCTAGAAAAAGCATCTGTGAGTCCCATGCATCCGCAGTGAGCGGCCAACCGTGTGAGAAGACAACCGGTTGTCCAGTACCCCAGTCCTTGAAATAGATTCTCGTCCCGTCTGTGGTGGTGATCACGTTCATAAGATTTTCTCCTTGGCTATCGCCGTGCGGAGCTGGCGTGCTCGCAGGGCTTGGTTGATCGGCAAGTAAGGGCATCGGCAATCCGAAAGCAGCCACCATAGCCCCGCCGCCAACGATAAGGTCGCGGCGCGAAATATCAAATGGAGGAACCGGGTGCGTGCGAGCGTCGATTCGATTACGAGCCATATAGTGTTTTCTCGTCGCTATGAACATCGCTTTCTCCTTTTCGAGTCTGTCTTTCTTCGACAAAGCTAGCTTCTATTTAGAAGTTATACGGCTGACACTTACGCCGTGACTCCTAGACGAGGCATTGGCAGTCCATTGCCGCACGGAAAAAGCGCGGCGAGGTCTGGAAGTCGGCGCAAAGCTTTCATTCGCGCTTGTGCTACTCGGTTCATGCTGCATCCCATCAACAGAGCGCAGTCCCAATTTGAATAGCGCTCCAAAATCGACATGACAAAAACGAAGCGCTCTAAAGCAGCCAGTTTGGTCACGCTATCGATTTCGCATTTTCTTTGTGCCTCGCGTTGCCCTGCGCTCCAGAGTTCCCGTCTTTGACCGTTTCCAGCTAACGCAGGCGAAACAATCTTGATCGCGTTCTCGATTAGCCTACGCTTTATCCAGGATCGAACCCATTCCTTGAACACCGCCGGTTCCTTGAAAGCTTCTTCGACTGCCGATAGAAAGCACTGCTCAGACTCCTCGTGATTTGCTGTCAGTAAAAATGCGAGCAGATACAATTGTTTCGTGTCGTTTCTAAATACGTCGCAGAAGTCAGCGTGCTTCGCATAGTCGATCCGGAAATTTCTGATCTTCGGCTGGTTGGAACGAAACACGAGTCACCTTGTCTCTCCGCCAAAACGTTGTGAGAACGGAACTACTATTCGACGTTCACTTCCTGGCGGTCCATTGTGCACAAGAATGAACGAAGTCATGAATTGCGACCACACCAGACCTAGTAGTTTTTTCACTGCATTTTTCCGTAGGTGATCGATATCCCTGCTACAGATTTGATCGCATTCCAAGGACTACAGAAAAATGTAGGATACTGGCTATAGATCTTGGTGTTCCGCGAAAGCAGGAAACTCGGTAGGGTCACGGATGCCCTTAAACGGGATCCCAGCGTTTGTGGCCGGAGTTATTTAAAGACTCACAGATCTTGCAGCATTTCGCGGTGCATGTATGTTGTTCGGGAGAAGGAGCTCAGATCGGCCATGAGCCCACTCGAAAAGCGGCGTGCAGACTCTGCTCCAAGAGCAGAGGCGTTGGGAGTTCCGCGGTCTCATTTTCTTTCCCTTTTGTTATTTCTCTTCGCAGTCAGCTCAGTCTGGGCAGTCGATCCGTCCCGCCACATCTCCCAATACGCACACACCGCCTGGAGGATTCAGGACGGAGTCTTTAGCGGCGCGCCGCGTGCAATTACACAAACTACGGATGGATATCTGTGGATCGGAACGGAATCCGGTCTGCTCCGCTTCGATGGTGTGCGATTCGTTCCGTGGACTCCTCCAGATGGAACGCATCTGCCGTCCTCTTATATCTCTTCTCTTTGGGGTGCGCGCGATGGGAGTTTATGGATCGGGATGGAAGGTGGTCTGAGCCACTGGGACAAGCAGCACCTAAGCACTTATCTGATCACGCCGGAACTCATCAATTCCATTATTGAAGATCACAATGGAACAGTCTGGTTCACGCGTAGCCGAGGAAGCGATACGGCCGGAGGTCTTTGCCAGATCATTGGCACTGGCATGCGGTGCTATGGGAAGGCAGATGGACTCCCAGGTGCCGACTATGGGGTAGCTCTTATCGAGGATAGCCTGGGTAACTTTTGGCTCAGCAGCGATACAGCGGTTTCTCGCTGGCAGCCAGACTCATCGACTACGTTCATGTTAACGAAATTAAAGTCGCACCAAGGGATAAACGGGCCAAAGAGCCTTGCCGCCAACCCCGATGGCTCCATATGGGTTGGAATAGACTTGCCTGGCCGGGGCTTGGGATTACAGCAACTGGTGCAAGGCGCCTGGAAGCCATTTGTCACGCCCGAACTGGATGGCAGCACGCTGGAGGTTTTCGCGTTGTTCTTGGACCGCGAAAATGCTCTGTGGATTGGGACGACCAACCAAGGCATTTACCGTGTTCGTGGTCGCAAGGTGGATCATTTCCGCAGTGCGGATGGTCTTTCCGGCGACTCCGCGCAACTGAACGCGTTCTATGAGGATCGTGAAGGCAATCTGTGGGTTGCGACGACCAAGGGCATTGATTGTTTCCGTGATGTTCCAGTTGCCACCTTTTCAACCCGCGAAGGACTAGCCACGCCAGAGGTGGATTCTGTTCTCGCCGCACGAGATGGCACTGTCTGGATAGGAGGTGATGGTGCTTTGGATGCCATTCATCAGGACGGGCTGTCTTCTGTCCACGCGGGGAAAGGCTTGCCGGGGAATCAGGTTACGTCGCTGCTCGAAGATCACGCGGGCCGGTTGTGGGTCGGCGTAGATCACACGATGTCGATTTACAAGAACGGAAAGTTCAGGAGGATCAACAGGCGCGATGGCAGGCCGATCGGACTAGCTGTCGGGATGACGGAAGATGTAGACAACAACATCTGGGTTGAGACTGTTGGTCCTCCCAGGACGCTCATTCGGATTCACGATTTCGAAGTGCAAGAAGAGTTTCCGGTACCGCAGATGCCGGCGGCCCGCAAAGTCGCGGCCGATCCCCACGGCGGCATATGGTTGGGCCTAATGAACGGCGATCTGGCCCGATACCGGGATGGCAGGACAGAAATCTTTCCTTTCAAGCACGGTGAGGATTCTCGTGTGAATCAGCTCATCGTGAACACTGATGGTTCGGTATTAGGAGCAACACCGCTAGGAGTTGTCGCATGGAGGGAAGGAAAACAGCAGACTCTCACAGTCCAGAACGGCCTTCCTTGCAATACTGTGTATGCACTCATTGAGGACGACCAACGGGCTCTTTGGCTATACACGCGGTGCGGGCTCGTCGAAATTGCAGGTGAGGAATTGCAACGATGGTGGGGACAGCCTGACGTCACGGTGCAGCTTAAGATTCTTGACGTATTTGATGGTGTCCAACCGGGCCGTGCCCCTTTTGAGGGAGCCGCAAGATCTCCCGATGGACGGTTGTGGTTTGCAAATGGTGACGTGCTGCAAATGATCGATCCGGGTCATCTCAGTAGGAATGCACTACCTCCGCCGGTTCATGTTGAAGGGCTTATTGCCGACCGAAAGAACTATCCTCCTGGCAAGGATCTTCGTCTTCCTCCGCTTACACGTGATCTCGAAATTGACTATACGGCGCTGAGCTTTGTAGTTCCGCAGAAAGTGCGCTTTCGCTACAAGTTGGAGGGCCGCGATGCGGCCTGGCAGGAGCCAGGAACAAGGCGGCAAGCTTTCTATAGCGATCTTCGACCTGGGAAATATAGGTTTCGCGTGATCGCATGTAATAACGATGGCCTCTGGAACGAAGCCGGCGCCCTGTTGGACTTCAGCGTCGCGCCGTCGTGGTATCAAACAAACTGGTTCCGAGCGCTGTGCATTATCTTAGGTGGCGGCATCATATGCGCCACGTTCAGATTACGTGTTCTGCGAATTTCCAGAGCCATCGCCGCCCGCTTCGACGAGCGATTGGCAGAACGCACGCGAATGGCGCGGGAGCTGCATGATACCTTCCTCCAGACCATCCAAGGCAGCAAGTTGGTTGCGGATCAAGCGCTAAGGCCCTCCACAGATCTCATTGAAATGCGTCGAGCCATGGAACAGGTATCCGCCTGGCTTGGACAGGCAACCCAGGAGGGGAGAGCAGCGCTGAACTCTCTGCGCACGGCGACGACGCGGACTAACGATCTCGCTGAAGCTCTCCGGCGCGTAACCGAAGACGGGGGAATCCCAACCTCGATGGGGGTCACATTCACTGTAATTGGCGATGCCAGAGAAATGCATCCCATTGTCCGTGATGAAATTTACCGTATCGGCTACGAAGCCATCCGCAACGCATGTACACATTCGGGGGCCAGTCGCTTGCAAGTGGAACTCAGATATGCTGACGACCTTGACCTGCGTGTCCTTGACAACGGCACAGGGATTGACCCCGCTATTGCGGATCGAGGAAAGGACGGACACTTCGGACTGCAAGGAATGCGGGAGCGTGCCGCTCGCATCGGAGGCAAGCTCACGCTCGTGAGTTCCTCGAACTCGGGAACTGAGATTAGTCTAGTAGTCCCCGGCGGCATCATCTTCCGGGAGAAGATGCCCGTTCGACGGTCTCTAGTCACAAGGATAAGGGCCATTTTTCGCTGAAAAGACCAAAACATCCAATCTGGACTGATTGCGATTCGCAGAGTTTTCCATACCAACCATAAGATCTGGTAGTAAATCTACTCAGGTTTCTGAAGTGTGTCGCCCGATGCAGGGAGCAACCGGACACATTGAAGTCGCCGTCGTGCGGTTTTCCGCAGGTTGTTTTTGCGACGCGATCAGATTTGTAGCAGGCCGCGCCTGAGCGCGATGGTAACCGCGTGCGTTCGATCATTGGCCTGGAGCTTGTCCACCAGGTTCTTGATGTGAAAATTGACGGTATTTTCCGAAATCGCCAGTTGATCGGCAATCTGTTTGTTGCGATGGCCATCTCTAATGAGTCGAAGAACGTCCAACTCTCGAGCCGTAAGATCGTCGTCACCCAGATGCTCGGCGAGGCGGGCCGCCACCTCGGGCGAAATGTGCCGTCGGCCAGCGTGAACCGACCGGATCACGCTCAACAACTCGTCCATATGCATGCTCTTCAGGATATAGCCCGAGGCTCCTGCTCGCATCGCACGCTGGATGTCGCCATCGCCATCGGAGGTTGTAAGCATGATGATGCGGGCTTGCGGAAACTCGCCACGAATTGCAATGAGCGCGTCGGTGCCGTCTGTACCAGGAAGCCGAACGTCCATCAAAGTGATGTCGGGCCGACGACGACGAAATTCAGCTACAGCGTCGACCGCATTTGACGCCTGCCCAACAAGAAGCATGTCGCGCTCAGCACTGACGATCGCTGCCAGTCCTTGGCGGAAGACCGGATGGTCTTCTACGCTCAGAATGCGAATTGGCTTGTCCTGAACCATAGCTGCGCCTTATCCCGGCAATTGTAGTCGTTGTTTGTGTCTCTACCAAAGCACCATCCTACGCCGCGAATATCAAGAAGCTGCCGAGAATGGAAGCAGGGGAAACACCGACTTGCGTCGCCGACTTCCCCGCCGAATCCCCTACAGAAAAATGTAGTGTCAAACCCACGGCATTTGGTGTGGTCACAAAATCCAATCACGTTCATTCTGATTGCGAAACAAAAAGAGAGCGAGGGGGAATGGATACTTTGACCGTATCGCTGAGAGTGACACATCATACCGCTCGCCTCAACGGGATCACTCAGCATTGGGTGACTGCCGGAGACGGCCCGCCGATTTATCTGTTACACGGCTTTCCGGAGACTTGGTTCGCGTGGCGCAAGCAGATACCGGTGCTCGCAGAGCGGTACACAATCATCGCTCCCGATCTGCGCGGTTACGGCGAGAGCGAGAAGCCGCACTCGGGTTACGACAAGCGCACTATGGCCAACGACCTCGCGGCACTGATGGACCACCATGGGCACAAGCGCGCCCCCATCATCGGTCATGACCGAGGTGCAAGGGTGGGAACGCGTTTCGCCAAGGACCATAGGGACCGGATCGACCGCTTCGCCGCGTTGGATAACGTCCCCACCAGAATCTTGGTAGAGAATTCGAGCCCCGGCTTGAATCACACCGCTTGGTTCTCCATTTTTCTTGGCGTTCCTGACCTGCCGGAGGCCCTCATCGCCGGACGCGAGGAGGTGTGGTTGACCCACTTCTACCGTTCCTGGTCGTACAACCCCGAGTTGCTCTCTCCCGAGGAGATCGACGTCTATGTCCGTGCCTACCAGCAACCGGGAGCCGTTCGCGGTTCTGCGATGGACTATCGTGCGACTGCTGAGGACGTGAAGCAGGACAAGGTGGATGTCGAACAACTGATAACCTGCCCGGTCCTCGTTCTATGGGGCGAGGACTTCGAGGTGAACAGTCGCTTCTTCAACATTTTGGATGTATGGCGCGGAATGGCCGAAGACGTCCGCGGTCGCGGTATGCCTCAATGCGGACACCTTTGTCAGGAGGAGAGGCCGGACATTGTCAATGAAGAACTGCTACGTTTCCTCGAAGGCTGGACGGGCTGACCACAAGACATTGACTTCGTCTCAGAGATCAAGGAGACCTACTAATGAAGCTCATCGCTTATCAAAAGGGCGACCGCCGAATCATAGCCAGGGTCCTCGACAACAAAGCGCTTCCATTCGCCAACCTCGATGAGTTCTGGGCCGACCCGCAGCAGAGTCTAGTGGCAGCTGCCCAGGCGCGATCCGGCGTAGAGGCGATTGCGGACTTGGTTCAAGTTCCGCCGCTGCCCGACAGCGCCCGTGTGCTCTGCGCGGGTCTGAACTACCTGGCCCACGCCCAGGAAGCACACTTTAAGGTGCCAGAGCAGCCCGACATTTTCGCGCGCTGGCGCTCCACCTTGGCTGTCGATGGCCAATCCATTCCGATCCCACCGCGCGATAACAACTTCGACTGGGAAGGCGAGTTGGCCGTGGTCATCGGCAAAGAGCTCAGAGACGTCACACCTGAGGCCGCCCAAGCCGGTTTCCTCGGATATGCCTGTTTCAACGACCTCAGCGCCCGCAAATTTCAAATGGCCAGCGAGCGGTGGGCTCTCGGCAAGAACACCGACAGCTCAGGACCGCTTGGCCCGTGGATCGTTACGGCGGACGAAATCCCCAATCCCGATCAACTGCGAATTCAGACCCGCGTCAACGGCAACACCGTGCAAGACGGTAATACGTCAGATCTCATCTTCTCAGGCGCCAAGATAGCAGCTTACGCGTCAGGCGCGATGACGCTCAAGCCCGGCGACCTCATCGCGACTGGCACGCCGGACGGCATCGGGGCTACCAGGAAACCACCCATGTTTCTGCACGACGGCGACACGGTGGAAGTCGAAATCGAGCGAATTGGGCGCATAACCAACCGGATCGTCGAACGCTGACCGCATACGAGACTAGGAGACCATCCCATCATGGCGCTACTACAGCCGGACACCGCTCGAATCGGCCACCCGCCGGGTAAACCAGCCGAAGATCGCGTTGGCCAAGAGCTCGCCTCTGGCACGCCGCAGGATTTGCGCAGGGCGCTTAGTGCGCTGATCGGCGCCGACCAGGTTCTGCACCGCGCAATTGATCTTGTCCGCTACGCCTCTGATGCCAGCCCTTATCGCCTCATTCCGCAGGTCGTGGTAACGCCGCGCACGATCGATGACATCGTAGCTCTACTGAACTACTGCCGCGAGAACGGACATCACGCAACCTTCCGCGCTGCAGGGACGAGCCTCTGCGGACAATCGCAATCCGACGACATCCTTATCGATGTACGTCGTCATTGGTACGGAATGTCAATCGAGGACAGAGGACTGGCGCTTCGTGCCCGGCCCGGCGTCATTCTCGGGCATGCCCGCACCTTCTTACGCAGACACGGACGGCGGCTGGGGCCCGACCCGGCGAGCATCGACGCCTGCACTATCGGTGGCGTCATCGCCAACAACGCCGGGGGGATGCGGTGCAGGATTGAACGCGACTCCTACCATACCGTCCGATCCATGACCTTTGTACTGGCCTCTGGAACCGTCATCGACACGGCGCAGCTCGATGCTGAGGCGGCCTTCATGCGAGCCGAACCCAACCTCGCACAGGGCCTGCTCAAGCTGCGCGCCGAGCTGATTGCAGACCGCGCTCTCGCCGACCGAGTGCGCCACAAGTTTGCGATTCGAAATACAACCGGTTACCGGCTTGATGCTCTTCTCGACGCCGACACGCCGCTCGAGATCTTCCGTCATCTCGTCGTTGGTTCCGAGGGGACGCTCGCATTCATGGGCGAAGTAGTGATAAACACGCTTCCGGCGCCGGGTGCAACTTCCGTTACATGGATTCCACTGCCGTCAATCGACGAGGCCGTTGCTCTAGTGCCAAGCCTCGTCTCGCTGGGCGCTGAGGCCGTCGAGCTCATGGTCGCGCCAGCCCTGGCGGCCGCCGCCCAGGCTTTCCCGGGGACCCCCGAGTATTGGAGGACACTTGATCCTAAGGCCGCAGCACTCCTGGTCGAGTTTGCAGCAACGGACAACGCGGCACTTGACCAGGTCGAAGCCGCGGCACGTGCGCTTGTCGCCGGCTCGAATCTACTCCATCCTCTGGACTTCACGCGTGACGCCGAAGCGATCGAGATTGACTGGCGGATACGCGAAGGCCTGCTCGGGATCGTCGGCAAGCTGCGGCCGGAAGGAACGGCGGTCCTCAATGAGGACGTCTGCTTTCCTCCGGCACGGATAGCCGAAGGAGCACACGACCTACAGGCACTGCTAATCAAGCACGGCTTTCTGCCTGGCGTAGCAGGGCACGCAGCCTTTGGCAACCTGCACTTCACTCTCACGCCCAAGCTGGACGACCCCGCCGATCTGAAGCGCTACGGCGCATTCATGGATGACTTAGTCGAACTCGTGATCGATAAATACGACGGTTCGCTTAAGGCCGAGCACGGGACTGGGCGCAATATGGCGCCTTTCGTTCGCCGTGAATGGGGTGATAAAGCGACAGAGATGATGTGGCGAATCAAAAAGTTAGCCGACCCGCACGGCATACTGGCACCCGACAGCGTCCTGAGTCGCGACGACGGGATCCATCTTCGGCGACTCAAGTCGACCCCCACGATCGAGAACATCTCCGATGCCACCCATTGTATCGAGTGCGGCTTCTGTGAACCGGCTTGCCCGTCGCGTAACGTCACCATGACACCGCGCCAGCGCATCGTGATCCGGCGCGAGATGGCACGACAGCCGAGCGGCTCGCGGATGTTTGCGCAATTGCTCAAAGAATTTGAATACGACGGCATACAGACGTGCGCCGCCGATGGAACATGCGCCGTTGCTTGTCCTGTGTCGATCAACACTGGGGCGCTGATGAAGTCATTCCGTCAGCGCGAAAACACCGACGCTCGGGAGAAAGTTGCGCTTGCCATCGCCAAACGTTGGCGGCGCGTCGAAGCTCTCGCCCGTATGGGAATGGGCGCGGTTGATCTCATTTCAAGAGTCGTCGGCGTCAGTGCCTTAACAGGCTTGACTGCCGTGGCCAGGATGGCCCTGAGCCAAGACCTTGTTCCGTCCGTCCCTGGACCGATGCCTCAGAAGGCGCCACGCAAACTTCCCGAGACTTCGCGGCAAGGCGCCGCAGCCGTCTACTTTCCGGCGTGCATCAATCGCATCTTCGGCCGTGCGCCCGGCATGGCGCGACGACCGAGTCTTCCCGAGGCTCTGGTCGCGCTATCCGCCCGAGCCGGGCAACCAATATGGATCCCCGATAACGTGCGCGGCCTCTGCTGTGCAACGCCATGGAGTTCCAAGGGCTACCGGCTTGGGCATGAATGGATGGCCACGGCGATCGCGGACGCGATGTGGGACTGGAGCGATGCAGGCACGCTACCTGTTGTGATCGACGCTGTCTCCTGCACTCACGGCCTACTGGACGATGTACGAACCCACATCGACGTCCAGCGACAAGAGCGGTTCAACAAGATCCAGATCTTCGACGCGATCGCCTGGGCTCACCAACTACTACCAAGCCTCCACATCAAACGAAAGCTGTCGAGCGCGGCGGTACATCCCACATGCTCCACGATTCATCTCGGTCTCGAAAAGAAGCTCATTGAGATAGTGAGCGCCGTCGCTCACGAAGTGATCGTGCCAATCGGAACGACGTGCTGCGGAACCGCCGGCGATCGCGGCTTACTGCACCCTGAGCTCGTTGTCTCGGCGACGCGGGAAGAAAAGGCTTACCTCGACACGCATCCTACCGAGGTCTACCTGTCAGCGAACCGAACCTGTGAAATGGGCCTACAACAAGCGACCGGCAAGCCGTACGAGTCTTTCATCTTCGCACTGGAGATGATCACTCGGACCGAAGACGGCACCCAGCCGCAAACTCATGAACGTCCGTCACGCTCGCTGGCCGATTCTGACTCAGGAGAGAACTATGGCTAAGACCGTTAGTGAGGTGTTCGTCGAGACGTTAATCGCGGCCGGAGTACAACGGGTCTACGGTGTTGTGGGGGACTCGCTTAACGGTCTGACGGACACCATACGAAAAAGTACACAAATTGACTGGCTGCACGTGCGTCATGAAGAAACAGCGGCCTTCGCCGCAGGAGCCGATGCCCAAATCACTGGACGAATCGCCGTGTGCGCCGGCAGTTGTGGTCCCGGGAATCTTCACCTTATCAATGGTCTTTATGACTGTCATCGCACGCGTGTGCCCGTACTTGCGATCGCGGCACAAATCCCCAGTTCCGAAATCGGAAGCGGTTATTTCCAGGAGACTCACCCGGAGCACTTATTCAAGGACTGCAGCCACTACTGCGAATTGGTCTCGCAACCTGAACAGATGCCGCGCGTGCTCGGAATCGCCATGCGGACTGCCATCGCGAGACAAGGCGTGGCGGTCGTGATCATTCCCGGCGACATCGCCTTGCGGCACTGTAATTCGCAACCGCTCTCTCCCGACCTGGATCAGTCGGCCTCGGCTACGCTGCCCTCCTCAGAGACCTTGGAGAAAG